>Ga0123338_10001894_pt1 | contig 19808 bp, 18 predicted proteins | sample grotaG_FD_89793 | JGI IMG/M metagenome (GOLD analysis project Ga0123338, IMG submission 89793) | Glacier valley bacterial and archeal communities from Borup Fiord, Nunavut, Canada, to study Microbial Dark Matter (Phase II) -... | ecosystem: Environmental > Aquatic > Freshwater > Ice > Glacier ...
GGACATAGCAATATAAATATAACACAAAATAGAGTTTGACAAATTAATTTCCGGAAAAGAGTTTGCCAAAGTAACGTCAGCTTTCAAGCAGTGGAGACTGGAAGTTACTTTGGCAATTTAGTTAAGAAAGATTTTCACTATATAAATGGGGATTGATGGAACCGAATAAGTAGAAATCTCGTCTAATTTTTATAAAAATAAATGTAAGGGGAGGATTTTATGAGAAAAAGAAAATTAATCAAAGGATTCGTTTTTATTGTAATGATGGTTTTTGTTTTTACAGCTTGTGCAAAAAGTGATATGGCAAAGGATGAAAACTATGGTTCTACAGGAGATGGTAAATCGACTGATATGGGTTCACCGGAGGTTGGCGCTCCAGAGGAACCTTCCGCTGATTATGATTCTGCAGATGGTGCTACTACAGAAGAGGAGTTGGCAAATACTTCAGTTATTTCTTCGCAGGTACCCGATCAAGGGACTCTGGATAAAATTATTCGCCGTGTTAATATGGAGGTGGAAACCCAGGAATTTGATGATTTAATCAATACGATTGATCAGCAGATTGACCGCCTTGGCGGATATGTGGAAAGTTCACAAATCACAGGACAGAGATACTATTATAAGAATGACAGCCGTTACGGGAATATTGTTGCCAGAATACCAAAGGATAGGTTAGACGAGTTTATTAATAACATCTATGATAGCGCCAATGTAATTGATAAAAATGAATCTACAGAAAATGTAACCTTGCAATATATTAATGCAGAGAGCCACAAAAAGACTCTTGAGATAGAACAGGAGAGACTGCTTGCCTTACTTGGTAAGACAGAGACACTAGAGGATATTTTGGTTTTGGAAAGCAGGCTAAGCAGCATCCGTTTCGAACTTCAAAATTACGAAATTCAGTTAAGAACCTATGATAATTTAGTAGAATACAGTACAGTTTCACTTAATATCACAGAGGTAGAGCGAATTTCCCCTGTCTCTGAAGAAAAAGGGAATGTGTGGAACCGTATTAGCACGGGCTTTGGGGATACCATCTATAACATAAGTGAAGGCTTACAAAACTTTTTAGTATGGTTTGTAGTAAATATTCCTTACATTATCATATGGGCTGTAATTATTATTGTGGGGCTTCTTATTGGAAGAAGGTTTTATAGGAAAAAGTATCCTAAAAAAATTATTAAATCTGAACAGACAGAAGAAAATAAGAAGCAATAAAGTAGTAGGAAAGCAACATGATATATGAAAAACCTCTTATGGATTCACTGTATTTCCAGATAAGTAATTATAACTCTCAGTTAAACATTTAATAAAAGAATTAATAAAAAGGTATTGAATTGAGACAATTGTTTCTTTCAATATCTTTTTATTAAGCTCTGTTAGACACAAAAGCATTGATATATTACAAAATTTTATAAGTGGGCATTATGAAGTGCCCTCTTTGCTACGTAAAATAAACCATTTTGACATAACTAAAGTGTAGTATCATTTCCTACTTTACACGATATATCTGCTTTGATATGATAAAAGAGAATATAGATAGTTATATATTGCATGAAGGGTGGTGTAGTAGTTGGAAAAAGTAATTTTTCATGTTGATGTAAACTCAGCATTCCTTAGTTGGGAGGCGGTTCACAGACTGCAGGCGGGAGAAACGATAGACTTGAGGAATATTCCTTCCGCAGTGGCAGGAGATAAGAATAAAAGGCATGGTATTATTCTGGCGAAATCTACCCTAGCAAAGCAATGCGGTGTACAAACCGGTGAGCCAATTGGGGATGCTCTTAAAAAATGTCCAAATCTTACTCTGGTACCACCGAATCATTATTTATATCAGGAATATTCAGAAAAATTTATTGAAATTTTAAATGATTTTTCCCCTAGCGTAGAGAAATATTCTATTGATGAGGCATACTGTGATATGACAGGAATGTCAGTTTTATTTGGCACACCGCTTCAGGCTGCAAACCGGATTAAGGAAAAAATCCGAACTGAATTAGGCTTTACCGTCAATATCGGTATCTCTACCAATAAATTGCTAGCTAAGATGGCCTCTGATTTTAAGAAGCCTGATATGATCCATACCTTATACCCTGAAGAAGTAGAGGCTAAAATGTGGATTTTGCCGGTGGGAGAATTATTTTTTGTAGGAAGGTCAACTGTAAAAAAATTAAATAATTTAGGAATCTTTACAATAGGAGAACTGGCGAATACTGATGTGGAAGTACTGAAAGCACATTTAAAAAAGCACGGAGAGGTAATTCATAGCTTTGCTAACGGTATTGATACATCAATAATATCCAGAGAAGAGGTAAAAAATAAGGGGTACGGAAATTCCACGACAATTTCCTTTGACGTGGAAGACGAATCAACTGCTAAGATGATATTGCTTTCGTTGGCGGAAACAGTAAGTGCAAGGTTGCGACAGGATAATATGGTTGCAAATGTTGTATCGGTAAGCATTGTTGATTACGAATTTCACAATTCCTCCCACCAGACAACTTTACTTAGTCCTACCCACGGTACCGATGATATTCACAAGGTTGCATGTATATTATTCGATGAATTATGGGATGGAACACCGATCCGAAATCTTGGAATTCAAACGAGTAAGGTTGTGTCGGAGGACATGGAAAAGCAGATGAACCTATTTGGGGTGGAAACAGATGAGAAAAAGGAAAAGCTGGACCAAGCGATAGATTGTATCCGTAATCGATACGGCTCGTCTGCTATTCAGAGAGCAAGTCTTGCAAAACCACGGGATAAATAGAGATAGATAGAGATAAATAGAGACATATAGAGATAAATATTGATATATAGTAAAATAATACGTCGATTATTCGTGACCAATAAACATGGAAAATTATGTAAACCGCTGTTATAATGAAAGTATTGATAGGCAGATACCATGCCAAACATTATGATATTGGAAAAGGGGCGCTATGAGTATGAGACGTTTTAAACTATGCCTGTTTTTACTGCTTGGTATGTATTGTTTTGCAGGATTCAGTTTTACAGGTAGCGTAAATACGTTAAATAATAAAATCTATGAGAGTAGCAAGTTGCAAAGGATAGAGCTAGGGGAAATGTCTGCATGGTTTTCTCCGAATATAAGGATTTACTTTGGAGCTTATGAAGAAATCCAATTCTTTCAAAAGAATAATAGTAAAAAGGTGATTGCTCCGATGGAAGCATTAGATAAAGTGAAGGAGCTTTACGCAACGAATTTTTTAAAGGTTAAAGGCGAAGAATTTGGCGAGTATTATTATAAGCTTCCGGCCGCGGATTATTATCTTGTCTATGAAGGCCTAGAGCCAGACAAAGAGAGCTATCTGATGCATCTGTATGAATTCGTATTGGACGAGCCTGAAACTGGTGTCGGCCATACGGTAACCTACGGATGGTATTCCTTGGAAAAAAACACGGGCGAAATAAAAGAAAATACAAAGTAAAAATAAGTTCACACTTATCACAATAAGCGCTACAACTTTAGGATTGGGATATGCAAACAAATACATGACTCAGAGAGTAATCTTTGCCCATTTCCCACTGGTAAAACGCTTCATGCTGAAAACTAAACGAAAGACCTGATCAAAACAAAGAGCAATCCAAGCTCCATATAAGCCAAATCCTAGAGGAAAGCAAAGAAGCCAGGTTAAAAATGGGCGAATAATAGCAATGCTGATAAGAGAGGTAATAGCAACGAACATAGAATCACCTGCTCCTCTTAAACAGCCGGACAGAACGACTTGTGAGGTCTGAGCGTGGGTACCCAGAGCAGCAAGAATCATAATATTGGCACCAAGAGTTATGATAGCAGCTTCATTACTAAATAGTGACACCAGAAAGGTTCTTCCGAAAATAAATATGAAAAATATAAAAGTAGATATGATAATGGCCAGCCGCTGACCGGTTTTTCCATAAATAATGGATAAATCCGGTCTTTTTGCACCCAAATTCTGCCCTACCAAAGCAGAAGCCGCAATAGACAGTCCATCTCCAAAGGAAAAGGAGAGAGTCATGATATTCATACAGATTAAATGCGTGGCGTACTCATTCGTGCCGAGTCTTGCTACAATTACTGCATAAGCTAAAAAGCCAATCCGCATAAATACCTGTTCTACAAAAGCACTTCCACTAACCTTAATAATTGGTTTGAATACGGTTTTATTGATGAACCAACCGGTATTATAATGAAAGCTGAGGTAATTGTTTTTTCGAAATAGTGTAAATAAGGCTACGCAGAAAGCAATGAAGGCTCCTAAAGCAGTTGCAATGGCAGCACCTTTCACTCCAAGTTTTGGGAAAAAGCTGATTCCATTAATCAGAAAATAGTCAAAAATAATGTTTACAACATTACTGATAATATTCGTATACATCGAAATCTTAGTTTTACCACAGCCCCTTTGGGCAGCATTTATGGTAAGATTTATGGCTTGAAACGGTAAACCAAACATGACTACCCGAAAATAGACAACAGCATCAGAAAGATAGGAATTATCTGCACCGGCAAATAGAAGAATAGGTTCGGCGAATAAATACCCAAATATAGCCATTAAAAGTGACAACATAGCACTGATTAGGATTCCTGTCCGTAGGGTATGATTAGCGCCGGACTGGTTAGCTTGTCCTTTTCTACGTGCAACTACGGCTGTGATACCAATATTCAGAGAAAATATCATAGATAGCAGGATAAATTTCGGCTGGTTCGTGATTCCGACTGCAGCAATCGCACCTGTTCCAAGACCACTGACCATTATGGTATCTACGGATCCGACAAGTCCTACTAATAGCGTTTCTAACGCGGACGGCCAGGCAATCTTAAAAAAGTTATGATATGCTTCCTTTGAAGTTGGTAAAGTACCCATTACCTGATCAGGTCTTAACATACTTTTTACTGATAATAAATTAACCATTTGTGATATTTACATCTCCAATTCCTGTAAAGTAGCTTATGATGCGTTAGCAGCTTATCGTAGTTGTTATTAAAAAAACAGCGGTTTATATAGTATATTATCTTTACATAGATATTCATAGATATTTTTGAAACTATTATTGTGATTATAGCATGTTTGATAATGAAATCAATGGAGATTGCTAAATTATATTAAACACGGAATATATTTAGCCTTACCTATGCATTCTAAATATTGGGATATTGGCAAACGTTGATTGCCTTTTTATTCAATTCATGATAAAATTATCTAATAAATAGTGTGAAAAAGAGGATAATTGTGCCTATCTACATCATCTAAAATCTATAGTAATAGGTAATTGCGAAACCGTTGGAGAATCCTATCTACGTACCTAAATCATATAATATATAAAGGAGGAATTGTATGTCTAATATACCAACACCACATAATGAAGCAAGAGAAGGTGAGATAGCGAAAACAGTCCTGATGCCTGGGGATCCGCTCAGGGCAAAGTTTATTGCAGAGACTTATCTTAAGGATGTAGTATGCTTTAATAAAGTAAGAAATATGCTAGGCTATACCGGCACTTATCAAGGAAAGAAGGTTTCCGTCATGGGCGGAGGTATGGGCATACCTTCTATTGGAATATACTCTTATGAACTGTTTCATTTTTATGATGTGGATAATATTATTCGAATCGGTTCCGCCGGTGGAATTGCTGAAGATGTTAAGCTAAGAGACATCGTAATAGGTATGGGGGCCTCCACAAATTCAAATTTCGCTGCGCAGTATAAACTGCCGGGAACTTATGCCCCAATAGCGGATTACGGATTACTTCGTAAAGCTGTTGAAGCGGCAGATAAGATGAAGATTAAGACTGTTGTAGGCAATATTCTCTCCTCAGATACATTTTATGATGATAACAAGGAAGCAAATTCCCTATGGAAAAAAATGAATATTCTGGCTGTTGAGATGGAAGCGGCTGCTCTTTATATGAATGCCGCTAGAGCAGGTAAGAAAGCTCTTTGTATCCTGACTATCTCAGACCATGTATTTACCGGAGAGTCCTTATCTGCGCAAGACAGGCAGTTGAGCTTTAGAGATATGATGGAGATTGCTCTCGAGATAGCATAAAATTAAGCACTCATTTATGAAGTGAAGAAAGGCAAGGCAATTTAATGGATAAGAAATTAATTTTTGAAAAAGTAGATCATACACTTTTATTACAGACAGCAACCTGGGAAGAGATTAAGCAAATATGTGATGATGCGATAACCTACGGGGTTGCATCAGTATGCATTCCGCCAGCTTTCGTTAAGCAAGCAAAGGAGTATGTCCAGGACAAAATGGCAGTTGGCACGGTGATCGGATTTCCTAACGGTTACAATACGACAGCAGTAAAAGTATTTGAAACGAAGGATGCCATCAGCAATGGCGCAGATGAAATTGACATGGTAATTAATATTGGACTGCTTAAGGATCAGAAGTATGATTTGATTTTAGATGAGATAAAGAAAATAAAGGTGGCCTGTGGTAATCTTATATTAAAGGTAATTATTGAAGCCTGCTTACTGACTGACGAGGAAAAAATTAAGATGTGCGAGGTTGTTACTAACTCCGGTGCTGACTTTATAAAGACCTCTACCGGTTTTTCTAAGAGTGGTGCAACCTTTGAGGATGTCGCTCTTTTTGCAAAACATGTCGGTAGCACGATAAGAATTAAAGCGGCTGGTGGAATTTCATCCTTTGATGATGCTGAGAAATTTATTGAATTGGGTGCGTCAAGACTCGGAACTAGCCGTGTTGTTAAGCTTGCTAAAAATCTAGAGAGTTCCGGATATTAAATATAAGCCTAGGTTTAATGAAGAAAAAGTTTTTAAATATTATGAAGTGGTTATTATTTTCATTTAAGAATATATAATTACTGTGGATTAGACAAGGAGGTTAATAGTATGCAGATGGAAAGTGAACAAAAAAATAGTCTTGTACCCCACGAAAAGGGAGAACTACTCGCTAAGCAAGCTGTCGTTAGCCGTTCTGTTGTAAAGAATCTGGTACGAGAGGCAATAGCAGGAATGAAATATGCGTACACACCTTATTCGAATTTTAAAGTAGGCGCAGCACTTTTATCAACAAAGCAAAAAATTTATACCGGTTGTAATATTGAAAATGCTGCTTATAGTCCAACGAACTGTGCCGAACGTACCGCATTTTTTAAAGCCATCAGCGAGGGAGAAAAAGAATTCGCTGCGATTGCAATTGTCGGTGGGAAAAAGGGCATCATTACAGATTATTGTCCACCCTGCGGCGTTTGTCGCCAGGTAATGAGGGAATTTGTTGATCCAAAGCATTTTCTGGTAATACTTGCAAAGTCCGAGGAGGATTATCTGCTGTATTTCTTGGAGGAATTATTACCAATGGGATTTGGGCCTGAGAACCTATAGAAGGTTTATTTGATAAGAAATTTAGGATTTTACGAGGTATAATGTCATGATTTACACAGTAACATTTAATCCATCCCTGGATTATGTAGTTTGGGTAAAAGAGTTTGTACTTGGCAACTCACATAGGGCAGAAACGGAAGAGCTGTATGCCGGTGGAAAGGGAATTAATGTTTCTACTGTACTAAGGCAGCTTGAGGTTGACAATATTGCCCTTGGTTTTGTTGCAGGTTTTACCGGAAGAGAAATCATTAACAGACTAGATGGAATAGGAGTACCCTCAGAGTTTATTACCTTAAACCAGGGAATGTCCAGAATTAATTTAAAACTCAAATCAAATGGTTCTACGGAAACGGAAGTGAACGGTCTAGGACCGGTGATCGAGCAAATACATCTCAAGCTATTTTATGAAAAATTAGAATGTATTAGAGACGGTGACTTTCTTGTGCTATCCGGCAGTGTTCCACAGAGCATAAAGGATATGAGCTACGTCTATTTACATATTTGCAGATTGGTTAAATCCAAGAAGGTAAAACTGGTGGTTGATACAGAAGGTGATTTTTTGAGAAACACTCTTTGTGAACGGCCTTTTTTAATTAAACCAAACCAACGTGAGCTTGGTATGCTATTTGACCGGGTAATCACTACCGAGCAAGAAATCATTGAATGCGCAAGTAGGCTTCAGAAGGAGGGTGCATCCAATGTACTTGTATCCTTGGCAGGCGATGGGGCTTTACTTCTTAATGAGTATGGGCATATTCTTAAATTGGCTGCCCCAAAGGGAAAGGTAATCAATTCAGTTGGAGCCGGGGATTCCATGGTAGCAGGCTTTCTTGCAGGTCTGTTAAAAATCCACAAGAGTGATTTGCCGGAGTATAGTCCGGAGGATTATCAGTATGCCCTGAAACTTGCAGTTGCTTCCGGTAGTGCTTCGGCATTTTCCAGCGCGTATCCGGATAAAAAAATGATAGAGAAAATCCAAAGACAGATGGGAATTTAACAGATATAATGTTAAAACATTTTGCTATTTGATTATCGTGAATAACTAATAATAATTTATGGTAATCATAATTATTAGATTTAGTAATGAATGAACGACTGTAGATAGCTGCATTTTTACTTCCATAATCTTATCTTTTGTGATATAATACACTACAAATGTCAGCTTATGGGAAATTAATAGACAAGCTAGAGTGCTAGGTTAAGATTAGAATCGGAAAGGAAATGAAAAAAATGTATTCATTTGAAGATGTAAAATCATTTGATCCAGAATTAGCGAAGGCAATATCACTTGAAATTGGAAGACAAAATGATCATATTGAATTGATTGCTTCTGAGAATTTTGTAAGTAAGGCTGTTATGGCAGCAATGGGAAGTCCTTTAACCAACAAATATGCGGAGGGGTATCCCGGAAAGAGATACTACGGCGGCTGTGAATTTGTTGATTTGGCAGAAAATCTTGCAATTGAAAGGGCAATGAAATTATTCAGTTGCACTTATGCCAATGTTCAACCACATTCTGGTGCTCAGGCAAATATGGCAGTTTATTTTGCATTAGTAAAGCCCGGGGATACCGTACTTGGTATGAGCTTAGCACATGGCGGTCACTTAACACACGGAAGCGCGGTTAATATGAGCGGAAGCTATTATAACATTGTATCTTATGGTGTTGATGAACACGGATATATTGATTATGAGAATGTAAGAAGCATTGCAAAAGAATGTAAACCGAAGATGATTATTGCAGGTGCCAGCGCATATGCAAGAAAGATAGATTTTAAGAAATTCAGAGAAATCGCTGATGAAGTTGGAGCATTTCTGATGGTAGACATGGCACATATTGCCGGTCTCGTTGCCACTGGCTATCATGAAAGCCCGATTCCTTACGCACATGTAACCACAACTACTACCCATAAAACCTTAAGAGGTCCAAGAGGTGGTATGATTCTTTCCAGCGCAGAGTTTGCTACAGAGCATAAGCTAAATAAAGCAGTATTCCCGGGAATCCAAGGTGGACCATTGATGCATGTGATTGCAGCGAAGGCAGTATGTTTTAAGGAAGCATTGGATCCGAGCTTCAAGGATTACGCAAGAAGAATCGTAGAGAATGCACAGGCACTTGCGAGTGGATTGATGAAGCGTGGCTTCAACCTTGTCTCCGGAGGAACAGACAATCATCTGATGTTGGTTGACCTTCAGAACATGGGAGTTACCGGTAAGGATACCGAGAAACTTTTGGATGCAGCAAACATTACTTGTAATAAGAATTCAGTGCCAAATGATCCGGCTTCTCCGAATGTTACCAGCGGTATCCGTCTAGGTACGGCAGCAGTAACAACAAGAGGTATGAATGCAGAGGATATGGATGTCATTGCGGAAGCAATTTATCTATTGGTAAAGGATGTGAATAAAAATAAGGAAAAAGCAATGCAGTTGGTGAAAACTTTGACGGACAAGTATCCATTGTATTAAGAAAGAATATTATTTTTCTACTGTATTTAGAATAAATGAAAGAAGGAGTCCTGATTAATTTCGGGGCTCCATTTTTTTATTTCATAGTAGCACGAATATCTTACCAACAAATATTGGCCATTATTAGTGCATTGGCTTGCCTTTTCATCACGTACATACTTAACCTGATTTGGTATTGTGATTACTGCTTTTTACAGTCATTATTTTCAGCGAGCGATGTAGTGGCGGATGGTAATGAAGAAAAAACTTCTTCTTGCACTAGAATGGTTGCCAATGTATCACCTAGTTGAGTAAACACTGCAGCTAAAATTGAAACCTCTTCCTTAGAGCAACATTTTGATATACCACAGGCAATTGCGGATATAGTAGCAACAAGTTCACATGGTTGCATTTTTTCACCCCTATTCATAATATGTTGGGCAAGTGAATTAGTGCTGTGAATAATTGTATGCTATCTTCTGAGTCAGATTTATGTTGAATGTTGGCATAATATGTATTAAAATAAATCCAAGTAATAGACACAATAAAATTCAATGGAAAATTGTGCAATACTGGGAAAAAGAAGATTGACAATTATGTATCTTGAAAGGATAAATAAATGAAGAATGAGTTAATATCATTTGGTCCAATTACCATTTATGGATATGGCTTGATGATTGCAATTGGTGTCTTAGCTGCTTATATGGTAGCAGAATACAGAGCAAAAAGAAAGAACTTGAACTATGAACGGATTTTTGCTTTAACTGTTTGGTGTTTGGCTGGGGGGTTACTTGGTGCAAAACTTTTATTTTATATCACACAGATAAAGGAGATTGCAGCTGACCCTAAAATCTTATTGGATGTTTCAGATGGATTTGTAGTATATGGAGGTATTATTGGAGGCATTTTAGCAGGATTTCTCTTTTGCAAAAAAGAGAAGCTGAATTTTCTGAAGTTTTTTGACCTAGTTATGCCATCAATTGCATTAGCACAGGGATTCGGACGTATTGGATGCTTTTTTGCAGGCTGCTGTTATGGCAAGGAAACAACCAGCCATTTTGGGCTTATATTTCCAGAATCTTCATTTGCTCCCAGTGGAGTTCGATTGGTTCCTACACAGCTGATATCGAGTGGATTGGATTTTCTTAATTTTTTCGTTTTGATCTTGATAGCAAAAAGAGTAAAAGCGGATGGCCAGGTGGCAGGTTTTTATTTAATATTCTATAGTGCAGGAAGATTTATTCTTGAATATTTCAGAGGTGATGTAGAGCGTGGAAGTGTTGGAAGTATATCTACTTCACAATTTATTGCTATTTTCCTGTTTGTTATAGGTTGCGGAATAGTACTTGTAAGGGGATTAAGTGCTAGAAATGCAAACGAAAAATCTGTATAATCTCAGAGTGGATTATGAGTGGAACTAATGACTTTACAATGTATTACTTAAGTGATATTGCATTACTCGAATCTGGAATTAGAAACCGTTAACTTATCATTTAAAGTCCTCCAGATGATTGAATTTAACTCTATTTACATGTATACTTAGTGGTATAGTTCCGGAAGTTAAAAGAACTATTTTTGTAATAAAAGGATCTTAGAAAATTAGAAATTAACAAAAGAAAAGAGGAGTGATGGTTATGTATGAAATGAAACCAGAATATTACACCCAAATCGAATTTATCGATCAGGAACATGCCAGGCTTTTTGCAATTGCCAATGAGGCCTATGAATTATTAATGAATCAATTTATACCGGATAAATATGATTATATCCTTCAGGTGGTTGAGCAATTAAAGGATTATACCAAGTATCATTTTGGGCATGAAGAAGAGTATATGAATAGTATTGGGTATAAGAGAATATTGTCACAGAAGGTTGCCCATAACGATTTTATTGAAAAGCTGGAGGAATTAGATATTCGTTCTATTGATGAGAATCAAAAAGATGCTTTATTGGATTTGTTGGACTTTTTAAATACATGGCTGATCGAGCATATTTTTAAAAAGGATAAACTTATTGCGGATTAACAGGAATAAAAAGATGAATGGTCAAGCTTATTGTGGTGAATAAACTTGACCATTCATTTTGAATTATTCTTATTTTGATATAAATTCAAAGATATTTCTAAAACTGTAAATTTGTGACTATTCTCATGGATTTACTAGTCTTGATCAAACAACCCATCGGAAAGCATCTTCTGATAACATCTATTACCGAATACAATTCCTACAATAAAAACGCCTGCGATACAGACATATTTGACAATTTTAGTTACATCGACACTAACGGTAACAGTGGAATCGATATCTTTTGGAGAACAACAATCTTTCATTGACATATGCAACATCCTTTCTTTTTATTATTCTTAAGCTAATTCTATTAGAAACACATCTTGCTGTAACAATCAATGGAACAATTAATCCAAGGATGCATTTGTATAGGTTATGGCTTCCTAATTATATTTATGTCCCTTTCTAAAAACCTAATTCCTCACCAACTAAAATTACTTTGATTCGACCAGGTACTTGGGATTTTCTTGTGATAACGATTTGGCAACAAATACAGTCATCCACAAGACAGTTCGCACATTTTCCCAGCTCAGCACATGGAGTTTTTTGGCCAAGTCTTACGACATTTGGGGGGGCAGCCATATTACGAACACGTTCCATGCCAGAGGTTACATCTGTTACTATTTTATTCATACCTGCTATGATTATAACATTTTTAGGCCCGGTAATCAAACAAGCGATACGATTACCCCTACCATCGATATTTATTAGTTGTCCATCCAATGATATTGCATTGGAGCTCATAAAAAAGTAGTCTACCATAACAATTTTGCTGTATATGAGGGATTTCTCTTCCGGAGTCTTGGCAGTATCACGGTCGTAGAGTATATAATCGGAAGCCTTTAAATCATCGAGCAATCCAATCTCATTTAGGGTTTGTGAACCACCCCATGAAATGGAGCATCCTGGGGTAAGAAAACGCTTTGCCGTGAGCAATGCTTCTCCTGCATTTTCACAATAATAGCCTTCTATTCCCCGCTTGTTAAATTTTTCTATCAGACTATCAGCTAAGTTCTCATAATAAATCTTTTTTGGTAACATTTGATTCATCTTGTATCCCCTTTCTTGACTATTATATACAGTCATATTTTTTGACGAAACAGATACCGATTGCACCCGGTCCAGTATAGGAACCGATGGTCACCCCGATTTGAAATACTGGATATAACATCTTGCGGCCTATGAACTGCTCAATTCCTCCTTGTAAGAAGAGAGCATCCTTCATAGTCGTGGCATTAGCAACACAAAAATCATAATCCTGTGTATTTTCACTTGTTTCGGTAAAATATTCTTCTACCATTTCTAATATCTTGTCCAGGGATTTTTTACGGCCTCTAACATTGGAATATGGAATTAATTCGGCTTCTTTTAGCTGAATCAGTGGTTTCAAGCCCATTATATTACCGGCAAGAGCCACCACTTTTCCCATTCGCTTTCCATTCGAAAGGTAATCTAGCGAATCTGTGGTAAACATTATTCTAGCCGTCGGTTTAATCCGATTTATTAGTTCATTTATGATCTCAATCGGATAACCGGCTTTCTCCATATATGCCATTTGCAAAAGTAAGATACCTTGACCTGCAGTAGCTTGAATACTATCAACTATAATAATTTTGGATTTCGGATACTGTTCTTCCAAAATGAGCTTGGCATTGACAGCGGATTGATAGGAACCGCTGAATTTATGCGTCAGGCATAAGCAGATGATATCTAAGCCCTCTTTCAATGCAGACTTAAATTCACTGATATAATCCTGTACCGAAGGGAGGGAGGTTTTTGCAAATATATGCTTAGAAGTAATTGTCTCATAAAAATCTTCTTTAGAAATTTCAACATTTTCTTTATAATAGGTTTCTTGATCGAAGCTTACATAGAAAGGGATAAGTTTTATCTGGTGCTCTTTCAGTAAGATGTCTGGTAAATCACACGATGAATCACTGAAAATCTGAAATGCTTTCATTAATCTCCTCCTATAAGTGCTTAGAATCGTAGTGTTCATACCTACATCTATTGTAAACGATACGATATTAATATTCAATAAAAATAATCAATTAATTCTTATTTTTACAATAAGGGATTAGATAAATTCTTGCATAAAAATTGATTCATCACAAGTGGTTAAATTAATTTTTTCATAAAATTAATTCAGCAAAGTGGTTTAATTAATTTTTTCATATAATGATTCAGCAAAGTGATTAAATTAATTTTTTTATATCATATAATTATACTTATTTTTCATAAAAAAAAGAGTAAATTCATTTATAGTAACCTATTCAATATATTTACATCATATTTATTAAGAAGTTCTATTTGTCGTAATCTACTTTTTAGGGTATACTAATAGTCATATTAATAAGATTTAATCCAATTTGAAGTATTTTAAATGACTTAATACAAAGTTGGTTATAGATGAAAATTACCGGTTAGAAAGTTGGGAAAAGATGTCAAAAAGTTTATATATTGCGGAAAAACCGAGTGTGGCAACGGAATTTGCTAAAGCACTTAAGATTTCAGGCAGGAAGCAGGATGGTTATATTGAATCAGAGGATGCAGTTGTCACCTGGTGCGTAGGGCATTTGGTAACAATGAGTTATCCGGAGGTTTATGATGTTGCTTTAAAAAAATGGAATATGGAAACACTTCCATTTCTACCGAAAGAATTCCGCTATGAAGTTATATCGAATGTGAAAAAGCAATTTAATATCGTTAAGGGACTACTTACCCGCAAGGATGTGGATACGATTTATGTCTGCACAGACTCCGGGCGGGAAGGAGAGTACATATACCGTTTGGTGGATCAGGAAGCCAAGGTTCCGGATACGAAAGTAAAAAAGCGTGTTTGGATCGATTCTCAAACAGAGGAAGAAATTCTTCGTGGAATAAAGGAAGCGAAGCCTTTATCAGCATATAATAATTTATCCGATGCCGCATATCTGCGTGCCAAGGAGGATTATTTAATGGGCATTAATTTCTCCAGAGCACTTACGTTAAAGTATGGTAACGAGGTAAAAAGCTTTCTTAATTCAGAAAAATGGGCAGCTATTTCAGTAGGTCGCGTAATGACTTGTGTTCTTGGAATGGTGGTCAGAAGGGAACGTGAGGTAAGAAGCTTTGTGAAAACTCCTTTTTACCGCGTCATGGCTTCCATGCATATGGAAGAGAAGGATTTATTAGGTGAATTCCGGGCAGTAGAGGGATCTAGGTATTATAACTCACCACTTCTATATAAGGAAAATGGATTTTCAGAGAGAACCTCAGCAATTAAGCTGATTTTTGAACTTGCTGGCCAGATTCCCACTATGAATGATGACGGAACCTGGAGTGTAAGCAAAGAGTCGAAAGAGCCACCGCAGCTACTTGCGGAGGTTAATCAGGTGGAAAAAAAGAAAGAAATGAAAAATCCACCCCTGTTATTTAACTTAGCAGAGCTTCAAAATGAATGCTCTAAGCTATTTAAAATCAGTCCCGATGAGACATTAAAAATCACACAGGAACTTTATGAAAAAAAGATGGTTACCTATCCGAGAACGGATGCCAGAGTCTTATCCACTTCAGTTGCGAAAGAAATCTATCACAATATCAAGGGTTTACAGAATCTTAGCCATGTAAAGGAGTATGTGGTTGAAATTTTGGAAAGCGGGACTTATAAGAATATTGCGAAAACCAGATATGTCAACGATAGTCAGATTACCGACCATTATGCCATTATACCGACCGGCCAAGGTCTAAATGCTTTGGGTTCTTTATCGGTTACCGCTTCAAAAGTATATGAATCCATCGTAAAACGTTTCTTAAGTATTTTTTATCCCGCTGCAGAGTACAAAAAGATAGGAATTACAATAAAAATCAAAGGGGAAAGCTTTTTCTCCTCCTTTCGTGTTCTTGAAAAGGAAGGATATCTTAAGGTTGCCGGTCTTAACAATGCAGTAAAGGGAAGTTCTGAGAATAGTGCAGCAGGAGTAGATGCCAGAAATATCTCTTCAATTGCTAGTACTGCAGGGAAAGGCGGCTTGGAGGAAGGTGAGTTAGCTGAGGAGGAGAATGCAGATCAGGCTTTTCTCCAGATCGTTATGAAACTGAAAAAAGGAATGCTACTGCCGGTTTCATTTCTCAATATTAAAGAAGGCGAAACTACACCACCAAAAAGATACAGCTCCGGTTCGCTAATTTTAGCCATGGAAAATGCAGGACAGCTGATTGAGGATGAAGAACTTCGTGCACAAATAAAGGGTAGTGGTATCGGAACCTCTGCAACTCGTGCTGAAATACTTAATAAATTAGTTAATATTACTTATTTAAATCTAAATAAAAAGACCCAGATTATCACCCCCACTCTACTCGGTGAACTGATTTTTGAGGTAGTGAATACCTCAATCAAATCTATGCTGAATGCGGATCTTACTGCAAGCTGGGAGAAGGGGCTGACCTACGTGTCTGAGGGGCAGATTACGAAGGAGGAGTATATTGATAAGCTGGAGGGTTTTGTTAAAAAAATGGTGAACGGAGTAAAAACCTTAAATAATCAAGCAATATTAAAGAAGAATTTCAATGATACAGCGATGTTTTATAAAAAATAAAGCAGTAAAGTAAAGGGGGAAATGTTATGTGCGGTATAGTTGGATACATAGGAGATTCGCAAGCAGCACCCATCTTACTCGAGGGATTATCAAAGTTGGAATATCGGGGTTATGATTCAGCTGGCCTGGCAATCAGTGACGGAGTAAATATTTCTGTAACGAAATGTAGGGGCAGGCTGAAAGTGTTAAATGAGTTAACAAAGGGTGGAAAAACTTTAACAGGAACCTTAGGAATTGGGCATACACGTTGGGCAACCCACGGAGCTCCTTCTGATTTGAACTCCCATCCCCACTTTAATGCAAATGAATCAATCGCTGTGGTACATAACGGAATCATTGAGAATTATCTTAAAATAAGAAAACGCCTGCTGGATAAAGATTACCATTTTCAGAGTGAAACGGATACCGAGGTTATTGTACAGCTTTTAGATTATTATTATACGGGAGATGCGTTGGCTGCCATCACCAAGGTAATGGCGAATCTCGAGGGTTCCTATGCACTGGGAATCATTTTTAATGATCATCCGGATGAATTCTATGCAGTTCGCAAGGATAGTCCACTTATTGTTGGTGTATCAGCAGAGGGAAAATTTATTGCTTCTGATGTTCCCGCGATTTTGAAGTATACCCGAGATGTTTATTATCTGGACAATGGTGAGATTGTACAATTATCGCGAAATAAAATTACCTTTTATAATTCTGATGCTGAACCAATTGAGAAAGAGAAGACAACAGTAAAATGGGATATTACGGCAGCAGAAAAAGGCGGTTATGAGCATTTTATGCTAAAGGAAATTCATGAGCAACCGAAGGCAGTAAGGGATACGATTAATCCCAGAATTCGGGATAATAACATCATGATTGATGAGCTGAATATGAGTGAGGAAGACATTATTAAGCTCAAAAAGATTTATATTGTAGCCTGCGGTTCAGCTTATCATACGGCCGTCACTGGTAAATATGTGATTGAGGAACTGACAAGAATTCCTGTGGAAGTGGATTTGGCGTCAGAATTTAGGTATCGCAAGCCTATCTTAGATGAGGGAACATTAACAATTATCATCAGTCAATCAGGTGAGACGGCTGATTCCTTGGCAGCGCTGAGAGAAGCAAAAAAACAAGGAATAAAGGTACTTGGCATTATTAATGTTGTGGGTAGCTCAATTGCCAGGGAAGCGGACAACGTTATGTACACTTGGGCTGGTCCCGAGATAGCCGTAGCTACTACAAAGGCTTATTCCACACAATTGGTGGCTTTGTATCTTCTTGCACTACATTTTTCAAAGCTTCGGGGTACGCTGTCACAGGAACAATTTGAAATATTACTTCAGGATTTACAAAGATTACCTGAACAAATGCAAACGATATTAGAAAAGAACGTTACCCAAATTCAATATATTGCCTCTAAATTCGTTGCTGTAAAAGACAGCTTTTTTATCGGAAGAGGTGTTGATTATGCAGCAGCGCTGGAGGGATCCCTGAAGCTGAAGGAAATTTCCTATATTCATTGCGAAGCATACCCAGCTGGGGAATTAAAGCATGGTCCGATTGCCTTAATTGAAGAAGGAACTTTGGTAACAGCACTCCTTACACAGGAGGAATTGTATAGGAAGACAATTAGCAATATCGTTGAGATTCAGTCCAGAGGTGCCTTTGTACTTACAATTACCAACGAAGGGAATGAAGAAGCGGAAAAGGTATCAGATTTGACCATATATATTCCGAAGACGGTAAAGTATTTTACTACTTCTTTGGCAGTGATTGTACTACAGTTGTTATCCTACTATGTATCGGTAGGAAAGGGTCTGGATTTGGATAAGCCGAGAAATCTGGCTAAATCAGTTACGGTAGAGTAGATGGAGGTTACTATGTTTGAGCAGCTTGAAATAAGCAAAATGTTGGATTTAAATGAAACTATAGCAGTGGGTATCTTCGAGGGATGCAAGTATCCTTGGGAAGTACTAGGTAAGATTAAAGAAGAAATCCTTAGAATTGGTGTATCACTGTCCGAAGAGGAGTATGAAAAAGTAGGGGAAGATGTCTGGATAGCAAAATCCGCTAAGGTTGCTCCCACGGCATATATTCATGGGCCTGCAATTATTGGAAAAGATGCTGAAATACGGCACTGTGCATTTATCAGAGGGAATGCGATTGTAGGGGAAGGCGCGGTAGTAGGGAATTCTACTGAACTTAAAAATGTAATTTTATTTAATAAGGTTCAAGTACCACATTATAATTATGTAGGTGACTCGATTCTTGGCTATAAAGCACATATGGGGGCAGGCTCCATAACCTCCAATGTAAAATCCGACAAAAGCTTAGTAAAGGTAAATACCGGCAAAGAAAGAATAGAAACTGGTCTCAAAAAATTCGGTGCAATCCTAGGAGATAATGTTGAAGTTGGCTGTAATAGTGTCTTAAATCCCGGTAGTGTGGTAGGAAGAAATACAAATATTTATCCGTTATCCATGGTAAGGGGATTTGTTCCTGAAGGAAGTATTTATAAGAAGGCTGGGGAAGTCTGCGAAAAGCAATCGAAGGCCTGTTATGATATATTTTAAAAAACTATGGACTTATTAAGATATTTATGCGAAAATATGTTAAGTAAATAACAAGTAAGTTTGTTATTTCATAATAATAGAGGTTTCGCAACGAGTACCGTCTATTATATCTATTAAAAGCATTATTTGTTACGCATAGAAAAATGAAATGCTATACTATTTATTTTGAAAGGAGTTACAACAACATGATGTATTCACATGAAGTAAAAATGATGTGTCCGGTTGCACAGGGCGTAAACCATGGAGCAGCACCTATTCCGGAAGAAGCAAAATGGGTAAAGTCGAAGGAAGTAACAGATATCTCCGGTTTAACTCATGGTGTCGGCTGGTGTGCACCCCAACAGGGAGCATGTAAGTTAACATTGAACGTAAAGGAAGGTATCATTCAGGAGGCATTAGTTGAGACAATTGGTTGCTCCGGTATGACTCATTCCGCAGCAATGGCAGCAGAAATTTTGCCAGGTAGAACAATTCTCGAGGCGTTGAACACAGATCTAGTTTGTGATGCGATTAATACAGCGATGAGAGAGCTTTTTTTACAGATCGTTTATGGTAGAACTCAGAGCGCATTTTCCGAGGATGGTCTTCCAATCGGTGCCGGCTTAGAGGATTTAGGAAAAGGTCTCCGCAGCCAAGTTGGAACCATGTATGGTACTCTTGCAAAAGGTCCCCGTTATCTGGAAATGGCGGAAGGCTATGTAACCGGTATTGCTCTTGACGAGGATAACGAAATCATTGGATACCAATTCGTAAGTCTTTGCAAAATGATGGATTTCATTAAAAAAGGCGATGA
>Ga0123338_10001895_pt1 | contig 19804 bp, 17 predicted proteins | sample grotaG_FD_89793 | JGI IMG/M metagenome (GOLD analysis project Ga0123338, IMG submission 89793) | Glacier valley bacterial and archeal communities from Borup Fiord, Nunavut, Canada, to study Microbial Dark Matter (Phase II) -... | ecosystem: Environmental > Aquatic > Freshwater > Ice > Glacier ...
CTCACCGACGCGAACGCTGCTGCCGCCATCCCCGATCTGCTCGCCGAGCACCTCGTGCTCGTCTTCCGCTGCCAGCACTTGTCACCTGCAGAACAGGTGGCGCTCGCCCGCCGGCTCGGCAGCCCGACGCCGGCTCACCCGGTCGTGCCAGGTCTCGACGGTCACCCGGAAATCCTCGTACTCGATGGCGCAGCAGGTGGGCGCAATGCTCGCTGGCACACCGACGTGACGTTCATGTCGAAGCCGCCGGCAGCCTCGATCCTCGTCGCCGAGACCGTCCCGGATCACGGCGGCGACACGCTGTGGGCCGACATGCGGACGGCGTATTCGACACTCTCGATTCCGTTGCGACAGCTCGCTGACGCGCTCCTCGCTGTGCACCGGATCACGCCCCTGGCCTATTGGGGCGAACCATTCGATTCGGCGATGACCCGCACCGACGCAGCGGCGCTCTTCGAGGCGGCGATGGCGGTCCCGCCCGTCGTTCATCCGGTCGTCAGAATGCACCCGCGCACCGGCAGGCCCTCGCTGTTCGTCAACCCTGGCTTCACCTCTCACCTGCTCGGCATGGCGCGCCACGAGAGCGACGGTGTGCTGCGGCTGTTGTACGAACACGTCACCCAACCGGAACTGGTGATGCGCCACCGCTGGCAGCGCGGCGACGTCGTGATGTGGGACAACCAGGCGACGATGCACTACGCCACCGACGACTACGGCACCATCGATCGCCGGATGCGCAGGGTGACTCTCGGTGGCGTGGAACCGGTCGGTCCGAGCGGCTTCGTCAGCCACGTCCTCGACGACCCGCTCCTCGCCATCCGATGAGGCGATCGGCTAGGGAGCAGCCGGGTTACGGACTTCGGCGACGAGTGACTCGACGAACGGGCGCAACTGGTCGATGATCAACGGATCGACCTTGCCGTCCTCGGCAATGAAGTCGCCGACGCTCGCGAACCTGACACTCTCACCGGCGACTCGCGCACCGAGGTAGCCGAACACGTTGGTCAGGTACTCGACGGCGTTGATTGCACCCTTCGGGCCCGGCGAGGCACCGAGTACGACCACCGGCTTGTTCATCATCGCGTGGGCCTGAAATGGACGTGTTGCCCAGTCCACCCAGTTCTTCAGACCGCCAGGGACCGTGCCGTTGTATTCCGGGGTCGACACGATGATGCCGTCAGCAGCTGCAACCCTGGCGCGCATCTCGATGACCGAGTGTGGCAGCGGATCATGGTCGAGGTCGCCGTCATAGTAGGGAAGCGGACGGATGAGGTCGACGAGTTCGCCGTCGATGTCATCGGGGAGCAGTTCGCCGGCCGCTTTGAGTAGCGCCGTCGTGAATGAGCCGGCACGCAGGCTGCCGGGGAGGAGGAGGACCGTATACGACGCCATGGCGCAACTTTCTGGAGCGTGAGCGAGTGGGGGACTGCTCGACGTTGGATGCCGACGCCGTTGTCAGAGCTCGGCGTGAATACCGTCGAGTTGTTGTATCAACAACTCGGCACCGATCGGTTATTCCGTCCGTTTCACACCGACGAAATTGGTGAGCACCCGGGTTGCGAAACCGAGACGTTCGTATACGCGGAGTGCTCCGATGTTGGTCTCGGCGACATGCAGAAACGGCGTCACACCTGTGCGCAGCAGTGCACGCGACACCTCGGTGGTCACTACCGCCGCATAGCCACGCCGCCGAGCATTCGGATGTGTGCACACTGCGCTGATCTCCGTGAAGCCGTCGATACTGATCCGCTGGCCCGCCATCGCCATCAACGTGTCGCCTTCGAAGATCCCGACATAACCGCCGAGTTCGTTGGTCCGTGGACGGAACGGCCCCGGCTGCGTCAGTTCGACCAGCGCCAGCATCTGTGGCACGTCATCGGAGCCCAGTGGACGCACCGCCGAAGGGACCGCCAGGTCTGACGGGTCGCCAGTCAGCACCATCTGGTGACCGCGCCCGACGAAGGTCACCATCCAGCCGGCCGGCGCAACGACCTCGAGTGCTCGGAAGAGCACAGCGGTGCCACCGGGTCCTGTCAGCGTCGCCAGGTCGTGCCAGGCCGCCTTCGAATCGTCCTCGATCGCCGAGAAGACTGACACCTCCGGGTCGTATCGTCGCGCGCTTCCTGTTCCCTGGGCGAAGTCGGCGTGCACACCGGTGAGTGCATACCAGCCGGCATTGTCGAGCGGATGCGGAGCGGTGGCCGGCTGGTCCGCCGATCGATTGCTGGATTCGGCATCGGTTGGCTCAGCTTCGACAGACGACATCGCCGATCGACGATAGTGGGGCGGTCCGACGATGCTGGAGCGACATTCTGAACGGTTTCAGCGCGACACCCAGTGGCCCGTGTTTGCCGGACTCAGCCGATGATGAACGTCGGTTGTGGAGACGATCAAGGCAATCGTTTAGAGTGGGGTGACGGAAAGTCGGACGCGGGAGGTCACGCGCATGAGGCGTATTTTGATTGGTGTGATGAGCGTCGGCCTGATGATCGGGGCGACCGCTTGCAATAGCGGCGGTGTCGACAAGCAAGGAACCGCCGACAACTTGGTGAAGAGCCTCGAGCAGACACTCGGAACAACGGTGACGGCAACGCAGAAGACGTGTCTGACGGATCTGGTGAAGAGTTACAGTGCCGCAGACTTGAAGACGATCGACTCGCAAGCCTCTTCGACGACACCAAGCCCGCTGGTCGACGAATTCAGGACGAAGGCGTTGACCTGTCTCGGCGCCGCCGGTGCCACAGACACGACCGGTGCCGATTCGGCCACCACCGACGCCGGAACGACACCGGCAACCTGATTCGGTCAGTGCCGGTCGCCTAGTGTTCGACCGGTGAGAGCAGGACGACGGAGGCGGAGGAACGGTGGCATCGGCGTTGCCATCATCACCCTCGTCACCCTCGTCATCGCCGTCGCTGGCTGCACGATCGACCGGGCAGCGACCGGTGAAAATCTGATCAAGGATGTCGAAAAAACGTATGTACTGAAACTGGACGCAGCTCAGAAGGACTGTCTGCAGAAGCTCGTCATCAGTCTCTCGATCGACGAGATCAATGAGTTGAACGCGGCGAAGGCTTCACCGGCATTGCGGACGAAGTTCGTCGACGCGGAGCTCAAGTGCGTTCCGGCGATCAGTGGGTCTGTTCCTGCCAACTCGTCCCCGACAGTGTCGACCACCACGACGACGTCGACGGGAACGACGTCGACCGGCAATTCGACTCCATTGTCGAACACAGCGACGTCGTTACCGCCATTCCTCCCATTCGGCACTGCCTCACCCGATAACTCGACCACCACCACCGTTTCTTCGGCGGTGAAGTCCCCGGGTTCTGCGACGAGCGCAACGACCACCAGCGTCCCATTCGGATCGCCATCTACGACGAGGACGAGGACAACAACGACGAGTACGACGCGGGCAACGTCGTTTTCGACAACGACGACCTGATCACAACGACTCGATCACGATTGCGACGTCGGTCAGAGCAGTTTGAGCGCTGCTCTGGCGGCGACGGCTACCGGGTCCCACACAGGCGAGAACGGTGGCGCGTACGCCAGATCGAGATCGACGATCTGCTCGACGGTCATGCCGGCAGTCATGGCGACGACACAGGTATCGATGCGTTTCGCCGATCCGCTCCCGCCGACGATCTGCGCACCGACGAGCCTGCCGGAACGGCGTTCGACAAGAACCTTGATCGTCATCATCGACGATCCCGGGTAGTAACCGGCCTTCGTGGACGACTCGATGGTCTGGCTGACGACGTCGATGCCTGCCGTCCGAGCGAGCTTGGAATTCAGACCGCTGACGGCAATTTCCAGATCGCAGAACTTGGTGATCGCCGTACCGAGGACACGTGCAGAGCGTGCATCGCCTCCACCGATGTTGATACCGGCGACGCGCGCCTGCTTGTTGGCGTACGTCCCCAGGGCGAGATGCATGTTCGTGCCGCTGATCAGGTGCGTACTCTCGGCGCAGTCACCCGCTGCCCAGATCCCATCGACCGAGGTCTGTTGGCGGTCGTCGACGACGATGGCCTCACGGACGCCGAGTCGCAGTCCGGCCTGTTTCGCCAGCGCCGAGTTCGGTCCCGTCCCGATACCGAGGACGACGAGGTCGGCTCTGACCGCATCGTCTCTCGTCATCACCATGTCAGGTGCAAAACCGGTGACCTCGTGATTCGGTCGGTAGTCGACACCATTGGCGTGCAACGCTCGTGCGACGATCGCCCCGAGTTCAGGTTCGAGGATGCTCAACGGATGTGGTCCCCGGTCGATCACAGTCGGCTTCAACCCGCGATGCAGGAAGGCCTCCGCCATCTCCAGCCCGATATAGCCGCTGCCGACGATGACGACGTGTTCCAGTCCCCCGTTCTTCGCCAGATCAGCGAGCCACGTGGCGTCGTCCAAGGTGTGTGCACCGCTGATGAACGGCAGGTCGATTCCCTCGACGTCGGGCCGGATCGGAACGCCGCCGGTACCGAGCAACAGCTGGTCGAACGGCTCGTACGACGTCGACCCGCTGTCGATGTGACGTACCTCGACAGTGCCGGCCGCCGTGTCGATCGACACCACTTCCTGACGCATTCGCAGATCGACACCGTTGGCGCGGTGCTGTTCCGGTGTCCTCGCCACGAGTCGGTCGACGCCACCGACGACATCGCCGCCGACGACGAACGGGATGCCACACGCCGAATAGCTCGTCCAGTCGCCCTTCTCGAAGGCGATGATCTCGGCATTCGGCCGCCACTTGCGGATCTGGGACACAGCCGCCATCCCACCGGCGTCGCCACCGACGACGATCACGCGTTGGCTCTCCATCATCGACTCATCCCCTGCCCGTCCGAGCCCGAGTCAAGGCTGCGGAGGTGTTGCTTACAGCCAACGCTGCAGCTGAGCGGCGGGTTGCCGTTTCATCGACGCCGAACGGTGCCCGTGATCGCTGACACCGGTGTAACGAACCGGCGAGCGAAGCGCCGTCGTGGACGACGTCGGCCGGGTCCCGGCGAGCAGTTCGCCGATCAGGTCACAGAGCAGCTCGTCGAAATAGGAGCGCGTACCGTTTTTATTCGCACCGTCACACCGTTGGTCGAACGATGATTCGCTGGTCGTCGACAGAAACGTCTCGTTCTTTGTCACGAGGAAACAGTACGGGAATCGAGGTCACGAGTCGTGAGTATCCAGCTACTCAATCGAACCCGTATCCGTTACGATCGCTCCAACAATTCTTGGCTGTGAGAGGAACCCGATTGTGAAGTCTTCGACCCAGGTGGTTGTCATCGGCGGCGGCGTCGTCGGAGCGAGCGTGTTGTACCACCTCACCAAGGCCGGCTGGACGGACGTCGTGCTGCTCGAACGCAAGCTGCTGACGGCAGGTTCGACCTGGCACGCCGCCGGGGGCATGCACACGTTGAACGGCGACCCGAACGTCGCCCGCCTGCAGCAGTACACCGTCAACCTCTACAAGGAGATCGAAGCCGAGTCCGGGCAGAACTGCGGTATACACCTGCCGGGCGGCCTGCAGTTGGCCGACACGCCCGAGCGTCTCGACTGGCTGCGTATGGCTCAGGCACGCGGCCGTTACCTCGGCATGAACATGGAGATCCTCTCCATGAAAGAGGCCAAGGAACTGAACCCACTGCTCGAGGAGAAATACTTCGTCGGCGCCCTCTACGACGAAGACGAGGGCAGTGTCGACCCGTATGGCGTCACCCACGCCTACGCGATCTGCGCCCGCAACCGCGGCGCCGAGGTCTACACGAACACGTGGGTCACCGACCTGCAGCAGCATCCCGACGGCACATGGGACGTCATCACCGACCAGGACCACGTCATCCACGCCGAACACGTCGTCAATGCCAGCGGCCTGTGGGCCCGTGAGGTCGGCCGGATGGTCGGCATCGAACTGCCCGTGCTGGCGATGGAGCATCACTACCTGATGACCGAGCCGATGCAGGAAGTGATCGACTACAACAAGGACATGGGCCGCGAACTGCCGCACATGATCGACTTCGCGGGCGAGATCTATGCACGCCAGGAAGGCCAGAGCATCTTGCTCGGCACGTACGAGCAGGACAATCGGGCGTGGGCGCCGAAGACGACACCGTGGGACTTCGTCTTCCAATTGCTGCCTCACGACCTCGACCGCATCGCCCCCGAGTTGGAGAAGGCCTTCGAACATTTCCCTGCCGTCGGCAAGGCCGGTATCCAGAAGTTCGTCAACGGCCCGTTCACGTTCAGCCCGGACGGCAACCCGCTCGTCGGGCCGGTGCGCGGCATCAAGAACTGCTGGGTCGCCTGCGCCGTGATGGCCGGCCTGTCCCAGGGTGGCGGTGTCGGCCTCTCGCTCGCCAACTGGATGACGACCGGCGATCCTGGCGCCGACGTCTTCGGCATGGACGTCGCCCGCTACGGCGACTACACGACGCTCGCCTACACGAATGCCAAGGTACGCGAGAACTACGGCCGCCGCTTCCGCATCACGTTTCCGAACGAGGAACTGCCGGCCGGCCGCCCGCTGCACACGACGCCGATCTACGACCGTCTCACCGATCACAATGCGGTATGGGGTTTCGGGTACGGCCTCGAGCATCCGCTGTGGTTCCAGCAAGTCGGCAAGGATCCGGTCGAGGAAGTCACGTTCCGCCGCTCGAACGCCTTCCCTGTCGTTGCCGAGGAATGCCGTGCCGTACGCGAGCGCGTCGGTTTTTCCGAGGCCTCGAACTTCGCCAAGTACCACGTGTTCGGCAGCGGTTCGGCGGCCTGGCTGCTGAGCCTGCTCACGAATGGTCTGCCGAAGATCGGCCGCACCGTGTTGACGGCGATGCTCAACCCGCAGGGCCTGATCGTCGGTGAGTTCTCCGTCTCGCGTCTTGCTGACGACGAGTTCTTCCTCTTCGGTTCGCAGGCCGCCGAATCGCACCACACCCGCTGGTTCCTCGATCATCTGCCGGCCGACGGTTCGGTTGTGTTCAAGAATCTCGCGCTCTCGATGGTCGGCCTGACCCTCGCCGGTCCGCAGTCCCGCGAGCTCCTGCAGGGCCTGACCGACACGTCGTTGGCGACGAAGGACTTCCCGTTCATGTCGTTCCGCCGGGTCGACATCGGCATGGCGACGGTGTGGCTGTCACGCATGACGTATTCAGGCGACCTCGGCTACGAGATCTGGACCGCACCGGAATACCAGCGGTACCTGTTCGACCTGATTTGGGAGGCCGGCAAGCCGTTCGATATGCGCCTGTTCGGTTTCCGAGCGTTGATGTCGATGCGCCTGGAGAAGGCGTTCGGCACATGGTTCCGCGAATATCGCCCGATCTACACGCCACTCGAAGCCTGTATGGACCGCTCACTGAAGTTCGACCACGAGTTCATCGGCCGCTCCGCCGTCGAGGCAGAGAAGGCGACGGGCGGACCGAAGCGCAAGCTCGTGACGTTCGTCGTCGACGCCGAGGATCCGGACGGTGCCGCCGACGTGATCGGCGACGAGCCGGTGTTCCACAACGGCCCTGATGGTGAGCGCGTCGTCGGCTGGATCACCTCGGGAGGGTACTGCCACTACTCCAAGGCATCGGTGGCGATGGGCTACGTGCCGATCGAGTTGGCCGGCGAAGGCAACGACGGTTTCGAGATCGAGATCATCGGCCGCCGCCGCCCCGCCCGGCTGCAGCACGAAGCCCTCCTCGACCCGACGGGTACCCGCATGCGTGCGTAGTCGACTGGCGTTCCGGCCAACGTCGGCTTGCGGTCACGCCGATTCCGTCGCCGCGGAATTCCGGTGACCGACCCTCGCCCGCCGAACCTCGCGGTCACGCCGATTCCGTCGTCGCGGAATCCACGTGACCGCGAGCCGCGACAAGGACGAAGGGCAGGCGATTCTGACGCGGTCGTTGTATGCGTTACGATCGTCCCAGGAATTTCCGCCCAACCGCTGCACCCCCCTCCGGAGATCGATGTGACGTGCCGAGTTTCAACGAGTCGCTGTGACTGACATCCCCGACGGTCAGCAACAGGTCGAGGTGCGATCGAGCGCGACGCCGGTCGGTCGCATCGTCATCGACAACCAGCCGATCGAGTTCTTCGCCGGCGACACCGTCGCCATCGCTGCGATCCGCGCCGGACAGCATCCGGCAAAAGGTGGAACGTTGTGCCTCGCAGGCGACTGCGGCAACTGCTGCGCGATCGTCGACTCGACGCCATGGGTCCGCACCTGCCAGACCAAGGCCAAGCCGGGCCTCGCCGTCCTGCGCCAGCCGGCGGTCGGAGCGCCGGCGTTGAACCTGACGCCGCCCAAGAGCGCCGTGTCCTCCCCCATCGCTGCCGTCATCGACGTCCAACACATCAACGCCGATGTACTCGTCGTCGGTGGCGGCGCGAGCGGGACGGCCGCAGCGACAAAGGCAAGCGCTGACGGCCATACGGTGACGATCCTCGACGCCAACGAGGGAAACGAGGTCGTCGGCATCTATGCCGGACCGACCGTCATCGTCCGTACCCCCGAGGGCATGCGTCATTTTCATGCTCATCAAGTCGTCGTCGCCACCGGTGCCGCCGACCTCCAGCCCGCATGCGACGGCAATCTCTCGAAGGGCATCTACACCGCCGGCGCGGCCGCAACCCTTGCTGCCGCTGGCATCGAACTCGACAACCCGCTCACCGTCAGGTCGCAGCCTGTCAGAATCGTCGCTGACGACAACGGTTGGGTCTCGGGAGTCGTGACGGCGGACGCCGACGGCAATGACGTCCTCAGCAACTGCAACTCGTTGATCGTCGACCTCGGTCACATGGGCCGCGACCTGCTCTCGCGGATGACCGACGAGCCTGCAGTCACGATCGTCGGACCGGCTGCGCAGCAATACCCGCTGCCGCCGTGCCCGACCTCCGGCATCGTCTGCTCGTGCTCGAAAGTGACGGTCGAGGACCTCGACGGCGTCTGGTCGCGCGGCTTCAACGAGCTCGAACTCGTCAAGCGTTCCGCACTCTTCGGCACCGGCACCTGCCAGGGCGGCGTGTGCATGCCGTACCTGCGCAGCTTCGTCGCCGATCGTGCCGGGTCCGTGCCGGAGCCGTTCACGGCGCGTCCGATCAGCCGTCAGTTGACGATCGGCGAAGCATCGGCGGGGGCCTATGCCGACAACTTCCGCAAGTCTTCCCTGCACGACGAACACCTCAAACTCGGCGCACAGATGGACCGCTTCGGTGGTTGGTGGAGGCCATGGAACTACGGTGACGTGCTCGGCGAATACTGGGCTGTTCGCGAGGCGGTGTCACTCGGCGACGTCAGCACGCTCGGCAAGATGGTCGTGTCAGGACCCGACGTCGTCGAAGTGCTGGAGCGTCTCTATCCGAACAACGTCCACGACATCAAGGTCGGCCGATCGCGGTACGTGCTGCTGCTCAACGAGCGCGGCCACCTGCTCGACGACGGCATGATCTGTCGCGAAACGCAAACCCGGTTCGTCCTCACGTTCACGTCCGGCGGCGCCTCGTTCGCCGAGATGTGGGTGCGCGACTGGGTCGAGACGTGGGGCCTGGACTGCCGCATCCTCGACCGCACCACATCGCTCGCGGCGATCAACGTGACAGGCCCGCTCGCCGGCGAACTGCTGCGTCGTGTCGGTGTCGCCGAGCCGCCGAAGTTCCTACAGCACCGCCACGAAACGGTTGCTGGCGTTCCGTGCCACATCATGCGCCTCTCGTTCACCGGCGAGGCGAGCTTCGAACTGCACCATCCAGTTCACCGCGCGGTCGAGTTGTGGCAGACGCTGATGGCTGAAGGTCGAGCCCTCGGGATCAAGCCGCATGGCCTGCAGGCACTGTTCGGTTTGCGCTTGGAGAAGGGACATGTGATCGTCGGCATGGACACCGAGCTGGACTCGTCGCCGCGCCGCATCGGCATGGAGTGGGCCGTCAAAATGGCCAAGCCGTACTTCGTCGGACTCGAGGCCTTGAAACGGGTCGAGCCGCTGCCCGATCACCGTCGCCTCTTCGGATTCACGATGGCCAGCCCGGCGCCGGTCGAGGGCGCTCCGATCTACGACGACGGCACGATCGTCGGTCACGTGTCGTCGAGCTTCGACTCGCCGCTCCTCGGCAAAGCGGTCATGCTCGGCTGGATCAAGCGCACCCCGTTCCCCGACACCGTGACGATCAACGGACGAACCGCCACCGTCAGTGCGCCGCCGTTCTATGACCCAGAGGGGAAGCGAGCCCGTGCCTGACGAGCTGACTTTCGAGCACATCGGCGCACGACGCATCGTCGCCACGCCGGCCGCAATCGATGCAGTGACATGGCCGACCGGAACGATCGCACTGCGGATCGCCGACGACGACGTCCTGTTGATCGGCGACGACACCACGGATATCACGGACATCACGGACATCACGGTTGCCGACGAGCACGCCATCATCAGCGACGACGCCGGCTGGTCCGGCATCTGGTTGACGTCAGCGCAAGCGGAGTCGATCGCCCTCCATCACATCCATTGGCCGTTGCCGCCGCAACGGCCCATCCTTGCCCAGGGTCTGATCGCCGCGATCCCCGCCAAGCTGTGGCTCGGCGCCGACGACAAGGCGCTGCTGCTCGTCGCCACCGTGTCCGTCGACGAGATGCAGGAGCGCCTGTCGTGAACGAATTCGTCGAGACCCTGCTCGATCTGCAATGGCACGAACCGAAATCCTCGTATGACGTCGTCATCGTCGGTGGCGGCGGCCACGGCCTGGCGACCGCCTATTACCTGGCGACCCGACATGGCATCACCAACGTGGCCGTCGTCGAGGCCAACTACATCGGGTCAGGCAACAGCGGCCGCAACACGACGATCATCCGCGCGAACTACGGCATCCCGGAATCGATCCGCTTCTACCAACACAGTATGGACCTCTACAAGACGTTGGAGGATGACACCGGCTGCTGGATCATGCACGACACCAAAGGCCTGATCTGGCTGGCGCACACCGAATCGGCGATGCGATCCGAGCGGGCCCGCTGCCAGCTGAATACGGCGATGGGCACCGAGACGATCATGGTCGACCCGGCCGAGATCAAGCAACTGTGCCCACAGATCGACCTGACCGGATCCGGTCGCTACCCGGTGCTCGGCGCATCCCATCATGTCGGCGCCTCGACCGCCCGCCATGACCGTGTCGTGTGGGCATACGCCCAGGGTGCGATGCGCCTCGGCGTGCACGTCCTGCAGAACACGCCGGTCACCGGCTTGGTGATGGACGGCGATCGGGTCACGGGGGTCAAGACGGCGACCGGCAACATCTCCGCCGGCGTCGTGATGTCGGCCGTCGGCGGCGACGTCACGCAGTTCGCCGCCCACGCCGGCGTCCGCCTGCCGATCCGCACGCACCCGCTGCAGGCGTTCGTCACGAACGGCTACGCTCAGGGTTTCGGGCCGATCATCAGCGACACGGAACTGCTGTCGTACGTCTCGCAGACCGCTCGCGGACAGATGCTCATCGGCGCCGAGTACGACCGTCAGCAGAGCTTCAGCCGTCAGTCGTCGTTCGACTTCCTGCAGAGCTGCGCCACCAAGGTTTCGTACCTGTTGCCGTTCCTCAAGAACCTGCGGATCATGCGCCAGTGGACAGGGCGTTGCGATGTCTCATCTGACTTCTCCCCGGTGATGGGTTTCACACCTGCCCCCGGATTCGTCATCACGACGGGGTGGGGCACGTGGGGCTTCAAGGCGATCCCTGCCGGTGGCGAAGCGATGGCCGAGCTGATCGCCACCGACACGACGCCGGAGATCATCGAGCCGTTCTCGTTGAACCGCTTCGCCACCGATCATTCGATGGCCGACCAGGGATCGACGGGGACCCGCTGATGTTGTGGGTCACCTGCCCGCTCTGCGGCCACCGTCCGATCGACGAGTTCAAGTTCGGCGGCGAGATCCCCGATGTGCCGGCGTCGATCACCGACGACGCTGCCCGCGATCTCGATCATGTGTGGATGTTCAACAACGTCGACGGTGTCACGACCGAGCGTTGGTTCCACGAAGGCGGATGCCGTCGCTGGATGACGTTGAAACGCGACACCCACCTCGACCGGGTCATCGAGGACTGAACGTCGACCTGACCACGAATAGGGCGGCAACCCCACTCGTCGAGCCCCGCCCTGGCGTCGTCGAAGGACTCGTGCAGCGCGGCGATGTCGAGGGTCTCATTGGCGGTCGCCTCCTCCACCCAGCAGCAGCGCTGTAGGTCGGACAATTCGGCAGCGTCGTCCGTCGTCGTGTTGGCAAGCACGGCGTTCTCGATGGGGAGCGGTGCCGGCGGCGTGAAGCCCATGGCGCGAGTATTGCCGACGAACCGGACATGCGTTATATCGGGACGACTGTTCCAGTTATTGTGGACGGCGCGGGTACGACGACCGGATGAGGAGCATACGTTGACGATCTATGAGCTCGGGAGAGCACCGAGGACCATTGCCGGAGTGGCGGCGCTCGATTCGCTGGCCGGCGTCGTCGAAGCGACCGGCGCAGCGTATGCCGTCCTGATCGTCGACGAGGCGGTGGCGATGACCGGATATTCCGCTCGTGTCGCCAACGCGCTCGGCGACGTGGCATTCGTCGAACACGTCGTGCCGCAGGGCGAGCCGACGGTCGCCTCGGTCAACGCCGCCGCCGATGCGGTGCGCTCCCATCCGGCTGCTGTCGTGATCGGGATCGGCGGCGGATCTGCACTCGACACCGCCAAACAGGCTGCGGTCGTCGGCGTCGGAGAGTCGGGCGTCGAGCCGTACCTATTGTGCGCCAATCCGTTCGTCGGTCGCCGTCCGATCATCGCCATTCCAACGACATCGGGCACCGGCGCAGAGGTCACCCGTACCTGCATCCTCAGTGATGCCGACGGCCGCAAGTTGTGGACATGGGGTGACGAGATGTTGCCGGATGTCGTCCTCCTCGACCCGACAGCGGCGATGACGATGCCATTCCACGTCACTGTGGCAACCGGCCTGGACGCCTTCGTCCACGCACTCGAGGCCTGTTCCGGGCAGCGGCGCAACACACTGTCGGAGGCGCCGGCCATCCAGGCGATGCGCCTCGTCGTCCAGCATCTGCCAGGCGCCGTCAACGACGGCACGAACCTCGCCGCTCGACAGGGCATGCAGGAAGCGGCGTTCCTCGCAGGGACGGCAATCGACAGTTGCGGTACCGGCATCGCTCATTCGATCGGCCACGCGCTCGGCTCGCTCTACCATCTGCCGCACGGCGTCGCCGTGGCGATCGGACTCGACGCAGCGATCGACTGGAACGTCGCCGGCGCGACGGACGCCTTCGCCGCAGCGGCCGTTGCGTTTAACACGTCGGCTACCGACATTCCGGCCGTGCTGCGCGAACTGTTCACGGCAACATCGTTCTCGTCGGTCGTCGGCCGCATGCCGGCGGCATCACTCGACGCAGCGGCGATCGCAAAGACGATGATCGCCGTCGAGAACCAACCGATGGTCACCAACAACTGCAGGGTTCCGAGCGACAGCGAGCGGCAGTCGCTCGCCGAACTCACGGTCGAGTCGTGGCACCGCCTGCGGGTCTCGACCTGACCAGACCTGACCAGACCTGACCAGACCAGACGACCGAGGAACCTGTCATGACCGTCATCACACGGATCGAAATCACCCACCATCAACTGCCACTCGACCCGCCGTTCCCCGCTTCGTGGGATACGCAGCCGCGGACGAAGTTCCCGGCGACGATCGTCCGCGTCCACGACGACGCAGGCAATGTCGGCATCGGATCCGGCGACGCAATGTACGGCTTCTCCGACTACCAGCGGTACTTCATCGGCGAGGATCCACTCGATCTCGAACGACATGCAGCCGTCCTCGCCAACATCGAATTCCACGCCGGCCGGCCGTGGCCGGTCGATGTCGCCCTCTGGGATCTGGCTGGCAAGATCGAGGACGAACCGATCTGGAAGATGCTCGGCGGCCACACCGACACGATTCGCGCCTACGCCTCGAGTGGCGTGCACCGCAGCGTTCCCGAGATGGTCGAGGTCGCCGAGCGGGCGATCGCCCTGGGCTTCCCGGCGATGAAGGTGCGCTTCGGCCGCCCGACTATCGACGAGGATCTTGCGGTCATCAAGGCGGTGCGCGACGCCGTCGGCGACCGCCTCGAACTGATGGTCGACTGCAACCAGGGTTGGCGGATGCCGTGGGACACACAGCAGCCGTGGACCGTCGACCATGCGACCGACGTCGCCATGCAACTGCAGGCCGAGCAGGTCTACTGGATGGAAGAGCCACTGCACCGGGGAGACTACGAGGGCATGGCGGAACTCCGCAGTCGAGTCACGATGAGGATCGCCGGCGGTGAATTGACGCGGGAACCGTACGAGTTCCGCGAACTGTTACAGCGGGGTTGCTTCGACGTCTTCCAGCCGGACTGCGTCTGTTCGATGGGCATCTCCGGCCTCCGCCACCTCGCCGCCGAGGTCGACGCCGCCGGCAAGATCTTCACGCCACACACGTGGGGCAACGGCATCGGGGTGATGGCCAACCTCCAACTCACCGCCGGTACCGTCGACACTCCGTTCATCGAGTTCCCCTTCGACCCACCGGAGTGGACGACGGCCCGCCGCGACTACATCCTCACGGAAACGATCGAAGTAGACGGCGACGGCTGGATCAGACTGTCCGAACGTCCCGGCCTCGGCATCGAACTCGACGAAGCCGTTCTCGCCAAGACGCTCACCGGGCAGGCCACCTTCGCCTGAGCAGCGACGTTGTATTGACGTAACGATTGTCTCGGCTACATTCTCAGCCGTGGCACGTACTGCGGATCCGGTTCTCAAGCAAACGCTGCTCGATCAGGTCGTCGGATATCTCAGCGAGCACGGAATCGGCATGCTGTCGTTGCGGCCGATGGCTGCAGCGCTCGGGATGAGCACCAATCGCCTGTTCCATCACTTCGGCACGAAGGACGAGTTGATCACCGCTGCGCTCGAACGGGCGATCGAGCAGCAGGCGGAGATCGAAGCGAAGTGGTTCGCCGACACGCCGGACATGCTCAACGCCGACGTACTGCGTGCGTGGTTCGACTGGATGTGCGAGGCACCGGCGAACCTTGCGCTCGTGCGACTCGGGCTCGAAGCAGCGACGCTCGATGCCACCGTGACCGGTATCACCTTCGATGTCCGCGAGCAGCAGATCGGGCTGTGGCGCAACCGCATCGAACAACGCCTGCTCGCAGAAGGATCGTCGCAGTGCGTCGCAGCGATGGAAGCCTCGATCATCAAAGCGACATTCACCGGCCTGACGCTCGACCTGATGGCCAGCGGCGACAGCGCACGGTTGAAGAAAGCGCTCGACATCGCCCTGGCGCGTGCGGAACCGCATATCGCCAAGTAGTTCTGATTACGACCGAGGCGGCCGCAGCATCCAGGTTCAGACGGCCAGGAGGTCGCGGGCTCCGGTGTCGCTGGACGGATGACGCAACTTGCTCATCGCACGCGCTTCGATCTGGCGAATGCGCTCGCGGGTGAGGTTGAAATGCTCTCCCACCTCTTCGAGCGTGCGCGGTTCACCCCGGTCGAGACCGAAACGCAACTTGAGAATCTCGCGCTCGCGTTCGTCGAGTGGTGCCAGCAAACGGGCGATTTCCTCCGGCAGCAGCGCCGTGGCTGCAACTTCGAATGGCGATTCTGCTGAGCGATCCTCGACGACGTCGCCGAGTTCGGCGTCGCCGTCTTCGCGAAGCGGTTCCGACAACGACAGCGGTTCGGCGGCGAAACGCAACGCTTCGGTCACCTTGTCTTCCGGCATCTCGACTTCGCGCGCCAACTCGGCGAGCGTCGCCGGACGCCCGTACTTCAACTCGAGCCGGGCTCGGGCCTTCTGCAGCCGTGCGAGCGTGTCGCCGGCGTGCACCGGGAGGCGGATCGTGCGACCGGTGTTGGCGATGCCACGGGTGATCGCCTGGCGGATCCACCACGTTGCATAGGTCGAAAACTTGAAACCTTTACGCCAGTCGAACTTCTCGACAGCATGCATCAATCCGAGGTTGCCCTCTTGGATGAGGTCGAGCAGCGGCAGGCCGGACGCCTGGTATTTCTTGGCGATCGACACCACGAGGCGCAAGTTCGACTGCACGAATCCGCGCTCGGCGTCTTCTCCGGCACGTGCGAGGCGGCGCAGTTCGCGCTTCTTGGCAGGCGTCACTTCCTTGCCAAGTCGTTCCATTTCCGAAGCGGCGGTCTTGCCAGCCTCGATCGCCTTGGCGAGGCGAACCTCGTCGTCCTTGGTGAGCAACGCGTACTGGCCAATGTCAGACAGATAGAGACGGACGAGATCCTCTTCGTCCCGCTCGACACGATCTTTGGCCACTGGCTACCTCGATGCATTGATCGCCGGGATGATACTCGGCGGGGTTGGGCTTGTGGCTACGATACCGAGGAGGTCCAGTGCTCCCACCCGGCGCGCAGTTTTCGCATCTTTCTCTTGGCGGAGCTCATCAGCGACATGAACGACATCGAACTGACGATCGTGACGTTGCAATTCGACGCCGCAGATCCCACAACATTGTTGGCGATCCTCTCCCATTACGTCGTCATGACCCGCATGCAGCACGGTTGCCGCAACATCGATCTGTGTTCGTCCTGCACGCATCCGGGGCGCTATCTGGTCATCGAGAAATGGGATTCACCCGATGCCCAACGTGCCCACTTCGACTCGGACGGCATGCTGGAAATGGCCCGCGCCTGCGACAGCGTGCTGGTCAGGATGCCTGAGATCGACCTCTGGGATGGTCCGAGCGCCCACGACCTTGCATAGGCATGGAGGCATCGGTCCGCTGCACGACAGGGCGGGCCCTGCAGGCGAATTCTCAGGATCGAGGTATATCGTCGCCTGCAAATCTCTTGAAAGGAGACGGCCGGATGGCTAACCCACTGCTCAGCGACAAGGCACTCGACCAGTCTGTCGAACGCGCCGGTTGGGCTGCCCCGCGGGGCGCTCACAAGAATATCTATGGCGGCCCGACGCAGCCGAACGACACGATCAGCCCCTGGGATCCGCCGAAGGCACCAGAGGGTGCGATGACGGTCAACGGCACGATCTCGGCCACGCTCGTCCTATTGGCGTTGCTGCTCGTTTCCGCAACATTTGGATGGCTTGCCACCAAGGCGAATGCCGTCGGGCAGGTCAAGTTCCCGGTCATCGCTTTCGTCGGCATCTTCGTCGGCCTCGCCTGCGTGATCGGCTGCTACGTCAAGCCGAAGTACGCGAGAATCCTTGCGCCGCTCTATGCACTTGCAGAGGGCTACTTCGTCGGGGCGATCTCCAAGGCCTACAACACCTACCAGGGCGGCATCGTCACCAAGGCCGTCGGCGCGACGGTCGCCGTCTTCGCCGTGATGCTGTTCCTCTACCGCACCGGCATCATCAAGGTCACCGATCGCTTCCGCCGCATTGTCATCGGTGCCACCATGGGGATTGCGCTGTTCTACCTCGTGTCGTTCGTCATTGGCATCTTCGCCGGCGGACAGTCGTTCCTCAACTCGTCGTCGCTGCTGAGCATCGGCTTCAGCATCTTCGCGGTGATCATCGCCGCTTCGAACCTGGCACTCGACTTCGATGTGATCGAGCGCGGCGTCGCCCGGCAACTGCCCAAGCAGATGGAATGGGTCTGTGCGCTCGGCCTCGTGGTCACGTTGGTGTGGCTGTACCTCGAACTGTTGCGTCTGCTCTCCAAGCTGCAGCGTCGCTAGCACAAGGCTGTAACGGCAGCGTTTCGTCGCTGGTACACCGACGACTCGCTGCCGACTCGCCAGCTCGGACACACTGATGCCATGACGGACATCACAGAACGCACGGCGCATGTCAACGGCGTCGATCTGCAAATACTCGAAGCGGGGGATCCGGCAGCACCGCTGGTGCTGCTTTCGCACGGGTTTCCCGAGGGTGCGTGGTCATGGCGTCATCAGCTGCCCGTACTCGCAGATGCCGGGTACCACGTCATCGCTCCGTACCAGCGCGGCTACGGCCGCTCGCCGAACCCGAAGGACATCGAGTTCTACGGCGTTGAAAAACTCGGCGACGATCTTCTCGGTCTGATCGACGCAGCAGGCCAGGAACGGGCGATTCTCGTCGGTCACGACTGGGGTGCACTGATCACCTGGGACCTCGCCAGATTGCATCCCGAACGGTTGCGGGCTGTGGTCGGCGTCAGCGTCCCACTCGTGCAGTGGCCGGCGCCGCCAACCAACCTGTTCAAGATACTGTACACCGACCGCTTCTTCTACATGCTGTACTTCCAGCAGGTCGGGCCGCCAGAAGCCGAACTCGAAGCCGACGTTCGTGACTCGATGGCCAAGTTTCTGTGGAACGCGTCCGGCGGCCCGGAACGGCCGAGCTCCGAAGGCGGCCTGCCGCCGATGGAAGGCACCGGCGTACTGACGCAGATGGTCGAAGCCCCACCGCTGCCGTGGTCGTGGCTCACAGAGGCAGACCTGCAACGCTATGTCGATGACTTCACCGCCTCCGGCTTCTTCGGCCCGGTGAGCTACTACCGCAACCTCGACGCCAACTACCAACTCGTCAAGGATCTCGCGGTCGACCGGCTGACGATGCCCGTCTACTTCATCGGCGGCAGCAACGACATGGTCAACCTGATGGACCCGACCGGCATCGAACGGATGCAAGGCGTGCTGCCCGATTTCCGCGGGGCAACGGTCATTCCCGGGATCGGCCACTGGACCCAGCAGGAGGACCCGGAGGCCTTCAACAACGCACTGCTCGGCTTTCTCGCCACCCTCGACTGAGCCACGACGTAACTTCTCTGGACCGTTTTGCACCGCCGGCGGTGCACCAGTGGACTCAGTTTGGGTTGGGCGGGTCGGGTTACGGTGACCGTATGGCATCGTCGAAGAGCCCAGCCATCGAAGTCGCCGTCGGGACGCGCACCGTTCGCGTCACCAACCCCGATCGCATCTACTTCCCGCTACTCGGGCTGACGAAGCTCGATCTCGTCAACTACTACCTCAGCGTCGGGCCCGGAATCGTCAACGCCCTGCGCGAGCGACCCTGCATGATGCACCGCTTCCCGACGGGTCTGTCCGGCGACAAGGTGCACCAGAAGCGTGTGCCGGCGGGCGCTCCACCGTGGCTCGAGACCGTTCGCGTCTTCTTCCCGAGGTACAAGCGCTACGCCGACGAGCTGTGCGTCACCGAATTGGCCGAGGTGATCTGGGCGGTGCAGATGTCGACCGTCGAGTTCCACCCGTGGAACTCGCGGCGCGCCGACACCGAACTGCCGGATGAATGGCGGATCGACCTCGACCCGATGGAGGAGTGCCCGTTCGACACTGTTCGCCGCGTCGCCCACGCCGCCCATCAAGTGCTCGACGAACTCGGGGCGATCAGCTGGCCGAAGACATCGGGCGGCAAAGGCATGCACATCTACGTGCGCATCGAGCCGGCATACGGGTTCACCGACGTGCGCCGGGCCGCACTGGCGTTCGCGCGAGAGGTCGAGCGGCGTGCGCCGGCCGACGTGACGACGACATGGTGGCGCAAGGACCGCGACCCGACGTCGCTGTTCGTCGACTACAACCAGAACGCCAGAGACCACACGATGGCCAGCGCCTACTCGGTTCGCGGGTTCCCCGACGCCAGGGTGTCGACGCCGATCCGTTGGGACGAGGTCGACGATGTCATTCCGGCCGAACTCAACATCAAGACGGTCCCGAAACGCTTCGCTGACCTCGGCGATCTTCATGCCGGCATCGACGACGCAGTCTTTTCGATCACTCCGTTGCTCGAATGGGCCGACCGTGACGAGCATGACGGAGCCGCCGATCC
>Ga0123338_10001896_pt1 | contig 19804 bp, 20 predicted proteins | sample grotaG_FD_89793 | JGI IMG/M metagenome (GOLD analysis project Ga0123338, IMG submission 89793) | Glacier valley bacterial and archeal communities from Borup Fiord, Nunavut, Canada, to study Microbial Dark Matter (Phase II) -... | ecosystem: Environmental > Aquatic > Freshwater > Ice > Glacier ...
AAGTATTCGTTGCTATGCTTTACACCGGGATTCATACGCCCTGCAGCGTTCAGCCGTTGTTCTGGACCGGCAATCCTTCGATCAGAGCGGTTTGCGGCATTCTCCGGGTGGGACGGACCTGAGGGTACGCTATATTCCGGAACTTTCCAAGACGCATTCCCGATACAACTTTTGATGTGTTAGAAACGCAGTGACGTTCCACGATCCACTATGATAAAATAGCTGCTCTAAAGAGCTTTCATCGATTTGAAACGAAAGACGAATTCAGTGACCGCAATACGTTATGATTTGCATTTACATACCGAATACTCCCCGGACTGCGATACTGCTGTGTCCGATATCGAAGCGCATTGTCTCGCGCTCGGACTTACCGGCATCGCGGTAACCGATCACGATACGATTACGGGTGCGGTAAAACTCCGGGACAGTGTCAAAAACCTCCATGTGATTGTAGGCGAGGAGGTGACGAGTTCCGACGGCGACATAATCGGTCTTTTTCTGCACGAGCGGATTCCTCCGGGAATGTCGGGCACGAACACGATTCGGGCGATCCATGATCAGGGTGGACTAGTCTATCTGCCGCACCCGTTCGATCGCACTCGAGTACGGCGCACCGGAGGCGCTTCCTTATCTTCAATTATAGACGGGGTCGATATCGTCGAAGCGTTTAACGGCAAGGTAGGTCAGGACAGCTACAATACGATGGCAGCTGAGTATGCGCAGCGAAACAATAAGCGGGAGGCGGGTGGCAGCGATGCACACAGTTTGCGCGCGATCGGTACCGTCACCAATGAATTCACACTGCCCGACGGTCTTTCCCCTGCATTGATGACACCTGACATTTTTCTGAATGCACTTCATACCAATCTAATTAGCGGAAGACGCAGGAGTAAAATCGGCGGGGTTTTCATCATCGGACGCCGGCCGTTCAGTCTGGCATGGCGCCGATTGCGGAGGCGTAAAAATGGAAGCTGACCCACTCAAAGGCGTACTGGATAGTGAGGGAGTTTTTACTGCTGAAGACGGAACTGCAGGTTCGTTCAGAGCGGATGAAAGAGAAGCAATGAGAGCGGTAGATGCTGATGTACCGACGCCATCAGCGGCGTTGTCCCCGGTGCATGGTGCGGGTCGCTGCCTGATACTCGTCAATCCGAGGGCGGGAGCTGTGCTGAGGAGTATGTTTCCTGAAAGGATGCAGCAGCGGTTCGAACGCCTCCGCGCCTGGCGAAGACAACCGTCATCCGATGCAGAACACTCCAGCAATGGTGAGAGTACAGATCGCGAAAAGCTAGTTGAGCACAAAACGCACGAAAAAGAACCCGAGGAGCTGCCGCAATTTCTGAGTATGCTGGCATCTGCGGCGGCGCGGGCAGGTTTGGAGGCGGATGTCGAGGTGGTTCCCCCACCCGCCGATCTACCAGAACTCTACCATTCGGCGCTGCTGGCGGGTTACGACACGATCGTTGCCGTCGGGGGAGATGGGACAGTGCGCACACTGGCACAGGGACTTGTCAGCTCATCGCTGCAGCTCGGAATCATTCCGCTGGGCACCGCAAATAATATCGCGCGAACGCTGGACATACCTTCGGGGCTCGAGGACGCGCTGCGTTCGCTGGCAAATGGACAGGCACAGCGCATCGATGTGGGAAGGATCGGCAGCGAATATTTTTTGGAGGGTGCGGGCGTCGGGCTTTTCGCCGATGTCGTGCAGCGAATCGGGAAGGAGGAACTGCGTCCGTATCAGTTGCGGCGTATGGTCAAGATAATTGGGCCACTGCTCTGGAACCTGCGTACTCGTACGCTGCGGCTGACACTCGATGGAGTTGTCGAGCAGGAGGCAGCGGTAATGGTAACCGCTGCGAATGGACGGTTTTTAGGCGAAGGCGTCCCGATTGCCCCGGCGGCTCTGCTGAGCGATGGGCTGTTCGACGTGATCATTATTGGTACTATGACGCCTCGCGATCTTCCCGCATTCGCGTGGGCGATGCTGCGCGGCAAGCACCTCCAGCTCCGGAATGTACGGATGCGGCAGGCGCGAGTTGTCGAAATCGAGCGTGTGCATCGCTCGCATCGCCCACTTCCCGTCCATGCCGACGACCATATCGCCGGACATACCCCCTGTGAATTCCGTATCAACCCCCAGTCGCTGCGTGTGATCGTCCCATCGTCAGACGACCCGGCATCGCTCCGTCCATAGTCTCGGTAATTTCTCAGTTTGCAACTATTCAACACCTCTCCTGCGTGAGGAGGCTAACTACCCCCCAACCCCCTCCTTCGCAAGGAGGGGGAAAGAAGACACCTCTCGTTAGCTTTTGCTCCTGTGGCGATACACTGGCGAAATATTTGCCTCAGGTTTTTTCAAAACAAGTTCATCGATGTATTTACATCAATACGATTCTTAATCCGACGCGACTGCTCGCAAAAAATTGGCGATATTTTGCGCTAACAGATATTTTCCCGCTTGACAGACCGCAAGAGTGCCTGTATACTTAATCATCGGTTTACGAATTGAAGAACGAGCGAAATTGTGCGAGCGAGAGTTTCGGTAGCCCGAATGGTTCTTCCGCTTCTTGTTTGGATTGTTTCTGCTCCTGTTCGGTTTCAACGTGACCCGGCATTTGCGCGGCGAGAGTCCGTGCGTTTCTGTATCGAACAAGGAGTTTGCAGACAATGGCGAAGCGTATCTACGTGGGCGGACTGCCCTACTCGGCTACCGAGGAAGACCTGGAGAACCTGTTTGGCGCAACGGGCGCGGTGAAGGAAGCCAGCATTATCACCGACCGCTATACCGGCCAGGCTAAGGGATTCGGGTTTGTAGAGATGGACAACGATGCTGAGGCGGATGCGGCGATCGCAACCCTGAACGGCACACAGATGGGTGGGCGCACACTTACCGTGAACGAAGCCAAACCCCGTGAGGATCGTCCTCGTAGCGGCGGTGGCGGTTACGGCGGCGGTGGTGGCGGACGAAGCAGCGGCGGAGGGGATCGCGGCGGTCGCAGTGGCGGCTACGGAGACCGTTACTAAACCCGACACACTTTTGTGTGCTGCATAATCGAGCCGGAATATCCGCATGGATATTCCGGCTCCTGTCGTTTATTACCGCTCGTTCTTACGAAAACAGCGCTTTATGCCCCCTCCGCATAGACAACCTGTTCCCATTGTGTCAGAATAGCACGGTGGCGAAACGAATTGGATACACGGTAGGCGTCTGCGACAAAGCTCGCTCTTCATCGGACTGTAGGGATGCTTTTTTTGCACCCGAGTTCTATCCTTTTTTTGCCCGACTCCACAAAGAATTGTTAGTTTTAATCCACCTCCGTCATTACATGAAACACAGGATGATAACGCATGCGCAGTAACTCCACAACAACCAGAACCGCCTTCTCGATACACACGCGCAGGAACACACTTATGCCCAGAGTCGCGGGACTGGCGCTGATAGCCTCTCTTGCCGGCTGTACTCAAAGAACGCCGACACCCGCTGCGCCCGTGTCGCCAGCAATCGGACAGAAGGCAGCGGCCGCCACTCCTCCGGCAATCGTGGAGGTTGTGCCGCCAGCAGAAGGCGTCAAAGGTATCTATCTGACGGGCTGGTCGGCAGGCGGAACGAAGCGACTTACCTCTCTGGTGGGACTGGTCGACCGAACCGAGCTCAATGCGATGGTGATCGACGTCAAAGACGACGGGGAAGTCGGATACGATGTAGACGTGCCGCTTGCGAAGGAGGTCGGCGCAAATCAGAAAATGTTCCGCATCGACAAAACGATTGGGATACTGAACGCGCACAACATCTATTCGATCGCCCGCATCGCCTGTATGCGCGACTCGATACTGCCGATAAAGCACCCGGAGATGGCGGTGCACGATAAAAATGGCAACGTCTGGAAAGACCCGACAAAGCACATGTGGCTCGATCCGTTCAACAAAGCGGTCTGGGATTATAACGTTGATATCGCCCTGGACGCGATCAAACACGGCTTCAAAGAGATACAATTCGACTATGTTCGCTTTCCGAGCGAAGGCAAGCTGACCGGTCTCGTCTATCCCTCGCGAAAGGAGGGCGTGAAGCGCGAAGACCAGATCGCCGCTTTCCTCGAATATGCGCATACGAAAATCAAGGCGCAGGGAGCGATGTTTGCCGCCGACGTTTTCGGTCTGACGAGTCTGGTCAAAAACGACGAGGGTATCGGTCAGAAGTTCCAGAAGCTGGTGCAGAACGTCGATTTTCTTTGCCCGATGACCTATCCGTCGCACTACGCCTACGGTGAATACGGCATGAAGGACCCGAACAAAGAGCCGTACAAGACGATTACGCTTTCCGTCGGCGATGCGCAGAAGCGCATGGTGCTGGCAGGCGTAAAAACCTGCCAGCTGCGCCCCTGGCTTCAAGACTTTTCCCTGCGCGGCGTTCGTTACGGTCCTACCGAAGTCAAAGCGCAGATCAAAGCGGTCAAAGACCTCGGAATAAAAGGTTATCTGCTCTGGAATGCAGGGAATAAGTACACGGAGTCGGCACTGGCAACGGATACTCCCCCCGTCATCAAAACTGCGGCGATAGATCCGACACCGGCAGTCGCAAAAAGCACTGGAGCAGAGACAGCGCCTGCATCAGTTCCAGAATCAGCAGTCAAACGCTGAATCTCGACTTTTGATCGTCTGTCGTGACTAATCACGATCACCCCCAACCCCCTCTCCCGAAGCTTCGAGAGGGGAGCAGCGCCAATTTCTAAACGAGGGAGAATAGTTACCGTCTCTCGAAACCGATACATCAGAAATTAAGTACCTAAAACTACTCACAGAGGAGATTTGTCACGCATGAAAATCGGTATCTTTACGGCTCTTTTCCATGACCAGCCGATCGAGAAGTCGCTGGATGCGATCGCGGAAGCCGGTATCACGGCGGTCGAATTCGGCGGCGGAGCGTACCCCGGATGCCGCCATCTCGATGATGTCGGCGGCGTAGAAACGCTGATCAGTGATGAGGGCGCGCGCAAACGTCTGCTGCAGATGACTGAAAGCCGTGGGCTCGAGATCACCGCTATTTCCGTGCATGGCAATCCCCTGCATCCCGACAAAACCATTGGCGGCGAGCATCATAAAGCGTTCCATGACGCAGTCCTGCTGGCGGAAAAGCTGGGCATCGGCGTCGTCAACGGTTTCAGCGGCTGCCCATCCGGACCCGGCGGTGTCAATCCCAACTGGGTGACCTGCGCATGGCCCGACGAGTTCCGTAACATTCTGAACTATCAGTGGAACGAGGTCGCGATCCCTTACTGGAAGGAGCAGAACGCGTTTCTGAAAGCGCACAATGTCAAGTTCGCGATCGAGGCGCATCCCGGTTTCATCGTCTACAACCCGGAGACGGTGATGAAACTGCGTGAGGCGGCGGGCGAGAACATCGGCTGCAATTTCGATCCGTCGCACTTCTGGTGGCAGGGAATTGATCCACATGCTGCCGTTCGCTACCTCGGACCGCAGGGAGCGATATTCCATGTTCATGCCAAAGACACGCGCATCGACCCGATCAACTCAGGCATCAATGGCAACCTGGATGTCAAGAGTTACGGCGCGATCTCAGAGCGAAGCTGGGTTTTCCGCTCGGTGGGATATGGGCATGATCAGGGCTGGTGGAACGATTTCGTGACGAACCTGCGGATGGTCGGCTACGACTGGGTGCTGTCGATCGAGCATGAGGACGGCATGATGAGCACCAAAGAAGGCTTAACAAAGGCATTGCAAACGCTCGAAATCGCTGTCGTCAAAGAAAAACCCGGCGCGATGTTCTGGGCGAAAGACTGACGTACAGTCTTATGACTGGATAACTATAGGATGGCGCAGCAACGTTGCGCCATCCGGTTGCTCTATTAATTGTTGATTGATCCAGATCCGGTCGATCAAACGCCTACTCCCAACATTACTGTACCGCTCGCTATTTGTTTCACGAAGGAAAATTAATGCACACATGCCGCACATTCTTCCTGGCTGTACTTGGATTTATCACACTTTATGCTGCCCCTACGCGAGCACAGGATTCTGACAATGTACCGAAGGTCAATTCCGATGCAAAACGAGTCGCGATCGTTCCTCTTGGCAATAAAGATGGCACGGACGGCGCTCGTGAGAAATCCATGACGGCACTCCGCACACTGCTGGAAAACCAAAATTATCGCGTCGTGGAGGGGGACACGGTCAAGAAAGCGTATGAGGAGGCGACCGGTGAGACCCCTGGCGTGAAGGACAAACTGCTGACGCTGCGCGATAAGGACTTGCTCGCCGTCGGACGCACACTGAAAGTGGATTTCGTAATTGCAGCGAACCTGCGGTGGCACACTAAGAGCATCTATGTTTTCCCGACGCTTCGTACCAAAGCCGATTGTACGGTAGATGCGCTTGTTGTGGATGTGGCTAAGGCCGAGGTCGTCATTGAAAAGACGAATATTCAGCGCAACTCAGAGAATAAGAACGCGGCTGCAGGCGTGATCGCGGTGCTGGGAGGACTGGGTTACGGAGCGATCTCGGGCGGTCCGAAAACTCCCCCTCAAACTGTTTCCGCGGTGAATGCGCTCTACGTTGCTCTGGAGGAGTTTGTCGGCACCAAGAAGGGACCACACAAGATCAATGAAGACAAGAAGCCAGCTAAAATCGCGAAGCAAGGCAAAACCAATGCGAAAAGCGAAGACAAATAATATAAGCTAAAACAGTAATAAAGCTGCAACACCCACAGCGAAGCGATAGCGTCTGAATGATGAAATGCTGAGCCATAGCAGTACATCACGTGTGCAAAGTTATTTGTCGGCGAGGGCACGTACCTGCTGCCAGCGCTCTTGTGGGATCGACAGAAACGCCTCGACAACGTCGGGGTCGAACTGCCTGCCGCTGAATTTCTTGATCTCTTAGATTACTATCACTAACAATCGCAGTTTCAATTGCGTCAAAATTAAAGTGACCCGCCTGGGAACAACTTTGATGCGTAATCTGTGTCAATGCTGTGAGTAAAAAGTTCTAGGTACAGCGAGGATAATATGTCTCATTCGATTACCGCGGAAATTCTGACGCAGATCGACCAGCTACCGGATGACCAACAGCGGAAAGTGCTAGATTTTGTTCACTCACTAAAGGTAAAGGGAGTCGTAGGGGTGCCCGGCGCAACCCTATTACGCTTTGCCGGACTGATTCCGGTAGATGAGCTGGAGCGTATGGAGCAGGCAATCGCCGAGGGCTGTGAGCGAGTGGATGTCGATGCCTGGTAGCTATCTTCTCGACACGAATATTATTATCGCATTTTGGAAGTCCGACCCATCCATTGTGGAGAAACTAACAGGCGTAAATATCGTGCTCTCTTGTACTGTTGTAGGCGAACTGCTCTGGGGAGCACATAAATCACAACAATCCGAACCGAACATCAACCGCATCGACGACTATGTGTCATCGAATGTCGTTTTCGCAGTTGACTATGAGACGGCAAAATTTTACGGACGCGTGAAATCTGTACTGATGTCAACAGGCAATCCGATTCCGGAAAACGACGTCTGGATCGCAGCGCTTGCTCTACAACATGATTTGATTTTGGTCTCACGCGACCACCACTTCAAAGCGATAACGGGTTTAAAGCTCGAATTTTGGTAAGGGTTCCTTCATAAGCTAACGAAAATCGATCACAGCTTCGACAGGAATGCTCAGTTATTTGTCGGCGAGGGCACGTACCTGCTGCCAGCGGTCTGCAGAGATAGACAGAAATGCCTCGACGACTTCGGGATCGAACTGCCTGCCGCTGAACTTCTCAATCTCTGCTCTTGCGATATCGAAGGAAACGGCGGCACGGTAGGGACGGTCGCTCGTCATTGCATCCAGCGTATCGGCAACGGCAAAAATGCGCGACCCCAACGGTATATTTTTTCCCGCCAAGCCGCCTGGATAGCCGCTCCCATCCCATGCTTCATGATGGTGCAGCACGACCTTTGCAGCAAATCGCAGCATCTCTATTTTGCTGCACATGTCATAACCAATCACCGGATGCTTGCGCATCTCCACCCACTCCGCCGGTGTCAGCGCTTCGGGTTTGAGCAATATCCGGTCCGGCACGCCGATTTTGCCGATATCGTGCAGCAAGGCGCCCCGTTCGATGTGGTACATTTCTCCCGCCCCAATTCCCATACAGTCTGCAATCTCCATCGTGTAGGCAGTGACACGCTCGGAATGCCCCTGCGTCTCCGTATCACGCGTATTGAGAGCAGAGAGCAGTGCATCGAGGACAGTTTCATTAGATGTCTGCAATGCGAGCTTATGCCGCTGAGCATTTTTACGCAAGAGTATCTGCCGCGTCAGATTGCGCTCGACGACGATCGGCAGTTCGCCGCTGCTGCAGGGCTTTGTGATGAAATCACACGCTCCGAGATTGAGCGCATCGCGCGCCATCGCCACATCCCCAAACGCCGTAATCAGGATGACCGGCATATCTGGATAGAGGGCAGTCACCAGTTCCAGCAGCTCGAACCCGTTTTGATCCGGCATGAAAATATCGCACAGCATCATGTCGAACGTCGCTTCCGTCAGGCAGCGAAGCGCATCCGAACCGGAGGCGGCACAACGAACAGCATAGCCCTCGTCGGAAAGCATTGCGGCAAACGTCTCACGCACCAGTTCGTCGTCATCGACGACCAGCATACGCGCTTTCGCAGGCACAGCATCGTCTTCGGATGCAAGTGAGGTCAGCACGAGCGTATGTCCGCTCTGTCGAGCAGGCAGAAAAGATGTCGGTTGGGTGCGAGCCTGCACCTCTTCATCGGGCGATATACGACGCGGTTTAGGCGAATACATAGTAATTCCTGCGTGTGAGTTTCCTGCTCGGTGAATAATTCTGTGCCAAAATTCGTTTAAGGAGTATCTTCTGTTCGATCCTCATCGATTCGATCATCGTCCTGGACGTCTCGTATCTGACGCAGCGTATCGGAGTGCCTCCATACCCGACTGCCTCCAGCGCGTCTGGCACGACGGAGCGAATCCGTCGCCCGTGCAATCAGCGACGACGAGTCCGCAATATCGAGCGTCAGATTTGCGATTCCAACGCTCAGTGTCAGCCAGGGACGGTCCGGATCCTCCGCGTACGCGCTCATTCCGTCGCGCATTCGCTCACCGAGCGCAGCAGCCTGTTCCTCCGACAGCAGCGGGCAGGCAATCAGAAAGGTCGGTGTCAGCGCTGTCTCGGATATGCGCGCTCGCGCCACTACATCGTGAATACGCGATTCCTGTCGGATACAGCGCGCGACCGCCCTGCCGATCAGCATACAGCCTTCGCTGCCGAGAAAGCGCATCAGCGGGGTTTCATCGACGGCGATACTGATCAATGCAAGCGGCTGTGCATGGCGCGACACCATCAAAATCATCGCATTGAGGTACGTTTCCAGGGCTTCCGGTGTCGCCGCGCTGGTCTCCTCATCTGCAGGAAGTATTGCATCGAGCCGCTGACTGCCCTGCTCAGCAGCCGCCTCAAAATCGTCGGGTATCGCCCACGTCCGCTCGTGCGGTCCCTCGTCCCATTCCATTCTCATGACGGATGTCCTTTTTTCTGCTATGACGTCTGTCGTCTGGTGTGCCGAGATATTCTGCGAAAGATACCCACTTCATTCGGGCGCGGAAAGACCGTATCCTTGCCAGATAAATTATCGGCGCGAATCGAGCCTTTCCCTACCGCAGCATTATGCAAATCGGAAATTACCGCCCCCCATAACTCGACCCGCTCTCACGAAGGTTCGATCAGAGAGGGAGAGTGACCAATGTTCAGGAGGGAGGAATGGTCTGACAATCAGGCACAAAAAAGCGGCTGTCTGAAATTAGACAGCCGCCGTAGGTATTATCCGAATTGTGATACAGTTTTTGTTCAGCTAGCCCTTCAATGCTTCCGCGCCGCCGACGATCTCGGAAATCTCTCTGGTAATGCCAGCTTGACGCGCACGATTGAGCTGCAGCGTGAGCGAGTTGATCATCTTTCCTGCGTTATCGGTTGCCGAACTCATCGCCGTCATACGCGCTCCATGTTCGCTGGCAGTCGATTCGAGCAGCGCCTGAAAGACCTGACCTTCGATATAGCGCGGAAGCAGGGCGCCAAGAAGCTGGTCGGCTGAAGGCTCGAAAATGTAGTCTTCAGTCTCGCCTCCAGCCTCTGAAGCAGCCTCCGTGTCGGGTGTCTGGATCGGCAGCAGTTGAATATCGACCGGTTTCTGTGTAATCGCCGTATAGAAACGTGTGTACATCAGAAATAACTGGTCTACATCCCCGTTTTCGAAAGCGGCTCGTATTATGCGCGTGATGTCGCGGGATTCGCCGATCGAAATACCCGTGTTCGGAATACTGAACTCTTCAACGATGTTGAACCCGCGACGACGGAAGAACTGTGCCCCTTTGCGTCCCACCGTGTATATTTTGATATGGTCTTTATCGAATCCGCCCAGCAGTTCGACGGCTCGGCGCAGCATCGCAGAGTTGTAGGAGCCCGCGAGTCCTCGATCCGAAGTGATGATCACGAAGCCGATGTTCTGCGGGGTACGCACGTTGAGAAGTGGATGATTAAGCTCGCCACCGACGGAGCCCGCAAGACTTGTCATCATCTCGCGCATCGTTTCCGCATACGGACGCGCCGCCTGCACACGATCCTGAGCGCGTTTGAGACGCGCCGCCGCAACCATCTTCATCGCTTTAGTGATCTGCTGGATATTTTTCGCGACGCGAATGCGGTCACGTACCTGGCGTATCGTTGCCATTCCAATTCCTTCCTACGCAAACTCGATCTTCAAGCTGTGAACCATTCATCAGAACAATCAGAACAACAGGAAAGTGCATAAACGTCCAGGAAGCAGCCTACTTACGTACCGCTGACAGTAGCGCATCGACGAGTGCGTTGTCCGCACCGGTCTGATCGTTCGGATATCGCTCGGCGATGTCGAGCGCGAACCGCTTGAAGGCGTCTAGCGTGACGCCTTGTTTGCCGTTCTTCTCGGAGAGGTAGGACGCGCCAACGATCGCGGAGCAATCTGCGCCGAACTCTGCAGGCATAATCGACGGCGCTCCATGACGAACACACTCCACCATGTTCTGGATTTCACCGTAAAATGAGGAGGGCCAGTGCATCCATGTCGGACCACTCACCTCGATCTTACGTCCTTCGTTGCCGTTGGCATCGGTCACGACAGCGTATCTGTTGCCCTCGATATCTTTGTACTTGATGCTGCCCGTCGTGCCGATATAGACGGTGTCGGGCGAATCCTGGTGGCTCCATGAGCCTTCAACGTGCGCGGTCGACCACGCGTTGGTCTTTTTGTCCTCGAAACGGATCAGGATATGCGCGTCGTCATCTACCGTAATCGTCTGGTAACGCCCGCTGATGATGCGCTGCGGCATACGAATGCTCATTCCAAACGGCTCCGCCGCTTTGACAAGCGTCGGCGTTTTCTCTAAGCCAGCGACGAACCAAGCCGCGCCGATCGCATGAATTCCGTTGTCGAGCAGCGCGCCGCCGCCGCCGTAGTCGGGGTTCCAGAAGTTCGGACTGCCCTCGGGACCACCATGCGCCTGCGTAAGAAACATCATTACGAGCTCGCCGATCGCGCCAGCGTCCACCAGTTTTTTGACCGTGTAATAATCGCCATCGAATAGCCAGTTCTCGTTGTGCTGGTACAATTTGCCGGTGCGTTTGACGGCTTCGATCAGTCTCTGCGACTCCAGCCAACTGCGCGAAATCGGCTTCTCGCACATTACGTTCAAGCCGCCTTCGAGCGCCTGAATCGCGAGCGGCGTGTGCAGAAAGGGTTGTGTGCAGATATCGACGAGGTCGGGCTTGACGGTATCTATGATCTGGCTGATGTCCTCGTAGACACGTATTGCATCGCGATCGCGCTTGAACTTTTCCGCGCTGGCGGCATTGCCATTTTCTTCCGCCTTCGCGATTTTCCCCTCGAACAGCTTCTGGTAGCGCGCCATCACCGCATCCTGCGCTTTTTTATCGGGATCACAGAAAGCGACGAGCTGCGCTTTATCGATCAGTTCGGCATAGCAGGGCAGATGTGCGCCCTGAAAAATGCTGCCAGTGCCGATGGCGGCAACGCGAACACGCTGTGTTGGATCCATTGTTGTAGAGGCTCCTTTGACTTGTACGGCAATGTTTTGAAATGATTGGGGCGCGGGCGTCTCGGCATTCGCGGGTGTATTGGTAGACGCGCTTCCCTGCTGAAGCATGTCGAATTCGAGAAAATTGGCTTTTGTCGGCGCTGAGTCCGGAGTGGAAGAGGCACGAGGCTCTCCCGGTAACCCAGCACGATCGACTGCGGGCGAGCTTTCCGCGCCGATGCCTAGTTTGCTTTCGAGCGCAGCGAGCAAATGCTCGGCGTTTTGATCGGTATACACATCCGCTGGCGCGACAGGATTCTGAGGCTGATAGGCGGAAGCAGCAATTCCCTGCCCGAGCGCAGTGAGCTCCTCACGAGCGGAGGCTTCTCGTCGAATATCGCTGATTTTTTCGGAAGCGCGCGTCCAAAATGAGGGCTCGCTCCCGACTGTTGGAGCGGTCGAAGCATTAGCATCTATCGTTTCGCCGACGGCCGTCCCCATACGCGCTTTGAGATCGTTGAGTTGTGCGATCAGCCGATTCTCTTCCAGCGGCAGGTTCGTCTTGGCAGAGTCTGCTGCCACTTCAGCCGTCGCCAGCGAAACTCGCGCACCTTCGAGCTCAGCTACACGTCGCGTGCGCTCCTCACGCAGTTCGGCAGCCAAGCGAGGATTGTTTATCTGCTCGGCGAGGGCGGATTTCGTCCCCAGATCGACAACCAACTGCTCGACTCGCGTCACTTCGTCGATCAGCCGATTACGGCGCATGACAGACTGCACCACGCCTTCGCGCAGTGCAGTCCTTGCTTCGCTGATCTCTCGAATCGCTTCCTTCAGGCTGGTGTTTGGATCCATTGCCACTGACTTTTACGTTTCACCTATCGGATTTAGACCTTATAGATCTGGCTGAAGTTCAGGGTTTGAACTGCGCTTTGAACGCGGTTATTCCCTTTACCAGTCCGGCTTCGGTATCGCTGTCGAGTTCCTTGGTACGCGCGATCTTCTCCATCACGTCCGGGTAGCTCTCCGCCATGAACGGATGGAACTTCTCCTCGAAAGCGCGGACGTCTGCCACCGCGACATCGTCCAGGAAGCCGTTGTTGCCGACATAAACGATAGCAACCTGCTGTTCGATCGGCATCGGCTTGTACTGCGGCTGTTTCAGAACTTCGACGAGGCGCCTGCCACGCTCCAGCTGATCACGCGTCGCTTTATCGAGGTCGGAAGCGAACTGCGAGAACGCTTGCACTTCACGGAACTGCGCGAGTTCCAGACGCATCTTGCCGCCGACTTTACTGCCCTTCATCGCCGAAACCTGTGCGGATCGTCCAACGCGCGAAACCGAAATCCCGACGTTGATCGCGGGACGTACTCCCGAGTAGAACAGGTCAGGTTCGAGGAATATCTGCCCGTCCGTAATCGAGATCACGTTGGTCGGGATATACGCCGATACGTCGGAAGCCTGCGTTTCGATGATTGGAAGCGCGGTGAGACTGCCTCCGGTTCCAGGAACCTTGCGAATTTCATTGCTGGCGGCGTCGGGCATATCCGCAAGATGCTTCTTCGCTTCGTCACGCCCTTCGCCGCCTGCATAGACGTGTCCGTTGACGCCGGTCGCTGTACTGCCAGGAGCGTTTTTATCGACGATCACATAGTCTTCACGAAGTTTGGCGGCACGCTCCAGAAGGCGGCTATGGATATAAAAAACGTCGCCAGGATAGGCTTCGCGCCCTGGCGGGCGGCGCAAAAGCAACGATACCTGACGATACGCGACGGCATGCTTCGAGAGGTCGTCATAGACGACGAGCGCGTGCTGGCCCTTGTCGCGGAAATACTCGCCGAGTGTACAGCCAGTGTAGGGAGCGATATACTGCATTGCGGCGGGATCCGAAGCGGTCGCGGCAACGATGATCGTATATTCGAGCGCGCCTGCCTCTTCCAACGCGCGCTGAACGTTGGAAATAGTCGTCGCTTTCTGCCCGATCGCGACGTAAATGCAGATTACGTCCCCACCCTTCTGGTTGATGATCGTATCGAGAGCAATCGCGGTTTTGCCGATACCCCGGTCACCGATGATCAGTTCACGCTGCCCGCGCCCGATCGGAACGAGTACATCGACCGCTTTGAGCCCGGTCTGCAATGGTTCTTTGACGGGCTGACGTTCCATAACGCCGGGGGCGCGCGCCTCGACATAGGCGGTTTTGTCCGTGATGATCGGACCTTTGCCATCGAGCGGTTCACCGACCGCGCTGACAAGGCGTCCGAGCATCGCTTCGCCGACCGGCACTTCGATGATTTTGCCGGTTCTCTTGACCGTCGTGCCTTCGCTGATCTGCGTATCGGGACCGAGAATGATCGCGCCGACGTTGTCTTCTTCGAGATTGAGGGCGATCGCGCGGATGACCGCTCCATTGTCGTCGAGGATCGCGTTTCCCTTGTCATCGAGGAATTCGAGCAGTTCCGAGACCATGCACTCTTTCAGACCGTAGATGCGGGCGATACCGTCCCCTACCTGCAGGACAGTTCCGACCCCTACCTCATCGATCTGGCGGGTGTAGGAAGCGAGTTCCCGCTCCAGAACAGCCGTTATCTCTTCCGGGCGTATTGCCATAATGGTTGCCTTTTCTCCGTAATCACTGGTAATTCGTATCTAAAGCCGAAGCGGCTGAGTTCGTAACAAAGACAAACAGCAGTCCCTCTATGAGCGCATCAGGCTTCGTTGAGCATCTGTTCGCGCAGACGCTCGAACGTGCCGCGCACACTGCCGTCGATAATCGTGTCCTGCATCCGCACGACGATACCGCCGAGGATCGCGGGATCGATGCGGACGGTCAAATCGACGTGCCCGCCGGTGCGATGCTGTAGACTCTCTGTCAGCGCCGTCTTTTCTTCAGCGGTGGGTTCTACTGCGAAAATGGCTTCGGCACGTACCACATTGCGTGATACATCCGTCAGGTCCTGCATCTCGCGTTCGACTTCCGTGAGGACGTGCTCGCGACGCTTATCGATCAGTAAACGCAAAAATGAGAGCGTCAAATCGTCGAACGACCCGCCGAGGATTTTATCGAGAATGTCTCGCTTTCGACCGGCAGGAACGAGCGGGCTATACCACATATCGCCGAGCGCCGGAGTCTGCTTGATCATCTCGAGCAGGTTACGAATGTCGCCTTGTACGACATCCAGTCTGTCCGCTTTACGCGCCGAGGAGAAGAGTGCTGTTGCGTAACGCCCTGCGGCGCGTGTGTCCTGTGCAGCGATGGTCAGGCACTCCCTTCGGCGCTGTTATTGGTTTCGGTGGTGCTCGTCGAAGCCGGATCGACTGATTCCGAGGCGGATGAGGGAGATTCCACAGACGATCCCGTAGAGAACGGCACAGTCGGCGACTCAGAGCCAGTATCAGGCGTATCGTATATTTTCGACCGCTGGATGGTATCGACGGTCGCTTCCCATTCAGCCGTGTTCATAGCTCCGTCGATGGCGACAGGAGAAGCCGGGTTTGGAGTGTCCGCAGCGAATGACGGCTCGGTTTGCGCCTGCGACTGAAATTGCGATCCAAACGACGGAATAACCTGCTCCTCAACTTCCGATGCGGGGAACTCCGTTGTCGGACTTCCGATCGGCGGCGTGGGCAGGATTTCCCCGACCGGTGAAATCACTGGCGTAGAAATGGGTGACTCTACTGGCAAAGCCGGTTGTGGTGCAGCAATCGCGGAGCCGCCGGTAGGGGTGATAGTCGTGCCGCCGAGCTGCTGGATGAAGCTGGCGATCAATTGGCGCTGCATAGTAGGCGAGTTATGATCGCGCACTGTCTGCTCTGCGGCGCCGAGAGTCATCTGTACGAGTTGCTGACGCAAAAGGATACGCTGACGGGTGGTCTCCCGCGCGATCTCTTCCTCAGCGCGGCGCTGCAATGCTATCGCCGCGATTTGCGCATCAGCGATAATGTCGGCGCGCGCTTTGCTCGATTCCTGTACGGCGGCATCGATCCGAACACGCTGTTCGCCCTCGATTTTCAGCAGGCGTGCGGCGTAGTCATCATGCACCTGCTTGACATCACCGAGCGCGCGTCCAGCCTGCTTCTGCACCTCTTCGACCTTCGCGGAACGCTCTGGAACGAGCAGTTCGAGACGTGGAAATCCGAGGAAGCTCATCAGCGGTTTATAGATGACGGCAAGCAGCACGAGCCCGAGTATCAGGGCGAGCGTCAGTTCGGGATGCTCTAAAGAAAAAGGACCGAGTTCTATTTCGGCAGGCACGATGGGTTGTCCATCCTCTCACGGTTTTGAAGCGGTAGTTTGGAACGAGGAGTACGTTCCGAAGCAACGACCGCACAGGGGCAAACATACACCTACATCGGAAAGGAAGCAGGGAGGTCGTTTGGCGAGCGCCTCCCTGTCGTTTGCGGTCTTAGGTCTACTATCAGGCTGCGGTCGTCAGGTTGGTTTCGATCGCTTGGCGCAGAGCGTTCTGGTCGGTTGTCGAACCTAGGGCTTTACTCGCAGCATCTATCGCGATCCCGACAAGCCGGGGTCGTAGGGCGAGCAGTGCGTCCGCTTTTTCACGTTCCATCGCGGCGATGCCGGATTTCAGTGTCGCATCGGAGGCAGTACGCGCTTCTGAAATCAGACGCTCGCGTTCGGTCTGCGCCTCTTTGATCGCCTGCTGGATATGCGTACGCGCTTCCTGCTCGATCTGTGCGAGGCGAGCCAGATACTCGCCGCGAAGTGTTTCCATCTCCTGCTGCGTCCGCTCGACGGTGCGATATGTCTCCGCCACATGCTCATCCCGCTGAGCGAGGTGACCGAGTACCGGTTTCCAGAAGACGGCATTCATCACGAACAACAGTGCCAGAAAAAGCACGATTTGCGCCAGAAGCACGGTCGGGCTAATTGCCAGACCTTTGAGAATTGCGTCCATGGGCTTTTTTTGCCTATTTGCCTGCCGTTGCGGAGGACTTGACTGCATCTACGATCGCTGCCGTGTCCGGAACTTTCAGGTAGAGCAGGATGAAGACGACGAATGAGAAGATGACGAGCGACTCGATGAACGCAAACGCGAGAATCATCGATGTACGAATTGTTCCGCCTTCGGCTGGCTGGCGAGCGATGCCTTCGAGTGCAGCAGCGGCCGCTTTGCCCTGTCCGAGTGCGGCGCCGAAAGCGGCGATCGGCACGCCCAGACCGAGGGCGAGGGCGAGTCCCATGAAATACAACATTGTGCGATTCCCTTTCTTGTTGGAGGCTCCTGTCGCGCGACAGGAGCGTCGATAATCGACTTGCTTGAGGCGCAGTGGGCGGCAGTAGCGAAACTATCACCCCGTACGCGACTTTATATTCAGCCTGCCGGTGCAGGGGACGAAACCTCAGACGACCTGCATCTGTCCCTCTTCGTGTTCGCCATGCTCCCCAGAATGATCGTGAGAGGTGGCGAGCGACAGGTAGACGCAGGCGAGCATCGCAAAGACGAACGCCTGTACGAACGCGGTCAGCAGCGAAAGAATGAGCACCGGAAAGTGGGTTGGCAGAAAGCCCGCCCATTTCAAGCCCAGCATCGCGAGCAGTCCTGCGAGCGCAACGATGATCACGTCTTCGCCGAAGATGTTGCCGAAAAGTCGCACTGCGAGCGTGAATGGTCTGATCAGTTCGGATATCACTTCGATCGGAAACAGCAGTATTGCGAGCGCAGGCACGGGTCCGGCGAAGTGCTTGATATAACCGCCGATGTCTCGGGCACGAATACTTTCATATTCGACATAGAAGAAGACGACCAGACCAAGCGCAAGCGTAATCGAGATATTGGCGGTCGGCGAGTGCAGTCCGGGGATCACGCCCCAGATGTTCATCAGGAAGATATAGAGAAAAATCGTGCCGACGAACGGCGTGTACTTTTTGCCTTCAGGACCGATGACGCCCATCGTAAAACCGTTCAACTGCTCGGCGACATACTCGCCCAGCGCCTGAATGCCCGTTGGGATCGCTTTCATTTTGCGACCGGCAAGAAAACCGAGAACACATAGTAGGATGGCGACAGCAATCGCATTCTTGAACAGGAGCACCGGATCGGGAATTTCGCCGACTGGATGCTTATTCTCGACTTCGGTGCTGGTATGGGCGGTGTCGGTCGGGCTGTCGGTATGGGGTTCGCCACCCTGCGCGATCTGAATCGGGGCTTTGTCGGTACCGGCGTTCTGTGGTTTGGTCGGGTTCGACTGTGGCATTGACTGTCCTTCAGCAAAGCATTTTCAAGAGCAAGAGGTTTCAATAACGGTCAAAATAAACTGCATTAACTAACAGTTTTACTCTTCGCACCAACCGCAGTGTTGAGTATTGCGCCGAGCGTTTGCAGCGTGATGACGGCGGGCACGAGCGCAATCCCTGCTCCGAGCGCCAGCGGAGAGCCTTTGAGGGGTCCGACGGCGATCCAGACTCCGAAACCGTATGCTGGCAGCTTGCCGACGAGCATTAAAACACTGAGCGTCTGCGTGCTGCGTGAAGGTCGCGGGCGAAGCAGCATCGGCACAAGCAGCATTAGGCTACAAAGGCTCAAAATCGAGAGGACAGAACCGATGCCAAATCCCGTCATTACATCTCGGTGAACAGTGCCTGAGAGCAGAAATGTGGTTCCAACAGCGAGAACGAAACTCGTTCTCAGGGGACACTGCGGCGCACGTTCCGCTTCGAATTTTCCCATGCTCATCGGTCGTGACCTGCAGTAAAAAGTTTTCGAAGGGATACGGTGAACAGGCTCCACATCACCAGCAGCTGGCATCTGCAACCTGGAGAATTCAGTGTGACATCTGCGAACGTCCATCGGTTGTTATTATGTCACAAGATGCGGCGGTATTCGCGTCTGCACCTGAAAATAGGCTCATTCGTTTGACTTTGTGTACTTACGGTTCAGCAGCCAAACGAAATCAGCTACTTGCGTGACTCGTCGGGAAGTTGGTTTACGACGCGCAGCACACCCATGACACCGAGTATGAATCCAACGACAATACCGGTCAGCACTCCCCACGGCGACCAGTGGAAGCGACTGTCGAGAAACCAGCCGAGCGCTCCGAGTCCGAGTACCGGCGTTACAAAGGAGGAGACGGCATTCATCGCCAGTGCACTGCCCTTGAAGCTGCCGGGCGCCATGGCGCCGGGTTTTGGTACGGACGGGTGCGGCGGCAGAATGGGCGTCAGGCGCGGCACTTCGGGAAGATGTGGCGCGTCGGGCAGTGTAGGAAAACGCCGTTCGAGGTCGTCCTCTCGCGCAGCTTCCTCCTGCTCGGCGAGCAGCTTATCGAGCTTCGCTTTCAGCAAATCTTCTGGATTAGGCACACTGGTCGGCTGTTCGTCTGGCATGATTCGCCTCGATTCTATGCCTCGGTTCAGAGTACATTACTCAGTCTTATGCACCTACAGCGAACGCTCTCGATCGTCATGGGTGCAGACGGTTTGGATTAAATTTCGTGCGAAGGCAGTTCGAACAGCCGTTCGTGCAGCAGTTTGACGGCGCGATGCACTTCGCTCTCGGAGACCAGGCAGGAGATAGACATATCCGAATCTGCGGTCTGATAGATCGTGATGCCAGCTTCGGTCAGTGTGTCATAAATCGTGGCAATCACACCCTGCACCCGCCGATGACCGGAAGCGATCACCGAAACCATCGTGCAGTTCTCGATCACGCTGCCGCGCACATCCACGATATCGATGCGTCCTTC
>Ga0123338_10001897_pt1 | contig 19804 bp, 18 predicted proteins | sample grotaG_FD_89793 | JGI IMG/M metagenome (GOLD analysis project Ga0123338, IMG submission 89793) | Glacier valley bacterial and archeal communities from Borup Fiord, Nunavut, Canada, to study Microbial Dark Matter (Phase II) -... | ecosystem: Environmental > Aquatic > Freshwater > Ice > Glacier ...
CGCTACGTTATACCGGTTTAAAACCGCTGTCGTTTCAGCCACGTAAGCACCGGAGGGTTCCGTACCTTGGGTTCCATTGCCGACAATCAACTTTTGCCGCTCGTAAGTGAGAAAGAAAAATGTTTTGTTATGAATGATCGGTCCGCCCACGGAAGCGCCGAACTGGTTGTTCTTCAGCTTGGGCGTGGGCGAATTGGCTGGTGCGAACGGAGTCTTCGCTGCCAGCGCGTCATTCCGGTTGAAGTAATAAACGCTTCCGTGACGAGCATTGGTACCGCTCTTGATCACCATGTTGATCGCGCCGCCACCGTTGCGCCCAAACTCGGCAGTACCGTTACTGGTGACGGAAAACTGATCGATGGCATCGATGGGCAGAATGGTTCCGGCAACGCCCGAAACGCCGCCCTGATTCACCGCGGCGGAGTTATGCCACAGGTCATTATTATCGGCACCATCAATCTGCCAGTTGTTTTGCGAAGTCCGCGTGCCGTTGATGGAGCCAGCGCCATTCACGCCAGGCACCAGCTTGACCAACTGTGTAAAGTCACGCCCGTTAAGCGGAATGTCTTGCACCGCCTTCGTCGGGATCACGGTTCCCAGCGTCACACTGGTAGTCTCGAGATTCACATTCGAGGCGGCAACTTCCACCAGCGATGCCTGCGTTGCAACACCAAGTTTCACCGGCACCGTGACGATCCTGCTGACTTCCACGTTGATGCCGTCCACGCGCGCCGATTCAAAGCCCGGCTGCGCCACCGACACCTGATACGGTCCCAGCGGAAGATCCTGGAACGTAAATTCACCGGAACCGGTGGTGACGGATTCCTTCACAAGTCCAGTGGCCGTGTTGGTAGCCTTAACTGCCGCGCCAGCGATGGCTGCACCAGTAGCATCCGTTACGGTGCCGTTAATTCCGCCGCGAAACGTTTGGGCTTGCGCCTGGGTTTGCGCCAAAGCGGCAAGCAAAAAGATTACGAATAGACCTCGAACGCGAGACATGGTGGACCCCTTGATCTGAAGTGTAAAAACAGTCATCTGCGCGCGTGGCAGGGGGTCGTTCGGGGACCAAAGAACTTTTGAACCAGCGTAGCAGATTGCTACTGACCAGGCCTTACGAATGGCCCTCTTTCGGCGAAGTAGGCGCGACGTTGGTTTCACCGCCGCCCTCTAACTTAGCGGCATCGGCAGCGCGCCCCAAAATCGTAAGCGCCTTTGCCGCAACATGTTCGGCGGTAAAGCCGAACTCCTTCATAATGATGTCCCCAGGAGCGGAAGCGCCATAGTGATCGATCCCAATAGTGACGCCTTCATCGCCCGTGAACCGCTCCCACCCAAGCGTCGCGCCCGCCTCCACACTGACGCGTTTCTTTACGGCTTTCGGAAGAATCTGCTCGCGATACGATTCGTCCTGCGCCCCGAATAAACTCCAGCACGGCAAACTCACCACACGCGCTTTCACGCCGAATTCTTTCAGCTTGGCCGCCGCTTTCACGCATAGCCCCACTTCAGAACCCGTACCGATCAGAATCACTTCGGGCTTGCCGCCTTCCGCATCCTGGATAATGTAGCCGCCCTGCTCTAGCTTGCCGACCGCCTTGCTGCGATCCAGAATCGCCAGGTTTTGCCGCGACAGAATAATCGATGACGGGCCATGATGCTGAACCGCGTAAGACCACGCTTCCGCCGTCTCATTCGCATCGGCCGGCCGAATTACAGTCAACCCCGGAATCGCGCGGATACCAGCCAACTGCTCCACGGGTTCATGCGTCGGGCCATCTTCCCCCACGGCAACGCTGTCATGCGTGAACACGTAAATAATTTTGAGTCCCATGATGGCGCCCAGACGCACCGCGGGCTTCATGTAATCGGAGAATACGAAGAACGTAGCACTAAACGGAATAATGCCGCCATGAGCCGCAATCCCGTTAACAGCCGCTCCCATCGCATGTTCCCGAACGCCGAAGGCCAGGTTGCGTCCCGTATAGCCCCACTCACCACCCACCGCGCCCGCCGTACCTGGCCCCGCGAATTCAGCAGGCTGAAAATCGCCCATTCCCTTCAGCCCCGTGTTGGTGGAAGGGTTCAGATCCGCCGAACCGCCAATAATATTCGGGATGCGCTTGGCAAGAGCATTCAGTACTTCCCCGCCTGCCACACGCGTCGCAAGCGGCTTGTCTTCAGGCTTCCACTTAGGCAGGTCTGCCGCCCAATCATCCGGCAATTTACCCGCCATGATGCGCTGGAACTCAGCCGCCTCTTTCGGAAACTCTTTCGCATAGGCGTTAAAGCCATCCTGCCAGGTCTTTTGCTCCTCTTCTCCCGCCGGCACCGCCTTCCGAAACTCCGCGACCGCTTCTGCCGGCAGAAAAAACTTGTCCATCGTCGGCCAGCCCAAAGCCTTCTTGGTCGCTTGCAACTCTTCTTCACCCAAGGGCGAACCGTGAGCACCGAACGTATCCTGCTTCTTCGGGCTCCCGAACCCGATGTGCGTCCGCACTAGAATCAGCGAGGGGCGGTGCTGCTCCATTTGCGCTTCTTCAATCGCCCGCGCGACGTCGTCGCAATCGTTGCCATCCAGCACATGCCGCGTATGCCAGCCGTAAGCCTCAAAGCGGCGCGCCACGTCTTCCGTAAACGTCAGGTCTGTCGCCCCCGCTAGCGAAATGTGGTTCTGGTCATACAGGCAGATCAGCTTGCCCAGGCGCAAATGCCCAGCCAGCGATGCCGATTCCGCCGTAACACCTTCCATCAAGTCGCCATCGCCGCAGATTACGTAGGTATGGTGATCCACAATCTGGTGCCCTGGCTTGTTGTAGTGCGCCGTCAGCCAGCGTTCCGCCATGGCCATGCCTACGGCATTGCCGAAACCCTGCCCCAGCGGCCCCGTCGAAACTTCCACGCCCGGTGTATGGCCGCGCTCCGGATGCCCCGGCGTCTTGCTCTTCCACTGCCGGAAGTGCTTTATATCCTCTAGCGATAAATCGTAACCGGTCAAATGCAGCAGGCTGTACAGCAGCATGGAGCCATGCCCGGCCGATAGAACGAACCGGTCGCGATCGGCCCACAGCGGGTCTTTCGGATTATGCTTCAGAAAGCGCGCCCACAGCGTGTACGCCATGGCGGCAGCACCCATGGGCATTCCCGGATGCCCGGAGTTTGCCTGCTGCACCGCGTCCGCGGACAAAATTCGAATGGTATTGATGCACAGATCTTCCAGCTTGGAATCAGCTTGCGGGTTCACTTGATTAGTCGGCACTTGTTTCAGGGTAGCCGAATTAATGGCAATGGGCGAAGCTAATAGTTGGACGCTTACGCCGCCTTCCGTTCACCGGATTACCGTTTTCTTGCCGCGGCAAATCTGTTCTCCACCATCGGCTTGCAGATGTTGTGGGTCGCCGTCAGTTGGGACTTGTACCTGGCGACCCACTCAGCGGCCGTTCTCGGCAACGTGGGCTTGGTCCAGGTAGTCCCGTTTCTGCTGTTTGCGCTTTTCGCCGGCCACATCGCCGACCGCTACGACCGCCGGCGCACAATGCTGCTCAGCCAGGTGGTGTTCATCGCGGCAAGTTCAGTGCTGGCTTTCGGCACACGTTCCGTCCTGCTGATTTACACCTGTCTGTTCTTTGCCGCCACCGCGCGCGCATTTCAAGGCCCCGCGCGCTTGGCCGCACTGCCGTTGATTGTGCCCACGGAAGTCTTGCGCAACGCGGTGACATGGAACAGCAGTGTGCAGGAACTGGCTTCCGTAAGCGGCCCCGCGCTGGCCGGCGCACTGCTGGCAATCGGCGGCAGCAAACTGGTTTACACCATTCAGGCATGTTGCGCTATCGCCGTATTTCTCTGCTTTTGGCTCCTGCGGTTCCGTGCCGCACCATTAGGCGCAACAGATGTGAAGCCGCCCGCGTTGCGAGCCATCGCCGATGGTGTCCGCTTCGTATGGCATAACCCACTGATCCTGCCCGCCATCAGCCTAGACCTCTTTGCCGTGCTGTTCGGAGGCGCCACGGCGCTGCTGCCCATTTACGCCGTGGAAATTCTGCATGGCGGTGTCCATACCTTAGGCTGGCTGCGCGCGGCACCTGCCATCGGCGCGGTCTCCATGGCCATCGCCACCGCGCATCTGCCTCGTTTTCAGAAAGCGGGAAAAGCCATGTTGTGGGCTGTTGCCGGTTTCGGCGTGGCTACTATCGTGTTCGCCGTGTCACGTTCTTTCTGGCTCTCCTTCGCAATGCTGGTCCTTACTGGCGCGTTCGATAACATCAGCGTAGTGCTGCGCCAGTCTCTGGTGCAAACGGGAACCCCGGACTACGTGCGCGGACGTGTGCTCGCCGTCAACAATATTTTCATTAGCTGTTCGAACCAATTGGGCGCAGTGGAAAGCGGCCTGGCCGCCGCATGGCTGGGCCTGGTGCCTTCCGTCGTTCTCGGCGGGGCCGCTACGCTCGCGATTGTCGGCGCTTTTTGGGCGCGGGCGAAGACGCTGCGGAACTGGCGCCAATAAGGCTCGCCAGCGTACACTGCGAAGGCGCTTTGTCAGGCCGCCACCGCATCAGCTTCGTGCCATGCCGGAACCGGCCGCCGCTGTAATGGTCGTAGCGGACCTCCACCACCAGTTCAGGCTTCAACGGCTCCCACTCGGTGGAACGCTCCTTGCTCCAGCGGCTAAGCCCACCCGGTGCGCGGCCCGTAAAACCCGGTGCTCCACGCAGTGCTTCCAGCTTCTTGGTGAGTTCCGGTTTCTCAGCGGCAGTCAGCGCGGAGCAGAAGCCGACGTGGTGCAGCAATCCGTCATCGTCGTAAAGCCCCAGCAGCAAAGATCCCACCAGCCGTTCTTTCTGTCCATAACGGAAGCCGCCCACCACGCAATCTGCCGTGCGCAGGTTCTTCACCTTCACCATGCCTTCGCGATTGCCGCTTTCGTAAGGAAGATCCAGACGCTTCGCCACCACGCCGTCCAGCTTCACGCCCACGCTGGCCAGCCAGTCTTTCGCCATCGCCACGTCGCAGGTTGCGGGTGAGAGTTGAATCTTTTCCTGATCTTCGAAGAACTTCGCCGCGAAGCCCTCCAGTTTGCGGCGGCGCTCCCGCAGTGGCTGCCCGGCCAGCAAGTCTCCGTTCGCATCCACCAGATAATCGAAGACAATGTAAGTCGCCGGCGTTTCGCGGCTTAGCTTCGCAATGCGGCTTGCCGCCGGGTGAATCCGTTGCAGCAGGCTGTCGAATGAGGGCAGAAAGATTTCGCCATCCAGCACGAATTGCCGTGCCTTCAGCGACAACACAGCCTGCACCACTTCCGGAAAATACCGCGCCAGCGGCTCTCCCGCTTTCGATTGCAACTCCACTTCATCGCCGTTCCGAAAAGCAAGGCAGCGGAAGCCATCCCACTTCGGCTCATACTGCCACTCGGGTCCTTCTGGAATCTCCGCCGCGGTGGACGCCTCCATGGGCAGATAGGGCGGCATAATCGGAAGCTTCATTTCAGCAACTTCTCCAACTTGAACCGTTTCTGCTCTAACAATAACGGGCTGAACAGGTCCCCTACTTCCTTCACACGCTTGGGCATATTGCGGAGCGTGAAATCCCGCAGATGGAATCCATGTTCAATTTCCTCCCAGGTCACCGGCGCGGAAACAGTCGCCTTGGGTGTCGGCCGCACGGAATACACGGAAGCCAGCGTACGGCCCCAGGCATTCTGGTTATAGTCCACCAGCACGTGTTTCTCGGGGCGCTTGGCCACCTTGTACTCCGCCGTCACCAGTTCCGGATGCCGGGCAGCCATGGTGCGCGCGAATTCCTTCGCAAAAGTCCACACCTGCTTCTGCACCGGGCCTCTTTCAATCGGCACATAAATGTGAATGCCCCGCGAGCCCGTCGTTTTCGGATAACTCGGAATTTTCAGCGCCTGCAGCGCCTCATGAACCGCGCACGCCGTCTGCAACACCTGTTTCAATTTCGCCCCCGGCGTCGGGTCTAAATCGAAATGCAGGTAATCGGGGCGGTTCACGTCATCGCACCGCGCATACCACTGGTTTAAATCGATACAGCCCAGGTTGATCACCCACAGCAGAGCGGCCACATCATCAATCACCGGAAAGCTGATCGTGTTCCCGGAAGCATGCTGAATTTCGCAGGTGCGCAGCCAGTCCGGTGCTCCCGGCGGCGTTCGCTTCATAAAGAAAAACTCGCCCGCGGCCCCGTTTGGATACCGTTTCATCACCATCGCGCGGTCCGCCAGGTGCGGCAGCAGCACTGGCGAGATATCGGCATAATACTGCAGCAGGTCGCGCTTGGTAATCTTCAATTCCGGCCAGAAAAGCTTCCGCAAATTCGTTAGCTTCACGCGGCGGTCGCCAATCCCTAACTCAGCAGCCGCCTCATCGGGAATCGTGATCACGTTCCACGCAGTCGCAACTGAATAGCCAGTTGTTTAGCGCCTGGGCTTCTCAATCTGGTCGTACAGTCCGCCGTACATGAACGTCCGTACCATGGGCTTCGCAAAGAAATCGTGCGGAAAGCCCATCTCAATGGCGCTCGCCCCATTCAACTTCTTAAGCTGCCCTTCCTCCAGCGTCAGCTCAAGCGACGCGATATTGTCCCGAAGCTGCTCCACCTTGCTCGCGCCGATAATCGGAATCACCACCGGTCCCTGCTGCCGCACCCAACTCAAAGCCACCTGTGCCGGCGGCCAGCCAATCTCTTCCGCCACTGCCAATACGGCTTCCACCACGCGTTTCTTGCGGTCATCCAGCTGCGGCCAGCCCCCCATCATCGGGCTTGAAAGCCTGCCACCCTCGTCTTTCTTTCCACCGTGGTACTTGCCCGTCAGTATTCCCGAGGCCAGCGGCGACCACGCCGTCACACCAAGCCCCATCGCCTCCGCCATGGGGAGAAGATCGCGCTCCGGCGTCCGCTCAATCAGGCTATATTCCACCTGCAGCCCGATGAATGGCGTCCAACCCCGCAAACCGGCAAGCGTATTCGCCTGCGACACCCGCCACGCCGGCGCATCGGAAATGCCCGCATACAGAATTTTCCCCTGGCGCACCAGGTCGTCGAACGCCCGCATGATCTCTTCCACCGGCGTCAGAAAATCCCAAATGTGCAGCCAGTACAGATCGATGTAATCGGTCTTCAATCGCTTCAGACTCGCCTCCACCGACTGCATCATGTTCTTGCGATGGTTACCCGCTGCGTTCGGGTCCGTACCCGCCATCGAGTTTGTATACTTCGTAGCCAGCACCACGCTGCCCCGGTCCGCGCCCAGGAATTCGCCCAGCAATTTCTCACTGGTCCCGTTGGTGTACAGGTTGGCGGTGTCGATAAAATTCCCCCCCGCCTCCCGAAAAACGTCGTACTGCTTCCGGCTGTCTTCCGCCGCCGCGCCCCAGCCCCAATCGTCCCCAAACGTCATGGTCCCCAGGCATAACTCTGAAACCCGCAGCCCGCTGTTACCGAGTAATTTGTATTTCATCAGAGCTTCCGATGCGGCACGACCCCGCTGCGGTTCGACTTCCCTGGCTGAAAAATTCCTAATTCAGCGAAGCCAGCCAGCGCACCGCCGTCCGGATCTGCGCTTCCCGTTCCGCGCGATCTTCCGCATCCGGCACCATCTCTAAATAGCGCTCCAGATCCGCCCGCGCCGGGCCCATCTGCTGTAATTGCATATGCAGCATCGCGCGTTGCTTATAGTGATCGGCCAATTCGGGCGTCGCATCCACCAGCAGGTCCATCACCTGCAGCGCCTTCCGGTACAGCCGCCGCGAGAAATAAATTCCCCTCAGGTTATTGATCATCCGAAACAGAATCTGGCGATTGTCCACGGGCTGTAAAACGCGTGGGTCCGGATGCTTCACGCTCGCCATCTGGTAGCATTCCTCGGCGCTCAGCAGCACGCCGCCCTGAAACGGATCGATGAACGTCGCATAGTGTCCGTCGTTGTATTGCACCAGGAAGTGCCCCGGCAGCCCGATCCCGAACACCGGCCTTTCCAGCCGCCGCGCAATCTCCAGGTACATCACGGAAAGAGAAATCGGAATGCCGGAGCGTTGCTTCAACACCTCGTTCAGGCAACTGTTGTGGGGATTGTAATAGTCTTCCGCATTCCCGCGAAATCCCATTTCGTGAAACAGAAACTGGTTCGTCGCACTGATAAATTCGTGGCCGTTCTGCGCGTTCCTGGTCCGGTCGCGAATCTCTTCTGCCAGAACGTCCAACGTTCGCAAACTTGCCGCCATCGGCAATCCCGGATATTCGATCGTTGCCAGTACCAGCGCGGCCCGATCTAAAGTCAGGTCACTCCGTTGTCCTGCAAGCAAATGCTTAAGTTGCGTTCTTCCCGGTTCGTCCACCGCGATACAAGCTCTCTTCGTGCGTAGAATAACATCCCTCGCCCGCGCTAAACTTCTATCAATGACCGTCGCTGTCGCTTCCGATCACGCTGGCTTTCCCCTAAAGGCATCTGTGCTTAATGCGGCGCGGGAATTAGGGCACGAACCGCTCGATTTAGGCACCCATTCGACAGACCCCGTCGATTATCCCGATTACGCCGAAAAAGCGGCTTATGCCATTACCGAAAAACGCGCCGATCGAGCCATCCTTCTGTGCGGCAGCGGTGCCGGAATCTGCGTTGCCGCCAATAAATTTCGAGGTATCCGCGCCGCCACCTGCCACGATACGTACTCCGCTCACCAGGTCGTCGAAGACGATTCCGTCAATACCCTCTGCCTCGGCGCACGCATCGTCGGTCCTTCACTCGCGCTCGAACTGGTCCGCACCTTCCTGCAGGCGCAATTCTCCGGCGCGGAGCGCCACGTGCGCCGCCTTCACAAAGTCATGAATATAGAACTTCAAAATCAGGGAACTTCCAAATGAGCCTTTCCGGCAAACGCGTTGCGCTCCTCGTCGATAACCACTATCAGGAAATGGAAGTCTGGTATCCGCTCTTGCGGCTTCGGGAAGCAGGCGCCGAAGTCGTCACCATAGCGGCCGTTGCCGGACAGACCTATACCAGCAAACTCGGCTACCCGGTGAAAGCGGACCTCGCTTACGATGCCGCGAACGCCACCGAATTCCACGGCGTCATCGCGCCGGGAGGGTTCGCGCCCGATTACATCCGCCGCCACGCGAAAGCTTTGCAGTTCGTCCGCGATATCGATGCCGCGGGCAAACTGGTGGCAGCCATATGCCACGGCCCCTGGGTCCTCTGCTCGGCGGGCGTGCTCAAGGGAAAACGCGCCACGTCGTTCTTCTCCATCAAAGATGACGTTGTAAACGCCGGAGCCCTGTGGGAAGACGCCGAAGTCATAGTCGATGGCAATCTTGTCACCTCCCGCAAACCGGAAGATCTGCCCGCTTTCTGCCTCGCCGCTATTAAAGTGTTAAGCCGCTAAACGCTAGTTATAGCGTTCGCGCTTCTTCCGCACTTTCACCTTTTGCCCGTCGTGTTTCCCGTGGCTCTTATGCGTCTCGCCAAACGCACGCGCATTGGCGGACCTCGGTGTCTTCATCCGCTTTGCTTCCGCACTGGCCCCGATCAAAATCAGCAGCCCCACTAACACAGCGAAGAGTCGCATCGTTAGAGTCTATAACCCAAAGCCGACACCGCGCTTACGGAAATGTGTAAATACATCTGGTAGAAGCAGTAAATTGTGATCACTAAACACGCCCCTGCCGCCACCCGCCAAACCTGTTCCAGCGTCGACCTCGCCGGTCCCGGCGTCTCCGCAAAATAGCCAGCCGCGAAGCCAGCCACCAGCCCTCCCAAGTGAGCGGTGTTATCCACTCCGGGCAATAAACCGAAGAGCAGTCCGTAAATGGCCCAGCGCACGTAAACCGCGCGAATCGATTGGCCCACCCCGTTATAATTCCGCACTCCCAGCGCGATCATGGCCCCAATCAGACCGAACAATCCGGCCGAAGCACCCAGCGAGGGCACAGCGGGATGAAAATAAGCGCTTGCCGCAAAACCCAATACCGTCGCCAGCGTATAAATCACAAACAGGCGCGCGGGGCCAAATACCTCTTCCACCTGAGCCCCCAAGTCATAAAGGACCCACATATTCATGCCGATATGAAGCAGTCCGCCATGAAGATATCCTGCCGTCACCAGCCGGTACCATTGCCGGTATCCAATCACCAGCACTCCCGAGTCGGCCCCCGCCTCGGTCAGCACCCGTGATCCCTTCAACATTTCCCCGGCGAAAAATGCCAGGTTGACCAGAATGATCACCACCGTCACAAAGCGGGCGCTCGGAATGAAGCCCACCAGCAAATCCGATGCACTCGCACGGTCCACTGCGCGCGCGTGGATCATTTCATTGCAGTAGGGGCACGTCCGGTCGGCAGCCGTAATAAAGGCCCGGCAGTGCGGGCACATTCTGCGGTTGTCCATCTCTAAGGTCGGGCCTTGGGCTCGGCCGGCAATTCATCCAACTCGCTTTCCCGCGCAAACAGTTGCCGGTCCGGTTGACGCCGGATAATCAAAAGGCCGGATATTGTCACTCCCAACGCGATTTTCAGCAGTTCCACTCCCGAATAGATGCCGTGGAGCGTCCAGAACATCTTCTTTTCAGCGCTTTCCAGGGTTGGCGCGGTGAAGTCAAGCACCCTACCCAACCTGGAAATCTGAGGAGTCAGCCCGATTCGCTGCGATAGCACGATGGCTAGCATGGCCAGGCACAACAAAATTGCCACTTTCGGAGGCCGGCTTCCAAATACCAGCAGCAACAAAATGCATAATCCCAACCCAAGCTGCACCCATTCCCACTGTTCGAAATAAAAACGATTCTGCTCTGCAACAAGATGACGTAACAGCACACGGGTTTCCGCGCGACCGAGTATGTGGACATCTTCCGCCGCCCTGATTCCAGTGTCGGAAAGGAAGCGTTCGACAGACTTGAAATTCTGCACGGCGATCAGGTCCATGAAGACACTGCCGGTAAGCCATGCACCCAAAAGAAGGCATGAAAATCTACGGAATTGGAACACTCCTGGAGTTTAGCCTAACGGCAACCAGCGCAAGAGCCCTCTAAATCCGTCGTTGCCTAAAAGCGGACAATCCAAAAAACACGATCACGTCTTTGGAGATCTTGCTAAGTCTTTTACATTGAATAAGTTAATCCCATTGTTGCGGGCCGGATGCTCTCAGCCTCTGTTAACCTCCGGGCAGAAGGTTCCCGTTTGCCAAGGGGGCCGGACAAAGGACTATATGGGTTTCGGACCTGTCGTAATTATCATCCCCGACCTGTTTTAGTTAGTTCGTAATTCGGCGCGTATATAGGCGCGCGACTCTGCTTTTTCGCAAATCCGAAGAAAACCTTGTTAAAAGGTCTTCACTTAAACTGGTATTTCCTTGGTGATATACTTGGTATTCACCAAGGAAGCCAGGCTTTTTTTGCAACCTTTCCGAAAGAAAGCCGCCCTCGTTTCGCTTGCTGTATGCGCTATTGTCTTGCTGTCGTGTTCCTGTAAAAGAAGGCCGCTGGGTCCAATTAAGCAGAGAATCTCGGAAAATAGAAAGCTCCACCGCTTTTCCCATCAGATCTATCTCGTTTACTCCCAGCACCGCGTCGCAGCCGCAATTCCTCTTTATTTTCAGGCTGCCGCTCAAGCCACTGCTTTGGGTGATTACGAATCTGTAGCGAAGTTTCTCATTAACGCGGGTGGGTGCCAGCTGATCATCTTTCGCTATCAGGATGCGCTAGGGACGATGGAGCGGGCTCGGCGAGCCGCTGAAAAGACCGGCGACCCGGATTTTATTGCTACCGCCAATGCGAATATCGCTTCTTTATACATGCAAATGAGCAACTCCGCCGGTGCCACCCAGGCAGGCGAACGCGCGTTGGCCGTCCTGCGTGAGCAGCATCCTCAATACGCTCGGGTTGTGATTCCGATGGCGCAAATCTTGGCGGAACAACACGATCTGAAGGGAGCTGAACCCTTAATTCGGCGCGCCATCGACGGAGCTTACCGCGCTCGAGATACCGACACCGCCGCTTGGGCGTGGGATTATCTGGGCTACCGATACACCTTGGAGCATCGCCTGCCGGAGGCCGACCGCGCACTTACTGAATCGTTAAGGCTTCGCAAGATGTTTCATTCGGGAGACTTGGGCAGTTCTTTTTACCACCTTGCGGGCCTGCGTTCGGAACAGGGCCGAAACCGAGAAGCACGGGCACTACTCAATTCCGCAATAGAAGAAATTCGCAACCCGGGAAATGTAACTCCCTCATGGAATATTTATTTTGCGCGGGGGCAGCTTCTCGCAAAATCCGGTGATCGGAAAGGCGCTTGGGAAAGCTTGGGAAAGGCAGTCGAATTAGCCCGGGATTGGCGTACTGAAATTGTTGCAAATGATGCTAACCGAACCAGCGCGGAAACGGCCCTTTCAGATCTATATGCCCTCTATATCGAGGTGGGGAACACTTACGCGGCCAGTCAAGGCATCAGTTTTGCGCGTGAAACATTCCAGGCAGCCGAAGAGAACCGCGCTACCAGCTTGCGTGCCTTGGCGGAGCGGGAAACTGGTTGGCACAACAAATTGCCTGCCCGCTACGGGGAAACTCTGGCGCTCTTACAAGACGGCGAACGGGCAGTCATGCAGCAGGATTCCAAGGAAGCCCGGCAAAACATTGCCGAGCTTCGCGCCGTGCTGGACGAATTGGAAGCAGCATCGGGTGTTCCCACCATATCCGCCGTGGAACCAGCCGCAAGGGCAACTCAAAAACGACTAGACTCAGGCACTGTCCTGCTGAGCTTTCAGTTGGGCGCGAACACGTCTTGGCTTTGGGCGGTAACAAAGAAAGATATCGCCGTTTTTCCGTTGCCCTCCCGCAATATCATTAAGTCCCAGATTCACGAATTCCAAAGTTGCATGCGCCGGGGTGCGCCCTGCGCGGAACAGAAAGGAGCCGCGCTGTACGGCACTTTGTTTGGTAATCTTCCGGATCGCTTCACTTTGCCGCAACGTTGGCTCTTCTCGCTCGATCAGGAGTTGTTCTCTCTACCCATGTCCGCGCTTGTCGTTCGTTTCGCAAGTGGGAAACCGGTCTATTTAGGTGCAACCCACGCCCTGCAAGCCACCCCCGGCGCGTTGATGTTCGCCGCCTCCCATCACCAGCCTGACTTTCACGGGCCTTTGCTTGGCTTGGGCGATCCAATTTACAACCGGGCCGATCCCCGGTGGCTTCAAGCCACGGAAATTGGCTTCGTTTCTGCAAATCAACAGTACGAAGGCAGCGGAACCTCTTTCCACTTCGCGCGGCTTTGGGGCACCGCTGATGAAATTCGCGCTATCGCAAAGACCTGGACCCATTCGGACAACTTAGTGCTCACGGGCGCGGCCGCGTCGCGTGAACGATTATGGGCGGAACTAGCCCGTAAGCCTGCCGTTATTCATTTCGCCACGCATATCCTGGAAGCGAATGACCAGCTACACACGGGCTGGATTGCCCTAAGTATTGGTGCGGATGGCCGCCCTGAGTTTCTTTCCCCCGCGGAAATTTCGGCCACGCGGATCAGCACAGGGCTGGTTGTGTTGAATGGCTGCAGCTCCGGCATGGGTGAAATCCGGGCGGCTTCCGGGCTGATGGGGTTGACTCGGGCCTGGATAGCGGCGGGCGCTTCGAACGTGCTTGCCACCAGGTGGCCCGGGCCGGATGATGACGGCCAATTTTTTGTGAATTTTTATCAATATTTAAGAGATTTTCCCGAAAAGGGGCCCTCCTTCGCATTGCTTTTTGCATGCCAAAAAAGTATTAAGGAGGGTGGCTGGCGTGCAAAACCACAATTCTGGGCCAGCTATTTTCTAATCGGAACCGATTAAATTTGACTTTATTTGTAAAAGGGCAACTAATAAGAGTGGATGGAAACGGCTGGAATATCTTCGACCGGCACCGAATCGGCTAATAAATCTCAGCCCGTTGATGTCCCTAGTCAACCGGCTTATGACTGGGTAGACCTGGTACGGCGCATCCAGGCCAATGAAGATGCCGCGATGGAAGAACTCTATCGGGTTTTTTCGCGTGGCATTCGGTTTTATCTCTGCCGGCAGTTGGGACCTCAAGACCTTGACGATCGCATGCACGATTGTTTTCTGGTGGTGATCCAGGCGATTCGCAAAGGCGAACTGCGGGAGCCAGAACGGTTGATGGGCTTTGTACGTACCATCGTGCGGCGTCAAATCGCCGGGCAGATTGACGTAAATGTTCAAACGCGCCGGCAACAAGTCGATCTGGATACCACCGGACCACTTTCAGATCGCGGATCGAACCCTGAAATTCAGGCTATTGGCCGCCAGGAAGAACAGATTGCGGCGAGTGTATTGAAGGGAATTTCGCGCCGCGACCGTGAAATCCTTACCCGATTTTATCTCCACGAAGAATCCCAGGAACAAATCTGTAAAGAAATGAGCCTTACGGAAACCCAATTTCGTTTGTTGAAGAGCCGGGCAAAGGCAAGATTTGGCGAACTCGGCAAACGGAAATTGGCGAATCGTAATACGGCGCTATTCGGTTGATCCCCCCTTTGAAAAATAGTTGAGAGAATTTTCCGGTGGCGACACTGTAACATCAAGAGGGAATTACATGTTTCAAGCTGGTCACCCGGACGACGTTGTCCTGGAATCTTACTGTATGAACGAACTTGAGGGCCATCCACTGGATGTCTTCGAGGAGCATCTGCTAGTATGCGCGCAATGCCAGGACCGTGTTACCGATACTGATAGTTTCTTGCGAGGAATGCGCTCTGCTCTTGTCGCCCCCCTGCATGCGGTTTCCGCTTCAGGGTGGGATTTAAGACGGCTTTTTCAGATCCCTGTCCCGGTCTGGGCAATAGCCGCGGTTGCTCTCGCAGGGATCGTCGGCGCAATTGCGGTCCATGAACTGAACCCGGAAGCTGCGCCGCTGGCCATTGCTTTAAGCGCTACGCGCGGCGGCTCAATGCCTACCGCCAAGTCTGGAATCGCTCTGGATCTGGATCTTGATACTCGTGATCTTTCGCCGGTTGCTGGCAATCGCGTTCAAATTGTCAACGCCGATGGAAATGAGGTTTGGTCGGGCGCCGCAACTTCAGTGCAGAACGGTCACACTCACGCCATCATAAAGTCGCCGCTCAGCGCGGGGCAGTACTACGTCCGAATTGCGGACCCTGCCGGTACGCATCGCGAATATGCACTGCGCCTTGGCAACTAGAAGACCCGGCGCTTTAGTTTCTCAATCGTAAACTTGGCCGTATCGGCGACAGCCATTACGGCCATCACTCCGGCCTGAACCGGATCGCTCACCACTAGGTCACAGGCATCCGGAACACTCCCCGCCATATTCAAACTGATCACCAGCAGCCCGCGCTGGCGAACTTCCTTCACGGCGGTCTCAATATCGCCACCCATCAATGCACCGGCTAAAACGAGCGCTTTCGCTCGCGGCAACCGCGCGATCGCCCGCACCGCGTCCGCTAGCGTCTGCTCTCCCACCAGAGGGATCGTGTCAACCGAGATGTGCTCACCGCGTATATTGTGGCGGTCCGCTTCAGAAATCGCTCCGATCGCCACTTGCCCAACCTGGGCGCCTCCGCCCATAATGATGATGCGTTTGCCGTAGATCTGGTCCAGGCTCTTCACCACCTCGACATTCTTGACGATGGAAAGTTGAGCCAATTCTGCCAGCATGGGGTCCAGTGCCGGCGAAACTACCTCAAAATAAACGCGGGAATCCACGTCTCCCTGTTCCAGAATTGCAATGGACAGGATGTCCCCCAGGTGCGCGGCAATCACGCCCGTGAGTTGATGCAGAATTCCAGGTCCGGAACTGGCATGAATTAGTAATCCGGCTTTCGCGGGTGTCACGGCTTTCGTCTCACAAGATATATTCTATGTGTGACCCGCCACGCCGTAACCCGTCGTAACCTGCTTTGCTTTGCTGCTTTGGCTCCCGCATGGGCAGGGATTCCCTTGTTCGCAAAAACGCGGATCGACAAATCCCGAATCAGCGCCATTACTGATGAGATTGGCCTCACGCCGGAAGATGCACTGGCCTTCGCCAGGCAATACGGGTTGAAGTGGATTGAACTGCGCAACATACCAGGCGTCAAGCCCGGCAAAGAATACGCTTTCTGCACGGAAGCTGAACTGAAACAGGCTGCGGCATCTTTCTCGCAAGCAGGGGTCAAGGTCTCTTTTATCAATACGCCGCTGCTGAAGTTCGGCTGGCCAGGGACAGAGCCCTTACGCTCTCGCCCGGAAACCGACGAAGCCCGCGCGCGCCGCTTGGCGAGCGAGGAAAAACGGTGGGACCGCCGCCGCGAGGACTTCACCAAAGCAGTGACCGCAGCTAAGATTCTGGGCTGTGACAAGATCCGCATATTTACAGGCTCTCGCGTAGCCGATCCGAAATCCATGCTGCCCCGCATCGCTGAAGAACTCAATGCGCTGCTGCCCCTTGCGCAAAAGGAAAAAGTTTACCTGCTGGTCGAAAATGAAAATTCACAGAACGTCGGTACCTCAACGGAAATGGCCGCGTTGATGGAATTAATGCCCTCAAAGTGGGTTGGCTTAAATTGGGACCCGCAGAATGAGCTGCACTTGCGCGAACCTCCGTTTCCGGAAGGTTACGCGCTCCTGCCTAAGAAGCGCATCCTCAACATCCAGTTCAAAGGGAAAGGCATCATGCCCGATTCGTCGGAGAAGCTGGATTGGGCTGCTATCATCGCCCAACTCGACAAAGACGGCTACGCTCATCAGATCGGTCTCGAAACTCACCTCTTCGATGGAACGTTAATTCAAGCAGCGCATACTTCCATGGAAACCATGCTTCGCATTGTTGGTTAATCGGGGGCTTACCGGAATGAACCAGAGGTTCATTATTTCGCTTGTGGCCGGGTTGGCCGCCGCGGCACTGCTGATCGGCGGTGTGCTCGCCTGGCGTGGTGGCGATCGCCTGGATCCGACAGGTCAGATTCTCAAACTCCGTTCTGCTCCGGTAGATGATCAACGCTGTCTGATAGTGCTGGACCTGCGCCTCACAAACGGTTCGAATATTGCATTAGAAATACGTGAGGTGAGCCTCTCTGTTCAGAATAAGGAGGGCGCTACGCTGCAGGGCACCCTGGTCTCCGGCGTCGATTCTAAATCGTTGTTCACTTACTATCCCGTGCTCGGCGAAGCCTACAATCCACCGCTCATCGCTAATACCAGGATCGCTCCCCATCAAACGGTCGATTTGATGCTCGCGGCCCGGTTGGATATGCCTGAATCTGAGTTGGCCAGCCGACGCAAACTCTCGGTCATGGCACAAGACAGAAGCGGCATCAACATAGAACTGCTTGAAAAACGCAGATGAAACTGTTTGTTCTATTCTTCGCGCTGGCCTGGTCCAGTAGTGCCCTCGAAATCCCAGTTGGCACCACTCTGGAGATTCGCCTGTCCACTCCGGTCTCTACCGTGGCGTCACGCGCGCAGGATAAAGTGGAAGCAATCCTGATTGCGCCGGTCGAACTCAGTGGGCGTACGGCGATCCCAGCGGGTGCGGTACTCACCGGAACCGTGACCGCTGTGGGCGTGCCCACTGAAATCGCCAACGCTTCGCTCAACCTGGAGTTCACGCAGCTTGGCCCAATGAAGATCTCGGCGCGCGTAATTGAAGTTGAGAACGCTCGTGAGACCGTCGACGAAGCCGGAACCGTGGAAGGGATCAGTCCCAAGAACACCATCACGGGGCGGATGGATCAGGGGTTGAGCAAGCTGAATAACAGCAGGCTCGCGGGGTTGGCCCAGATTCTTGAGACTGCGAAAAGTCTTATGCTGAAGAACGCGGATCCGAATATTGAATATCCCGCCGGTACCGAACTCACCCTCCGCCTCCTCAAACCGATCGCAGTTAAGCAACCGGCGGTGCCGCCCTCCATGTCTGCCGTCGCCGATGATGGCAACTTGCGGGACATGGTGCTTAGTCAAGCTTTTCAGACCTATGCGGCGCGCCCACTCAGGCCGTCCGACATCACCAACCTGATCTTCATCGGCGATCTGGACCGCATTCGCGAAGCTTTTAATGAGGCAGGCTGGGTTGGTTCCGAATCGCTGTCCGGCCTTTCGAAATGGGAAACCGCCCGCGCGGTTCTGGAGCAGCGCGGTTATAAGGAGGCGCCAGTCTCTCTCATCCTGCTTGACGAGCGTCCGCCTGACCTCGTTCTGCAAAAGGCGAACAATACTTTTTCCGCACGACACCATCTCCGTATCTGGCACAGCCCGGACACCTACCGCGGCCAGCAGGTATGGCTTTGCGGCGCCACTCACGATATCGGAATCGACTACTCCGACCGCGACATGACTTTTATTCACAAGATCGATTCCAACATCGATTTGGAGCGGCGGAAAGTGACCAACGATCTTTTGCTCACGGGAAAAGTTCACGGCGTGTCCCTTATCGCGCGACCTACCGTGCCGACTAATTTCCGGAATGCAACCGGCGACGATGTAAACACCGATGGCCGTATTACGGTTCTTCAGTTCTGACTCCGTTCCTGATCAGAGTTCGTTTCGAAGCACGGTTACAGGTCAGCCGGGGCAAGCTGACAGTGGGCGCGGGAACGCCGGTTCACGCCGCATCCTTTTTGAGACGGCGCTTGATTATTCTAGAGTGCGACTTGCTCAAGTCCCCTCCAGAATTGAAGCGCATTTGGCTGCATGAGCTTCTGCACTTTGTGTGGTGGAAGTTGGGCAATTCCAAGCGCCTCTCATGGGAGCGCTTGCTGCTTTCCGAGAAAGCCCGCGGAGAACTGGGCTGGTCCTCTGAGTGGCGCAAGCTCCAGCTAACGTCGATTGACCGGCAGAGTCGCACAAGGAACTGGCGCGAGTACTGTGCTGAAAGCTTTTGCGATACTGGCGCATGGGTCGCCTCGTCGGCTGATGCCCCCCACCCTGAAATCACCCTCGGTGTGCGCGCGCGGCAAGTTCGCTTTAGATGGTGGACCGAATCCATCCGCTATAATTTAGGTGGAAGTGACCTCCGTGACCCGCCATCTGATTCGCGCTCTCAGCCTTAGTCTTCTCGTTTTCTTAATCGTCGCGGGGTGCTCCACTTCCCGCACAGCAAGCGCACAATCCGTTAAGCCCACTAAGGATCGAAAGGTTGCACCCGATTTCTCGCTGAAAGATTCCAGCGGTAAGCTGGTCAAACTTTCCGACTATCGGGGCAAAGCCATCGTGCTAGATTTCTGGGCCACATGGTGCGGCCCCTGTAAAGTAGAAATTCCCTGGTTCATTGAATTTCAGCGCAAGTATAAAGACCGTGGTCTGGTGATACTCGGGGTCGCCAGCGGTGATGAGGACTGGAGCGTTGTCCAACCGTTTGCGAGCCAGATGAAAATCAACTACCCCATCGTGCTCGGTAACGACACCACAGCGGATTTATACGGCGGCATCGAAGCTTTACCCACGACGTTCATCATTGATCGCGATGGCCGCATTGCTAAATTACACGTTGGCTTGGCCAGCAAGGAAGATTTCCAGAATGCAATTGAAAAAGTTCTTGATGCTGCTCCCGAGCCTCAGCGGACTGCTGCTGCTCGGGCAAAATAGCCCACTTCTGAATGTGACTCCGCCGGAGCCGGTGAATGCAAAGCCGGGGTCTGCTTTCACGGTTAAATTTGCGGCTACGTTAAACGACGGTTTTCACATGAACAGCCACACCCCTGCAGAGACCTACCTGATCCCGCTGACACTTAAGTGGGCGCTCGGCCCCGTGGAAGCAGCAGATGTGGAGTATCCTAAGCCGGAAATGCTGAAGCTTCCGTTTGAGGCGAAACCGCTCTC
>Ga0123338_10001898_pt1 | contig 19803 bp, 11 predicted proteins | sample grotaG_FD_89793 | JGI IMG/M metagenome (GOLD analysis project Ga0123338, IMG submission 89793) | Glacier valley bacterial and archeal communities from Borup Fiord, Nunavut, Canada, to study Microbial Dark Matter (Phase II) -... | ecosystem: Environmental > Aquatic > Freshwater > Ice > Glacier ...
ACGAAACCCACCTGGCGAGCTTGGGCCTGACATGGCGGCCATAAAGGCTCGCTCCACTCGCCTTCGCGGGCGAGGTCCTGCGACCTCCCCGCGTGCCCCTCCGCCAGAGCGGACGCGACCCGGAAGCTGCTTCGGAAGCGGCTCACGACGGATCTTTTGCGACCGCGCGATTTGCTCCGGTGGGCACAGCCCACCTACGCACATGTCATGCCCTTGCGGACCTGGCGGCCTTGACGCAATGCGGTAAATCCCTAGGCGGCGCCTGCAGTTGCCGGCTTGTGCGGCCGAAACAGGGTCTTCCGACCCGAGGCGAAATCGCGCAAACCCGCATGGACATTGTGCGGGTCAAGTGGCTCGACCGTTGCACAACGGCCCCGCATGCGAAACCTAGCGGCCCTGCTCCTCCTCTTGTCTGCTTGCGGCAACGTTGACGGACCGGTCACGGTCGATCCCTCCGAAGCCACCTCCGCAGACGGCAAAGCCGACGGGCTCGCCACCGCGCTTCCGGACATCCGCTGCGCCGGCCAGCCCAACCCAGGAGCCAAGGGCAGCTGGCGCCACTGGACCAGCGCGGCCATCTCGGCGCTCGGCTCGCCACGCCACCGCGGCATCGACCTCGTGGCCACTGCCGCCACCAACCCACAAGTCATCTCGGGAGAAATCAGCTACGGCGTCAACGACAAGGCGCTCGAGGACGAGTGGGTTCAGATCTATGTGTGCCGCAGCAGCGCCTGGCTGTATCTCGGCCCAGTGCTCACCGACGGTGAAGGCCGCTTCTCCATGACCCTCACCGGCGCGTCCCGCATGCCGATCGGCGAGCGCGATTTCTTCGTCTCCGTCTTTGGCGATCGGTCGAGCGCCAGCTTCTTCGGCGTGGTTGCTCCCGCTGGTGCCGAGGTCGCAGTCTCGGACGTCGACGGCACCCTCACCTCGTCGGAGAACGCCTTCCCGACCTCGCTCGTGTCCGGCGCCACCGTCGCTGCGCAGCCGAGCGCACCGGCCGCCATCAACACCCTGCACCGCCGCGGCTACCCCATCGTCTACACCACTGCTCGCGGCCGTTACTTCACCGGCGACACCCGCAAATGGCTCGCTGCCAACGGCTTTCCGCGCGGCGCCCTTCGCCTCGCGCCCAGCATCGTCACCCTGCCCGGCTCGGCGACGGTCGACTACAAAGTTGGCGCGATGACCGGCCTGCCGCTCCCGGTCACCATCGGCATCGGCAACCGCACCACCGACATTCAGGCTTACGGCCGCGTCGGTGTGCCCGCCGACCGCACCTTCATCAAGCTGCCCGAGTTCGACAGCGAAGTGCAGGCCCAGCTCGATGCAGGCGACGCCGTCGGCTTCGACACCTACACCGAAATCAACGCCGTCTTCTCAGGGCTGTGAGGCCCCTATTCGTCGTCGAGCAATAGCTCGGCTTGGCGTTCTTTGCGGGCCTTCACCAGCGTGTCGGAGAAGGTGTCGCCTCTCTCGAACATCTTGCGATAGTGCTGGTCGATCTGGGCGTACTCGCCGTATTTGGCGGTGAACGCTTCTGGGCCGAGCTTGCGGACCAGCCGCCCGTTCCATTTGCCATAGCCGTCGACGGGAAGTGGGCCGACCTCGCGGTCGAAGCGCTGCAGATATTCGAGATAGGGGTCGGCTGGGTTCTGCGACATGGCGTGTTCTGCCTAGCGTAGGCGGCGGCTCAGTGCAAGACCAGCACGAAGACGTCGTAAAGCGCATGGGTGTAGACCGCGACGGCAAAACCGCGCAGATGAAACAGCGCCGCGAAGAACAGGCCACAAAAGACACGGTAGACGAACACGCCGACATGCCACGGCTCGCCGCCGATGATGTGATGGGCCGCGGAGAATAAAAGCGCCGAGACGAGATATGCCCAGAAGAGGGCCCAGCCTCGGCGCAGCTTGAGTAGCTTCACGGTGAGCGCGACGACAATCGAGAACATGATCAGCCGGAAAACCAGCTCTTCGTGTACGCCGGCGCCAAAGCTGAGGATGATCTTGCCGCCCAGTCCCACGTTGCTGCCGGTGGTGGCACAAGGTGCAGTGGCGATGAAGAGGCTGGGGCTGATGTGCAGGATCTGCGTCATCAGAAAGGAGATCACCGCCCCCATGGTGATGGCGTACAGCCCACTCTCGACGACCACCGGGACGAACATGCGGGGTGAGAACGTGTGGCGTCGGCGGAGCACCAGGATGGTGATGACGAAGGCGGCGGCGAGAACGGCGTTGAGCAGCAGGTAGAGATTTTTTTGCCCGTGCAGCAGCTTGAGGGCCTGCGCGGTGAGCATGTCGGCCCCGTTGTAGACCTCGGGCACGGCCAGGACGCCGACCTGATAGACGAGCAGCACCGGGAACACCAGGAGCATGCTGGTGAGGAGGTCTACTCGACGGAAACGGACGGCGGGTGGGGTCGGGGACGGCATGCGGCGTAAGCATAGACCGCGCGGCGCGGGGGCGCCACGAAGGCTATTTTGCGGCGCGCAGAGCGGCGATGGCCTCGTCGAGATCTTTCTTCATGCAGACGTTGATCTGCTGGGCGTTGAAGAAGCCGCCACGACGGGTGCGGGCCTTTTCCAGGGCATCGAGGTAGCGCGTGTCGTTGGTGGCGATGAGCTCGAGCGCCGCGCGCTTGCGGTCTTTGCAGCCGCGGCCGGAGACGAGGCGGGTGAGGGCGTCCTTGAGTGGGTCCGGGTCGTTGTCGGCCTTGGCCGCGTCGGTTTTGCCATCGGCCTTGGCGTCGGTTTTGGCATCCGGCTTGCCATCCGAACCAAGGGCATCGGGGCCGCCGAGCCGAAGGGCGGCGTCGACGGCGCGCTTGCGGACGCGATCTTCTTTGCAGGAGCGCGCGCAGCTGACGATCTCCGGCAGTGCGTCCGCACCGATGTCGTCGATGAGCAGGCCCAGCGCCCTGCCTGCCTCGATGCGCCGTTCGAGGAGCATGCGGATGTTCTCACGGAGCACGCGATCCTGTTTGTAGGTCGGCTCGATCTTGAGCGCGCGATCGTAGTCCCCAATGGCGCGATCGCGTTGGCCGTCGGCGTAGTTGAGGTTGCCCATGAGGTAGTGCACGCGGGCCAGCTCCGGATGATGCATGAGGAGCTGTTGGAGCGCGGCGCGGGCCGGCTCCATTTCGCCTCGCGCGAGCAGGAGCTCGGCCCGGTCGACCATCACCGACAAAGCAGGCGTCGCCGGACCGCGACGCAACAAAAGAGTCAGGCCCAAAATGGCCATCGCAGCGACGATGAGCAGCACCCCCCCGGCCGCGGCGCGTGGCTGCGCGATGCCCGCCAGTCGGGCGCGTTCGATGAGATAGGGCCAGGTACCGCGCGCACGGGTCCAGCCAGAGACAGCCACGCGCTGCGCCGTGCGCCGGACCAGCTCGACCGGCGACGGCGTCGACGTGACATCGAGCCCGTCGAGAGCTTGTAAAAACGCTTTGGCGTCGGGGTAGCGATCAGCCCGCTGCTTCTCCATGGCGCGGCGAACCACCGGCTCAAGACCGCGCGGAATGGCGGCGGCTGGCGCGATGGTGCGCATCAGTGATGCCTGCTTGGTGAGGTGCATGGAGAGGATCTGGACGCGCGACTCGGCCTCGAACGGTCGATGGCCGGTCAGCATCTCGTAGAGCATGACCCCGGCGGCGTAGAGGTCGGCGCGCAGGTCGGCTTCCTCACCGAGCGCTTGCTCGGGCGAGAGATATTCGGGGGTGCCGAAGACCACGCCGGCCTGTGTAAGCGGCGCGCCGCTGTCGGTCTTGCTGTCGAGCTTGGCGATGCCGAAGTCGATGATCTTGACGAAGTCGGGTTGGCCATCGCGGACGACGAGGACGATGTTTTCCGGTTTGAGATCGCGGTGGACGATCTGCGCCTCGTGGGCGGCGCCGAGCGCCTTCAAGATCTGACGAAAGATGGGCAAGGCGCGCGCCGCGGACATCGGCGTGGCATCGCCGCCGGTCGGGCGCAACACCTCGGCCAGCGACGGCCCTTCGAGGAGCTCCATGACCAAGAAGAGCTGACCGTCGCTGGTGCGGCCGAAGTCGGTGACGCTGACGATGTGCGGGTGATCGAGTCGGGCGGCGGCCTCGGCCTCACGCTCGAAGCGCCGCGAGACCTCATCGAGCCGCGACAGCTCAGGGTGCAGGAGCTTGCAGGCCATCTCTTTGTGCAGCGTCAGGTGCTCGACGCGATAGACCTTGCCCATGCCGCCCGAGCCAAGAGGCCCAAGCACACGATAACGGTCGGCGAGGACCGAGCCGACCAGGAGATCTATCTCAGCGTCCACGGCGCTTGTTCGCCGAATGAATGGGCTTACCGGGCTTGCCGGCCTTGGGCTCGGCAGCGACGGGCTTGGCCAGCACCCGGGTGCGCTCTTCAGGCTTCACGGTGGCAATCATGGCACGGCGCGGGTCGAGGATGCGCTGGGCCACGCGGTGCACGTCTGCCACGGTGACCGCCAGGATCCGCTCGGCATAGCGCTGGTGTTCTTGCCAGCCGAGACCATTGGCTTCGTCGAGCGCCAGCGCCGAGGCGAGAGCGCCCCGTCGCTGCAACGCGATCTCGTGACCACCGACGAGAGCCCGCTCGGCGCGGTCGATCTCGGCGCGCGGCAAGGGCTTGGCCACGAGCTGGGCCAGCTCGTCCCTCACCATCGAAACCGCGACATCGAGATTGGCCGGGCTCACCGCCAGATAGATCGCCAGGTAGCCGGGATCGATACCCTCGACGGAGTAGGCCGAGACGCGGTAGGCGAGGCCGCGCTTGTCGCGTAGCTCGGTGAAGAGCCGCCCGCTTTGGCCAGCGAGCACGGTGGTCAGCACCTCGAGCGCATAGCGATCGGGATCGCTGAGCGTGAGGCCCGGAAAGCCGTAAATCACATGGGCTTGCTGCTTGGCGACGAACTTCCATACTTGCTGCGGACCCGTCGGTGGCCCATCGATGGCCGGTCCAGCTGGCGGCTCGGATTTGGCGCGCGGCTCGGAGAACAGCGCGCGCGCTTTTTTGACCACCTCGTCGGGATCGACGTCGCCGACGATGGAGACCACCAAGCGATCGATGGGATAGTGGCGACGAAAAAAGTCGACGACCTTCTTGCGGCTGAGGCCGGCCACCGACTGTGGCGTGCCCAATTCGTCGAGCCGATAGGGATGGTGCGGATACAGCGTGCGCAGAAACAGGCGCAAGGCTTCGCCACCTGGGTGATCTTCTTGTGCGCGCAGCTCCTCCAGCATTTCCCGTCGCTCACGCTCGAGTTCTTGCTCGGCGAAGGCGGGGTGCTGGGCGCAGTCGGCGAGCAGCTCGAGGCCGCGTTCCCAGTCGCCGGACAAGAGCTCGAGGCGGAGACCGAGGGTGTTGCGGCCGGCGACCCCGGCGATGCTACCGGCGCGGCCTTCGATCTCGCGCAGGATGGCATCGCCCGGGCGAGACGCCGTGCCGCGGGGCAGCGCGCGGGCGATGAGCTGGTGGATGCCGCCGATGCGCTCGTCTTCCCAGCGCAGACCACCCGACCAGGCGGCGCGCATCGCCACCAGGCCCACCGACGGCGCTCGCTGGACGAGCAGGCGCACCCCCGACGGGAGGCGGGCGCGGACGACCTGGCCGCCAGGCGCTGGGGCTTTGGCCGTCGTCGGTGGCGTGTCGTAGCGTTCGGCTGCCATCCGGGCGCCTTCTTCGACGGCGGCGCGGATCCGACTCTCGCTGGGCGCTCGGCCTTTTTCGGCCATGACCCCGACGGTGGCGGTGCGGGGATCGAGATACTGGCAGACGGCTGTACGCAGCGTACCGGTGGTGAGCTCGTTGAGCTGGCGACGGTATTCGGCCTCGCGCTCGAGGCCGCCGGCCATGGTCTGAAAGAAGCCGAGCTTGCGCGCCTGCCCCTCCATCGTCTCTTGTTGGTAGACAGAATCGGCGAGAAGCTGGCGGCGCACCCGGTCGAGCTCGTCGGCGGAGATGTCCTCATAGCACAGACGGAAGAGCTCTTCGGACACGGCCTTCAGCGCCGGCTGGAGCTGATCGGATCGCAGCGCAGCGCCGATCCAGAACAGGCCAGGATCGCGCGGCGTGTAGGCGGTGGCCCAGGCATCGCTGACCAGCTGGCGCTCGCGGCGCAAGCTGGTGTGCAAGCGGGCGCTCTCGCCGGCACCGAGGACGGCGGCGGCCACGTCGAGCGCAGCGGTGTCGCGGTGACGCACGTCGGGGACATGGAAGGCGAGTGCCAGCTGGGCCTCTTTGACATCCCGCTCGACGACGGTGACCCGCATGGCGCGCTGCTCGGGCTCGCGGGCGCGGGTGAGATGGAGCCCGCCGCCTTTGGGGATCTGGCCGAACACTGCGGCGATCTTCTTTTTGGCGGTTCCGGGGTCAATGTCGCCGACGACCACTAGCGTGATGTTGCCGGCGACGTAGTGGCGACGGTAAAAGTCGATGAGGACGTCGCGGGTGAGCGCCTTGACGCTGCGTTCGGTGCCGATGACCGGGCGACGGTAGGGATGCTCGCGAAAGGCGGTGGCGAAAAGCGCTTGGGTGAGCACCCGGCCGGGCTGATCTTCGCCGAGGCGGATTTCCTCGAGGACCACCTTGCGCTCGCGCTCGAGCTCGGTGGGATCGAAGCTGGAGTTGGCGAGCACGTCGGCGAGGACATCGAGGCCGGTCTCGAAAAAGCGGCTGGCCAGCACCAGGTGATAGACCGTCTCGTCGAGAGAGGTCCAGGCATTGATGTCGCCGCCGGCGCCTTCGATCTCGGCGGCCACCTGCCCGACGGTGCGGCGGGCAGTGCCCTTGAAGAGCATGTGCTCGAAGACGTGCGCAATACCGGCCAGGTTGGGCGGCTCGTCTGCCGCTCCGACCGAGACCCAAGCCTGGATGGCGACGACGCGCGCCGAGTGATCCGGCTGCACGATGACGTGCAGACCGTTGTCGAGGATGAAGCGGAAGGGCTGGTCGGGGATGGCGGTCATGGGGGCGGCGGGCTGACTCTTGGTAGGCGGGCGCTTCATGGTGGTGGGAACAGCAGTGGGAACGGCTTTGGACGTCGCGCAGGCCACGAGCGAGACGGACGCCGCACAGACTAAAGCGGCGAAGCGACTCTGTCGACGGCAAAGCGTGGGCGCGGACATTCGGGACAAGGCGGCGAGGACGCTACGGAATGCCCTTCGGTTTTGCAATCCTCGAACATGGGCTGGCCGCTTCGTGAGGGCGCATACCGAGGATCTGGCCGAGGATGTAAGGGGCGATGGGCTTCGAGGCGCGTGATATGGTCGGAAAGCCGGAGGTCATTTTGGCGCCGCAACCAGGGGACCTGAAGGACGAGATCACCGAGAAGGACCAGACGCTCAATCTGGTCTTGCGGGGTGAGATCGAGCAGATGATGAGGCGGGCCGAGGAGCTGCGGCTGGCGGGCGATCTGCTGGCGGCGCTCGAGGTGCTGGAAGCCGCAGCGACGCGGCTGGCGGCTCCGCCGCGGGATCGGCGGGCTGCGGCGCGGGTCGATCTGAGGCTGGCCGAGGTGCTGTTCGAGGACGGGCGGGTCGACCTCGGCATCGAGCGGCTGGAGAAGGCCTACAAGCTGGATCCGGATCTGTCGGAGGCGGTGGAGACCGGGCGGCGCGTCTATCGGATGCTGGGTGATTTCCGTTTGGTGGCGAGGCTTTACGAGGTCGAGCTGGAGTCTAGCTTGGCCGGGCCCGAGCGGCGGCGGCAACTGTGGGCCGAGCTCGGGCGGGTGCGGCAGGAGCGGTTGGCGGATCGAGTGGGTGCCATCCAGGCGCTCGAAGAGGCGGTGCGACTCGGAGCCCATGACGCGCCGACGCTGGAGCTGTTGGCCACGCTGCATCTGGCCGAGGATCCGGTGCCGGCGGCGACGCTGTTCTATCAGCTCGGGGCACAGGCCGAAGGGCCGGAGCGCGTGCGCTATCTGCGACGGGCGCTGGGCGCCGATGCGTCGCACGCGGCGGCAGCGGCGGCGCTCGAAGAGTCGTATCGATCGACCGGTGCCGTCGACGAGCTGCTGCAGCTCTACCGGATGCCAGGAGCGCCGACGGAGCAAGCAGGTTGGGCGACCCGTCGGGCGCGGGCCTTTGCCGAACGGGGTCTGCTCGACGAGGCTGAAGAGGCCGCGCGGGTGGCGTTGGCCGAGGGCGCGGGTCCTGGCTGGGTGGAGGAGCTGAGTCAAGCGGCGGTCAGCAAGCGTCCGCTCGACGTGGCGCGGATGCATTTGCGGCTCACCGAAGAGGCGCTGGCCTGGGCGTCGTCGGCGGCGACCGACGAGTCCGACGATGCGAAGCAGGCTGCGACCTGGTTGCGCAAAGCGGCGGCGCGGGCGCAGGCCGCGTCGGCGTTTGCCGAGGAGGAGATCGCGCGACGACGGGCGCACGAGCTCGTGCCAAACGACGAGGCGGTGTTCGGCGAGCTGGCCGAGCTGTTGGCGAGGCGAAAGGATGCGGTCGGGTTGCGCGAGCTGACGGAGAGCACGCGGCAGCCGGCGCGTCTCGAGATCCTGGCCGACCTCCTCGACAAAAGGCTCGGTGACGCGCGCGGCGCGGCGGCAGCCTGGCGACGGGCGGAGGCGGCAGCGCCGTCGCCGCGTGGGCCCATCGAGCTGCGTCGGCTGCAGCAAAAGGAAGAGCGCTGGACCAGTGCCGAAGCGACCTTGCTGCGTGAGCTGGAGAAGGCGGCGCCAGGCGCGGCGCGGGCCGATGTGTTGCGGCGTCTGGGACAGCTCGATCGCGATCGGCATCAGCTCGACGACGCTGCCGCGCGCATCGAGGCGGCTCTGGGCGAGCGCAGCGACGATCCGCAGCTCCTGCGCACCCAGGCGGATCTATTCGAAGCGCGTGGTCGCTTCGCCGAAGCGCAAGCGTCGCTGGCGGTCTTGGCCGCTTTGCCGTCGCTGGAGCGGGCCGAGCGGCTCAACGTGCTGCGTCGCCTGTTGCAGATCTCACATGAGCGCCTGGAGGATCCAGCGGCGATTGGCGATGCTGCGCGGCAGATCTTGGCGCTGCTGCCTTCGGATCGGGACGCGCTCGGCCATCTCGAGTCGGTGGCGCGACGGCTCAAGGACGACGCGGCCCTCTTGGAGGCGGTGGATCGCCATGCGACCGCGGCGGCGCTGCCGGCCGAACGGGTGCCACTGCTCATCGAGGCGGCCGCGCTGGCGGAACGACTCGACGATCTGGCCGGTGCGAAGGAGCGGCTGGAACGGGCGGCCCGTCTCGGTGCACCGACGGCGCTGGCGGCCTTGGGGCGCGTGCAAGCGGCGCTCGGGATGCGTGCCGAGGCCCTGTTGACCTGGGATCGGATCCGCAAGGCGGCGCCCGACAGCCCCGAGGCGGCGACGCTACGGCGGCCGCGGGCCCGGGTGCTCGATGCGCTCGGCGAGACCGCGCGCGCCGTCGCTGCCTGGCGCGAGGTCTTGGACCATGCGCCCGGTGACCGCGAGGCGCTGGCAATGCTGAGCCAGCACGGCGGCGATATCATGACCCGCGCGGAGCTGCTGGCGTGGCGGGCCGAGCGCGCCGATGCCGACGAGGCGCGGCAGATTTTTCTCGAGCGGGCGCGGTTGTTGGCGTCGGAGCCACGCAACGCAGTGCAGACCGAGCTCGCCATCGTCGCCTATCGGCAGTTGCTGGCCGGCCTCGCCCCGGGCCATGGTGAGGTGCTGACCGAGCTGCGCGCCCTCCTCGTCGACGCCGGCAAACCGCTCGAGGCGGCGCGGGCTGGCGAGCTGGCTTATGCGCTCGCCACCGAGCCGGCCGAACGGCTGGGGCTGGCGCTGGAGATCGCCATGCTGCACGAGGCGGGCGGCGACCGCGCACGGGCCGAACGTGCCTATCGGCGGGTGCTGGTTCTCGACGCCAATCAGGACGCCGCGCTCGAAGCCCTGAGCGGTCTTCTGGCGGCGCGGGGAGCCTGGACGGAGGTCATGGCCGTCGACGAACGGCGCCTCGAGCTGACGCGCACCGTCGAGGAACGGGTGACGTTGTCCTTTGCATTGGCGCTCACCGCCGAGGAGCGCCTCGCCAATCCCGAGCGCGCGTTTGCACTCCTGCATGGTGCGCATCGGCTCCAACCCGACGACGGCACCCTGGCCGAGCTGCGCCGGCTCGCCGAGCGCCACGGATTGTGGGAGCAGATGTTGGCGGTGTACGCCGAGTCGAGCCTTGCCGATGCGCGCCGGCGCCAGGCAGAGCTCGTCGAAGAGCGTCTCGGCGATCCGGGGCGTGCGTTCGTGATCTTGTCGGCAGCGCCAGCGGAGGACACGCTGGCGGAGATGGAGCGGCTGGCGGCGCGGGCCAACACCGACGAGATCTGGGACGAGCTATTGCATGTCTACGACGTGCTCTTGGAGAAACGCACTGCGCCGCTCGCGCGTGGTGAGCTCTACCACCAGCGCTCGCTGGTGAAGGAACAGCGCCTCGGCGATCTCGACGGTGCATTCGACGAAGCGCTGCAGCGGCTGGCGGTGGCCTCGGGGGCACAGATTGCCGTCGAGACCGCGCAGGCGGCGGTGACCGAGGTGCGGCGGCTGGGCGAGCTGACCGGGCGCTGGGAAGACGTGGTGGCCGCACAGGCATTTCGCTTTGAACGGGCGACGGGGGCGGCGCGGCTGGAGATCGCGCTCGAGGCGGCGCGGCTCGTCGAAGAACGTCTTGGCGACCGGCGGCGGGCCTTCCGGGCCTATCTGCGTGCGCTGACGCTGGCGCCCACATCGGTGACCGTGCGCGACGAGCTGTGGCGCCTGGGGCGTTCGCTGGCGACGGAGCCGACAACGGCGCCGAAGCCCAAGCCGCCGATCCCTACCATCGCGAAACGCCCCACGAAATCGACCAAGCCGACCAAGCCGCCGTCGATCTTTGGAACGGGGTTGGCCATCGGGTCCACACCGGTGGCGCTGCCCGGCTTCGACTCCACCCAGCAGATCCGGCTCGAGGATCTGATCGTCGACGACAGCGGGCCGATCCCGGTCACGCGTGCGCCGCGGCCTGATGCCACCGTCGAGTTATCGATCGAAGATCTGATCGCCGGCATCGCGCAGAAGCCTGCGGCCTCGACGGAGAGCACGGTCGAGCTGAGCATCAGTGACCTGGTCAAGGATCGCCCCACTCCCCCGCCCCTGCCCAGCGCGCGGCCACCCGTTCCCACCGGAGCGCTGTCGGCGTGGCAGGAATTGGCGCTGGTCTTGTCCCAAAGTGGAGTCGGTGGCGACCAGGCCGCGTTCGTCCGTGCGCAGGCCGCGGTGGCCGAGATGTGGGAGTGCGGCGCCGGTCAGCCACGGCAGGCGTTCGAGGCGTTGCTGGAGGCCTTCCGGGCGGATCCGGACGATGCCGACCTGATCGAGGAGCTGGATCGGCTGGCGGTGCTGGCCGATGGGTTTGGCGCGCTGCGGGACGCCGTTGCGACGGCCATCGACGCGTCCGAGTCGCCGGAGCGCGCGGTCCGGCTGTTGTTGCGGCTGGCGTCGCTGACCGAGCGGCGTCATCTCGACGAGGAAGCGGAGACGCATTATCTGCGCGCGCTCGGGATCCGCCCCGACGAGCAGGCCGCGCTCATCCGGTTGGAGGATCTCTACCGGCGTACGGGCCGCGACCGCGAGCTGGCCAACCTCCTCGAGCGACGCCTCAATGGGCTCATCGAGCGCATGCCTCCGGGCACCGAACGACGGGCGCGCGCCGTCGAGCTGGCCGAGATTTACGAGCGTCTGGGCCAGACCTACGAAGCGATCGGTGCCTGGCGCCGCGTCGCGGACGAGAGCCCGGACGATGAGCCGGCCGAAGAGGCGCTGGCGCGGCTCTATGAGCGCAGCGCGCAGTGGTCCAAGGTGGTGGAGGCGCTGGTGCAGCTCGCCGATCTACGTGACGCGCGCGGCACCAGCGACGGTAGAATGCAGGCGCGCGCGGCACGACGGCGGGTGGGCGACATCTACGCGCGCGAGCTCGAGCTGGCCGATCGCGCCTCCGACGTCTATGAGCGCTTGGCCGCCGACGCCATGGGACACGAGGCGGTGGAGCTCGAAGACGAGCTCGAGAGCCTCTATCAACAGCTCGGGCGGGCTGCGGCGCTCGAGGCCCTACTGGCGCGCAAGACGGCGCGTGGTGGCATGGAGGTGCAGCCCGATCTTCTGGCGCGACGCGCGGCGCTGCTCGAGAAGCTGGGCGATTTCAGTCGTGCGGCGGAGGTGCTGGCGGAGCTGGTCAAGCTGCGGCCCGACGCAGATCCGGCCAATGCCGAGCTGCGCACCCGTCTCGCCGATGCGCTCGGCAAAGCCGGCCGACCGGAGGAGCAGCTCGCGGTGTTGCGGGCGCGGCTGCAGACCCTGCAGGGCCCGGAGCGCGGCGAGGTCGAGCTGACCTGTGCACGCTTGTTGATCGCGCTCGATCGGGGCGTCGAGACCAGCCGGCATCGCGACGAGGCGCGGGCCATCGTCGATCGCGTGCTGGCCGACGCACCTGGGCATCCTGGCGCGCTGCAGTTGCTGCTGCGCCTCCAGGCGGGGCCGGCAGGCTATGCCGCCGCACTCGAGCGTCGCGCCGAGGCTGCGCCGCCCGCTGAGCGCGCGGCGGCGTTTCGGGCAGCCGCGTTGGTGCATCGCGACGAGGCCGCCGATCCGGCATCTGCCCGTCGCTGTTTCGAGCGCGCGCTGGCCGAGATGGGGCCGGACACCGCGGCCACGGAGACCGCCGAGCTGCTCGCCGAGCTCGGTGCCATGTTGGAGAGCGCCGGTGAGCTTCAAGCGGCAGCGACGCTGGCCGAACGCGAGCTCGAGCTCGGTCGCCCCGAGACTCGGCAGGCGGTGTTGCACGGACTCATGGGACGGGCGCAGCTCGGACGACAAGAGCGCGAGGCTGCGGCGCGATCGTGGCGACGGGCGCTCGGTCTCGATCCGACCCGTGGCGACGCAGCGCTCGGTCTGGCCGAGCTGGCCGCCGACAGCGGAGCCTGGGACGAGGTGGACGCGTTGTTGAGGGAATCGCCGCGCACCCATCTCGGCAATCCCATCCTGGCCGCAACATCCTATCGCAGCATTGCGCGGGCGGCGGCACAACAGGGGCATCCAGAGGAGGCACTACAGGCGTTGTTGGAGGCGGATCGGTTGGCGCCGGGGGACATTCGCACCCGCGTCGAGCTGACCAGCAATCGCTATGGCGCGCATCGATTCCGTGAGGCTGCGCAGTGGGCCAATCTGCTGGCACAAAGGACCGATCTGGCCGCGGCAGCGACGGCGGCTGACGCGATCCCAGCGACGGCAGAAGCGCTCTATCAGGGCGCGTTGTCGGAGCTCAAGCTGCGCCGTGAAGAGCGAGCACTGCCGCTGTTGCGACAGGTGCTGGAGCTGGTGCCGGGACACGAGGGTGCGCTCGGCATGTCCATCGAGCGCCTGGTGGAGCGCGGCGATGTGGTGGCAGCGCTGCCGATGTGTCGGGCGCATGCGCTCGCGGCGCTCGACGACGCCACGCGCGCGGCGCGCTGGGAGCGGGTCGGTGACCTTTTGGGCGACCATGAGCTCGGTGAGACGCCAGCGGCGCATCTACCGCGCGCCGAGGCCTATCTGTCAGCGGTGGCCGCGTCGGGGGAGTCGCCGTCCGAGTCGCTGCTCGACAAGGCCGCTCGCAGCGCACGGGCAGCGGAACGTCTCGACGACGCCGCCCGGCTGGCCACCGTGCTGTTGGCGCGCCCCGCCTCACCGTCGGTGCGTGCGACTCGGCTGACCGAAGCCGCGGCGCTCGACGCGCTCTTGAAGGCGCCCGATTCCATGAGCCGGGCGGAGGCGCGACTCACCGAGGCCCATGGCCTGGCGCCCAACGACGAGGCCACGCTGGATGCGTTGTCGTCGCTGCTCGTGGCCATCGGCAAGCACGATGCGGCGGCGCAGCTCCTCACGCGCGCACTCGGTCTGGCCGCTCTACCCGCCGTCGCCGGCCGGCTGCGACGCGCGACCTTGTGGGAGCGTCTGGGTGCCTGCCGCGAGAAGCTACGCGATCCGTTGCACGCCGCACAGGCCTACGAGCGCGCGCTCGAGCTCGATCCCACGCGGGGACCGCTGCGCGACTGGCTCATCGAGCGCTACCGCAGCGACGGCAACAGTGGTGACATCGGTGCCTTGGTCGCCCACCTCACCGCCAACCTCCTGCACACCCCACGCGCTCCAAACGCGTTACGCGCGGCGCTCGAGCATGCCGGCGATGCGCCCCGGCGACGACGGCTCCTCGAAATCTTGGCGCTGGCCGGCGCGGCGTCGGCAGCGGAGACGACCGCGCTGGCGACGCTGCGCAAGGAGGCGCTCGAGCGCGAGCAGCGCCTGCCCGGTATCCTCGACGAGTCGGAGCATGACGCGTTGGCCCCGCCGGACGCCAGGGTGCTGGGCCCCGTCATGGCCGCGCTGTGGGACGGGCTCGGTGCCAGCAAGAGTCCGCTGCTCGGCACGGTGGCGTTGCCCGAATGGCGCATTTCGACTGTCGGCAACGATGAGCTCAGCCGCTCCGTCGCCGTGTGTCTGCGGGCGCTCGGCAACCAGCGCACCGGCGTGTATCGGGATCCCAATGCCAGCGCCGATCTGACTTTGTCGGCTCAGCCACCGACGGCGCTGTTGGTGCATCCGCGCTTTGCGGAGACCCATCGGGCTGCGGCCCAGCGCTTCATGCTCGGCCGGGCGCTGGAGCTGTTGCGGCCCGAATATGTGCTGGCGGCGGCGCTACCGGCCAAGCAGTTCGCGACGCTGTTCGGGCAGGTGCTGGCTGCGTTTCACCCGCGGCACGTCGGCACCCGCAAGGCCGACGCCGACGAGCTGCGCCGTCGCCTGCCGTACAAAGCCGCGCGACGGCTGGCGGACCTCTTCGAGCAACTCCGCGACACCGAGTTCTCGTCGGCACGCTGGCGCCTGGCGGTGCAGACGGCGGCGGCACGAGCGGGCCTGGTGGTCTCGGGCGATCTGCAGGCCTCGGCGGCGGTGCTCGACGTCGAAGGAGATCGGGCCCATGCCGACGAGCTGTTGCGTTTTGGCCTCAGCGACGATTTCTTGGCTCTGCGCGCGCACCTCTGGATGTGATAGAAACGTCAGCGTGTATCTGGGACGCGTGATCGGCACGGTGGTGGCGACGCAAAAGGCTGAGGGCCTGGAGGGCAAAAAGCTCCTCCTGGTGACCCCGCTCGACCACCATCTGGCGCAGAACGGCGACGATCAGGTCGCCGTCGACACGGTGCGCGCCGGGCTTGGCGACCTCGTGTATCTGGTCGGCTCGCGCGAGGCGGCGCTGGCGCTCGATCCGTGGTTCGTGCCGGTGGATGCGGCCATCGTCGGCATCGTCGACGACATCGACGTGGCCAAGCGCAAGGTCGCGCCATGATCCTCGGCCGCATCGAAGGCAGTGTCGTCGCGACGGCGCATCATCCGAGCTTCGACGGGCGGACGTTGCTGGTGGTCCAGCCGCTCGACGAGCACCGCCAGCCGGTCGGGACGTCGTTTCTAGCGGTGGATCGGGTGCAGGCCGGCGTTGGTGACGTGGTGCTGGTGAATCGCGAAGGCGGCGGTAATCGGATGTTGTTGAAGGCAGGGAACGAAGTCCCGATCCGCAGCCTCATCGTCGGCATCGTCGACCGGGTCGACACCGAATGAGCCCGTCATGAGCGAGTCCGCCCGTCGCACCGAGATGGCCGATTATGCCCGCCGCATGCACGCGCGCGGCTGGGTGGCCAACCACGACGGCAACCTGAGCGTACGGCTCGAGCCGGGTCGCTATCTGTGCACACCGACGGCGACGTCCAAGGCCGACGTGACGTCGGAGCTGCTCTTGGTCGTCGACGAGGGCGGGGCCAAGATCTCCGGTCGCACCAAGCCATTCGGCGAGATCGGTCTGCATCTCACGGTGTATCGCAACCGGCCTGACGTCGGTGCCGTGGTGCACGCGCATCCGCCGACCGCGACCGGATTTGGCGCGGCTGGCCTTGGCCTCGACGAGCCGTTCATCGCCGAGGCGGTGGTGTCGCTGGGCCCGTCGGTGCCGCTGGTACCGTTTGCGCTGCCGGGTGAGGCTGCTTGCCAGGCGTTGGCGCCGTATGTGGCTGGATTCGATGCCGTGCTCGTCGCCGGCAATGGCGTCTTTGCCTGGGGTCGCGATCTCGAACAGGCGTATCTGCGGCTGGAGCTCGTCGAGCATCTGGCCCGCATTGCCGTCACGGCACGCCAACTCGGCGGCATCCGACCGCTACCGTCTGCCGCGCTGCCGTCGCTGCTGGAGTCGCGCCGCAAGGCGGGCCTGGGCGCCGCCGCAGAACGCACGACCCCCGCGCCGAAGACCGTTGTCGCCTGTGCGCCCGCGCCGCCGGGCTCCGACGTTCAGGTCTACGATCCCAAACGCAACCCACCCAACCTCGCCGAGATCATCCGCCAAGAGCTGGCCGCCGCCCTGCAAAGCAAGTAGGAAGGCTGCTCGGTGGCGTGACGTAGGAGGTGCTGGATGAAGCTCCTACTCGGCGTGGCGTTGGTCATGGTCGTTCATTGCTTCAGCGCTGAGGCCGACCAGAGCGCGCTGCCGGCGCCCGGCGAACCCGACAGCGATACGGAGGCGTGCGCAGTGGCGGATCGATCGCTGGCGAGCGTCCATTCCCATCCACGCAGCGTGGTTGCGTGGATCCGCTACGGACGCGTCGCCGGATGCCTGTACTCGCGACACGAGAGCTGTGGGGCGAGCGTTGCGGTATGCGAGGGCGTGTATGCTGAGTTGCTCTCACTCGGAACGCACGCCGCGATAACCGAAGTATCAGGCTCGTTGGATCTGCCCACGTTCCTGAGCCAGTTCGAGAAGACGAGCGCGTTTCGTCGCCACGCACGAACCTACCGCGCCCTGTTCCGGCTGCGCGAGCATCAGGACGATGCCGACGCGCTCGGGCACCTCGTAGCAGCGTCGGCGCGCATCGTGGAGCGGCGGAGCGGACGCGTGAGCACGCGGCAACTGACGAGCGCGCAACTCGCCGCAGAGCTGAGCGCAACGGCCTATTGGCCGCCGGGGGCTGCTTGCGATCAGGCGTGTTGCACGCTTTCGCGCAGCAACGACGGTGACGACAACCGAGGCTCGTGCATGCTCACTCGAGACGTGAAGCGGATCTGCTTTGACGGGCGCGATCGCGTGTCGCGCGTCGAAGTGGAAGGCGGGGCGAACGAGTGAAGGCTACGCGCCGAGCGAGGGTTGTTAGTAGCGCGCTTGCAGGGTGAACGTGAAGCCGAGGCGGTTGGGCTGCGAGAAGACGCGCTGCGACGTGCCGTCGGAGGCTTTGGTGAGGATGGTCTGGTTGGCGTCGTACTGGTAGAGGACCTGGACGATGCCGGCGAACCACTCGAGGAAGTCTTCGCGGATTTCGACCTTGGTGGCGAAGATGGGCGCGGCGGTCTGGCCGGTCGGCAAGATCGACAGGTCGCCTTCGTTGCGGACGACGATGGTGGTGGAGACGGCGGTGGTGCCGCCTGCGTTGCCGGCGAGCTGGCCGAGGATGGGCTGGCCCGCAGGTGGCGTGAACGTGGCCGGAGACATGACGCCGGCCGACAGACCGAGGGTGAGGCCGGCTCTCTCGAGGAAGTAATCGCCGCCGGCCGACGCGAAGATTTCCGGCGTCTGCGTGGCCGTGCCCGGGAAGTCCTGGTACGGCACCAGCGACGGCTGGTTGATGAGGATGTAGCTGAGCGAGCGGGCTTCGATATCGGTCTTGAAGCGGAAGTAGCCGCTCTGCAGGCGCAGGTTGACGTCGCCGGCGAAGGCATTCTGGATCGTCGTCGAGCCGGGCTTGTCGGCGTTCTGCAGGGTGGCGCCGAGCGCGGTGAACTCGGTCGACACCAGGAACGACAGCCCGGGCGTGTACGACGGACGCGTGAAGTAGCGGTTGGCCGAGGTGAGCTGATCGTTCTTGTACAGGGTCAAGTCGAGTGACGTCGTCGGAGAAACGCCCCAGAACGCCGAGAGCTGGACAGTGCCGCCGAAGGTTTGGACGGGGTAGTCGGTGAAGCCCTGGCCAGGGCCGGTGGCGGTGCCGTAGAACAGTGGGTTGGTGCCGCGATCGAAGAAGCCGGCCACGCCCTCGAGACGGAGGTGCTGCGGCACGAGGTCGACGCCGAAGCCGCCCATGAGGCCATAGACCGCGACTTGCTCGTTGACGTTGGGGTTGCGGTTGAGCAGCACCGAGGTCTTGAAGCCGACATAGACATAGTAGCGCTCGTCGGAGAGCTGCAGCTTGAGCCCCGGCGACGGATTGGTGTTGGTGACGAAGGCCGAGGCGCCGATGGGCAGGTCGGGGTTGTACTTGAAGAAGATGGGCGAGCCGCCCCAGGTGATGCGGTAGCTGTAGCCGAGACGCATGCGGTCGGCGTTGAGCGGGAACGCGGTGAGCGCGATGTTGGTCTTCTTGCGGCGGGATTTATCGAACCAGAATTGCAGGCGGATGTAGGAGCCGTCGTCGATGGACGACAGGTTCACGTCGGTGAACTGCAGAAGACGCAACACGTAGGCGCCTTCTGCCGTCACGCGCGAGGTGTTCATGACCTTGTGGATCACGAGGTGGGTCAGGTTTTCGTAGCCCGTGTAACGCGTGTCGTAGTTGTCGAAAAACAGGATGCCGAGCTGGGTCGGCTGGCCGATGCGCCAGCCTGGCACCGACGGGTTGGTCTCGCCGGGCTTCACGAGAACGTTTTCGTTCACGATGGTGAAGTTGAGGCGCGTGTCGACAAAGTCTCCTGCCTGGGCGCTTGAAGCGGCGGCAGCGACGAGAAACAGCGAGACGTAGAGGGATGTCCAGCGCATGGGGTGGCCTTTATACAGGAAGCGGGCTCGGGTGGAAACGACTACGACTGGTGGGCCGAAACCCTACTGACCAACGTCAGCGGCAGTGCGGACCACGACGGTCCAGAAGTTGAACGCGCCCTTTTTGCAGACGCCGGTGACACACATGCCTTGGGCACACGGACTGCTGGCGCTGCAGGCGATGGGGTTGCCGCTGGTGTCGAGGTACGAATTGGCGCCGGAGTTGTTCTTGAGCATGCCGCTGATGGTCGCGGTCTGGCCGACCATGGTGAGCGGGTTGAAGTTGCCGACCCGCTTCGACGGCAGCTCGATGGCGAAGTTGTTGAACGAATCGCAGGTGTTGCTGCCGGCGCTGAGCACGAAGCTCGAGTACTTGTTCCACTGGTCGATGGTGCTCTGGACCATGGGGTCGGCCGCCGGATTGGGCGGATTGGGGTCACAGATGATGCCGGTGACCGAGACCGGCGCGGCCGACAGGCCAAGGAGCTTGGGCACGTTGGTGAGGTCGGTCGAGGTCAGCACTTTGGGTGCGGGGATCGCCTTGACGTCGATCTCGTCGGCGAGGTCGAGCAGCGGAAAGTTGAACTCGGTGAAGCCGACGAACTTGGAGACGTTGCCGGAGAAGCTGTTGACCACACGGCCCGGCACGGCGGACCCCGGCGGGCGACCGAACGTGAAGATGTAGGTGCTGTTGAAGTCGGTGGCGCCGCTGTCGCTGACGGCGACGGCGTTGCCGAACACCGACGAGATCACCAGCTTCCCGCCAGGCTGTGCCTGGTCGATGATGATGAACTTGCCGTTGAATGGCGTGCAATACGCAGCCTCGGGCGCGGCCACGTCGAGCGGCTTCATGATGTCGGCGATGTACGGGTTGCGGAAGTGAATGTTGTCCGAGGCGCCGGCCGGCCCGCCGTTGGTCTGTTGCACCCACAGCGACGTGGGGCCATAGGCTTGCGGCAGCGGCAAGGTGATATTGCGGGCGACGCCGCCAGTGAGCTTGAGGTGTTGCAGCGGGTC
>Ga0123338_10001899_pt1 | contig 19797 bp, 16 predicted proteins | sample grotaG_FD_89793 | JGI IMG/M metagenome (GOLD analysis project Ga0123338, IMG submission 89793) | Glacier valley bacterial and archeal communities from Borup Fiord, Nunavut, Canada, to study Microbial Dark Matter (Phase II) -... | ecosystem: Environmental > Aquatic > Freshwater > Ice > Glacier ...
AGCACCTGCGCGCATGACTCCCCGGCCCGCGTCGTCGAGTGGGCGAATCTCGAGCTGAGCGTGCAACACTTTGAGGTGCCGTGCTCGCCGACCCGAGGCGTCGTATCCGGCCAAATCCCGCAGCGGGCCGCCGTAATTCAATTTCTGGGAAAAGAAGCGCAGCATCTCGAGTGGCACGTCTTTGAGCTGCACGAAGTAGCCCAGGATTTGGGCGGTCTTGAGCAGTGCCACCTGCAAAACCTTGTTTTTACCGCTCGAGGGTACCCACTGGAGTTCACTTGGGCTGGGAAGGTAGTCGCGCTCGAGCTGCTCGGGGCGGTAAAGGTGTAGGGTTTTTCTGCACCGTTGGAAGGATTTAGGTTCGCTCGGGTGTCGAGCCAAACACCGCTTTCAACGCCTCGAGATACGCCGTCCCATGCACCACATCCGGTTCCAGATAGCTGCCTTCGGTCCATTCATTCCACGAATTCACCGTTACAAAGCGCGGTCCGGCGTGCTCCTGAGCAAAGACCTTGGCCGCTTCCAGGGCTTGCTGGAAAGCTTGGGGAGTGTTTCCGGTCAAGACCGAAACGAAGGGATACTCGGCAAGCTCAAAAGCGTGGTTTGCATCACACCTCGGCGTCGCGTCCCACCCCATGGAAACGTTTGGATAGAACGGAACGTCAAATTTGGTACGGGCAAGATTCCAACCCGCCTGCTCGAGTTTTAAGATTTTGAGGTAGTCACAGGTTGGAAAATCGATGCCGGGTTTAAAGTGCGACAGCCACACATAGGGCGTCACACTGTCCACACGGAGCGCCCGCGCCAGAACTGGTGCGCCTTCCAGGTTGAGTTGCGCTTGGATGGTCGAGGGGGGCTGCATGCCGGACACAATCGCGTTGAGGTGTAGACCTGGAAAGCCAGCGTCACAGGTCTTTTGCCGAAACCGCTCGAGCGCCGTTACCGCTGCCTCGAGTCCGCCTAAGTCTTGTACCAGGCGGTACGCCATGAAGATAGAAAAGTAGGGTTTCCCCTCTATCTTCCAGTACGACGGATGGGCAAAGTATCGCGCGATGATATCCTCGGTAAAACGCTCAAAGGTTTCAGGAGTGACTGCGGCTGGATACAACAGTTCTGCCTGCTGGCCAAACGGGGCGGGAAAGATGTCAACCCAGTCGTGGTTAGCCCACATCAGCGCAAATTTCACGCGGTCATGGTTGGCGGCTCCCAAATACCCTTCGTCGAGCGCCCGGTTCAGATATTCACCATCGTTGTAGGTGTACCAGTCAAAAATGAAGGCATCGATGCCGTGGTCCGCTGCGGCAGCAATTTTACGCGCGAACACCTCGGGTAGGGCCTCGTCTTCATATCCCCACAAGGGCAACTTTGGCTGTGCGTGCTGCTCGAAACGGGGCTGTGCCGCTTTGACGATTTCCCACTCGGTCCATCCCGGCCCATACCTTGCCTCGTTGCGCGGGTCGCGGTGATAGTTGGGAAAGTAGTACGCGGCGACTTCAATGCGGTTGTGGGGTCTTTTTGTCATGTGAGGGTTCCTGGTGAGCATTGACGCACCTGTGCAGGGCTTCAGGGTAAAAAGACCCCATCATCCTTTGACGCCGCTGGCAAAGCCCTGAATGATGCTGCGCTGAAGCAGGAAATAAACGATCAGTATGGGTAAAATGGCGATCAACAATCCCGCGAAAACCAGCTCCCATTGAGCGGAATACTGGCCCACAAAGGCGTAGATGGCCACCGGCAACGTCTGACTTTTGGTACCTCCGGTGTAGAGCATGGGCGTAAAAAAATCGTTCCAGGTTCCAATCGCGTTGAGGATGAGGACCGTCCCGGTCACCGGGCGGAGCAGTGGGAAAGCCACAAACACGTAAGCCTGAAGGTGCGATGCGCCGTCGATCCGTGCCGCTTCCTCGTAACTGGGAGGTAAAGCCCTTAAGAAACCCGCATACAGAAAAACAGTGAACGGCATCAGATTACCGAGGTAGAAAATAATCAGTGAAAGGGGCGTCCCAAGCAGATTCAAGTCGCGCATACCCTGGTAGAGCGGCACCAGACCCAACTGAAAAGGAACGATGAGACCGCCCAGAAACAAGAGGTAAAGGCCGTAACTCAAGCGTGTTTTGCTTCGGGCCAGATAGTAAGCCGCCATCGAGCCAATTCCTATAACCAGCGCGCCACTCACGACGGTCACTAAAGTGCTGTTCAGCAGGGCAGGACCCAGCGACGCAGATGTCCAAGCGGTGCTGAAATTCGATAGGTCAAAGTGTGTAGGAAATGCCCAGGCCGACGTCTCGAGGTCGCCCCGATGTCGCACTGCGAACACGAGCAACAGGTAAAGTGGAGCCGCAAACACGACCGTGACCAAGACCATGACCGCCTCGAGCAGCGCTTGGCTCAAACCATAGCGATGTCGCCTCATCCCTCCAGCTCCTGTGAACGCAGCAGTTTGAGCTGAAGCAGCGATACGCCTGCGATGATGATGGCCAACACTAGGGCGGTGGCGGTGCTATATCCGAAGCGTGAAAAAACAAACGCCTGTTTGTACATCAGCAGCGAAAGCGTAGACGTGGCATATCCTGGCCCCCCTCCGGTCATGGCGAGAATCTGGTCGAACAGTTTGAACCCCCCAATGACCGACAGCATCAGGTTGACGGTGATTGCAGGCGCAATCATGGGCCGGGTCACGTTCCAAAAGCTCTGCCAAGCTCCCGCCCCATCCAGCTCCGCAGCCTCGTAGAGTTCCACCGGGACGCCTTGTAATCCAGCCAGGAAAATGACCATGGAGTACCCGGTGTACTGCCAGACCACGGTGCCCGTGATGGCAAAAAGAGCCAGTTGGGGGTTGCCCAACCAATCTTGCCGCAAACTTTTCAAACCGACATCGGTGAGCAGGGCATTGATGCCTCCTTCGACATTCGGATCGTAAAGATACTGCCACAGGTACGCCGCCACCAGCGAACTGATCACTGCGGGCGCGAACAGTACCGTCCGCAGCAGAAAGCGGGTGCGGATGGTGCTGTTTGCGCCAAGTGCCAAGAGGAGACCGAGGGTGTTTTGCACCAAGGTCACGCTCAGGGTGATCAGCACGGTGTTTTTGAGCGAGGACAAGGCTTGGTCGTCTTGCAACAAGCGACGGAAATTCTCGAGGCCCACAAAGGTCTTGACCGGGTTCAGACCGTTCCAGTCGGTAAAGGCGTAAGACCCGCCCGCCACAATAGGGTACACCACTACCAGGATGTAGGCCAGCAGTGCAGGGGCCAGGAAATACCAGGGCACCCCTGCAACCCGGCGCTTTTTAAGAATCCGGGTGGACTGCATGGCTACCTTGGGGTGTGGGAGGTCGCTCATCGCTTTTGGTAGGCATCGTCCATTTTCTTCAACACGTCGGTGGCACTGGCCTGACCGCTCAGGAGCTGTTGCACCCCTGCGAGGTGAGCTTGTTGCACATCTGCATTGGGCCAACTTTGATCCATGAATAAATTGACCTTGCCTGCCCTGACAAACGGCAATATACCGGAGAGGAGCGGGTTGATTTTAACGCTGCCCCCGGAGAAAATCGGCAGGTCGCCGGACAACTCCGCATAGCGGTTGATGCTGGTTTGCTGTGCCATAAAGGCGATAAAAAGGCGCGCTTCGGTAAGATTCTTGCTTTGAGCGCTGACCCCGATACCCGAGGAGGGCGCAACCGGCACCCTGAGTTGGGAGGCTCGGTCCCCACCCGGAAGGGCAAACATTCCTAGGGTCGCTGTGGGGTTGTCGGTCTGAATGCGAGGAACCAAAAGCGAAAGCTGAACCGCAGCGACCGTTTTGCCCGTCGCCACGAGTTTTGCTTGCTGCTCGAAGCCTGTTCCCAGAGGATTCTCGTTGAAGCACCCCCTATCTAGCATCATCTTGTATTTGTTCAGGGCCTCTTTCCATCCAGAACTGCTGAAGGTGGCCGTACCGCCCGCTTGCAGCTTGTCAAAGTCGGGCGTGTTGCTGTAAACAAGACTCGGGACCAAGGCGTAATCAATAAGTTGGCCCACCCAGGAATCCTTGGCTCCCAAAGCGAAAGCGGGAACGCCTGCCTTCTTTGCCGTGTCGCATAAGGTCATAAGCTGCGACCAAGTGTGGGGGACGGTCAACTTTAGACTCTCAAACACCTGTTTGTTGTAGACCGCTCCGATGACCGCCTGCGTCGGCGTGAAGAAATACGCCTTGTTATTCACTTTCAACACTGGTGTGAGGGAAGGCGGAATACGTTTGACCCACGATTGGTCGGACAGGTCCGCCAACCGCCCCGCATTGACGAGTTGCACCATGGAAAGGGCTGAACCATTGCCCGGAAAGACGCGGAAGAGGTCTGGCGGGTTCCCTGAGCCAATGCGAACGACGGTGGAGGCATCATCGCCAAACGACATCTCCACCTTGATGGTGGGCACTTCGGCGTGCATTGGGGACCGGGTGAACTCGCATCATCGCCAAACGACATCTCCACCTTGATGGTGGGGTATTTCTGCTCAAATGCGTCAATGACCACCTTCATCGGTTTTTGTAGTTCGGCGCTGCCGACCAGGGTCAGCGTGACCGGCTTGCTCTGACCTAGTGCGCTGGGAGCGCTACAGATGCCTACTGCACCCAGGGTGAGCGTAAGTTGAATCGCTCGAGTTTTCAGGATTTTTGACATAGGGTTTTCTCCATGAGATGTAAAACGTGAGATGGGGCGAGTCGTGGCTGGGTTTCTTTGAAGGTCCTCCTTGAATGCGAGATGCAAACGCAACATTGAGACAAGGGCAGACGGCAGCTATCACAGCCACGCTGTGTACTGTCAGCCCTTACTTGGGTTTGAAGAGATAGTCCCGAATAACCTTGCAGAGGTCTGCGTAGGATCAAAAAGCCAAGGGCAATTCGGAGAACACCTAGACTCGAATCCCTTGAAGGTACTTAGAGCAAGTCATTGCAGCCGGAATGAGGCAGGGTCTGGAGACCCGGTGGGTCTCTAGGTAAATCCGCTGCTGGCTCGAGAGATCAGGGTGGTACCCACCACCACCTGCGCGGTGGGCCTTTGGAGGTCCATCAAACGCAAAAGGAGAAGATCGACCGCCCATGCACCCATCGAGCGGTGATCGACCCGGACCGTGGAGAGCGGGATGGGAGCCTCTATCGCTCCTATTTCGTCATCAAAACCGACCACTTTCAAGTCCTCAGGAATGTGGACTCCCAAACGGCGGAGTTCTTCGATCATGGCGAGCGCGGTCAGGTCGTTGTGTACCAAGACGCCCCCCACCTCGTGAATTCGCTCGACGAGCCACCGGGCTGCCGCGTAGCCACCTCGGCGCTGCGCCTCGAAATCAGCCTCCAGGGTGGACTCGAGCTGCGTGTAGGAATCAAAGACGAGTTCCTCTCTAAAGCGACCCGCTTTGACCAGGGCCGCAATGGCCCCTTTTCGGCGCAACGCAAAACTGTAGTGGGCGGGGTGTCCTGTGACGAGCGCAATACCGGATTGCGAATGGGTCACGGCCAGTAAATGTTGCACCGCTTTTTGAGCACCCATTTCATTTTGCGAAACCACACAGTCAAAACGTTCATCCTCGTCGTCGAGCAAAACGGTGGGAATCGCCTGACTGTGCAATTTGGCGAGTTGTATGGGGTCAGCTCGACCAATGTAGAGCACGCCGTAAGGGTTGAGTTCATCCGGCCAACGCGTCAGGGTGAGCTTGAGTTTGAGTCTGGTGGCTCGCTCCTCAATGCCCGCAAGCACCAAGGCGTAAAAGGGGTCGGCTTTGAGGGGCATGCTGGTGCGTTCTCGGCTGAGAATAAGCATCTCCAGTTTGGGATTGAGGACGGCAGGGAAGTAGCCGATTTCGTTGGCGGTAGCCAGAACCCTAGCCCGTGTGTGGGCTGAAGGACCTTTGAGACCCCTCATCACACGCGAAACGGTTGCAAGCGAAACATTCGCTTCCGCAGCGATCTGGACGTATTTATATCTCATGTTGATTGACCTCATAGTGCCAGCAAGCCCTCTATTTTGCAAGAGGATTGCAAAGTATTTGCACAATCATGAGTATTCTAAAAAGTATTCTGTGTCTTGAACGCCTGCGGTTTTGAGGGTACCCACTTTTCCCAAACTGAGGGCAAGCGTGTTTCACGCGTCTAAAATTGTGAAATACCACCTTCCAGACGCCCCCTCAAAATGAACCCCCTCGAGCGGGTTCTGGGCGCTCTGGAAATGTTGCTGCCGCTCGAGAGGTAGCGTTGAAATGGGACGGCTGCCCAAGGTGAGGGTCGTCGTGGAGGGGGGAAGAGTATGGAATAGAGGGACAGAGGAACCTCGAGTGTTGTGTTCATGATAGGAATTGTCGAGGGTTCGGAGAGGCCAAAGAACCGCGCTCGGGGAGGACAGAATGGAAACCTTTGTGGAACCGCCAGAGGAGCACGACACGCTACAGGAGTACCCCCGGCTGCCGCGTGCACAGGACGCCTACTATCCGGGGGTTTGTGCATCAGGTTGAGGTCACGCTCGAGCGTGACCTCAACCTGATGGCTGGGCAACGGTGGGTTCGTGTCATTGTCGCCTCCAACCTCCCTGTAGAGCAGGCTTTGTCTGAATGCTGCAAACGCTGGAGAATCGAGTGTTTGTTTCGACATCTCAAGACGGGTGGGTTCCGCTTGGACGAGACGCATATGATCGAACACGACAAGCTCGAGCGCCTGTTGTGCGTGCTGGTAGTCGCTTATCTATGCTGCACCCTTTTAGGTCAGCCTAAACCCATTCGCATCAAAACACATGGCAGACCCGCCAGAGCGGTGTTTTTGGCAGGTTTTAAGCTGTTGACCCGAGGACTCGAGCAAACGGAAATGCTGCTCGAGCAATTTGTCTAAAAGCTAATCTCGCTACTAGATTTTAGCTCCTACGAAACTGTCGAGCACTAAGGCAGGGCACAATCCACATTCCAGTCAGCGACTTGTCTATGGGCTTCAACGAACACTCGAGGGAGATGCTTTACCACCTTAAACGGTTAGGGTTGGTCCGGGTCTAACCTTTGCTCGAGCGTCCGCTCCCGAAACTGGCGCGGACTCTGCATCATCCTGGCCCGAAAGCGGCGCGAGAAATACAGCGGGTCCCCATAGCCCACCTCGAGTGCAATGCTCGAGACCGAGAGCGAGGTCAGGCTCAGCAGCCCAGCGGCCCTTGCACACCGCTCCCCCTCGAGAAAGGCCATCGGACTTTGGCCCACCTGTTCCCCAAATAGGTGCGACAGGCGAGACACCGAGAGGTGACAATGCTCGGCCAGAGAATTCAAGGTAAACCCCTGGCGCAGATGGGCGCGCACATACTCGAGCGCCCGGACCACGCGCTCATCGAGTCCCCGCTCGAACCCAGACGGCAGGCACTGGAGCCACACCCGCTCGAGGGCGTTCATGGCCCACTGCTCGCGGTGCTTCGAGCCGCCGATGGCTTGGTGGTGCATCTCGAGCAGGGTCTTCTCGACCTGCTCCTGCTGGGAAGACTCGAGCTGAAGGTGCAGCAGGCCGGGGGCGAGCTGAGGCCACCCCAGCCAAGCGTTCCAGTGTGCTCGAGGGCGAAAGTGAGTCCACAGCAGTTCCCAGTGACCCACCGTCTTTTCGGTGGCGTAGTCGTGGGGGGTGCCGGAGCGCAGCAAAACCAGTTCACCGGGACTCGAGCGGTGAACTCCGCCTGCGTAGCCAAAACGTCCCGCTCCACTCAGGGTGTAGATGAGCAGATCGTCACGGGTGCCCTGAGCGCGCCAGGTTTGATAGCCTGCGCCTTCAAAGAAGTGTTTGGTGAGTAGGGTCTCGAGCACAGGAGCCAGGGTTTCGGGGGGCACCCTGAAAGTTTAGCAAAATCCTCCATGTTTTTAGCGCGTGAACCAATGGCGGATTAAACCTCGCCCCTTTAAACTCGAGCCATTCCCATTCAGGAGGAATTCCATGAACCCCACCCCCGCTCCCGCCCCAGTATCCCCGGCTCTGCTTTCCCCCGCCTCGCTGACCCCCGATCAGCTCGAGCAGTTTGAGAGGGACGGCTACCTCATCGTGCGCGGCCTGTACTCGAGCGAGGAGACCACGCATATCCGGGACAGCTTTATGCAGGAGAACTGCAACGGCCCGGTCGAAGGTCTGTCGCAGATTCCCCAGAGCTTCTCAAAGGATGACCCGCTGAGCTTTTACCCGCGCATGATGCACCCCCACAAGCACACCGATAAGGAGGTGGGCCGCGTGGCCCGCAACTTCCTGTTAGACCCGCGCCTGCTCCCGATTCTCAAGAATTTGTTTGGCGAGGAACCCATCGGGACCCAGACCATGTTTTACTTCAAGCCTCCCGGTGCGCGGGGTCAGGACCTGCATCAGGACAACTTTTACTTGCGGGTCAGGCCGGGAACCTGCATGGCGGCGTGGCTGGCCGTGGACCGCAGTGACCCGGAAAACGGCGGTATGAGCGTGGTACCGGGGTCGCACGTTGAACCCATCGTCTGCCCGGAAAAGTCGGACTCGAGCATGTCGTTTACCACCGATTTCGTGCCGGTACCCGAGGGTCGGGAGGTGGTTCACACCGTGCTCGAGCCAGGAGACGTGCTGTTTTTCGGCGGCAGTCTGATTCACGGGTCCACCCCCAACACTTCGCAGGAGCGCTTCCGACGTTCGCTCATCGCTCACTACGTCTCGGAAAGTGCGCTGGAGATGTCGAGCTGGTACGGCGACCTGATGCGGTTCGATGCAACCCCTTTCAACATCGGGGTCACGCAGGACGGGGGGCCGTGTGGCGAAGTACACGGCCCCCAGGGGTCGTTGCACTGAACCGGTTTGCAAGGCCCGAGATGCACCGCAGGGCGGTGCATCTCAACCCACTGGAGGAAACACGTTTTCCTCCGGTTGAACTGGAGCACTCGAGCAAACTGAATCCAGCGCAGCTATCGGCTGGGACCCCGTGCGCTCAGGTCAAATCCTCTGTCCCTCAGCTCCGGCTCTGACACCAACGCCTTTTCTGTATGGAGCTTTCAATGACCTCAATCTCGCGCCTGCACACCTTTCGCCACCTGTGGGGCGTGACCCTGCCGCTCGAGCAGGCAGCACAGCACTTTGGGGCGCGCGGTTACGACGGCCTGGAGAGCCACTTTGGCGACGCGTCCGCGCGTAAACACGCTCGAGCCATTTTGGGGAGCCACGGTCTCAAGAACATCGCCATGACCTTCACCCAGCCGGACCCGGTGGCGGGTCACAGCATCAAAGCTTACCTGGAGAGCCTCGAGCGCAGTCTGGAGGAGTCGCTCGAGACCGACTCGGTGTGCATCGTGGTTCACGCCGGCTACGACGCCTGGAGCGATTTTGAGACGCTACGCTTCTTCGAGGGGGCGCTCGAGCGGGTGTGCCACAAATTCAGCGGGCCTCGAGCGCGGTGGGTTTACTCAAGGAGATGCTGGTCTGGGGTGGGTTTCCCGGCGTGCTGAGCCTGCCAATAGGCTGGCAGCGCACCGGCTACCTTACCGAGGTGCTCGACAGTACGCTGTACCGTAACCTGCTCAGTGCAACTCGAGCGCGCGACGTGAGCACCCTCAAACGATTGCTGGTGTATCTGGCCCGTTCAGTAGGGGGAAAGCTCAACACCTCCAACTTGGCCGCTACGCTCGAGCAGAGCCGCGTCACGACCACCCGCTATCTGGACCTGCTCTGCGAAGCGTCGGTCATCACCCTGCTACCGGGAATAGACCTGCGAGGGATCGTTCCTAAGGCACAAGCGAAGGTGTATTTCCTGGACAACGGCTTGCTGTCCATGCTGATGGCCGATGACCGCCCTTTTGAACTGCGCCGCACCGAGGACCAGGGCGCGCTACTCGAGAACTGGATCGTTGCCGAGCTGACCAAGGGGTACCACTACGCCCAAGCGTCCCTGGTGCAGCTTGGCTATTTATGGGATAAGCGCGGTGAGCGAGCAGGCCCGATAGGTGCCGTTCTGCTCAAGACGATCGACCTGGTGGCGCTCCAGGGGGGTGAGATAGTTTCGGCCTGGGAGGTCAAACTCAGTGAAACCCAGGGGGGATCGCGGGCTACCCGGGACGCTCTGGGAGGTACGCCCCTGCACATCGTCAACCTGCTTGAGGCTGCACGATTGTTTTCCGATTGAGAATTCTGGGGTTTTGACAGGCAACCGAAACCCCTGTACGCCGCTCGAGCAAGAGAAACCTACCTTCCCCTTCCAACCAAGCCCTCCCCTAGAGCGGAGAAGAATAAAAGGCCGTGATGCAATTGAGACCTTTGACCACTCGCCCCACGCTGTGATCAAAGTGCCACCTAAGGATGCCCTTCTCGGTGCTGTAGGGCTTTTCATCAACGGAGTCATCGATAATCAACACCCCGTCGGGGGACTGGATTTGCCTTGCCAGCGGTTTGGCCAACCGCCACAAGGTTTTGGAGAGGGGTACACCTTGGTGAAGAAAGCAGGTAATTTGGCGGCCTAGCCCGGTAGGTGCCGCTTTCGCCAAGACGCCCCACGGGGTGCCGTACTGCTCAAGCGGTCAAGCGTCCTCATGCGGGCAGGCCCCATACGGGTGCCGTTCTGCCCAAGACGCGGGCAGGCCCCATACGGGTGCCGTTCTGCCCAAGACGCGGGCAGGCCCCATACGGGTGCCGTTCTGCCCAAGACGGGCGCTGTTTTGACTAAGAAGACAGCAAAGCGGAAAAGTCGAAGTGTTGAGCTAAGGAACGCTATAGGGGTGGGAACCTTGCTGACAGGTCGCGTTCACTCCGGGTGGGTCCTCTGCCCCGTTTTTTGGTCGTGAACCCCAAGGTTTATGTCTCGAGACGCTCTTCATAGTACAGCCCTGGTGGGCCACAGGTTTTAATGGGGAACCTCGAACCGAAAAAACCCGCTGGCGAAGTCCCAAGCGCTCGAAATCGGTTTGTCGGGTGCCTCCGAAATCCGCTGGAGCGACCCGAGCTTCTCCTGATTTTCAGGCCAGCACGCCAACCTGGACGTTCACGATGATGCACCACCCCGTAATCGGCCTAGCTTGAAGGGGTGCTGAGCGAACGTCTCGAGCAAGTTTCCCCGCCTTCTGGGTTCCGATTCCCTGACCAGGGTAGGTCTGCACGCTCGAGCCGGAGGGCTTTAGAGGGAAGGACCGTCCAAAGAGCTGCCTCGATAGCAACTCGATTCGTTTAGTGGGGTTGTGCCCTAGGTCTGGCGCGGCCCAGGAAGCGGGATGGCCCGATAGGTGAGCAGGCCCTGTGGGGTGCCGTTCTGCTCAAGACGCGGCGAGGCCCGCTAGGCGGGATGGCCCGATAGGTGCCGCTTATCCCAAGACGTGCCGTTCTCGCCAAGACAGTGCCGCTTATCCCAAGACAGCACCCACACCGCATTCGCACCGCATTCGCACCGCTCGAGGACTCACAATGACGAACCCCGCTCAGCCCCATCCTGCCGTGCATCGTCGCCGTTTTCTACAACTCTTGGCCGCTCCGTGGAGTAGGTCCTCGAGCAAAGACAACTCCCTTTTCAACGGCGCACAACCTCAAATCAAAAAGGAGCCATCATGCACACCTTCACCCCTCCAGCCCCCCTCGCCCTCGATAGTGACACCCCCCAGACGCTCGAGCGCGACTTGCCTTCTGAAGGCGTGCTCTCGGTGGTACTCGAGGTGAACCCCGCCAGTTCACTCAATGCGGGGGGCGCGCTGAGTCTGCGGGCCAGAAACCTGCTCAATGCGCTCAAAGCCCCCGAAGTCCTGGTGCAAAGTGTTTTAAGCAATCTCGAGGATGCCCAGCGCTCCACCCGCACGCGGGCCTACTTTCTTTGGGAGGAGCACGGTCACGTCAAAGCACTTCTGGTAGACGCCCAGCTCGAGCTACCCGAGAGTGGCCGCTTCGGTGCGCCCGACCTCGAGCCGCTGCTCTACGCGCTCGAGTCGGGTTCGCGCACCGCCATTGTGCTGGTAGACAGTGAGTGGGCGCGCATCTTCGGGGTTCACTTGGGGGTCATCCGCGAGCTGTACCGACTCGAGAACGTCCTGGAACTGGGCAATACCTTCCGTGAACACGCGCCGTCGGGGGCGGCCCAGGCTCAGCTCGAGGACACCGACCCACACCGCGACCCTGGCCGCCGCCTGCTGAGCAGAGACACCGACAACGACGGACTCGAGCGCAAACAGGAACATCAGGACCATCTTTTTTACCACGCCCTGACCGAGCAATTGCTGCACCTGCATGGGGTGGGGGCCTTCGAGCGCTTGATGGTGGCCGGTCCGGTGCGAGCGCGGGCAACCTTCAAGGCGCAGCTCCCGACCAGCCTCGAGCGCGCGCTGTCCGGGGAGTTTGCCCTGACCGGGGACGCCAGCGCTCACGCGGTGCTGGAGGCGGCCCAGAGCACGCTCATACGGGCCGAAAGCGCGGCAGAAGCGGCCCTGCTGAGCGAGGCGCGCGAGCGGGGAGTACGCGGCCTGTCCGAGACGCTCGAGGCCGCACAGCAGGGCCGGGTGTACCAGTTGCTGGTGGCGGGCGATGGCTCGAATCAACAGGTCTGGCAGGACTCGACGGGCCACCTCTACGGCGCGTACCCAGACGGGGGCCAGTCCCCGCTCGACGGGCTGGCGGTGCAGCAAAAATACCTGAGCGAGGTACTGCCCGAACTGAGGGTGCGCTACGGGCTTCAGGTCCGCTTCCTGCGGCTCGAGCAGGCCCACATCCTCGAGACCGAACTGGGCGGGTTGGCGGGGCTTTCCCGATACTGAGTGAAGCCGCTCGAGGAATTCAAACTCCAGAGGAACGTTTCACCTCAATGACGGTTCCCTGTCGCTCGAGGGTTAAACTACCCATGCTCGAGCCGGAGGTTCCCATGACCCAAACCGCAAACCCACTGCCCGCGTCCCTTTTCCCCGAAGAACTGCGCCTGACCCACGCCTACTGGCGGGCAGCCAACTATCTGTCGGTGGGTCAGATTTATCTGATGGCCAACCCCCTGCTGCGCGAACCGCTGCGGCTTGAGCACATCAAACCCCGCTTGCTGGGCCATTGGGGCACCACACCAGGCCTCAACTTTATCTACGTTCACCTCAACCGCCTGATTAAACGCCACGACCTCAGCGTGCTTTACATCGCCGGTCCCGGTCACGGTGGCCCTGGAATGGTGGCCAACACCTATCTCGAGGGCAGCTACAGCGAGGTTTACCCCAACATCGGGCACGGTGAGCAGGGCTTACAGCGACTGTTCAAACAGTTCTCCTTTCCCGGCGGTATTCCCAGTCACGTCGCGCCGGAGACACCGGGGTCCATCCACGAGGGCGGCGAACTGGGCTACAGTCTGGCACACGCGTATGGCGCGGCCTTTGACCATCCCGACCTTTTGGTGGCCTGCGTCATCGGCGATGGCGAGGCCGAAACCGGACCTTTAGCGGCAAGCTGGCACAGCAACAAGTTTCTCAACGCCGCCAGGGACGGGGCGGTGCTGCCGATTTTGCACCTCAATGGCTACAAGATTGCCAACCCAACCCTGCTCTCGAGGCTGGAACCCGGCGAACTCGAGTCGCTGCTGCGCGGATACGGCCACAAACCGTACTTCGTGGAAGGCGACGACCCCGAACTGATGCACCCTTTGATGGCCCAGACGCTCGAGGCGGCGTGGTTGGACATCGCCGAAATTCAGAGGCGGGCGCGGGAAGAAGGCGTGCTCGAGCGCCCCCATTGGCCCATGATTGTGCTGCGCTCTCCCAAGGGCTGGACCGGACCCAAAACCGTGGACGGCAAGTCGGTGGAAGGCACCTGGCGGGCGCATCAGGTGCCGCTGGCCGAACTGCGCGAGAAACCCGAGCACCTGCGCCAACTCGAGGAGTGGATGCAGAGCTACCGCCCCGAGGAACTCTTCGACGAAAACGGCGTCTTGCGGCTCGAGCTGGCCGAACTGGCCCCCCTGGGAGAGCGCCGCATGGGGTCAAATCCGGTGGCCAATGGGGGCCTGCTGCTGCGCGACCTCGAGCTGCCTGACTTCCGCCAGTACGCGCTCAAGGTGGAGCGTCCCGGCGCGGTGGACGGCGAGGCGACCCGCGTGCTGGGCGGTTTCCTGCGCGACGTAATGCGGGGCAACCCTCATAACTTTCGACTGTTCGGCCCGGACGAGACCGCCTCCAACCGCCTGGACGCGGTGTATGCGGCCAGCGCTAAAACCTGGGAAGAACCGCTGCTGCCCAGTGACGAGCACCTGTCGCCCGACGGGCGGGTGATGGAGGTGCTGAGCGAACACCTGTGCGAGGGCTGGCTCGAGGGCTATACCCTCAGCGGGCGGCACGGCCTGTTTTCCTGCTATGAAGCGTTTATTCACATCATAGATTCGATGTTCAATCAGCACGCCAAGTGGCTCGAGATCAGTCGGCACCTGCCCTGGCGGCGCAAGGTGGCCTCGCTCAACATCTTACTCACCTCGCATGTGTGGCGGCAGGACCACAACGGCTTTTCACACCAGGACCCCGGTTTCATAGACCACGCCCTGAACAAGACCGCCAGCGTGGTGCGGGTTTACCTGCCGCCCGACGCCAACACCCTGCTCTCGGTCACCGACCACTGTCTGCGGAGCCGTCAGTACGTCAACGTGGTGATAGCGGGTAAGCAGCCCGCGCCGCAGTGGCTGAGCATGGAGCAGGCCGTGGCGCACTGCACGCGGGGGCTGGGCATCTGGGAGTGGGCCAGCAGCGACGCGGGCGCGGAGCCGGAGGTGGTGATGGCCTGTGCGGGCGACGTGCCCACCTTAGAAACCCTGGCGGCGGTTTCGCTGCTCAGAGCATACTTCCCGGACCTGAAAATCCGGGTGGTCAACGTGGTAGACCTGATGACCCTGCAACCGCAGAGCGAGCACCCACACGGACTTTCCGACGCGGACTTCGACAGCATCTTTACCCAGACCGTGCCCATTGTCTTTGCCTATCACGGCTACCCGCATCTGATTCACCGCCTGACTTACCGCCGCAGCGGTCACGCTAACTTGCATGTGCGCGGCTTCAAAGAAAAGGGGACTACCACCACCCCGTTTGATATGACGGTGCTCAACAGTTTGGACCGCTTTCATCTGGCCATGGACGTCATCAACTATGTCCCGCGCCTGCACGCGGTGGGTGCGCTCGCCAAGCAACAGTTGCAAGACAAGCTGACCCTGCACCGCAGCCATGTGCAGGCCACCGGAGACGATTTGCCGGAGGTGCGCGACTGGCGCTGGCCGCACAGCACCGTCAGCGAGGGCTGAACTCGAGGACCTTTTCTTCTTGGTCGAGTTAGTCGAGGACCTCTCGAGCATCCCCCAGCCTAATCCGCACGACCACGCTTCCAGAACTCGAGTTCCCTCATTCACTCCAGCCTGTCGCGCTCCTCTCGAGCCGTTACCGGGTCTCGGGGCGGCACCGCGTCCCAATTCTCGCGCAGGTGCTCGGCCAGAACGCTGGCCTGATGGCGCTCGAGTGGAGAAAGCACCCCCTCGAGCGCCACCGCCACCCGCGTGTGCAGTTCCAGGTGCGCCCGAATCTGCTCGGTGATGCCGGGGTCCAGGTGGTTGGTCTCGAGCAGCGATTCACAGAGAATCGAGATGGCCCAACTCGCCACCCGCCGCACGCTGAGGTCGCGGATGTAGTTGTGGTCGGTCAAGGCCAGCAGGTGCTCCCGGCTCGAGAACGACTTGATGATTTGTAAATCACCCCGCCTGAGCATAACCTGGCTGACCTTGCCCACCGCCACCTTGCTGACCTCGAGCGCGCGGGCCACCTCACCCAGCGAAACGGGTTCAACCTTGAGCAGGAGCAGCGCAATCAGGCGACCCTCGAGCTGCGGCTGGCCGAACTGGGCGTAGAGTTCGCCCATGAGTTCCAGAAAGCGCTGGGGTGTGACCGCCACACCTCCGTGCAGGGTGAGCGCCTCGCGCCCCCGCTGAATTTCCTGGCTCAGGCGGCGAATCTCGGCTTCGTCCAGGCGGCGCTGGCTGAGGTCCTCGCAGGTCAGCACTGCGGCCACCAGCTTGCCCTGGCGGTCATAAATCGGCGCAGCGCTGGCCAGCACCACGGCGCGGCTGCCGTCGGGGCGCTCGATTTCGAGTTCCTCACCCGAGACACTCTCCCCCTCGAGCGCCCGACCCAGTGGGGAAGGTCCTTTGCGGCGCTTTCCACCGGGGTGAAAGGTGGGACGCTCCAGGCGCTCGAGCGCCATTCCAGGGGTGAGCGAAACCCCGTAGATGCGCTCGAGCTGCGGATTGACCAGACTGACCCGCCGATTGTCGGCGTCGGCCACCACCACTCCGGGCGGCATCTGGGCCAGCACCGCCTCGAGTCTGACCTGCTCGAGCGCGAGTTGCTCGAACAGGCGTTCACGCTCGAGACCCAACGTCTCGAGTTGGGTCTTGGCCTGCTTGCGCTCGGTGATGTCCTCAAAGTGCGTGTACACCTGATAAGGCGTGTCCTCACCGGGCTGAAACTGGGGTAGGGCGTCCACGCAGAGCCAGCAGGTCGCTTTCAAAACAGGGTTGTACACCCCTATTACGGTCCCGAGGATGGCCTTCCCCGTGTGGAGCGCCCGCAGCGGCGGGTGTTCGTGCTCGGCTAACCTCGAGCCGTCTTCCCCCAGGGCGTACCAGCGCGGGTCGGTGGCAACGCGGCCTATCAACTGCTCGAGCGTCAAACCGAGAATGCGCTCTGCTGCCGGGTTGGCGTCGGTAATCTGGCCTGTCGCGTCCTGATAGAGCACCCCGTTGGGCGTGGTCTGGAACAGGTGCTCGAAACTGTCCCGAACCCGCTTGTGCGAGTCCACGTCGGTGGCGGTGCAGACCCAGCCCATAAGCTGCCCACCCGGGTCCAAAAGCGGGGCGTGGCGTCCCAGAAACCAGCGGTACACCCCATCAAAGCGGCGCAGGCGGTACTCCAGCTCGAGGGGCTGTTTCTCGAGAGATTGTGGCTCGCGGCGCTCCCAATCCCAGGCAAGGTCCGGTTTCTGGCGGTCATAGGGATGAATGGCCTCGAGCCAGCCCCGATTTTGAGCCTGCTCAAAACTCAACCCGGTGTACTCGAGCCAGCGGGCGTTGAGCTGTTGCGCCCCTCCGTGCGGGTCTGTGACGACGACCAGATGGGGAAGGGCCTCGAGCAGCATAGAAAAAGACGGGAAACCCGTCCCCACAGCCCTCCCTTTGGTTTTTGGAGTCTTCATGGCGTCGCACACTCGAAAGAAGACTTTTTGGGTTTGAACTCGAGCAGCACAGGCTCTTTACCTGAATTTTGAGGGTACAAGCTGAGGGGCAGCTTAAGAAGAGGTTAGAGCTGGGCACGCTCGAAGCTTCGAGCACTATACTGACCCCCACATGTCAGGGCGGCGAAGCGTGCTTTGGTGGTGGGGTGGACTCGCCGCCCTGGGGGTGTTCGTGGTCAACTCACCCGCCGCGCAACGCCTGTTTTACCCTCGAGCTAACCTCAAAGCCAGAGCGCTGCCGGAACTGGCCCCCTACCGGGCAGGGCAGCGCATTTTGGTCGTTTCCCCTCACCCCGACGACGAGAGTCTGAGCTGCGCGGGTTCGACCCAGCGCGCCCTCCAGGCCGGAGCTGAGGTGTTTATGGTGTGGATGACCAGCGGCGACGGCTTTGAACTTGACGCGGCGATAGAAGGGCGCAACCTTCGCCCGGACCGCAGCGACTTTGAAGCGCTGGGCCAGTGCCGAATGAAAGAAGCCAGAGAAGCCGCCAGACTGCTGGGGGTGGCCCCGAGCCATCAATTCTTTCTGGGCTACCCGGACGGCGGTCTGCAACACCTGTGGCTCGAGCACGACAGCGTGCCGTACACCTCGCGCTACACCCTCAACTCGAGTGTGCCCTACCCGCAGGCGCTGAGTCCTGGCGCGCCCTACACCGGTCAAAACCTGGACCGCGACCTCGAGCAGGTGCTGGACAGGGTGACGCCGGACTTGGTATTGGTCCCTTCGATGCTGGACCTGCACCCCGACCACCGGGCCACAGCGCGCTTTCTCATAAGGGCCATGGCGCGGCGCGGTCAACAGGACCGCTTGCGCTTCTGGATAGTACACGGCGGCCTGGAGTATCCCTTGCCCAAAGGGCTGCGTACCGGAATGCCGCTCTTAACTGCGCCCAGTGGACGGGGTCTGGCCTGGGAGCGGCTCGAGCTGAGTGGCATTGAAATCGAGCAAAAGGCGCGAGCCGTCAGGGCGCACCGCAGCCAACTCGAGGTTCTGGACCGCTTCATGCTGGCCTTCGTGCGCCAGAACGAACTGCTCACCCGTGAGGCTGGAACGGCTGTGAGCCTGAATCCGGCAGCGCTCCCAAATTCAAGCCCATCGCCACCCGCGTGACCGGACGCCCCAGCCACGGTTGCCACAAGTTGGATATTCGCTGCGCCCTGACCATGAAACCGCGTTTTTGATACAGCGCCAGCGCCGAGCGGTTCTCGAGCGTGGTGGAAAGCTGCACCCCCCGTATGCCGCCCAGTCGCAACACGCCCAGATAGCTGTCCAGCAGCCGACCTCCCAATCCCTGGCCCCGCGCCTGCGGCAACAAGTTGAGGTGCAGGTGGGCCGGATACGCGCCCCCGTCCAGATGGGGTCCGGGGTAGAAAAGCGCTCTAGCCAAATAAGCCACGCACCCCCGCCACCGGGGGTAGCGTCCGGTGGCGAGCTTGCCCAGCACCCGCACCACTTCGCTCGAGAGTGCCTGCTGGTACTGCGCCGGGTAGGTCATGCCCACGATGTAGCCCAGTATTTCTGCACTGCCCTCAGCCCCCACTTGAACGGCCACCAGTCCCAGTGTGCCGCGCTCGAGGCCACTTTTGTGGAGGTAGGGTCCTATCCACAAATCCCCGAACAGGGCCGGGTCGGGGAAGAAAATCTGGGCTGGGTCGCCAAAGTAACCCGTCTGGTAAGCGATGTTCGCCACCTGAGCAAAATCGAGCGAACGCATAGGACGCAGGCGGAGATGGGACATGGCTTCAGGGTAGTCGCTCGAGGGGCAAAGAACTGCTCCCCGCTCGAGGTGGACGGTCCAGCTTGAAGGACTTCCCTTTCACGAATCATCGCCAACCTCAAGGTTAACGACCAGGCACAAGCTTCATCAAATCCGCCTGGGGAGAGGCTCGAAGTTTTGCCGCCTGCACTCATCCCACATGACTACGAACACGGTCTCGAGGGCTGAAGTTCACGCCCACTCGAGGGTTGACGATGACTCAATGTGCAGAAATCGGCTTAGCCTTGAGGTAGCCCTACCCTCATGTCTTGGTCTGAACGGCGTGAATTTCTCGGGCACTCCAGGAAAAATTTTCCTGCACACGTTTTTCGCTCGAGTGTGCAGCGGATCAGGCTTTAAGCACGGGCGAACCCCTCGAGAGGTCTGTATGGAACAGATTGTCAGCGGTGACTTTAACTCCCACGCGCGTGCAGAAGCGGCGGTGCGGGCTTTGGGTGAGGCGGGCATTGCCCTGAGCAGCGTCTCCATCGTCACCCAGAATCTCCAGTCTACTGAGCAGGTGCAGGGCTTCGTCACGGCAGGAGATGTGGCCAAAAGCGGAGCCTGACTGAAGTACATCGGAGTAAGTGAGGATTGTAATTCAGCCTGCGGTTCTTGAGCTTGGCTCGAGGTCAGGGTGTTCAATTGCTCGCCGTCCACCCTCGTCTACGGACAGATTCTGATCCGGCCCAGATTCTTTCCCACCTTGTTTGAAGTGCCCTAGACTGCTCACCCCAGGGGCGCACATGTCCACACTCCTTCAAACGCCACACCTCGAGTCCGCCCCTCCCCAAACCCTGCACATTCAGACCCTGGGCCACTCTTCAGTTCAGCGTGAGGGCCA
>Ga0123338_10001900_pt1 | contig 19795 bp, 19 predicted proteins | sample grotaG_FD_89793 | JGI IMG/M metagenome (GOLD analysis project Ga0123338, IMG submission 89793) | Glacier valley bacterial and archeal communities from Borup Fiord, Nunavut, Canada, to study Microbial Dark Matter (Phase II) -... | ecosystem: Environmental > Aquatic > Freshwater > Ice > Glacier ...
CAAGGCACCTGGCCAGACCTCCAACCACTCAAGGAGCAAGACTCATGGATACCGCAGTCAAGCCGCGAACTGCCGACGGCAACGGTGTTCTCTGGGGGCATCGCGCTCGCGACTGGAGCGAGCAAATGGAGCCTCTCTTCGGGCCCGTGTACTCGGCAGCCTTTGATCGGACCGGAATTCGCGCCGGGACGGAGTACCTGGACGTTGGCTGCGGTGCAGGGCTTGCACTTCAGATGGCCGCCCAACGGGGCGCGCGCGCCCACGGACTCGATGCCGCTGACCCGCTTCTGGAGATTGCGCGTCGGCGTACACCGGCAGCCGACATCCGTCACGGCGACATTGAGGTGCTGCCCTTCGCCGATGGGCGTTTCGACGTGGTGACCGGATTCAACGCGTTTCAGTATGCAGGCAATCCCGTGCTCGCGTTGGCCGAGGCAAAGCGCGCTTGCAAGACGGGCGGCCAAGTTTTGGTGGCGACCTGGGGTCAGCCCGAAGGCATGGAGGCCGCCTCGCTGGTGGGGGCGATGCGGCCCCTGCTGCCAGCTCCACCGCCTGGCGCGCCCGGCCCGTTCGCACTCTCCGATGAGGTGACCTTGCGGAATTTCGCGGCAAGCGCGGGGCTAACGCCCGGTGAATGCTTCGATGTCGAGGCGCCCTGGTATTTCGTAACTTTGGCAACGGCACTGGTTGCGTTGAAATCGTCCGGCGTTGGGGCACGAGCCATCAAGCATTCCGATGAGGCAGCCGTTGACAACGCTCACGCCGCGGCGCTGGCACCGTTCGCCCAGCCTGACGGAAGCTTTCGGGTCCGCGCCACTTTTCGCTGTTTGATGTCGCAGGCATAGGCTTGGCGTCCGCGCGTTGGCGGAGCTGCGAGCTTGTAGCGCCGACACCGTCGTCACCTAGACCGGACGTTCGCCTTGGACCGCTTCTGGCCGCTAGCGTGCAGTCAGGAACGCCCGATAATCGATGTCCATACACCCTCTTCCAGCAAATGACCGATACCGAGCAGCAAGCCGTTCCCCACGGGTTTACGCAGATCACAGAAGGTCGCATCCGGACTACAGACATCATCCGCGGCAAGTCTGGCGGGTGGGCCGTCCCTCATGTCTTCCTCGTGGGTGGCGACATTGCCGATGACGGTCGGCCCATTGCTCGACCGCACGTCAAGCAGCCGGGCCGTCGTAGCTGAGTGGGTCTGGCCGCTCGATGCGGGAGCGGGAGGGCCGAAGATTCGTTCGGTAGGTCCTCACGAGCAAGCACCCGTGAGCGGAACTTAAGAGGAGGACTGCGATGAACCTGAAAGTGCCCATTGAGATACTGGACGAGCTCGCGGAGACCGTGATCCGCTCGACCGGTTCCCTCGACTTGGCGAACGGCGAGATCTTCGACGTTCGCTACGAGGTTGATCGACCTGGATTGATGGGCATGCCGGCGGTCGACGAGCAATACGAATTCACCAGCGGCGTGCTGTCCAACGACGGAAGAGACGTTGAATTCCGCATAGACGTCGACGTGATGCGTGGACAGTACTTCGTCAACCCAACCGAGCTACTAGAACTCAAAGTCCGAGCCGCCAAGCTCTTCGCCGGCATCGAAGGCAAGACGTTGCTCGCCGCTTCGGAGCGCGCCGCGGCGGCATCCTCCGACATCCACATCGGCGAGGCGAACCGGCGCCTTCATTGAGCCAACAATCGCATCCGTGGAGCTAGGGTTGACCTGACGCTGCGGTGAGGGGGAGCATGCGTGACCGTGTCGACCCTGCCCAACATCAGCCGCCGCGGCCTTTGTGCCGTCGCCGCGAGCGCATGCACCGGGCTCGCCCACTGGCCAGCCTTCGCCCAAGCCACAGCGCGCGTTCCCATCGCCGACATGCACAGCCACTTCGGCCTCGTCGGTCGCTCGCCGCCGAGCGGGCCGATTGCCGAGAGCATGCGAGCACAGCGGGTGGCGCTGATGGCGTGGTCGCTGCCGGGCGACGCGCGCTGGATTCGTTCCGGCGGCAACGGCATCGTGCAGGTGGGCGTGCCGCCGCCGGGGGCGCTGCCGGCGTTCTTCCACGAGTCGCTGGCGCTGATGCGCGGCTATGTCGCGAAGACCGGCTTGCGCGCCGTGCTCACGCCGGCAGACGTCGATGCCTGCATCGCCGGCGACGCAGGCGTGGTGCTCGCCGCGGAGGGCGCGGATTTCCTGGAAGGCCGGCTCGAAGGGCTCGACGCGATGGTCGATCAGGGCCTGCGCCACGTGCAGCTCGTTCACTTCATCAAGAGCCTCGTCGGCGACTTCCAGACCGAGGCGCCCACGCACGGCGGCCTGAGCGACTTCGGCCGCTCGCTCGTGGCCGCGTGCAATGCCAAGGGCGTGCTGGTCGACCTGGCGCACTGCACGCCGGCCGGCATCACGCAGGCGCTCGCGGTGGCGAGGGCGCCGGTCGTGTTCTCGCACGGCTGGGTCGATGGCAGCGAGGGCAGCTGGACCGACGGCGCGGGCTATCTCGCGCGCCGCATCTCGCTCGCCCAGGCGAAGCAGATCGCGGCGGCCGGCGGCGTCGTCGGCCTGTGGGGGCTGGGGCTGCGCTCGCCGGGGCCGAGCCGCACGCCGGGGCGAGGTAACTGGACCGTGGGCCGCGGCGACACGCGTGGCTATGCGCGCGAACTCGCGAGCCTGGTCGACCGGCTCGGGGAAGACCACGTCGCCATCGGCAGCGACCTGCACGGCGTCGGCCCCGACTGGTCGGTCAACGACTACGGCGACGTGCGCAGCGTCGTCGAGACCTTGCAAGGACTGATCTCGTCCGGCGCCGTCGAGAAGGTCGCTTACGGTAACTACGCGCGGATGCTGAAGGCGGCGATGGCGGGGCGCAGCTAGGGCCGGAGCTCTCCGTAGTCATGCACGTACTCGCCGGGTTCGAACCGCCCGACCCGCTGTGTCATGACCCGTCCCGGCCACACATAGTCCACGCGCAGTTCCGCAGGTCGGTACACGGCACCGTAGACCGTTGGCGACGCGGCACTCCGTGAGTAGAGCGGCGGTGCCAGGAAAGCGGCGACGATGCTCGACAACGTAGCGGTCGGATCTTCGAGCGCTGCAAGTGTCAGGAGTTGTCTCTGAACCGAGTTGCCGGCAGCCCCCGGCGAGCCGCCCGAACGCGCTGCCGGCTGATGATTGGCGCAAGCAAGAGTTCGGGAAACCTGCGGCGTGAGGCCCGGATGCAAGAAGACCGTCGCGTGCTCGCCTGATTTATCCAGAAGCGTGACGTTCTGCGCAAGCGCTACCGGGATCCTGCACAGAGCGTCGACGGCCTCATGGACACGCGTACATGTTTCGAGCACGTAGCGAAGCATCAGAATCACCGCGAACCCGAGCCCTTGCACAGGGCTGCCGCCGAACGTCAGGCTTGCCACAAGACCGTCGGCATTCATGCCATCGGTACATCCGCCCCACGGCCGTTGGCCCTTGGCGATGACTTCACGACCGAACCACGACGTGGATTCGAAGTGGTCGGAAACGACGTCGAGGGGGTAGTCGTAGTTGCGAACCAGTGCCGGGCCTTCGTCGCCCAGCCAAATGGCCTGCGTGCAGCCGGATGGCCGTGGCGGCGGCCGGTACTGACTCAGGATTTGGTGTGCAGTTTCATCCTCGCCCACGAGCGCGCAGGCTTGCTCATAGAGAGGCAGCAGCTCGGGCATGTGGGTGCGCAGCGCTTCGGCGCATTGATGCGCGGTCAGGGGCTCTGCGCGGCCGGTCCCGCGATACCAGGCCTCTGCCTCGAAACGCCCCGCCTTGAACCGCGCCAGCCAAGGCGCGCCCGGCGTGGCTTCACGCAGGGCAACGAAGCGCTTTTGCATCGAACGAGCGGCCGGCGAGACCGTCAGGTCCGCAACCGAAACCTCTGCAACTTCCCCGTCTCCGTGCGCGGCAACGCCTCGCGAAACTCCACCGCCCGCGGGTACTTGTACGGCGCCACCGTCGCCTTCACGAATTCCTGCAGCGCCTTCACCATCGCGTCGTCGCCCGTGTGCCCTGATCGCAGCACGATGCAGGCCTTGACGATCTGGCCGCGCTCTTCGTCGGCCACGCCGATCACGGCACATTCGGCCACGGCGGCGTGGGCGAGCAGCGCGTCTTCCACTTCGATGGCGGCGATGTTGTAGCCGGCCGAGATGATCATGTCGTCGGTGCGGCTCTGGTAGAAAAAGTAGCCGCCTTCGTCTTGCAGGTAGGCGTCGCCGGTGTAGTTCCAGCCGCCCTTCACGTACTCGGCCTGGCGCGCGTCGCTCAGATATCGGCAGCCGGTGGGGCCCTGAACCGCGAGGCGGCCGATGGTGCCGGCGGGGACTGTGTTGCTGTTGTCGTCGACCACGCGTGCGCGGTAGCCGGGCACGGCCACGCCGGTGGCGCCGGGCCGTGCGTGCGCCTCGTCGGCCGAGATGAAGATGTGGAACATCTCCGTGGCACCGATGCCGTCGATGATCTCGATGCCGGTGGCCTCGCGCCACAGCGCACGCGTGGCCGCGGGCAGCGCCTCGCCGGCGGCCACGCACTTGCGCAGCGGGCCGCCGTCTCGCATGGCGATCTTCCTTTCGCGCGCGCCGGCGGCCATCGCCCGATACGACGTGGGTGCCGTGAAGCACACGGTCGCGCGATGGGTCTCGATGGCCTCGAGCAGGTCGGGCGGGCCGGCCTTCTCGAGCAGCACGATGCTGGCGCCGATGTGCATGGGGAACAGCACCAGGCCACCGAGGCCGAAGGTGAATGCCAAGGGCGGGCTGCCGATGAACACGTCGCTCCCGTTGGCGCGGAGCACGTGCGGCGGGAAGCACACGCAAGCCGCCATCACGTCGCGGTGGAAGTGCATGGTGGCCTTCGGCTGGCCGGTGGTGCCGGAGGTGAAGGCGAGGATGCAGGTGTCGGTGGCGGCGGTGTCGACGGCGGTGAATGGCGCGTCGTGGCGGGCCATGAAGGATTCGAGGGGCGGGCGAGAGTGGGGTCCTTCGCTGCGCTCAGGATGACCGCTGGCTGGGCCGGGGCCGAAGCACATGAGCTTGGAAAGCATGGGCTGCACGGTGGCGGCGGCATCGAGCTCGCTGCGCAAGGCTGCGTCGCACAGCGCGAATTCGACCTGCGCCTTCTCCACGATCTGCGCCAGCTCCTTGGCGCGCAGCATCGGCATCGTGCCGACGGCGATGCCGCCGGCCTTCATCACGGCGAACCAGCAGGCCACGAGCATCGGCTTGTTGGCGGCGCGCAGCAGCACGCGGTTGCCGGGTACGAGGCCGAGGTCGCTGACCAAGACGTGGGCGATGCGGTCGGCTTGACGCTGCAGCTCGGCATACGACCATGCCGGGCCGCTCGGCGCCTTCACGCACGGCCGATCGCCACGGCCCTCGCGCACGTGGCGGTCGAGCAGTTCGACCGCGCAGTTCAGACGCTCGGGAAACTGCAGCTCGGGAAGGTCGAACAGGAACTCGGGCTGCTGCTCCGGCGGCGGCAGGTGATCGGCCGCGAAGGTGTCGACGTGGGCGGTGGTGCTCGTCATCCTGAGCGGAGCGAATCGCTTTCGAGTCACGGTGAGATCCTTCGCTGCGCTCAGGATGACAGTGGCGCGCTTCAGAAGGCCGAGATGCCGGTGATGGCGCGCCCGAGGATCAGCGCATGCACGTCGTGCGTGCCTTCATACGTGTTCACGACCTCGAGGTTGACGAGGTGGCGGGCGACGCCGTACTCGTCGCTGATGCCGTTACCGCCCATCATGTCGCGCGCCAAACGGGCGATGTCGAGCGCTTTGCCGCACGAGTTGCGCTTCATGATCGAGGTGATCTCCACCGCCGCCGTGCCGTCGTCTTTCATGCGGCCGAGGCGCAGGCACCCTTGCAGGCCGAGCGTGATTTCGGTCTGCATGTCGGCGAGCTTTTTCTGGATGAGCTGGTTGGCGGCGAGCGGCTTGCCGAACTGCTTGCGGTCCATCGTGTACTGCCGCGACCGGTGCCAGCAATCCTCGGCGGCGCCGAGCACGCCCCAGGCGATGCCGTAGCGGGCCGAGTTGAGGCAGGTGAACGGGCCCTTCAGGCCGCGCACGTCGGGGAAGGCGCTCTCCTCCGGGCAGAACACGCCGTCCATCACGATCTCGCCGGTGATCGAGGCGCGCAGGCCGACCTTGCCGTGGATCACCGGCGCGCTTAGGCCCTTGGCGCCCTTGTCGAGGATGAAGCCGCGGATAGCGCCCTCGTCGTCCTTGGCCCAGACCACGAACACATCGGCGATCGGCGAGTTGGTGATCCACATCTTGCCGCCCGAGAGCGAGTAGCCGCCGGGTACTTTCTTCGCCCGCGTGACCATGCTGCCGGGGTCGGAGCCGTGGTCGGGCTCGGTGAGGCCGAAGCAGCCGATCCACTGGCCACTGGCGAGCTTGGGCAGGTACTTCTGCTTCTGCGCCTCGGTGCCGAACTCGTTGATCGGCACCATCACCAGCGACGACTGCACGCTCATCATCGAGCGGTAGCCGGAGTCGACGCGCTCGACCTCGCGCGCAACGACGCCGTAGCACACGTAGTTCATGCCGCCGCCGCCGTACTGCTCGGGGATGGTGGAGCCGAGCAGGCCGAGCTCGCCCATCTCCTTGAAGATGGCCACATCGGTGGTGCCGTGGCGGAAGGCATCGAGCACGCGGGGGGCGAGCTGCTCCTGGCAGTAAGCGGCGGCCGCGGCGCGCACGGCGCGCTCGTCGTCGGTGAGCTGCTGCTCGAGAAGGAGCGGGTCGTCCCAGTGGAAGGAAGCTTTGGGGGTCTTGGCCATGGTGGTGCTCGTGGGTTCGGGGCGTTCTATTCAGGGACGACGGCCGTGACCTCGATCTCGACCTTGGCGCGATCTTCCATCAAGGCGGTGACCTCCACCGCCGTCATGGCGATGTCGAAATGGCCGATGATCTCGCGAAAGGCGGCGCCGACGGCACGGCCGGCGTCGAGGTACTCGCGCTTGCTGGTCACGTACCAAGTCATGCGGGTGATGTGTTCGGGCCTGGCATCGGCCGCGTGCAAGACAGCGGCGATGTTCTGCAACGCGAGGCGGGTCTGCGCGGCGAAGTCGTCGGTGGTCCAGAGGCCTTGCGGGTCCCAGCCCACCTGGCCGGCGACGTAGATCTGCCGGCCGCGCGCGGCCACGCCGTTGGCGTAGCCCTTGGGGCGCGGCCAGCCTTCGGGGAGGATGGACTGGTTCACGTCGTCTCCTTCGTCTTGTGTTCTTTCAGCAGGTCGCGGCCGATGATGAGTTGCTGCACTTCGCTCGCACCTTCGTAGATGCGCAGCGCGCGGATCTCGCGGTACAGGCGCTCGACGGTCTGGCCGCTCTGCACGCCCTGCCCGCCCCACATCTGCACTGCCGCGTCGATGACCTGCTGCGCGCCTTCCGTGGCCGCGAGCTTGGCCATCGCGGCTTCGCGCGTCACGTTTTTTCCCTGGTCGCGCAGCCACGCCGCGCGGTACACGAGCAGCGCGGCCGAGTCGATGGTCACGGCCATGTCGGCGAGCTTGGCCTGCGTCAGCTGGAAGTCGCCGAGCACGCCTTCAAACATGCGGCGCGTGGTGGCGCGGTGCATGGCTTCGTCGAACGCGCAGCGGGCGAAGCCGAGCGCGGCGGCGGCGACCGAGGTGCGGAACACGTCGAGCGTGCGCATCGCGATCTTGAAGCCCTCGCCTTCGCTGCCGACGCGGCTCGATGCCGGCACGCGGCAGTTCGTGAAGTGCAGGCGGGCCAGCGGGTGCGGCGCGATGACGTCGATGCGCTCGGCGATCTCGAAGCCGGGCGCATCGGCGTCGACGATGAAGGCGCTGATGCCGCGCGAGCCCTTGGGGTCGCTACCGGTCCTTGCGAACACGACGTAGAAGTCGGCGATGCCGCCGTTGCTGATCCAGGTCTTGTCGCCGTTCAGCAAGTAGGTATCGCCCTCGGCGCTGGCCGAGCAGGCCATCGCGGCGACGTCGCTGCCGGCCTCCGGCTCCGACAGCGCGAAGGCGGCGATGGCTTCGCCCGTCGCCACGCGCGGCAGGTAGCGCTTCTTCTGTTCTTCGCTGCCGGCCAGGCTGATCGCACCGGATCCGAGGCCCTGCATCGCGAAGGCGAAGTCGGCGAGGCCGTCGTGGCGCGCCAGGGTCTCGCGCGCCAGGCAGATGGCGCGCGTGTCGATGGTGTCGCCGGCCCCGCCGTGGGCGCGGCCAGCGACGGCGTGAGCCAGCCAGCCGCCGTCGCCGAGCGAGCGCACGAGGGCGCGGCAGGCAGCGTCGACGGCGGCGCGATCGCTGCCGTGCGCGTGTCCGAGCGACGCGTCGGCCCACGCTTCGAGTTCGGCGGCGAAGGCCCGGTGGCGCGGCTCGAAGAACGGCCAGTCGAGGTGATCGGGCGCAGCGCGCGGCATGGCGATCCTCTTCACCACTTCGGCGCGATCCGCTCGCCCCGCAGGATCTCGTACGGGTCTCCCCAGCCCGGCGCGGTTCTCAGGCGGTCGCGCCAGGCAGCGAGGTTCGGGAAGCGCTCTTCGAGCACGTAGCCGCTCTCGTCGGCCGGGTAGAACAGATAGCCGGAGAGCGACATGTCGGCGATCGTGAGCGCGTCACCGACCATGTAGTCGCGCGACGCTAGATGCTTGTCGACGACGTAGAACGCGCTGTCGACGCGGCTCTTCAGGAACGCGGCGACGGCGGGGTCGGCTTGCTTGGCGGCGAACGACTTCATGAAGCGCCAGGTGGCGAAGTAGCTCGTGAACTTGTGGTTGTCGTAGAAGAGCCAGCGCAGCACTTCGCGGCGCTCGTCTTCGCCAGCGCCGCCAAACTTGCCGTGCTGCTCTGCGAGCATCGTCAGGATCACGCCCGACTGCGTGATCTTGCGGCCGTCTTCGAGTTCGAGCACCGGCACCTCGCCCATCTCGTTGACGCCTTCGCGCCAGCTCGGGTCGCGCGTGGCGCCGGCCGCGAAGTCGGCGAACGACATCGGCACCGGCTGCCAGGCCACGCCGAGCGCGCGCAGCAGGAAGGCGACCTTGAAGGTGTTGCCCGATTGGGCGAAGCCGTGCAGCTTGAGCATGATGTCAGTTGCCTTCGAAGTGCGGTTTCTGTTTGGCGGCGAACGCCTCGTAAGCGCGCGTGAAGTCTTCGGTGAGCATGCAGATCGCCTGCGCCTGCGCTTCGGCCTCGATCGCCTGCTCGATCGTCATCGCCCACTCCTGATGGAGCATGGTCTTGGTGATGCCGTTGGCGAAGGTCGGGCCGGCGGCGAGGTCCTTCGCCAGCGCCATCGCCTCGTCGAGCAGCTTCGTGGGCTCGACGAGCCGATTGAAGAAGCCCCAGCGCTCGGCTTCCTCGCCGCCGAGCGAGCGGCCGGTGTAGAGCAGCTCGCTGGCGCGGCCCTGGCCGACGATCCTCGGCAGCATCGCGCAGGCGCCCATGTCGCAGCCGGCGAGGCCGACGCGGTTGAAGAGGAACGCAGTCTTCGAGCGCGCGGTGCCGACGCGCAGATCGCTCGCCATCGCGACGATCGCGCCGGCGCCGGCGCACACGCCGTCGATCGCGGCGACGATCGGTTGCGGGCAGACGCGCATCGCCTTGACGAGATCGCCCGTCATGCGCGTGAACATCAGCAGCTCGGGCGCCTTCAGCTTCACGAGCGGGCCGATGATCTCGTGCACGTCGCCGCCGGAGCAGAAGTTGTCACCGGCACCGGCGACGACCACGACCTTCACGTCGGGCGCATGGCGCAGCCGCTCGAACAGATCGCGCAATTCGGCATACGAGTCGAACGTGAGCGGGTTCTTGCGCTCGGGGCGATTGAGCGTGACGCGGGCGACGCCTTCGCTCACTTCCCACAGAAAGTGCTCGGCGCGATAGCCGGCGAGCGGGCGGCGATTGCCGGCGACGAGTCCGGGGTCGATCGATGCATTCATGTCTTTCTCGTTCATGCCGCTTCTCCTTCGGCCGGGTTCAAGGTCTCGTGCAGATGCACGCGCAGCGTGCCGAGGTGCGCATGCAGCTGGCGCACGGCCTCGCCGTCGAGGCCAGCGAGCAGCTCGCGAATCCAGCGCTCGTGCTCCTCGGCCATGGCTTCGAAGCTGGCGCGGCCCTTCGGCGTGAGCCGCACGATCCACGCACGTCGATCCGAAGGCGAACTCTCGCGGACGACGAAGCCGTCGCGCTCGAGCTCGTCGGTGAGGCCGGTGACGTTGCCGCCGGTGACCATGAGGAACTTCGAGAGCTCGCGCATCTTCATGCCGGCCCTGGCGCGGTAGAGCTGCGAAAGGTAGTCGAAGCGCGCGAGCGAGATGTCGAAGCGCTCGCGCAGACGCCGTCGCACTTCGTTCTCGATCTGCGTGCTGCTGGCGAGCAGGCGCAGCCAGAGCTTGAGCACGGCGTGGTCGCCCTGGGCGACGCGGCCTTCGTGGCCGAGGCCACAGGCTGAGCGGAGGAGTTCGTGGGAGAGGTCGTTCTTCATGCGTGTCGAAATCACACGCCGAGCGCGCGGTTGGCCTGCTCGATGGGCGAGAGCCCGGCCGCCTGCGCTGCTTGCGCTCGCTCGCGTTCCAGGTTGCGCTCGAGCTGCGACTTGGCCGCGCGGTACTGCTTCGGCCACGCCACGTCGGTGTAGCCGATGCGGGCGGCCTCGTGCAGCGTCCACGCCGGATCGGCCAGGTGCGGCCGCGCGATGGCGCAAAGGTCGGCACGGCCGGCGGCGATGATGCTGTTGCAGTGGTCGGCCTCGGAGATCGCGCCCACCGCCATCGTCGGGATGCCGGCTTCGTTGCGTATGCGGTCGGAGAACGGCGTCTGGAACATGCGGCCGAAGACCGGTTGTTCCTTCTTGCTCACCTGGCCCGAAGAGCAGTCGATGAGGTCGGCGCCGGCGGCCTTGAAGGCACGCGCGATCTCGACGGCGTCAGAAGGCGTGATGCCGCCTTCGACCCAGTCGTGCGCCGAGATGCGCACGGAGATCGGCAGTTGCGTCGGCCACACCGCACGTACGGCATGGAAGATTTCGAGCGGATAGCGCAGCCGGTTCTCGAGCGAGCCGCCGTACTCGTCGGTGCGCTGGTTGGTAAGCGGCGAGATGAACGACGACAGCAGGTAGCCGTGAGCGCAATGCAACTCGAGCCAGTCGAAGCCGGCTTCGGCGGCATAGCGCGTGGACTGCACGAACTGGTCGCGCACCGCATCCATCTCGGCCCGCGTCATGGCGCGCGACCAGTCGCTCACGCCGTCGAGATACTGCTGCGGCGAGGCCGAGAGCAGCTCCCACTTGCCTTCGTCGAGCGGCTGGTCGATGCCTTCCCAGGCCAGGCGCGTGGAGCCCTTGGCACCGGAGTGGCCGAGCTGGATCGCGATCTTCGCTTCGCTGTTGCCGTGCACGAAATCGACGATGCGCTTCCACGCGTCGCGCTGCTGCGTGTTCCACAGGCCGGGGCAGCCGAGCGTGATGCGCGCCTCGGGTGAAGGGCAGGTCATCTCCGCGAAGACGAGGCCGGCGCCGCCCATCGCGCGGGCGCCGAGGTGCACGAGGTGATAGTCGCCGGGCACGCCGTCGGCGCCGGCGGAGTACTGCGCCATCGGCGAGACGACGATGCGGTTCTTCAGCGTGATGCCGCGCAGGGTGAACGGCGTGAGCATCGGTGGAATCGAGGTTGCGCGCGTGCCGCCCTCACCCCGGCCCTCTCCCGCGAGCGGGAGCGGGAGGCCGGCGGCTCGGCGCGCGATCCACTGCTCGTAGTCCTCCACATAGCCCTTGTCGCGCAGGCGCAGGTTCTCGTGGCTGATGCGCTGGCTGCGCGTGAGCAGCGAATACGCGAACTGCTCGGGCGGCAGGTTCACGTAGCGGTCGACGTGCTCGAACCACTCGGTCGAGTTGCGCGCCGCGTTCTGGATCCGCAGCACCTCGATGCTGCGCACGTCTTCGTAGTGCTTCAGCGCGGCGGGCAGGTCGCCGGGGTGCTGACCGATGGAGCGCGCCAGCTCGATCGAGTCTTCGAGCGCCAGCTTGGTGCCCGAGCCGATGGAGAAGTGGGCGGTGTGGGCCGCGTCGCCCATCAGCACGACGGGTGTATGGCCAAGCCAGTGCACCCAGTGCTGGCAGACCACGCGCGGGAAGCGGATCCACTGCGTCGACCCGCGCAGGTGCGATGCATTCGACATCAGCGCGTGGCCGTCGAGCACCTTCGCGAACAGCTTCTCGCAGAACGCGATCGCCTCTTCCTTCTCCATGCGGTCGAGCCCGGCCGCCTTCCACACGGCCTCCGGCGTCTCGACGATGAAGGTCGACGTGGTCTCGTCGAAGCGGTAGGCGTGGGCCTGGAACCAGCCGTGCTCGGTCGGCTGGAAGTCGAAGGTGAAGGCGTCGAAGAGCTTGGTGGTGCCGAGCCAGACGAAGCGGCAGTCGCGCATGTCGACGTCGGGCTCGTAGGTGCTCGCGTACTCGGCGCGGATGCGGCTGTTGAGGCCGTCAGCGGCGATGATCAGGTCGGCGTCGGGGTAGGCCTCGGCCCCCTTTACGTCGGTCTCGAACACGAGCTCGACACCGACTTCCTCGCAGCGCGCCTGCAGGATGTTGAGCAGGCGCTTCCTCCCGATGCCGCAGAAGCCGTGGCCGCCCGAGGTGACCTGCGTGCCGCGGATGTTGACCTCGATGTCGTCCCAGTGGTTGAACGCACCCAGGATCTCGGCCGCGCTCTTCGGGTCGGCCGCCTGCAGGTTGCCGAGTGTCTGGTCGCTGAACACCACGCCCCAGCCGAAGGTGTCGTAGGGCTTGTTGCGCTCGACCACCATGACCTCGTGCGCCGGGTTCTGCCGCTTCATCAGCAGCGCGAAGTACAGACCCGACGGACCGCCGCCGATGCAGACGATTTTCACATGAGACCTGAATAGTTGACCGCTAAAGCAGTTTAGCCTATTCCGCGAGCAGTATCCACTTGCCGTCCTTCAACTGCATCAGCTCGCGGCCGCGCTTGTCGAAGCCGGAGTGATCGGCGGCCGTCATCGTGTAGACGCCTTGCGTGCCGACGAGCTCCTTCGTCTGCTCGAGCGCGTCGCGCAGTGCCGAGCGGAACTCCGGCGTGCCAGGCTTGGCTTTCGCGGCGGCGATCGGCACGGCCTTCTGCAGCAGCAGGCCGGCGTCGTACACGTTGGCACCGAAAGTCGAGAACTTGGTGCCGGGGTAGGCCTTTTCATAGGCGCCGATGTAGTCGAGGGCGACCTTCTTGGCCGGGTTGCTGTCGGGCGCCTGGTCGATCACCAGCATCAGGCTCGCGGCCATCACCGCACCGTCGACGCTCTTGCCGCCGAGGCGCACGAAGTCGGGCGTGGCGGCGCCGTGGGTCTGGTAGATCTGGCCCTTGTAGCCACGCTCGACGAGCGTGGTGTGCGGCAGCACGGTGCCGCCGCCGGCGGCGCCGACGAGCACGGCATCCGGGTTGGCGGCGATGATCTTGGCGGCCTGGCCGAGCACGCTCTGGTCGCTGCGCGCGTAGCGCTCGTTGGCCACGACCTTGATGCCGACTTTCTCGGCCATTGGCACGAAGGTGCGGTACCAGGACTCGCCGTAGGCATCGCTGAAGCCGATGAAGCCGACCGTCTTCACGCCCTTCTTCACCATGTGCGCCACCAGCGCCTGCGAGATCAGGTCGTCGTTCTGCGTTGTCTTGAAGACCCAGGCTTTTTGCGCGTCCATCGGCAGCACCACGGCCGGCGTGCCGACGGGCGCCAGCATCGGCGTCTTGGCTTCCGCGATGAACTGGATCGTGCCCATCGCATTCGGCGAGCCCGAGGGGCCGATGATCGCGTCGACCTTGTCTTCGGTGAGCAGTTTCTTGACCAGCGCCACCGACTGCGTGGGGTCGGACGCGTCGTCATAGACGATGTATTCGACGTCGATGCTGCCGATCTTCTTCGGCAACAGCGCGCCGGTGTTCTTCTGCGGGATGCCGACCACCGCGGTCGGGCCGGTCGAGGAGGCGATGAGGCCGACCTTCATCTGCGCCTGGGCGGCGAGCGAGGCGAGGCCGAGGGAGATGAGCGCCACGAGGGCAGCGCTGCGAAGCGGGCGGGAGCGGGTCTGCATGGTCGAGAGGTCCTTGTCGATGAAGAGAGGAGCGTTGAATCAGAGGGCGAGGCTGCCCACGCTGGTGCCACCGCACACATGGAGCACCTGGCCGGTCACGAAGCCGGCCGCCGGATCGGTGAAGAAGCGCACGGCGCGCGCCACGTCGGCCGCCTCACCGAGCCGGCGCACCGGCACCGACGCGGCGAGCGCGGCCTCGCGCTCGCTGCCGGCCGCGACGACTGCATGGAACATGGCCGTGCGGATCGGCCCCGGCGAAACGACGTTGACGGTGATGCCCTCCGGCGCCAGCTCGAGCGCCCAGGTGCGCGCCATGCCGATCATGCCGGCCTTGGTGGCCGAGTACGCGGTGCGTGTGGCGAGGCCCAGCGCCGCCCGCGACGAAATCAGCACGACGCGGCCGAAGCGAGCCGCCCGCATCGCCGGCAGCACCGCTTGCACGAGCTGGATCGCGGCGCCGAGGTGGAGTTCGACGAGCACGTCGAGGTCGTCGAGCTTCACGTCGGCGAGCAGCGCCGGGCGGATGACGCCGGCGTTGTGCACCAGCGTCGTCGCCTCGAAGCGGTGCGACAGATCGGCCACGGCCGCCGCGGTGGCAGCACGATCGGTCAGATCGACGACGACGCTGTGCAGCCTCGGGTGATCGATCGGTGATTTTTCGAGCGACAGCGACACGACTTCGTAGCTGTCGGCCAGCAGCTGCTCGCAGATCGCGAGGCCGATGCCGGCGCTGCCACCAGTAACGGCGGCGACGGGAGCAGCCGCTTCGCTCAAGCAGCCTCCTCGACCAGCGCGAGCACGCGCAGCGGACTGCCGCTGCCCTTCTCGATCTTCAGCGGCGGGCAGATCAGCATCGCTCCGGTCGGTGGCAGCTGGTCGAGATTCGTCAGGCATTGCAGGCCGTAGCGCCCGGCGCCGTGCATCGTCGAGTGGCACGGATAGGGCGGCCGCAGGTGATAGCCCTGGCCGGCGTCGGTGCCGATCGCCTCGGTGCCGAAGCCGAGCACGCCGCGCTGCTCGACGAGAAAGCGCACCGCTTCGGCGCTCGGACCGGGCGTGTGCTGGCCGGTCTCGTCGAAGTTCTGAAAGGCGACCGCGTCCTTCCGTTTCGACCAGTCGGTGCGCATCAGGAACCAGGCGCCTTCGGCGACGCGGCCGTGCGCCACCTCGAAGCTCTCGATGTCGTCGACCGTGAGCAGGTAGTCGGGATCGGCCGTCGCCGCGGCGACGCAGTCGATCACGAATGCCGGCGCCACGAAGTTCTGCGGCGCAATCGTGTCGACCGAGTTGTTGGCGAGGTCGCGGCCGGAGATCCAGTGGATCGGCGCATCGAAGTGGGTGCCGGTGTGCTCGCCGCAGGAGAAGTTGTTCCAGTACCAGGCCGGGCCGCGCGCGTCGTAGGCCGAGATCTCTTCGATGCGGAACGGCCAGCACTGGCCGAACTCGGGCGGCAGCGCGATCTGCGGGAAGTCGGGCGAGAGCGTCTGCGTGAGGTCGACGACGCGGACGCGGCGGCTGGCGAGGGCGGCGGCGAGCTCGGCGAGGAGCGTCGGCGCAGCATCGGAAACGGAGTTCATGGACGAATCGTCGCACGGCCCGGTGCCGGGAACGGACAGACGCGGGCCTCGACAGTTTTGACGACGACGACACCTCGTTCGCACGAGATCATGAGCCGTGGTGTGGACGCTTCATAGCGTCACTGCACCCGCGGCCGCGATCCTCGACAACGACCACCGAGAGAGCGCCATGAAACACACTGTCTTCATCGCCATCGTCTCAGCGCTGATCGGGTTCTGCACTGCATCGCAGGCGAATATTTCGGTCGACCCGGCCGGACTGACCAGCGCCGATCAGACGGTCGACTTCGAGAGCGTGCCGCTCACCCAGAACGATTCGGTGACGAACCAGTTCAGCAGCTTCGGCGTCGCCTTCACCGGCGCCTACGGCAACCCGGATCTTTCCTCGCTTCTTCCGAACATCAGCGGCAACCGGATCGGCAACTTCCAGTCCGGCATCGGTGAGTCGCTCCTTTTCACGCTCGACTTCGCGAGCGATCTGGGCCAGGCCGCGTTCGCGCTGGTCACGGCCGAGGGAACCACGACATTCCAGGCCCTGCTGGACGGCGTGGTCGTCGAGACGGCGTCGTTCGTCACCTCGTTCACCGACAGCAGCAACCTCTTTTCCTTCTCGAACATCGTCTTCGACCAGATCGCCATCCGCGTCGAGTCCTTCGACCGGGCCTTCCTGCTCGACAACCTGCAGATGGTGGCGGCGGTGGCGGCGCCTGTCCCGGAGCCGGAAACGTGGGCGCTCATGCTGGCGGGGCTGTGGTCCGTCGGCGAAATCGCGCGCCGGCGCCGCGCCCTTCGCAAGCAGCGCTGAAGCACAGGCGTCGTCCGGTCGGGCGTCGACGTGGCAGGCGCGCGGCCTGCGTCTCTTACGATGCGCGCATGAAAGCCAGCGCATGACGACGACAGCCGCCCCGCGGCCCGATGGCCGCATCGCGGTCGTGACCGGCGCCGCCAAGGGCATCGGCTGGGCGACGGTGCAAGCGCTGGTCGCCGACGGTGCCACGCCGGTTCTCTTCGACCGCGACGCCGGCGCGCTCGCTGCCGCCGGCTGCCGCCTCGCCGAGCGCGGCGTCGATCACCTCGCGCTCGGCCTCGACGTTGCCGACGAAGCCGCCGTCGACGCGGCGATGGCCGCGGTCGTGGCGCGCTTCGGCCGCATCGACGTGCTCGTCAACAACGCCGGCATCGCCCTGCGCCGGCCGACGCTCGAACTCTCGCTCGCCGACTGGCAGGCGGTGGTCGACGTCAACCTCACGGCCGTGTTCCTGTGCTCGCGGGCGGCCGCTCGCACGATGATCGACAGCGGCGGCGGTGCCATCGTCAACGTCGCCTCCATCATGGGTTTGTCGGGCGGCGGCCTCTACCCCAACCTGTCGTACCAGGCGACCAAGGGCGCGGTCGTGAACCTCACCCGCGCGCTCGCCGTCGAGTGGGCCGGCCGCGGCATTCGCGTCAACGCGGTGGCGCCGACGTGGGCGAAAACGGAGTTGACGCAGGGCCTCTTCGAGAGCCCCGAGCTGATGGCGCGCGTGCTCGAGATGACGCCGCTGCGCCGCCTCGCCGAGCCCGCCGACGTCGCCGACGCGATCGTGTTCCTCGCCTCGCGCCGCGCCGCCATGATCACCGGGCACACGCTGCCGGTCGACGGCGGCTTCCTCGCCCAGTGAGCGTCGCGCTCGATCCCTCGACGCCCGACCCTCGCTATCGGGCGGCCGCCGACAGCGAATAGGGAACCGTCTTGCCGCCGCCCTGCTGCCAGGCGTCGATTCCGCCGCGGTACCAGAGCACCTGGGTGTAGCCCGCTTCGACGGCGCGCAACGACGCGTTGTACGAGTGCCAGCAGCTGCTGCTGCGGCAGTAGAAGACGATCGGCTTGCTCTTGTCGCCGCCGGTCAGGGTCTCGAGCGCCTTCGGAAACATCGCCACGTCCTTGCCGAACATGCGCTGCTCGCCGATGCCGTTGCCGAGCCCCTGCGCGGATTCGATCATGGTCGAGCCGCCCAGCGCGTCGATCACCACGAGCGCTGGCTCCGCGGCCAGCATCGCCTTCAGCTCGTCGGTCGTGACCGTCTTCGCCCCCGGTACCTTCAGCGGCGTGGGCACGTTGTACGGCGGCCCCTTGGTCCTCGACATTTCGCCGACGCCCCAGTCCTTCGATTCGTCGGCGTAGTCGGCTGCAGATGCGCAGAACGCGGCGGTGCCGATGCAGAAGGCGGCGCAGAAGACGCGGATCGAGTGGCGAGTCGCGGACATGAACGGGCTCCTTTCGATGGACAGGTCCGACAGCGTAACTCGTTATCGGCCGGCGCGAAGCGACGCTTCGTCGACCGTCGCCAGCCCCTGCAGGAAGCGCTCGGCCTCGGCGAGCTGCGCCAGCGACACGTATTCGTCGGCCTGGTGCGCCTGGGCGATGTGCCCGGGGCCGCACACCACCGTCGGCACGCCGGCGCGCTGGAAGAGACCGGCCTCGGTGCCGAAGGCGACCAGCGTCGTGCCTTCGGCCGCGGCCAGGCGCTGCGCCAGCAGCACGGCGACGTCGTCGGCGCGGGCCAGGAACGCCGGCATCTCGCAGAGCGTCTCGAAGGCGATGCCCGCCTCGGGCGCCACTGCCTTCATTGCCGGCTCGAGCGACGCGGCGTAGGCCAGCACTTCTCGCTGCAGGTCGGCTGCGTCGGTGCCGGGCAGGTTGCGGAATTCGTAATGGAATCGGCAGTCCTCGGGCACGACGTTGTCGGCGATGCCGCCCTCGATCACGCCGACCGAGCCGGTGGTGTAGGGCACGTCGAAGCCCGCGTACCTCGCCTCGCCGTCGCGCCAGCGCTCGGCCATGTCGGTCAGCTTACCGACGACGCGGGCGCCGACCTGGATGGCGTTGACCGACTGCGGCGTCAGCGACGAGTGCGCCGCCTTGCCCTTGACGCAGCAGCGCCACCGGTACACGCCCTTGTGCGCCAGCGCCGGCACCATGCCGGTCGGCTCGCCGACGATGCAGGCCAGCGGCAGCACGCCGCGCTCGCGCATGTCGGCGATGAGGCGGCGAGCGCCGAAGCCGCCGACCTCCTCGTCGTAGCTGAAGGCGAGGTGAACGGCGAACGGCAGGTCGGCCGCGAGCCACGCCGGCACCTGCGCCACGGCCAGGCCGATGAAGCCCTTCATGTCGGCGCTGCCGCGGCCGTAGAGGCGGCCGTCCTTCACATCGGCGCCGAGCGGGTCGAGCGACCAGTCCTGGCCGTCCCACGGCACCGTGTCGGTATGGCCGGAGACGATCACGCCGGCCGGCTTGCCCTCGCCCACGGTGGCGAACAGGTTGGCCTTGCCGCCTCCGTCGTCGAAGGTCAGCGTCGACGAGACACCGTGGCGAGCGAGCTCGTCGCGGATGAAATGGATGAGCGCGAGGTTCGAGTTGCGGCTGACGGTGTTCATGCCCACCAGCGAGCGTGCCATCGCGAGGGCGTGGGCGGAAGGCGCGGTCTGCATGTCCATCGGCGCAATATAGCGGTTGGTCCACGCCCGCCGCATCCCATGGTCGACAACGCCGAAAATATCCACCGCGACATCACCCGAGACGAGATCGACCGCGCCCGCGAGCGCATCGCCGCCGACGTGCGCCACACGCCGCTCATGCGCATTGCCGGCCGCCAGCTCGGCATCGACTGCGCCGAGCTGTGGCTGAAGCTCGAGCACCTGCAGGTCGGCGGCAGCTTCAAGGCGCGCGGCATGTTCAACCGGATGCGAGCCAACGCCGTGCCCGCGGCCGGCGTCGTCATCGCCTCGGGCGGCAACGCCGGCATCGCCGTGGCCGAAGCGGCCAAGGCACTCGGCGTGCGCTGCGAAGTGTTCGTGCCGACGAGTTCGAGCCAGGCCAAGCGCGACAAGCTCGCCGAGCTCGCGGCCGTGGTCACCATCGGCGGCAGCAGTTATGCCGAGGCGTTTGCCGCCAGCCTCGCTCGCCAGGCCGAGACCGGCGCGCTGCTCATGCACGCCTACGATCAGCGCGAGGTCGTGGTCGGCGCGGCGACGCTCGCCGCCGAGGTCGAAGAAGACGCGGGCGTTCCGGATCGAGTGCTGGTGAGCGTCGGCGGCGGCGGCCTGATCGCGGGCATCGCGGCCTGGTTCCAGGATCGCTGCCGGATCGA
>Ga0123338_10001901_pt1 | contig 19793 bp, 20 predicted proteins | sample grotaG_FD_89793 | JGI IMG/M metagenome (GOLD analysis project Ga0123338, IMG submission 89793) | Glacier valley bacterial and archeal communities from Borup Fiord, Nunavut, Canada, to study Microbial Dark Matter (Phase II) -... | ecosystem: Environmental > Aquatic > Freshwater > Ice > Glacier ...
GGCGCCGGGTCGCGCCTCGATGGCGCCGTGGCCTGCGATCAATTGCTCGCGCAGCGCCTGCCGAAATTCGTCTCCCAAGCCGCTGGCCCATCGGTCCCGTTCGAGGATGGCCATCGTTCCGTCGCCGAGTCGAACCAGCCACTGCGGCTGGTCGACCTGGGCAGGCACGCGCACCGGCTCGAGGACGATCGCGATCGCGATCGACGACGACGACGAGGCAGCGGAACGCGAGGGCACGTCACCCGGCATCAGCGTGTGATAGCGCACCACCGGCGCTGACGAGCAGCCCGAAAGCACGGCCGCGACGGCGACGATGAGGCGAATCGAACCGTGGGCCATGGCGCTCTCAGCGTTGGGGCAGCGGTGCATCGGCGGGCTTGCCGCGCAGGAGCGACTCCGGATGCTGCTGCAGATAGTCGGACAGCACTCGCAACGAGCGCGAGGTGCGCTGCAACTCGAGCAGCGTGTCCTCGAGGTTGCGCTGGACCGAGGCGTTCGGGTCGGTGACGTTGCGGTCGAGCCCTTCGAGCGAGGCCTGCGCGCGTGTCAGCGTGCGCTGCACTTCGGCGAGCGCCTTCTGCGCTTCCGGCGTGAGCTGGCCGATCGCGGCGCTGGTGCGCGACAGCGTCGTCTGCAGGTCGCGACCGATCGCGTCGAAAGGAATCTTGCTGACCTTCTGGACGATCTCGGCGATCTGCGGCTGGATCTCGCTGAGCGTTCCAGGCGCGGTCGGCATCGCGACGACGCCGGCGCCGGCTGCAGCGACGGGCCGGCTCGGGCCGGGCAGGAAGTCGAGCGCGACGTAGAGCTGGCCGGTCAGCAGGTTGCCGGTGCGAAGCTGGCCGCGCAAGCCGTTGGCGATGAGGCGGCGCAGCACATCGGCATCGTCGCCGCCGGCGGCGTCGCGAAGCAGCGCCGTGCGAACGCTGCCGAGCCGCAGCGGATAGACGTCGGCGATGACCTCGACCGGAAAGCGTTTGCGCTGGCCGTCGTATTGCAGCGCCACCGAACGGACCTTGCCGATGTCGATGCCGAGCAGGTCGACAGCGGCGCCTTCGGCGAGGCCGCGCACCGTCGAGTCGAAGATCATCCGCACCGTCACCGGCGCACCGTCGGGCAGCGCCAGCGCCGTGCGGCGGTCGTTGTAGAGCGTGAACACGGTGTTCTCGGCAGCACGAGGCCCCTTCACGACACCGGGCGGCAGCTCGAAGGCGAGGCCGCCGGCGAGCACCGAAGCGAGCGTCTGCGTGTTCAGCGTCAGACCGCTGGCGTTGACCGTGAGATCGATGCCGCTGGCGTTCCAGAAGCGCATCTCCCGGGTGACGAGCTTGTTGTACGGCGCCTCGATGAACATCCGGATCGCCACCTCGTCGCGGTCCGGATCGAGCGTATAGCCGACGACGCGGCCGACCCGGGCGCGACGGTAGAAGACCGGCGAGCCGACGTCGAGCGAGCCGAGGTCGTCGGCGCGCAGCACGAACACCGAGCCCGGCTCGCCGCGCAGCACGAACGGCGGCGCCTCGAGCCCGACGAACTCGGTCCGGCTCTGGCTGGCAATGCCCGCATCGGCGGCGATGTACGAGCCCGACAGCAAGGTGCCGAGGCCGCTGACGCCACCGACGCCGATGCGCGGTCGCACCACCCAGAACGTGGTGTCTTCGACGGCGAAGGCAGCGGCCGGGCGGTCCAGCTGCACGACCGCGACGACGCGCTTGCGGTCGTCGCGCAGCGATACCGAGGCGACCTTGCCGATGATGACTTCCTTGTAGCGGACCTCGGTCTTGCCCGCCTCGATGCCGTCGGCCGAGGCGAACTCGATCTCGATGCGCGGGCCGGCCAGGAAGACCGTGCGAACCAGCATCGATGCCGCGATCGCGATCGCCACCGCCGGCACCAGCCAGACGAGCGACACATGCCAGCGCGGGGCCTTGACGACACGCGGCTTCGGAAGCCCTGCCGGGACCTCGGGTGGCGGCGGCACCGGTGGCGGCTGCGGCTCGGGCGGCGTGTCCGTCATGTCGCGGCCGGCTGGAGGTTCGTCGGCGCCTCGGCGTCGCGCCAGATCAACCGAGGGTCGAACGACCAGGTGGCGAGCAGCGTCAGCACGACGACGGCGGCGAACCACAGCAGGCCCGGCCCGGCTTCAGCGCTGGCGAGGGGGCCGAAGCGTACGGTCGCAGCCAGCAGCAGCACGACATAGACGTCGAGCATCGACCAGTGACCGACCGCCTCGATCAGCCGGTAGAGCCGCGCCCGCTCGAGGCGGCGCCAGGCCGGTGCGTAGCGCACCGTCCAGGCCAGCAGGCCGAGGACGCCGATCTTCAGCACCGGCACGGCGATGCTTGCGATGAAGACGATGATCGCAAGCCCCCAGGAACCGTCGACCCAGAGTTCGTGGATGCCGCCGAGCAAGGTGTGCTCGCCGTGTTGCAGGGCGTTGGTCGTGACCAGGACCGGCAGCACGTTGGCCGGGACATAGAGCACGGCCGCGCCGGCGACGCACGCCCATGTCCGTTGCACCGCGAAGGGCTTGCGGGCACGCAGCGCGTGGCCGCAGAGCGAACAGCGCTGGATCCAGCCACTGGTGTCGCCTTCGGGCACGACGTTGGCCGACACCAGGCCGCAACTTTCGCAGCCGAGCAGCGCGGGCTCGCGGCTCGCACTCACGAGCTCTGCCACCAGAGGTGCTTCAGGCCAGCCGACTCGATGGCCGCGAACAGCAGCGTCACCGCGCCCAGCGCGTACAGCCCAGGTCCGGGCGCGGTGTCGGCGAGCCCCGACAGGCGCACCAGCGACAACAGGACGCCGACCGTGAACACCTCGATCATGTTCCAGCGACCGGCCTGGTGCAGCATGCGAACGCACATCGCAAAGCCGGGCGGGCGGCGGCCGGCAGCGAGCGGCGCCAACACGTAGAGGCGCAAGGCGATGAAAGCGGCGGGTGCCACCAGCGCCGTGATCGCGGAGAGAACCGCGACGACCTCCTGGCCGCCCTGCCATGCCGCGAGGATCGATTGCGGCAAGGTGGCCGACTCGGTGCCGCCGCGCAGGCTGATCGACATCAGCGGCGCGCTCACGAGCACCAGCCAGGCGGCGGCGGCCGTCGTCGTCAGGGCAAGTACGGCCATGATCGAAAGGCGATGGCCGCGGCCGATGACGGCGTCGCAGCGAACGCAGCGCGCGATCTCGCGACTCGCCATAGGCAGCCAGCGGTGCGGCAGTCCGCACTGTTCGCACACCACCAGGGAGTCGTCGTCACGGCTCATCGCAATCCATCGGAGGGAGTCGCGCCGGGATCCCGGCGTCGGCGGCGATTATCGCGGCGACGCGAACCGCCCACGCCGACCGTCGAAATCGGTCTCAGTCAGACAAGCCCGCGACCACGACGGAGTGCTCTTTACGTAGCGATGGCAGATGCGTGCCGGTGAGTCCGAATGCAGCCGAGGCCATTGCCGTGCGCCTCAACGATGCGTGGCTGACGGCGCCATTCACCACACTGTAGAAAATGAAGAGCAAGGCAATCGCCGTGAGCACGCCGCCGGCCACCACGCCGTGATGCAACCGCAACCGTTGCTCGCGGCTCACGGGTAGACCTCGACGATGGCGACGGCCGAAGCCGACTTCTTCGACTGTCGCTCGGGAATGAGCGGCGACGCGCCCACCGCCGGACCACTGCCGCCGACCCGCTCGAAGTCCTCGCTCGGTGACGAACTGAAGAACCAGCGAACGAAGCGATCGAGTCGCACAGCGAGGGCATCCATCCATGTCTCCTGGAGATCGACGAACCATAGCGAAGGCGGGTGCTTGCAGCAGCCGGGCGACCTCGCCCGAAAGCGTCGGACGCAACCTACATGGGAGCTCTTGATGTGCGATGGGACGCTCTCCTACAGAGCCGGCTTGCGCAGTCGGACGGCATCCGGGCACGGTCCATGCGATCCTCGGCCGGCGTCGCCAAAGAGGCCGGCGTCGCCAAAGAAACGGGAGTCCAGGATGCTCATCAAGATCGGGTTCGACATTGAGCTCGCGGTCGCAACTCCGATGGCGCTCATCTACCTGCTGCGCGTCCACCCGTCGCGCCACGCAGATCTGGTGGCACCGGAAAACCTGCAGGTGAGCGGCGGCCTGGTGCCCGAGCTGTATGTCGACGTGTTCGGCAATCAGGTCGGCCGCGTCAATGTGCCCGTCGGCATGCCGAACGTTCGACTCACCAACAACGCCGTCGTGCGCGACTCCGGCGAGCTTGACATCGAGGGCACCGACGCCCGCCAGCACGACCCGACGGAGCTGCCCGCCGAGACCCTGCAGTTTCTGTTGCCGAGCCGCTACTGCGAAGTCGACAGTGAATTGCTGGCGTTCGCCTGGAACCAGTTCGGCAACACGCAGCCGGGATGGCCGCGCGTGCGCGCCATCTGCACGTTCGCGAACCAGCACCTGAAGTTCAACTACAAGACCGCGCGACCGACCCGGACAGCCCTCGACGCTTATCGGGAGCGCGAAGGCGTGTGCCGCGACTTCACGCATCTGGCCATCACGCTGTGCCGCTGCATGAACATCCCGGCGCGCTACACCACCGGCTATCTCGGCGACATCGGCGTGCCGGCGGCGGGACTGATGGATTTCAGCGCCTGGTTCGAGGTCTTCCTCGGTGACCGCTGGTACACCTCCGATGCCCGCCACAACGCCCGCCGCATCGGCCGCATCGTCATGGCCCGAGGCCGCGACGCCGGCGATGTGCCGATCACGATGTGCTTCGGCCCGAGCACCCTGCTTCGTTTCGATGTCGTTACCGACGAGATCGTCGATCCCTCCCCGCTCGCCGCTGCCGCTTAGGCCGCAGCGAGCCAAACTCAACCTAGGAGATCACGCGATGACCCACCCCACCGACAAAATCCAGGGTGAAGGCGACTACGAGGCCGCCCGCCGCTACGACAAGGCCGCCCAGGAATTCGCGGAGTCCGGCAAGGTCGAGCCGGCGGCACACGACGCGGCGCCGCACGACGCCGAGGAAGCCGAGGAGATGAAGAAGGCCGAGGAGATCGGCAAGTCGCACTCCAAGGGCGAACGCTAGCCCTTCGACTTCTGCCTTTCTTTCGCTGTCGCCGGGGTCGAGGCACCCGGTGACACCGAAGCGGCCGGCATCGGCATCGCACCCGGAGTGCGAGCAGCAGCCGAGATCACGCCGCTGGTGCGAACGAGGTTGGTGCACTCCCTGTCGGCCTTCTTCGCGTCGTCTTTCGAGCCGGTGTCGATGAAGGGGATGATCGCCGCCAGCGGATTCAGCAATGCCAGCAGTCCGGCCGCACCGACCTTGCCTGCCAGCTTGCCGAGCTCGAGCGAGACGGCCGGCTTGCCGAGCGTGCCGCGAAGGTGGACCGGCGTGCGCAGAGCCAACGGACTGAAGTCTTTCGGCGACACGACGGCACGGAGATCGAGCGCCTCGTCGCGAAGCGACACCGAACCGTCGATCCAGATCGTCGAGTCCCGCGTGTTGATGACGAAGATCTTCGGCTTCGCCACGCCCTTGACGACATCGAGGTCGGCGACGTTGCAGAGGATCGGCAATGCATCGTCGCCCTTGATCACCATGCCGAGCGCCTGGGCGACATCGATGCCCGCGGCTTCCACCGCGAGATGCGAGACGGCCGCATCGCGCATGTGCATGCGGATGTCGCCGTCGAGGCTGGCCAGGATCTCGGCTGTGGAGCGGCCGCTGCCCTTGACCTTGACGAGCGCGTCGAGCTTGCCGGACAGATAGGGTGGCGCGTTGCCCGATCGCTTCAGCTTCAGCCAGCGCGCCAGATTGACGCCGACGAAGCGCATGTCGGCCGTCCACAGCGCCTGCGAGCCGCGGCCGTCGAGCTGCAGGTAGCCGAGCAGCTTGCCCTCGGCCGTCGCGCCTTCGATGTCGGCGAGAGTGAGCACGCCGTCGGCGAGCAGCAGGTGAGCACGCGCCGGTCGCAGCGGCTCGATGACGCTGGTGCCGGGATCGAACATGGCGATGTCGAAGAGCACGTTGGCGTCCATCGCGCGCAGCGACGGCAGGTCGAACTTCTTGTCGGGGATCACGCGGCCGGCGGCGGTGGAGCCGGCCGGCGCCGCCTGGTCGGGCGCAGGCGCGCCGATGGCCGGGCCGAGGTCGGCCAGCAGCAGGCGCGAACCGCCGAGCTTGCCGGACAGCAGCGGCTTGCTCGCCCCGGTGTCGTACGTGAACGCGCCGTTGAGCTGGCTCGAGCCGATGCGGGCGTCTTCGAAGACGGCTTTCCAGACTTTGGCGTCCTTGGCGATGGTGCCGTGGGTCTTGAACGATGGCGTCGTCGGCAGCGTCACGCCGAGCGGATCACCGACGGCCGCGAGCGACTGCCCCGCCAGTTCGAAGCGGCCCATGAGAGCGGCGAGATGGAGCGGGTCGGTGGTGCTGCCCTTGAACGACAGAGTGGCGCGGCCGATTGTGGCCACCAGGGTCAGTGGCTGCGCCTGCGCTTCCTTGCCTTCGGCGAGGAAGCCGAGCACGCCGGCGGTGCGGAGGTCGATCAGCACCGGCAGCTTTCGATACTGCCCGGTCGCCTTCAGGCGCAGGCCGCTCTCGCCATCGGCGAGCGTGACGCGCTCGGCCGCAGCCGAGGCGCCGGAAGCGGCGCCGCCGGCGCGCACGGCAATGCCGGCGCCGCTGGCGCGGTTGGACGCCGAGGCCGAGGAGGCGCTGGGGTCAAAGGCGGTGCCGCGCCCGCTGCCGTCGCTCAATGCGAAGCGGGCGTCGATCTTCGCTGGCAGGACCGCGTCGCCATAGACCACATGACCGTCGCCGACGCGCAAGGTACCGAAGGTCGGCAACTCGGTCGGCCTTTCCGCGGTGTCGACGGTCTTCTTCTTGCCGAATTGCCACGATGCCCGGCCGTCGGCATCGCGTTCGAGCGCAGCGTCCATCTCGCTCGCTTCGAGTTCCCTCACGTGCAGCGGCCGGCCGCGCCAGGCGCGCCAAAGATCGAGGTAGCCGAGCGTCAGTCGCGCGTCCTTGGCGAGCAGCATGTGCGGCGCGCTGCTCCACTCTGGCGCGCCGATCTCGATCGACGACGCCATGACACGGACGCTGCCGAGCAGTCCGATGCGAACGCCCTCGCCTGAGCTGCCGTCGCCGACGAACGCGACCTTCCGGTCCAGCGTCTTGGCCAACTGCCGTTGTACCGGACCGACGAGAAAAGGCCAGCCGACGGCCTCGCACACACCGACCACCAGGATCGACGCCGCCAGCAATGCCAGCAGCGCGAGAGGCCAGCGCACACCGGCGCGCCAGGCCGCGAGCGGATTCTTCATCGCCGCATTGTTGCCGTCGCGGTGCGGCGACCCTATCGGTTGCAGCGCGCCATCCCTGTGGGTTCGCTCCTACAGCAGCAGGCGGCTCAGCACCTCGGGGTTGAGCAAGGTCGGCGGGACCTTGCGCAGCGCCCCGTCGGCAAGTGCCGCGATCAGGTTGTCGGCCGCGAGCTGCGCCATCGCGCGCCGCGTCGGCAGGCTGGCGCTGGCGATGTGCGGAGTGAGGACCACGTTGTCGAGTGCGAGCAGGTCGGGATGCACCTGCGGCTCGCCCTCGACCACGTCGAGTCCGGCGGCGGCGAGCCGGCCTTCGCGCAAAGCCGCTGCCAGCGCGACATCGTCGACGACGCCGCCGCGCGCGATGTTGACCAGCGTCGCCCCCGGCTTCATCAGGGCCAGCTCGGCAGCACCAACCGCATGGTGCGACGCTGCGCTGTAAGGCACGACGACGACGAGGTGATCCGACTCCCGCAGCAGCGTTTCCTTGTCGACGTAGCGGGCGCCGAGACTCGCCTCGACGCCGGCCTCGAGCCGCGACCGGTTGTGATACAGCACCGGCATCGCGAAGCCGTGGTGGCCGCGGCGCGCGATCGCCCGGCCGATGCGGCCCATGCCGAGGATGCCCAACGTGGCGCCGTGGACGTCGGCACCGGCGAACAGGTCGACGCTCCATTTCGTCCACTCGCCACGGCGCACGAACCGCTCGCTCTCGCTCACTCGGCGCGCCGCCGACATCACCAGCGCGAAGCCGAAGTCGGCGGTCGTCTCGGTCAGCACGCCGGGCGCGTTCGTGACCATGACGCCGCGCGCCGTGCAGGCAGGCACATCGATGTTGTTGTAGCCCACGGCCAGGCTGCACACCGCCTTCAGCTCAGGGCACACGACCAGCAGCTCGGCATCGATCGGCTGCGTGCCGGTGACGTAGACGCCGGCCTTGCCCTGCAGCCGGGCGACGAGCTCGCTGCGGCTCCAGATCACGTCGGCTTCGTTGCCTTCGACGTCGAAGTGCTCGTGCAGCCGCGCCATCACCTCCGGAAAGATTCGGCGGCAAACGAGGATGGCGGGTTTCGACATGACCTTCACCCGTGACCGGTCAGCCAAGAAAGCGGACGAAGCCGGCGACCGGTTCGCGCTCGGTGACCAGCGTGTTCTCGATCGCCTGCGTGTCGGCGTGGCCGAGCGACATGCCGCAGACGAGCTGCTGATTCGGCGGTGCGCCGAGGGCTGTGGTGATGATGCGATGGAAAGGATTGAAGGCGGCCTGCGGGCAGGTGTCGAGGCCGCGGCCGCGGGCAGCCACCATCACGCTCTGCAGGAACATCCCGAAGTCGAGCCAGCTGCCCTGCCGCATCGTGCGATCGATCGTGAACATGAGGCCCACGGGCGCATCGAAGAACTCATAGTTGCGGCGATGCTGGGCGTGCATGCGCTCCTTGTCGGTCTTGGCGATGCCGAGCAGGCTGTAGAGATCCCAGCCGACCTTGCGACGACGCTCGATGAAGGGCGACGCCCACTCGGTCGGGTAGTACGGGTACTCCTCGGTGTGGCTGGCGCGAGCCACCGGGTCGTCGTAGGCGGCGACGAGTTGGGCCGACAGCGACTTCAGGGCGTCGCCGACGAGCACGTAGACCTGCCAAGGCTGCGTGTTCGTGCCCGACGGCGCCCGCGACGCGACGGCGAGGATCGCTTCGACCGCGGCGCGCGGCACCGGCGTCGGCAGGAAGGCGCGCACCGAGCGGCGCGAGGTGATGGCGGCATCGACCGCGTTCGCGGCGGCGTCTTGCTGGGTCATTGCAGCTCCCGGGCGAGCGTGAGCAACCGTGCCGGCAATGGCACCGGCCGCCGCGACGCGCGATCGACGTAGACATGGACGAAGTGGCCGCGCGCCGCGGTCTCGGCAGCGCCGGCGGCGAAGATGCCGATCTCGAAGCACAGGCTCGTGTCGCCGACGCGGCCCACGCGCAGGCCGGCTTCGACCGGTTGCGGAAAGGCGAGCGGCGCGAAGTAGTTGCAGTGCGTTTCGACGACGAGGCCGATGACGGAACCGCGCTCGACGTCGAGCGCACCCGCCTCGATGAGCAGGGTGTTGACGGCGCTGTCGAACAGGCTCAGGTAGACGACGTTGTTGAGGTGACCGTAGGCGTCGTTGTCCATCCAGCGGGTGCCGAGGGCGACGAAGCGCCGGTAGGCCGATCGCGGTGCCGGCGCCGGGCGCCTGGCGGTGGACGCGGTGTCTGCGTGAATCGGCGGTGTGTCGTCGAGCGAAGGTTCGATGCGGGCTTTCATCGGGGCGCATTCTTCCATTGCCGCCACGACTCGGTCGCGACAGCGAGCGTGTCGGCCTGGATCGCGACCGTCACGTCGAGGTCCTGGCCGTAGCCGCCGGCCATCGACAGCGCCACCGGCACCCGCTTCGCGCGCAGGCCGTCGAGGACGCGGCGATCGCGCGCGAGCAGGCCGGCGGCGGTGAGCTTGAGGCGGCCGAGGCGGTCGCCTTCGTGCGGGTCGGCGCCGGCAAGATAGAAGGCGAGGCCGAACGGGTCGGCGGCGTGCTCGCGCCACAGTGCGTCGAGGGCGCCGGCAAGCGCGGTCAGGTAGTCGGCGTCGCCGCAGCCGTCGGGCAGGCCGACGTCGAGATCGCTGCTCGCCTTGCGGAAGGGGAAGTTGCGGGCACCGTGCAGCGACAGCGTGAAGACGCTGGCATCACCTTCGAAGATGGCGGCGGTGCCGTCGCCCTGATGGACGTCGAGGTCGATGACGGCGACGCGCAATGCGTTGCCTCCGGCGTCGATCGCTTCACGCTGCAGCAGGCGTGCCGCGACAGCGACGTCGTTGAAGACGCAGTAGCCGCTGCCTCGTGTGGCGCTGGCGTGGTGGGTGCCGCCGGCCAGGTTGGCGGCGACACCTTCGACGAGCGCGGCCCGCGCCGCCGCGATGGTGGCGCCGACCGAGCGGCGCGAGCGCTCGACCATCGCCTCGCTCCACGGGAAGCCGATGGCGCGCTGCTCGGCCGCCGACAAGGTGCCGTCGATCACGTCGCGCAAGTACGGCTCGGCGTGGACGAGCGCCAGCACGTCGTCGCTCGCTCCCTCCGCCTCGACGGATTCCAGATCGGCACGACCCTCGACGCACTCGCGGAGCAGCCGGTATTTGCTGCGCGGAAAGCGATGGCCCGGCGGCAGCGGCAGCGTGTAGTGATCGCTGTGAAAGGCTTTCATGGCGAGCGATTGTGAAGAGCCTTGCGACGACCTGCCGGCGACCCTTTTTAGTCGCTCGTCTCTAAAGTGGTGCGGCGCAGCATGGAACGCTTGCAACGGCCGGTCCTTCCTCTATACTTCGTCTTTGTTGCAGTGCAACATTTTTATCCGCAACGGCGGCGCGAAGCTGCCACTTCAGGAGACATGAACATGATGACCGTCGAACAAGTGATGGGTGCCCACAAGGCCAATATCGAAACCCTCTTCGGCCTGACCGGCAAGGCATTCGAAGGCATGGAAAAGCTCATCGAGCTGAACATGCAGGTCGCCCGCACCGCGATGGACGAAGCCGCCGTCAACGCCAAGGCCGCCATGTCGGTCAAGGACGCGCAAGAGCTGATGGCCCTGCAGACGAGCCTGCTCCAGCCGGCCGCCGAGAAGGCCGCCGCTTATAGCCGCTACGTGTACGAGATCGCCGCCAGCACCGGCGCCGAAGTCACGCGCGTGGCCGAAGCGACGAGCGCCGACGCGCAAGCCAAGTTCATGGCCGTGGTCGACAACGCCGTCAAGAACGCGCCGGCCGGCACCGAGAACGCCGTCGCCCTGGTGAAGTCCGCTGTCGCCGCGGCCAGCAACGCCTTCGAAAGCGTCCAGAAGGCTGCCAAGCAAGCCGCCGAAGTCGCCGACACGAACTTCCAGGCGATGTCTTCGACCGCCGTTCGTGCCACCAAGACCAAGCGCGCCGCCTGAGAGAGCCCGCTCGAGAAAAAGCCCGGATGCGTCCGGGCTTTTTTTCGTTCAGGATGACAACGGGGCGGGTCAGTGGCTCTTGGCGGCCAGCCGCTCGCGCAGTTCGCCGAGGTGGGCGAGCGTAACGTCGCGGCCGGCCTTGATCGATTGCCGGCGGGTCGTGAAATCGGTGCCCGAGACGGCGCTCAGCAGCGGCTGCAGGACCACGTCGGCCTCGCGCAGTTCGTGGTTCTTGAGGCCGCGGCCCATGATCGCGAAGGTCTGCATCAGCATCCGGGCGGCGTCGCCGGTGGCGTTGCCCTCGGGCACGGCCGAGATGTCGACCGCGATCACGAACTCCGCGCCCATCTGGCGGGCGTGGTGCACCGGGATCGGCGCCGACAGTCCACCGTCGACGTATTCGCGCGCCCCGATCTTCACCGGCTGGAACACCGCCGGCACGGCGCTCGAGGCGCGCACCGCGGTGCCGGTGTCGCCGCGCTGGAACAGGATGGCCGAGCCGCTGTCGAGGTCGGTGGCGGCGATGCCGAGCGGGATCCGCATCTGCTCGATGTTGCGGTGGCCCGTCTTGTCGCGAACGAACTTCGCCAGCGCCTCGCCGCGCAACAGGCCGCGGCCCGGGTAGGCCCAGTCGGCGAACGAGGTCTCGTCCATCGCGTCGGCGATCAGCGCCAGCTCGCGGCCGCTCTTGCCCGAGGCGTACAGCGCCGCCACCAGGCTACCCGCCGAGGTGCCGACGACGAGGTCGGGCGCGAGGCCGTTCTCCTCGAGCGCCTGGATGACGCCGATGTGGGCGAAGCCGCGCGCCGCGCCGCCACCGAGCGCCAGCCCGATGCGCGGCCGCCGCGGAGCCACGACGGGGGGCGGCGGCGCTGCCGTCGGCGGCGGCGCGACGGCCACGATCGGTGCCACCGTTGGCTTCGGCGCACCCGCACAGCCAGCCAGCAACACCGCACCGAACTGCATCACGGCCGCACGCCGGCTGCTGCTTTCGCAGCTCATGTCCCCCTTATGCCGCACCGGGATACCTACCTGACGATTCTGTGTTTCCCATGGGTGTGGCGCTTCGATAGAGTCGCCGGTTTCGTGCGCATTCTGCGGCCGGCACGGCGCGTGCTTGAAGGATCCCGTTCCAGTCATGTACCGATACAACGACTTCGATCGCACATTCGTTCACCAACGTGCTGCACAGTTTCGTGACCAGCTGGGCCGCCGGCTCGTGGGCAGCCTCGGCGAGGAAGAGTTCCGCGCCCTTCGTCTGCAGAACGGCTGGTACGTGCAACGCCACGCGCCGATGCTGCGCGTGGCCGTGCCCTATGGCGAGCTGCATTCGCGGCAACTCAGGGCACTGGCGCGCATCGCCCGCGAGTTCGACGGCAAAGCCGGCGGTCCCTACGAGGAGCGCGGCGGCGGCTTCGGCCACTTCACGACGCGGCAGAACTGCCAGTTCAACTGGATCGCCCTCGAAGACGCGGCCGACGTGATGGACCTGCTCGCCGACGTCGACATGCACGGCATCCAGACCAGCGGCAACTGCATCCGCAACATCACCAGCGACTGCTTCGCGGGCGTCGCCGCCGACGAGACCGTCGATCCGCGGCCTTACTGCGAGATCCTTCGTCAGTGGAGCACCTTGCACCCAGAGTTCGCCTTCCTGCCGCGCAAGTTCAAGATCGCCGTCAGCGGCGCCGACGAAGACCGCGCCGCCACGGCCTGGCACGACATCGGCCTGCAGTTGAAGAAGAACGACCAAGGCGACGTCGGCTTCGAGGTCCGAGTCGGCGGCGGCATGGGCCGCACGCCGATCGTCGGCACCGTCATCCGCGACTTCCTGCCGTGGCGCGAGATCCTCGTCTTCATCGAGGCCGTAGTCCGCGTCTACAACCGCTACGGCCGGCGCGACAACATCTACAAGGCGCGCATCAAGATCCTCGTCAAAGCCGAAGGTCAGAAGTTCATCGACGCGGTCGAGGCCGAGTTCCAGAACATCCTCGAGCGCGATGTCGACGGCCTCGCCCACCTCGTCACCGATGCCGAGCTGGCGCGCGTTTCAGCCGGGTTCGGGCTGCCCGAGGGCGTCGCTGCCGTCGACGTCGAGGGCGACCACGCGCCCTGTTCGAAGCCCGCCGCCTACCAACGCTGGCTCGAGCGCAACGTGCACGCCCATCGCCTGCCTGGCTATCGCGCCGTGACGCTGTCGCTCAAGCGCGCCGGCCAGCCGCCGGGCGACGCGTCAGCCGAGCAGATGGAGCTCGCCGCCGAGCTCGCCGAGCGCTTCAGCGCCAGCGAGCTGCGGGTCTCGCACGACCAGAACCTGGTGCTGCCGTGGGTCCGCGCCAGCGCGCTGCCGGCGCTCTGGCAGGCCGCCCGCGAGGCCGGCTTCGCGACGCCGAACATCGGACTGCTCACCGACATGATCGCCTGCCCCGGCGGCGACCTTTGCGCCCTCGCCAACGCGCGCTCGATCCCGATCGCGGCGGCGCTGACCGAGCGCTTCGCCGACCTCGACGAGCTGCACGACATCGGCGACATCGATCTCCACATCAGCGGCTGCATCAACTCCTGCGGCCACCACCACAGCGGCCACATCGGCATCCTCGGCGTCGACAAGGACGGCATGGAGTGGTACCAGGTCTCGCTCGGCGGCGCCGATGGCTCCACCCTCAGCGGCGCTTCGGTGGCCGGCAAGGTGATCGGGCCGTCGTTCGCGGCCGACGAGGTGGCCGACGTGATCGAGGCCGTGATCGAGACCTACCGCGGCCAGCGCACGAGCGCCTCCGAGCGCTTCATTCAGACCGTGCGCCGCATCGGCCTGCCACCCTTCAAGGCCGCCGCCGATGCCGTGCGCGGAACGACGGCGGTACACGCATGAACTTGGGCCTGCGCTTCCTCGACGCGGCCAGCACCACCGCGGCCGACCTCGTGCTCGCCAACGACACCGACGTCGAATCGATCGCTGGCACGCTCGATGGCGTCTCGAGCATCGCCCTCGAGTTCCCGAAATGGGTCGACGGTCGGGCTTACAGCCAGGCGCGGCTGCTGCGCTCGCGCTATCGGTTTCGCGGCGAGATCCGCGCCACCGGCGAGGTCGTGGCCGACATGGTGCCGCTGCTCGTGCGCACCGGCTTCGACGCCGTCGTCCTGCGCATCGGCGAAGACCGCAGCGTCGCCGAGCGCGCTCTCTCCTTCTTCCCAGATGGCTACTACCAGGCCGATGTCGGCGAGCCCCTGCCACGCTTTCGCCGCGCCGACTCCGGGCGCGACGACCTGAGGTGAGCGTCGCGCCCGGCCGCGTCGTCTTCGTCGGTGCCGGGCCGGGCGAAGCCGACCTCATCACCTGGCGCGGCGCCGATCGCCTGCGCTCTGCCGAGGTCGTGCTGTTCGACTCGCTCGCCGACCCGTCGCTGCGCGCGCTCGCGCCCGACGCGAAGTGGATCGATGTCGGCAAGCGCGGCCTGCGCGGCGTGCCGCATGCGAACGCCGATTCCGGCGAGAACGCCGGCCAGGCGACCATCAACGCCCTCCTCGTCAAGCACGCGAGCGAAGGCCGCCGCGTCGTGAGACTGAAGGGTGGCGATCCGAGCGTGTTCGGCCGACTCGAAGAAGAGATCGAGGCACTGGCACGAGCCGGCATCGGTTGCGAGGTGGTTCCCGGCGTGACGGCTGCCTGTGCAGCGGCAGCCGCGACGAAGCGGCCGTTGACGCGGCGAGGCAGCGGCCGCAGCGTCAGCCTCACCACGGCGATGACCCACGACGTCGGCCTGCGCGCCGGCCGCCACGCCGACACCGAGGTGTTCTACATGGCTGGCAAGCAGCTCGCGGGTCTGGCGCGCAGCCTCGTTGCCGCCGGCTGGCCGGGCGATGCGCCGGCGCTTGTCGTCTCGCGCGCCGGCTGGCCCGACGAAGTCGCCAGCGACCATGCCGTCGCCGGGCTCGGCGATGCGACCGTGCTGCACGCCGGCCGGCCTACCGTGGTGATCGTCGGCGCCGGTGCCACCGCGCTGGCGACGCGGGCTGCGATGGTCGACGCGGGACGGAAGGCGACAACGTTGCCCCTGCCGGTGCCGGCCCGCACCACGCCGTAAACTCTTCGGTTGTCCGCATGCGCCTCCGTCGAGGGGCGCTCTTCTTTCGAGCCTCAGAGCCATCGCGCCATGACCCACGTCGTCCTCGAATCCTGCATCCGCTGCAAGTACACCGATTGCGTCGACGTCTGTCCGGTCGACTGCTTCCGCGAAGGCCCGAACTTCCTGACCATCGACCCCGACGAGTGCATCGACTGCGCCGTCTGCATCCCCGAGTGCCCGGTCAACGCCATCGTTCCAGAGGAAGACGTGCCGGGCGACCAGCAGCACATGATCAAGCTCAACGCCGAGCTGGCCGTGGGCTGGCCGAGCATCACCCGCCGCAAGGCGCCGCCGGTCGATGCCGACGAGTGGAAAGACAAAACCGGGAAGCTCGAGCAGTTGGTTCGCTGAGTCCACCCATGTTCTCGCGATGACCGCGCCCGTGATCGAGACCGACGCGCTGATCATCGGCGCCGGCCCGGTCGGTCTGTTCCAGGTCTTCCAGCTCGGCCTGCAAGACATCCGCTGCCACGTCGTCGATTCGCTGCCGCACGCCGGCGGCCAGTGCCTCGAGCTCTATGCCGACAAGCCTATCTACGACATTCCGGGGTTGCCGTTCTGCACCGGGCGCGAGCTCGTCGAGCGGCTCGAAAAGCAGATTGAACCGTTCAACTGCGGCTTCCATCTCGGCCAGCAGGTCGACCTCGTCGCGCGACGCGGCGACCAGCGCTTCGACGTCGCGACCTCGGCCGGCACCCGCTTCATCGCCGGCGCCATCGTCATCGCCGGCGGCGTCGGCTCGTTCCAGCCGCGCCGGCTGAAGCTCGACGGGCTCGACCGCCATCGCGGCACCCGCCTCTTCGAGCACGGCGGCGGCATCGCCGAGATGGCCGCCAAGCGCGTCGTCATCGTCGGCGGTGGCGAGGCGGCCGTCGCTTCAGCGATCGAGGCGAGCGGCGACGGCGAAGGTCGCGCCGGCAGCGTCACCCTCATCCATCGTCGCGACGACTTCGATGCCGGCGCCGACGCACTGGCGACCCTGCGCGAGCGCCGCAGCGCCGGCCGCATCGACTTCATCGCGGCGCAACCCGAAAAGGTCGTCGAGCACGACGGCGAACTCACCGGCCTCGGCCTGCTCTGCAGCGACGGCTCCTCGCGCACCGTGCCGCTCGACGCGCTCTTCGTGCTGCTCGGCTGGAGCCCCAAGCTCGGACCGATCGCCGACTGGGGCCTGGCGCTCGAGAAGAAGCAGCTCGTCGTCGACACCGCGCGCTTCGAGACCTCGGTGCCGGGCATCCATGCCGTCGGCGACGTCAACACCTACGCCGGCAAGAAGAAGCTCATCGTCTGCGGCTTCCACGAAGCGACGCTCGCCGCCTTCGCCATCGCCGAGCGGTTGCGCCCCGAGAGCGCGCAGCCGCTGCAGTACACGACCACCAGCCCGCGGCTGCACAAGCTGCTTGGCGTGGCGCCCGGCGAGCGGTAGATAATCTGCCCCGCACGCTGCTTTCGGGCCGCGCGCATCCGCTGGGGGTGTTGAGCTCTCGAAGACGAGTCTTCGAACCGGTTCGACTGAGACAGTCCCTTCGAACCTGATTGAGGTAATCCTCGCGCAGGGAAGCTTTGCCGAGCCGGCGCACGCGCGCCGGCGACTCGTCGGCCGAGGCCCCTGCCATCGAAAGACGATGGCTCGCATGATCCGATCCTTCAACCGCACCGTATTCGCCACGGTACTCGCTGCCGCGCTGCTGCCCGTCGACGCGGCCCGCGCGCAGTCGGGTGAAACGCTGGCGCCCGTGGTCGTGACCGGCAAGGCGCCGGTGCCGGCGAGCGTCGCCGGCTGGGGCGACGCGACGCTGGAACAGACGCCGATCGCCGCCACGACCATCGACGCAGCGCAGATCCGCGACGCCGGCTCCCGCCGCCTCGCCGACCTCGTGCGCTTCGATCCGGCCGTGACCTCGGCCTACGACACCGAGGGCTACATCGACTACTTCACCGTGCGCGGCTTCGTCGTCGACAACCGCTTCAACTTCCGCCGCGACGGCCTGCCGATCAATGCCGAGACCTCGATTCCGCTCGAGAACAAGGCGCGCGTCGACATCCTCAAGGGCCTGAGCGGGCTGCAGGCCGGCACGAGTGCGCCGGGCGGCCTCGTCGACCTCGTCGTCAAGCGGCCGCTCGACGAGCCGCTGCGCTCGGCCTTCGTCGAATGGCGGCAGCGCGGCAGCGTCGTCGGCAGCGTCGACCTGAGCCAGCGCTTCGGCGTCGGCAATGCGTTCGGGCTTCGCCTCAACGCCGGCGCCGAGCGCATCGATCCGCGGGTGCGCGACGTGAAGGGCCACCGCAACGTCCTGGCGCTGGCCGGCGACTGGCGCGCGACGGCGTCGACCCTCGTCGAGGCCGAGGTCGAGCGCAGCCACCGCTCGCAGCCGAGCGTGCCCGGCTTCAGCCTGCTCGGTGACCGCGTGCCCGCTGTGCCCGACCCGCGGCTCAACCTCAACAACCAGCCGTGGTCACTGCCGGTAGTGTTCGACGCGACGACGGCATCGCTGCGCCTCACCCAAAAGCTCGCCGAGGGCTGGCGGCTCGTTGCTCACGGCCTCGTGCAGCGCCTGCGCACCGACGACCGCATCGCCTTCCCGTTTGGCTGCACCGACAGCGACGGCACCTACTTCCCCGATCGCTACTGCCCGAACGGCAACTTCGACCTCTACGATTTCCGCAGCGACAACGAGCGGCGAAGAAGCGAGACGCTCGACGTGGCACTGCATGGCGCGGGCAGGACCGGCGCGCTCGCGCACGAGTTCAGCGTCGGCCTGCAGCGCACGCTCGTGCGCAACCGGTTCCAGGCCTATGCCTACAACTTCGCCGGCACCGGCAACGTCGATGGCGCGCTCGTGACGCCCCCGGCGCCCGACGCCGCCTTGCCGCAGACGAACCGCGATGAGGGCACGACCGAACTCGCGGTGCGCGACGCCATCGCCTTCGGCCGCGGCAGTACGGCGTGGTTCGGGTTGCGCCGCACGCAGCTCGCACGCAGCGCGACGCCGACCGACGGCTCGATGGGCACGGCCTTCCGTCAATCGTTCACCACGCCCTTCATGGCGTTCAGCCAGGCCTTCGGGCGCGGCCAGCTCGTCTATGCGAGCTGGGGCAAGGGCATCGAAAGCGACGTGGTGCCCAACGGCCCGCGCGACCCGAACTCGACGCCGCCGGTGCCGCGCTACACGAACGCCGGCCAGGCCTTGCCGGCGGCCGAGAGCCGGCAGGTCGAGGTCGGCATCAAGGGCGGCAGTGAGCGCGCCGAATGGACCGCCGCCGCATTCGACATCCGCCGCCCGCTCTACGGCGACATCACCGAGGGCGGCGCCTGCGGCGTCGTGACGTGCACGCGCGGCCTCGTCGGCAATCAGCGTCACCGCGGCGTCGAGGGCAGCCTCGGCTGGCGCGACGGCGCCTGGGGCGTGCGCGCGGGAGCGCAGTGGCTGCGGGCGCGCGTCGAGGATCCCAACGACGCCACGCTGGACGGCAAGCGTCCGACCAATGTCCCCGCCGTCACGGCGCGGCTGCAGGCCGACTGGCAACCCGGGTTGCTTGCGGGCGTGCGCCTGCTCGCGGCCGGCAGCTACGAGAGCGCACGCGAAGTGCTGCCCGACAACAGCGCCAGGGTCCCGAGCGTGACGAAGTTCGACCTCGGCGCGCGCTATGACCTGAAGTCGGCGGGCGGCACGACGTGGACCTTGCGCGCGGGAGTCGACAACGTCTTCGACCGGCGGGCCTGGCGCGAGAGCCCGTACCAGTTCGCCCATGCCTACCTGTTCCCTCTCGAGCCACGGACCTTGCGCGTCTCTTTGCAGGCCGACCTCTAGCGAGCGACGACGCAAAGGCCACCGCTATAATTTGCGGTTGTTCCTCGATAGCTCAGTTGGTAGAGCGCCGGACTGTTAATCCGTAGGTCCCTGGTTCGAGCCCAGGTCGGGGAGCCAAGAGACACCAGAGTCAGCCGGTTAGCGTCGGCTGACTTTTTGTTTGCGGATCCACTCGGTGCCAGTCCGGTGCCAGTTTCTCGACCGTTGCGAAAATTGCACGGTTCGGCGGGACTCGAATCGCCACATCGCCGATGAGCACGGATGCGTACCGGGCTGGGCCGCTCCACCATTTATCGGCTGATGTCTGAGAGAAAGTTCCCGGCGCCCGTGAAGCTTGCCGGTCGAGCAGTCGGCCGGCGCTCAATCGATCTCGATCGTTGGAGCGCGACCGTGCCGATGGCGCAGTAAAGAGTGACGCCGCCGAAGCATCGTCGCGACTACGCAGCCTTCGACCCCACGCTGTCCTTTGCCCGACGGCAGAGGACGACAGGTACGCAGCGATAACGGCCTTTCGCGCTGACACGGCCAGTAGCTGCGTATTTCAGCCCATCGTGGACGGTCGTTTCAGGCGATCGTGGACGGCGTTTCAGACGAAC
>Ga0123338_10001902_pt1 | contig 19791 bp, 17 predicted proteins | sample grotaG_FD_89793 | JGI IMG/M metagenome (GOLD analysis project Ga0123338, IMG submission 89793) | Glacier valley bacterial and archeal communities from Borup Fiord, Nunavut, Canada, to study Microbial Dark Matter (Phase II) -... | ecosystem: Environmental > Aquatic > Freshwater > Ice > Glacier ...
ACCTCAGCAGCCCGTGGGTCGAAGATTGTAGATCGTAGCTTGCGAAGGATAGCGATTTGCTCCGATGTTTGTCTCTCCCACGATTGTACCACAACGAGAGGAGGCCGGTTGAAGCGACTCGCTTGGGCTGCGCACCTTCTGCTACTTGCTAGCGCACGTGCGCCTCATAGTAGGCTAGCATCTGCTTTGCTGCCGTCGGCCAATAATTATCGCTGAACAGGTGGTTTTCGCTGCGTGGGGAGAGGAAGGTGACATCCTTGCCTGCCGCCACCAGCAGGCGGTTGCTCTCTACCGACCAGGCGTAGGGTGTGTTGGTATCGCTCTGCCCATGATTGATCATCATTGGCGCGCTCACCCGCCCTGCGTTCGGCGCGAAGGAGATGCCCGCGTAGAAGGCGGGGTTGTCCTCTGGGTAGCCGTACTTGCGCTTGACTAGAGAGGGGCCACCGTTCGCACTACCCTCGCGGACGCGCTGCCAGCGGTTGAAGTTGTCGGCGTAATTCGGGCTGGTGGGGGCAAAGAGGACAAAGGCCTTGATTTCGCTCTGGGTTACGCTCAGTTGCAGTCCCACCTGCCCACCGTTGCTATGACCCCAATAACCGACACGGGTTGCGTCAATGTAAGGCAATGCTGTGCGTTTGAGCGCATCGAGCAGGTTGAGGGTGTCCTCTGTCCAGCCAGGGGCGGTCATGTTCACCTCAGCGTTGGGGTCATCATCGCTGGTGGCGTAGTTGCGGAAGTCAGGGTGGATCGCCACGCAGCCGTTCTGGGCCAAGTACGGCCCCTCGCGGCGGCTGTCTTCACCCGTGTAGTATTCGGCGATTGGGATGTAGCCGTGGCCGAGGATGATCACCGGGAAGGGGCCATCGCCCTGAGCGGCTGGCACGTACATAACCCCGCTGATGTTCAGTTCGCCGCTGCTGTAAGCTATGCTGTACTTGGTGTAGCTGCCGCCCTGTTCTAGCACGCTGAGGGTACGCAGGTTGTTGCCCCAGCGCATCTCCTGGCGGAATGCTGCCAGCGAGATTGGGGCCGGGACGTAGTCCTTGCCTGGGATGGGGGCAGGAGCGTTGCCGTAGAGCTTCTGGTATGCCTGCTTGCCTAGCAGCCCCAGGCTGACCTGGTACGCGGCGGGCAACTCTGGGTGATACTCGAAGCGGTTGCGCTCGAAGTATTGCACCAGGTAGGTTTTGCCGTCGGTCGCGCTTTTCTCCTCAAAAGCCTCGCTGATCGGGTAGCCGTAGACAGCTAGCCCACCGTTGGCCTGCCAGTAGCTGCCGAATATGGCGGCCAGATTGTGGCCGGTCTGATCGAAGTAAACGGTGGCGATGTTGCCCTGGGCGGGTGTGCGCTGGAACGGCTTCTCCTTCTCGCGGCCTACGGTCAACTCCTTGCCCAGCAGACCTAGCAGCACCACGTTGTCTGTGCCACGATTCTCTGGGTGGAACTCAAAGCGGGCGCGCTCGGTGTAGAGGACAGTAAGCCCACCCTCGGTCAGTTCGTCGGTAATCGGCAGGCCAAAGCGGGTGATCCCACCATTTGCTGCCCAGTAGCCGCGAAAGACCCCCCGCAAGCAGTGGCCGGTTTCGGCGAAGCACTGCTCACCGCCCGTCAGGCGGATCGCCCCCTGTGGCTGCTTTGCCTGCGAACTCGGTGCTGCGAACCCGGCCAGCGGTAGCAGCGTAAGGACGGAGATAACTGTAAACAGCCCAACAATCATTCTTTTCACTTTGAACCCTCCTATGGGCAGTTGCCAATGGCTATCCTGGGCATTATAATCTGTGGCATAGACAGGAGGCAACCAACAACCGTGCCACAAGATGAGAGTCTGGTTAACCTTACGATTACCAGCCCAGCCAATCTGCTAGTCAAGCGGGTTCGGGCTTTGGCCCAACGCAAGCAGCGGCGGACGGAAGGGGCGTTCTTCGTCGAGGGCATCCGCCCAGTCTGGCTGGCGGTCGAACATGGGGCTGTGCTGGAGACGCTGATTGTCGCCCCCGACCTGCTGAGCAGCGAAGCCGCGCAGCAGTTGGTGGCCCAGCAGCAGCAAGCGGGCGGACGTGTGGCGCAGGTTAGCCGCAGCGTGTTCGAGCGCATCGCTGAGCGCGACAACCCCAGTGGGCTGGCGGCGATAGTGCGTACTAGCCAGCGGACGATAGACGATCTGGCAGTTGGGCCGGGGTCGCTGTTTGTCGCCCTGCATGAGGTGGGCAACCCTGGCAACCTGGGGACGATCATCCGCACGGTAGATGCGGTGGGTGGCGCAGGCGTGATCCTGCTTGGCGAAGCGACCGACCCCTACCACCCGACTGCGGTCAAGGCCAGCATGGGGACGCTGTTCAGCGTGCCAGTAGTCAGTGCAACGACGACGGAACTGCTCGGCTGGTGTCAGCAGCACACGGTCAGCGTCTACCCGACTGCCGATCAGGCAGAGGTGGTCTACTGGGCTGTGCAGTACCAGCTACCGGCCCTGCTACTGTTTGGCAGCGAGGGGCAGGGCTTGCCGCCCGCATTGCTGGCTCGTGGCCCTGCGATCCGTATCCCAATGCAGGGGTCAGCCGACTCGCTCAACCTCTCGGTCGCGGCTGGGGTGCTGCTCTACGAGGTGAAGCGGCAGCTTAGTGCCAGAGTGGGTTGAGGCGAATGTGCTGCACGGTGCAAGGATAAGCGATCCTCCTTCACGCGCAGGTTGAGCAGGCTGAAGCTAAGCGGGCGCGGGTCGCCAGCCCCTGGCGCGGCGGCTCCACTGGGGCTGCTGAGGTGTAGTTCGCTCTCACCTGGTGGCAGGCGCAGGGGGATGGCGTAAGGCAGCAGGCTAGCGGGCAACTGCTGGCGGTACACCTCTGCCCCGGCTAGCGTCGCCACCAACTCCCGTGCTTGTAGGGCGGTCATGCTGAAGCTGAGGGTTGCACTGATCGCCACGCTGCTGGGATTGACCAGCCGCAAGCTGGCGGTGTCGCTGAACCAGCGTTGGGGGCCAGCAGCGGTCTCCTCCACTGCGTACCAACCCTCGCCCAGGCCAACGAATGGTTGGGGCGGCACCTCTGGCACGCGCCAGGCTTGTAGCCAACCGTCAGTGTAGACAGCAGTCGCCCGCAACCCAGCGATCCGTTCAAGGTAGAGCGTGGGGTCGTAGCCCTTCACCTGCTTTGGTTCGGTTGGGTCGCTCGGCGCGTAGAGAACGACATAGCGCACGAGATAGTAATTGAGGGCGGCAAGTTGCTGCTCCCGATCATCGCCATAAACGTCAGGCTGCTGCCCCTCAAGCTGCGCGAAGCCAGGCATTTGGTAGACGAACGGATGATAGTATTCCCGCGAGATATAGCCGCCGAAGATACGCTTGCCGTGCGTGGTCTGGAAGCGCATCCGCTGGCCGCCACCCCAGTAGCCATCCTGCTTGGGCAACTCAAGGATAGCGAAGTCGCCTGCCTCTTTCGCCAGGGTGCTGTACCAGGGTGGCACTGGGGCCGCCGCCAGCGGGTAGGGGGCTGGGCTGAACTCCGCAACCAGCAATATTAGTGCCAGACCACATACCCCGTAAGCAAAGCGCAAGCGGTTGAGGACCAGTGGCCCTACTATCGACCACAGACCGAGGGCGAGTAGCAGGCTGAGTGAGAGATTGACCAGCACGCTGAAGCGGTCGGGGCTGCGGCTGATCGAGGCGAAGGGTAGCTTGCTGAACAGGTTGTAGGGCATCGGCAAGCCCACAATGCTTACGCCGTTGACCTGCAAGACGGGGCCGAGCGCGAGGCTGAGGCAGAGGATCGCCAGACCACCCAGCAGCCAGTTGAAGGGCCGCGCCCGCCGCACGAACAGCCCAGCCCCAGCTAGCAGCAGCACAGTGAAGCCGAGGTAAACCTCGTACTGGTTGGTTGCAGCATAGAGCGGCCACTTGTCGCGCACCGCGAAGCTGAAGCCGCCAAGCAGGGGGTGCTGGCGCATCGGCAGCAAGAAGCTGAGGAGGTCAGCCGAGTAGCGGCGCGCCTCGTCGGGGTCGGGCCGCATATAGCTGGCCGTCTGCAACTCGCGGAGCATCGGCACAAGGATGGGCAGCAGTAGCACACCCACTGGCAGCAACACGGCAGCCGCCCGCCCCAGCACCGTCCACCAGCCTAGCCAGCCTCGCCCGCACGCCAGCAGGTAGAGGAGGTAAAGTCCAGTAAAGATCAGCGCGTACATCACCTGGTACCAATCTACCAGCGCAGTACACAGCAGCGAGATCGCCGCCAGCAGCCCATAGCGCAACGCACTAGTGTTCCTCCCCTGCGAGGGGGGAGAGCTAGCTGGGCCTGGTAGGGGGGGTAGCGCGCGTAGCAGAAAGTAGAGGTAGAAGGGCAGCCACTCCATGCTCACCCACTGCATGATCCCCCTCATCTGCGACAGATGAAAGGGCGCAAAGCTGAAGGCCGCCCCCGCGACGAAGGCGACCATGACTTGTAGAGTGGGGCTGCTGGGCTGGGCTGTCTGCTTGATCATCTGCAACAGGTAGTGCGCTAGCATATAGACCGCGTAGCCAGTCAGCACGAAGGAGATCACGACGATCAGGTTGTAGGTGACAATTACGCCAAAGAGGGGTAGCAGCACAACGGCTAGCAGGCCGTTGAAGGGATGCAGGGTGTGGAATAGAAGGCTCACCCCATCGGGCCAGTAGATGAAGCTAGACTGATAGGGGTTGTGCAGGCCAGTCAGCGACTTGCTCACCCACCAGAGGTTCCAGAGGTTCTGGTCACGGTCTTCTAGCATGAAGCCGGGCGTACGGTCGCCAAAGTGTAGGGCTAGCGGCCAGGTAAACAGCAAGGTTAGTAGCAGGTAGCCGAGCAGCACGAAGCTGCTGGCCCTTAGATTGCGCCATCTGGCGTTTGCCTCAGCCATTGATAGCGTCCAGTTCCTTCCGCATCAGCCATACATCAGCGACGTGGTGGTGGTAAGTTCCCTGTTCGTCGGTGTAGCTCCAATCTCGTGTCTCCTCGGCGGTCAGGTTGTAGCCAAGCCGCTCGTAGAGGCGGCGGGCAGCAGGATTGTTCTGCACGACGATCAGTTCGGCGGCTCGCACGCCCCGCTCGCGCATCGTCTGCTCTGCTGCCGCCATCAGCTGCGTACCCAGGCCGCTACCACGCAGGAATGGAAAGACTCGCAACGCCTGCACGAAGCCCACCCCTGCTACCCGCTCGAAGTCCACCCACACTTGCCCGACCGGGTAGCCGCCCACCTCCGCTACCAGCATTACTACGCTGCCCTGCTCGTAGCGTTCGTAGGCAGACAGCATCCGCCGCCGCTGCTGGGTCTCCAGGCCATACCACTCTAGCGGCTCCATGTCCTCGCGGCGCAGTGAGCGGATCGTGACGTTCAAGGGCAGCGTAGAGTATTCGTCAATCACAGAGCCAACTTCTGCTGACCGGTGAGCAACATCTCAGCCACTTCCTTGTGCGCCAGGCAGTCTTGTGCGACTCGTGCGTAGCTCTTGTCGGTTTCAATGCCCAAGAATCTGTCTTCTGCCATCAGTCAATCACCCTTCTTTTCCAACCCGTGCCAGGCGGCAGCCACCTGCCGTACCAGCAGGTCGCCCTCACCCGGCTGCACCGTGCGTGGGTCTAGCAGTAGCTTACCCTCCTCGATGCGGGCGACGACCGCCGGGTTACCCTCGCGTAGGCGGGCCGCCAGCCGCTCTGCACTACGTGGGCTGAGGGCAATGAGGGTGGTAGGCAGAGTCTCCCCAGGCAGGCTGCCGCCACCGACCGCCGACTGGCCGCCCTGCAATACGCAGGCGACCCCCGCATGGGCCAGTTGCGCCTGCAAGCTGGTCGCCCGCTCGCGCATTTCGCTTGCACTCTGGCTGATCATCCGCCACACTGGTATCTTCTGCAAGGCTTCTCCACGCAGATAGTGCAGCAAGGTCGCCTGCACCCCCGCCAGGATCGTCTTATCCACACGGATCGCCCTGACCAGTGGGTGCTTGCGGATGCGGGCCATTGGCTCGCGCTTGCCGACGATGATGCCCGCCTGCGGCCCACCGAGCAGCTTGTCCCCGCTGAAGGTGATCACGTCCATGCCTGCGGCGACGCTCTCCTCCACCTGCGGCTCGTGAGCCAGGCCGAACTGCTCGCTGGCAAGGAAGCTGCCGCTGCCCAGATCGTCCATCGCCAGGATGCCAGAGCCTTTCGCCACTGCCACCAACTCGGCTAGCGTTGGTTGCTCGGTGAAGCCGATCATGCGGAAGTTGCTGCTGTGGACGTTGAGCAGAGCCGCCGTCCTTGTGCTGACTGCCGCGCCGTAGTCGCTCGCCCGCGTGCGGTTGGTGGTGCCGACATCTACCAGCTTCGCCCCACTCTGGCGCATCACATCGGGGATGCGGAAGCCGCCGCCGATCTCCACCGCCTGCCCGCGACTGACCAGCACTTCCTTGCCCTTCGCTAGCGCACTAAGGACGAGGACGAGGGCCGCCGCATTGTTGTTGACCACGATGCCGTCCTCCCCCCCGCTTAGTTGGCACAGCAGGGCAGCAACATGGTCGTGGCGGCTGCCGCGTGCGCCCTGCCGCAGGTCGTACTCAAGGTTGGAGTAGCCGCTGCTAACCGCTGCCATTGCTGCGATAGCCTCGGCACTGAGGGGGGCGCGGCCAAGATTGGTGTGGATAATTACTCCGCTAGCGTTGATCACTGGGCGCAGGGTCGGTTCGCTCAAGCTGCTGAGGCGGGCCAGGATGCTCGCGGCTAGCTGCTCGACGGTAGCGGCTGGCTGGCCGTTGGCGACCAGCAGGCGGGCGTTGGTTAGCTCCTCGCGGGTTAGGGCGGTGAGCAGGCTGGGCGGGTAACCACTCGTGCGCAGGGCTGCTACCTGCAAGAGGCGGTCAACGGAGGGCAGGGCGCGGTAGGCGTTGGCTGGTCGCTCGGTCATATGCGTATTATAGCATACTGCTTCTGGCTCCCACCTCTTGTGCTATAATGGCGGTGGCAGGGAAATCGCCAGGGGTTCGGGAGCCTACCAGGAGGTTCAGTAGATGGATTTGAGCAGGAGAGTACTGCGCCGCGAACGGAGGGGGGTAGCGACTCCGCTACCCACCCTTGCCGACCCACCAGTTACGGCTGGGCGAATGTGGCCTTACTATGCCCGTCGTGTCGTTGTCAACCGCATCGCATTCGAGGCTAGCTTGCGCCTGATGGGGTCGCGCACCCTCAGCGGTAGCCCCTTCGCTCGCTATCTCGCTCACGGTCTGGACATCAACGACGTGAGCGAAGCGATCAGCCATGTGCGTGGGCTGCGCGGCTGGGTCGCCAACTGGCGTGCGGTGGCCGACGGACGTACTGCCCAGGGTGATGCGTTGCTAGCAGGGGGCAACATGGTTAGTGCGGCTCGCTGATTCTTCTACGCCAGCCTCAGCTACCACTTCGCCCAGGTTGCTCTCTTTGGTGACGCAAAGCTGAAGGAGGAACTTAGCCTCCTCTCCTACGCCGCCTATGCCAAAGCCGCCCCGCACTTCGACCCGCCTGCCGAGCGCGTAAGTATTCCCTTCCCCGGTCACGACCTGCCCGGCTACCTGCGCCTGCCCCGTGGGGTTAGCCAGCCGCCGGTTGTCGTCAACATGAATGGTGTTTCGATGACCAAAGAGGAGTTCTTCTCTTGGGAGGAGGAGATGCTGGCGCGGGGGGTTGCCACCCTCAGCTTCGATGGGCCGGGCAGCGGCGAAAGCTGGTACGCGGGGCTGACGATGGTGGCAGACTACCAACAGGTCAGCCGCGCTGTCCTTGACTTCCTGGCGGCCCGGCCCGACCTGGATGGTACAAGAGTGGGCCTGATGGGGGTCAGTCTGGGCGGCTACCTCGCACTCTGGATGGCTGCGGCTAGCGACCCGCGCTACCGCGCCCTCGTCACTCTCTGCGCCCCCTACAACCTCGCCCGCGAGTACCGCGTGGTTATGCCCCTGGTGCGCCACGAGATACAATTCCTCTTTAACTTCGACCACAAGCGATTGCGGCAGATGTTGCGCCAGCCAGCAGCGCAGGGTGGTCTGGCGAAGCAGGTGCAAATCCCTACACTGGTGATCGCGGGCGGTCAGGACATGATCGTGCCGCCGCGCAACTCACGCCAAATCTATGACGACCTGCCTGGTGAGAAGGAGATGCTCTACTTCGCCAACTCCGGCCACGCCTGCTACAACTACATCGCAGACGTGCGGATGGCGGCAGCGGATTGGTTCGTCAAACACCTGGCCCATTAGGGGGAGAAGCGATGCACAAAGACGCAGTTGTGGAGCAGTTGTTGGCGATGAAGACCATTGCCGTCGTCGGCCTATCGAGCAAGGCGGATCGGCCCAGCTACCGGGTGGCTGCTTATATGCAGTGGCATGGCTACCGCATCATCCCAGTCAACCCGGCTGAGGATGAGGTACTGGGTGAGCAAGCCTACGCCAGCGTGGGCGAGATACCAGTCGAGATCGCGGTGGGTTTGGTGGACGTATTCCGCCGCAGCGAGCTAACTCCGCCAGTGGTAGCTGCGGCTATCCAGCGGGGAGTACGGGGCATCTGGCTGCAACTGGGCATCCGCAACGCCGAGGCGCGCGGTCTGGCTGAGGCAGCTAACCTGCCCTATGTTGAGGATTTGTGCTGGAAGATAGAACACGCCCGCCGCTAAATCTTCGCCACCGCCAGGCAGTGTGCTTGGGGCAGCATGGGTGCCACGATCTGCTCCCAGGTTGCGCCCTTGTCGCTGCTGGCGTAGGCCTGGGTCAGGGTGACAGCGTAGCAGGCTCCACGTACCGTTGGGTGGGCCTGGATTGCGGTCAGCAACTCCCTACCGTTGCCACTGTCGGTGGCGAACGTAGCGTGGGTGAAGGCTTGCTGCTCGGTTGTCCAGCGGTAGATCGTGGAGCTATGATCCTCAGCCTCAGCCCCGACCAGCAACACGCCTGGTTCGGTAGTCGGTTGGAAGGCAGCTAGTGGAGCAGCATTACGAGCGAAGTTGTTGAGCTGCTGCCAGCCATCGTTCAACATCACGTAGACCCCTTGCGTGCTGCTGGCGTAGAGGTCGTCACCGATCAGCGTGAGGTCGTTGATCCTCCCCTCAAGCTGCCCTCGTTCGCGCCAGCTTTCGCCACCGTCCTCGCTGAACAGCACGCTGCCGTCTGCTGTGCCAACATAGAGACTGCTACGGCTCAAGGGTAGGATAGTGGTTGCGACCTGTTCGCTGGGAAGGCTGGCAGTGGCTTGCCAACCCTCGCCGCCCTCAGCACGGTAGAAGCGGCAGTCGGTAGTGGCGGCATAGATATTGAAGGGCTGCTCCTCGGCCTTCTCTGCTTCGTCCTCGCGGGCTTTCGTGCGTCGCTTCTTCACCTCGTCTACTGCGACGGCCAGTGCGGTAATCTCGCCCTCAAGCAGCAACTGCCACTCGAAGCCGTTGCTGGTCGTGCGGTAGAGGCCCGCTGGCTGGCCCTTCCCTGCCGCTGCTGCCGCGTAGAAGGTGGGCAATTGGCTGGGGTGGAGAGCCACCTGGGTGACAGCCAGCCCTGCTAGCCCGCGTTGGTTCAGCCGCCAGCTACCGCCCGCACTGCCGAGCGTATAGAAGCCATCGTCGCTGCCGATGTAGAGTACGGTTGCGTGAGCCATAAATCCTCCACTTGTTCACTCATAATGAAGCGTTTGAGGGTGTCCAGGGCAGCTTCGGCTTCGCGCCAGCGCAGGGTGTAGCTACGTGTGTTCTCCAACCCGATCTCGATCTTGACCAACCCAGCCAGGCGCAACTCGGTCAGGTGATGAGAGATGGTCGGTAGGGAGAGCTTGAGGGCTTTCGCCAGTTCTAGAGGCGGGCTGGGCTTCTCGGCCAGCAGGTGCAGCAGGCGCACTCGTGTGGGGTCGGAGAGTGCTTTCAGCGTGCGCATCGCTGCGTCTGGCACAACAGGGCCAGGCACCAGCCGCGTCCACTCTGGGCGCGCCCCATAGAGCAGCAGCAGTTCGCCTGGGCGTGGGTAGTAGGGGAAGACGTAGGGGTTCGACCAGAACGAGGGGGCGATTACCAGTTGCTTCAGCCCCGCCTCGGCCCCGACGGTCACGCCGTGCGTCAGTTGTTCCAGCACCTCGGCAATAGGCTTGTCCTGCGCCGCAGCCTGGGCCTGGGCGAGGGCCGTTTGTAGGATGGGCAGGCTGCGCTCCTCCTCGGCCTTGTAGTAGACCTGGTAGTAGTCGCGGATGGCTGCGATGTACTGTTCGCGCAAGTCTGCTTGCTTTTCGAGCATGGCTAGTAGGGTGTTGAGGCCTTCGCGGTCGGCCTTGCTGCGGAGCGTCTTGTTGAGGGTGGCAAGCAGGTCGGCCCGCTCGCTCTCGCTCAGGTGTTCGCCCGCCAGTGCCTTCCGCAGTGGAGGGATGATCTGCTTGTTGCGCACAGTGCCAGGGATGTCCACGAAGTTAGCAAAGATTTGGATGAAGTGGTCGGCAGGCAACTGCTCCATCGCCGCAATCAATGCTGCCGCGCTCTTTTCGCCCGTTAGCTGGTAGACGATGTGCAGCGGCATGAAGAAGGGGACGGCAAAGGGGCTACCAAAGAAGAACTTGAAGGCGGCGCGGTTCTCTGCCGCTAGCCTGCTGCGCACCCCTGCCGCCCAGGGCGCAGGTAGGTCGAACTCGCGGGGGCGATGCAGCACATACGCGCTGATCAACAAATCGTAGCCGCCGCCTATGTCCCAGCTAACCTGCCGCTGCGTCGCTACTGCCATGTGTTGTCCCCACTCTGCCGTGTGCGCGGCTCAGGCTTAGATGTTGGTCTAACAGAGTGCATTATAGTTGAGTTGAGGAAAGGTGTCAAGCGGCTCCGTTGCTATACGCGTAAGCTCTGCTGTCTCTGTTCCACACCACAAAGCGGGCCAGTGTTCGGCCTACTGCGTCCCGCCCCTTGCCCCACCTGGCCCCAGGTAGGTCTTGGCATGGCGCCGAGATCAACTATGCGTGGTTGGCCGGGAGTAGCTGCTGTTTGCCACTTGTGCTCTCCCCATATGAGTCGGTGCGAAAGCAGCGGGTGGCAACCACTCGCGGCAGCATCCAGCTCCCACAAGCTGAGCTGTTGACGGCCAGCGCAGAGCCGTGTTAGAATGTGATTGGTGCGCAGCCCTCACCTTCACCTTCAGGGGCAACAGCCAGCGCAATGTGAAAGCGAAGCGGCTAGTTGCCGAGTTGCAATCACTACCTGCCCTCCAAGGGGATTGCAACAAGCCCACCTTTGACCAGCACGCCTTTTGCGCTGGCCGCATTGCGTCCATCTCCCCCACGTTGAGGGGGATTGAAACTCTGCTTACTGCTTACTGTGGAGGCAAGCATGATAGATCGCCAGTTTATTGAGGTTTACGGCGCACGCGAAAACAACCTAAAAGACATATCGTTGAACATTCCCAAGCAGAAAATTACGGTGTTCACCGGCGTTTCTGGTTCAGGAAAATCATCACTGGTATTCGATACTATCGCTGCCGAGGCCCAACGTCAGTTGAACGAGACCTTTACTACCTTCGTGCAGGGCTTCCTACCACACTACGGCCAACCGGATGTAGACCGCATTGAGAACCTGAACGCACCGATCATCATCGATCAGAAGCGCGTGGGTGGCGGTTCGCGTTCGACGGTGGGTACTTACACAGACATTGCCGTTTTGCTGCGGCTGCTGTTTTCACGGGTCGGGCAACCTTATGCAGGGGCAGCCTTCGTCTTCTCGTTTAACACCCCCCAGGGGATGTGTCCAGAATGCGAAGGTATTGGCAACACCGTTCAACTTGACATGGAGAAGTTCCTCGACCGCAGCAAGTCCCTCAATGGTGGAGCGATCCTGCACCCGGATTTCAAGGTCGACAAGTTGCTGTGGAAGACCTACACCTTTTCGGGTCTATTCGACAACGACAAACCAATCAACGACTACACCAACCAGGAGCTGGATGCCCTGCTCTACGGCGCGGACGCGGAACTCTCCTTTGGCTACTTGCACTACGAGGGCCTCATCGAGCGATTCACTCGTAGCTATCTCAAGAAAGACGCAGGAGCCATGTCTGACCGCAACCGCGTAGTGTTCGAGCAGTTTACCACTTCGCAGACCTGCCCGCTATGTCATGGTGCAAGGCTCAATCAGGCGGCCTTGGATTGCCGGATTGCTGGCTGCAACATCGCCGAACTATCTGACCTGGAAGCAACAGAACTGATCAAGTTCATTGAGAGTTTCAGCGACCCAGTCGCGGTGAAGGTCGCGGCCAAACTGACCGAGCGGGTGCAGCATCTGGTGGATATCGGCCTGGGCTACTTGAGCCTCAGCCGGGGAACCGCTACCCTATCGGGTGGCGAGTCGCAGCGGGTTAAGATGATCCGCCATCTTGGCAACAGCCTGACCGAGATGTTGTACATCCTCGACGAACCCAGTGTGGGCCTGCACGCCCGCGATGTTGCCCGCATGAACAGCCTGCTGAAGGAGTTGCGCGACAAGGGTAACACCGTGCTGGTGGTTGAACACGACCCAGACGTGATCTCGGTCGCCGACCACGTGGTGGACATTGGCCCGAAAGCGGGGGTGCATGGCGGTCAGGTGGTCTTTGAAGGGAGCTACGAAGCCCTCAAGAAGGCCAACACGCTCACTGGGCAATTCTTGAAGCAACATCTGCCAATCAAGCAGCAGGTGCGGCAGCCCAATGGAAAGTTGAGTATCCGAAACGCCAGCCTGCACAACCTGAAAGATGTGACGGTGGACATCCCCACCGGGGTACTAACCGTCGTGACGGGGGTCGCTGGTTCTGGCAAGAGCAGCCTGATCAACAACGTGTTTCTGGAACAGCACCCAGATGCGATTGTGATCGACCAGTCCCGCGTGACGGCGAACAGCCGCTCAGCTCCGGTTACTTATACCGGGATCATGGATGACATCCGGCAGGCGTTCGCCAAAGCCAATGGGGTCAGTGCTTCCCTTTTCAGTTTCAACTCGGCGGGCAGTTGCCCCAACTGCAATGGGCTGGGTGTGGTGTACACCGACCTGGCGTTCATGGAAGGGATCGTCTCGCCCTGCGAAATCTGCGAAGGCAAACGTTTCAAGTCCGAGGTACTGGCCTACCAACTGCGCGGCAAGACGATCAGTGATGTGCTAGACATGACGGTGGAGGAGAGCCTGGCCTTCTTCAGCGAGAAGAAAATCAAGCCTGTATTGCAATCCATGAGCGACGTGGGGCTGGGCTACCTGAAGCTGGGCCAGCCCCTCAGCACGGTGTCGGGTGGCGAAGGGCAGCGTCTGAAGCTCGCTACCGAACTGCACAAACGGGGTAGCGTCTACGTGATGGACGAACCCACCACGGGGCTACACCTCTCGGACATCGGCCTGTTGATGGGCATCATTGACCGGCTGGTGGAGGCCGGGAACACGGTCATCCTGATTGAGCATCATCTGGACGTGATTCGCCAGGCCGATTGGATCATCGATCTTGGCCCGGAAGGTGGCCGGGCCGGGGGCGAAGTGTTGTTTGAGGGGCCACCACAAGGGTTGAAAAGCTGTGTTCGCAGCGTCACGGCGCAATTCATTTGAGGGCGGCAAAGAGGCAACGGCTCACCCTTTTGTCTACCACCCTCCATCTGCATAATGTTTTGCTTACATTGGCGAACATCGTGGTAGTCTAGTGACTGGTAGCGGAGTCGTGCCAGGAGCGGGCAATCCGTATTGAAGATGAATCCTCGCTCATGAGGATCAAAATTATAAGGATGACCGCTGCGCTCAGTGGCGATGACCGCCGCTGCAACGGGGAACTACAGCCCGTGCAAGAGGCAGGGGAAGTTGTCTCAATCGCTCAGAGCCTGTTAGGGATTGGCTATACCCACTGCCAGTTTGGTGAACTGGAGCCATGAGCTAGCCAATACGGTGGCGATGACAAGTGGTTGGTTGTTGGAATGTAGTCCCCGCCAGAAGCAGCAGGCGGCTACGCTGAACAAGGTAGAGTTTGTGGTGCAGGGCTGGCGGTGGCTGGTGGAGCGGACGTTCGACTGGCTGAACTGGTGGCGGCGGCTGGCAAAGGACTGTGAACGCAAAGTGCTGAACAGCGAGACGATGGTACAGCTAGAGATGAACCGGGTCAGCCTGCGATGGCTAGCTCGACTACAAGCTAGTCAAGCTAATCCCTAACAGGCTCTGAGGAGCGGAGGCATTTGCCCCGCCAACAGCATCAAGCGTGTGGGTTAGTAGTTCTGGTGATGGCACTGTACACGCTTGCTAGTTGTCTTCAGAACTACATATTGCCAGTTGCTCACCCGTGCCGCAAAGATGAGTCTTGAAGGTACACTAGTATTAGCCCTCCCTGCACCGCGACGAGCCGCGTGCCTTGCAGCAAGGCCGTGTTCAGCGCACCCCGCGAGACGAAGCCCAGCATCGGCTTGTGCGCCTCAGCGATTTGCTTGATGGCGGGGATGTCGTCGACGTGGGCTGGATGCACTTGTAGGCTGAGATCATTCATGTGCGATCACCTCAAGGCGCACCCGCAGGCACAGCTTGTTATAGAGATTGGTGAGGTCAGCCCACACCTGCTGAGTGTTGCCCTCTTGCAACAAGGCAGCGAGGTCAACCGTACCGTCGCTACCGACTTGGACCTGCAGCAGGGCGAGTAGCCGCCGCTCGCTGTCGGTCAGGTTGAGGTGGCTGAAGCTGGCCCGCAAGGTAGTCGCTTCCGCTGTCAGATCAGCAAGCTGCTGGCGGGCAGCTTGTAGGATTGGCAGCATTTTGCTAAACTCCCCTGGTCCAAGCCCTATCGTTGGGGCGGCCTCGGTCAGCAGGCTGACAAGCTGCTGGTGGGTGATGGTTAGCTGCCGACTGATCGTCGCACAGGCCGCCAGCATCTGCTCACGGCTGGCTCGCTCCATATCGGGATCGGTGGCGGTCTGCATCTGCTGTATCCCGCTGATCAACTGCTGGCTCTGGAGGCCCAGTGGTACCACCAGAGTTTGCCAGCCAACCAGCACCGCTGATAGCAGGCTCTGCACGCTCGCGGGTGGGTCTTGCCGGTTGAAGCTAATGCTGGGCTGCTGTGCTTCGGGCAGCCCAGCCCGCTTGAGTACCTCGCGGTAGGAGTTCTGTATCTGCTTGAAGCGTCTCTCCCCTTGCTGGCGGGCCAGCACCAACTCACCGCGCACTTGTGCCAACCCGTTGCCCCACGTCCCTTCGGCCTCGATCAGTGCATCAAAGCGGGCCACGCTCAGCCGCTCACGCACGCTGCGCAGCCACTCATCCAAGAGGCGCAGGGCGGCTCCGGGTTCGCGCTCAGCCTCGATCTCCGCCTTCAACTGCACGGCATCGGTCAGCACCGCGCTGGCCTTCTGCCACCGCTGGGCAAGGCTGCGGGCCTGCTCGACCTCGCTTCGGCTCGTCTCAGCAGCCTGCCGCAGCCGCTCCAAAGCCGCTTGCATGGTCAGCAGGCCATCGTCGCCCAAATCCTCCCCGTCGGTATTGGCTGCGCTCAGGCGTGCCTCCAACTGCTGGTAGTCGACGAACAAGTGGCGCAACTTGTCGGCAAACACTGCTACCTGTGCAGCGGCCTGCTGGCGCAGCGGCTCTAGCGGTAGCTCAAGCTGATCGTTATAAGTCTGCGCCAGTCCCTTCAGTTCGCGGTCGTTCAGGGTTGGTGGTTTCAGCAGCCTGATGGCTTTGCCCATCTGTTTCTGCTGGTCGACTAGCCACGTCGCCAACTGCTTGTCATAAGTCTTGAGTGTCATCTCGTACTGGTTGAGCTTGCGTTCATCCGGCTGGTTGTGTCCGGTCAAGTCCTTGTCTATCATCTGCACCTGTTGACTCTGGTTGGTCAGCAGGCCGTCATCAGGGAAGGCGCGTCGTAGGCGTGTCAGTCGCTTCTGATGTAGGTCAAGCCGGTGGCGCAGTTCGTGGGGGGCGATCACCTTGTTCTCGCGCTGCACCAGGTAGTCGCCCTGCCTCTCTGCCAGCCCACGTTCGTTCAAGAGGTCGAGCAGCAGCACGATCTCATCTTCGCGGTAGCCGAGTAGCCGAGCATCCTCTTGCACTTCCGTCAGCCGCAGGCGAGGAGGGCGGCTAGCCGGGTCGGTCTGACCGCTGTCACTCAGCAGCTTGATGATGCGCTGCTCCCAGGGGTGCAGGCTGAAGCGGACTACGCCGAGCTGCTTCGCCTTCCAGTCGCGCTCCTTCTGGATCAGGCGTGGGAAGTCACTGATGAAGTTGTCCAGCCCGACGTTGGTGCGGTTGAACAGGTCGGCGGTCTCCTCCTTCGTCGCCTCGAACGACTCCTCGCCCTGCCGCTGATAGGGGCTAGGCAGCTTGGCAAGGGCGGTGCGGTATTCCTTGATCGCCTTGTTGAACTGGCTGTTGCCGATCAGGGTATGGTAGTCAGGATAGATCGCAGTGATCGCCTTGAGGTAAGCGTCCTCGATCACGCGAGTGCCGCCCGCAATCCCGCTGGTCAACTCTGGGTCGAACATATCGTTAACTATACCATCAAGCAGATCATTTTGAAAGTTGTTCTCGACATAGGGGCGGTCGGCCTTCGGCACCTGGTGGGCCACCAGCAACTCATCCATGTAAGCGTGCAGGTTGAGCAGCAGCAGGGGAGTGACGCGTCGGGAGCTGATGGCCGTCCTCAACTCGTTCCGCAAAGGCGCATAAATCTGTTGCGGGTCGTGGTGGCTGAGGTTGAGGCGCAGACGCAGGTTGCGCGGTTTGCTGGTCTCGAAGCTGCCTGGCTCGTCCAACTGCTGATTCTCGCTCAGTTCGCGGTAACGACTGAGGTCAATAGTCAGGGTCAGATCGGCGAGCAGCGGAATCAGCGCATGGTGGGCGTGGTCGTCGCGGATGATCCTTATGTAGATGCGACGCTGGGGATACCTGCGGCTAGTTTGGGCGAAGCCACCTTCAAGTAGCAGGAAGGCATCACGGTTGCCACTGGCTAGCCCCTCATCTATCACCTTCCAATCTGCATCCTTGAAGAACCGCTTGCGGAGCAGCCGCTTGCAGGCGTTGGCCGCCCGCTCCATCGCCTTGTCACTGTTGGGCTGGAAGGTGAGGCGGATGAACTGGTTGGCGGTGTCACTCAGCCAGTTGGCCCTGTCCTGGTCGGGAGCGAGGCCGCGCAGGGTCATGCCCTCGTAGATGAGCTTGCCGTCACTGTCGCGCCCGCCCAGGCGGATCGTTAGTTGTTGTTCAACCAGCGTCTCGACCGCCTCGGTTAGCCCCGCCTCGGCGATCAGTGCGTCGGCTGCGCCGCCGTTGGGAAAGGCGGCGATCAGCTTGACTGCCCGCTCGTACTGCGGCTGCCCTTTGACGACCGGCTGGCGCAGAGCCTTGCCCACTTCCTCGGCCAGCTTGTTGACCGCGCCGCTGAAAGTGATCGTGCCTTTGAGGAAATCTTCTACCAGGTGGATCGGGCTGTAGCGGACGAACGAGCCGCCAGCGGGCTGCTGGGTGTAGCGATTGATGATCGCCTTGAAGCCGTTGACGACGGTGCGCGGGCCGCTGCCGAGGTCGTGGCGGTTGGCGATCTCGCCGAGGGAGCGCAGGGCCTCCTCCGTGACCATTGCCTGCGCCTCAGACTGGAAGCTAAACTCGCCTGCCAGCCGCTGCCAGAGCCGCCGCGCAAAATCGGCATCGTAGATGTTGTTGAGGTCGAAGCCGAGGCCGCTCTGCTGCATCCGGTCTACAAGGTCCCCACGATTGTCGCGGATCAGAGCGAGGTCTTTGGTTGGGGTGATGAAGATGACCGCGCTCTTGAGGTAGCCGTGTCGAGTTGAGAGGCCGTTGACCAACTCGAACAGCGGGCTGAGGGGTTCGCTAACCCCACTGTTGATCGTCGGGTTAGTGTATTGCTGCAACTCGTCGGGCAACAACACCACCGCTTTGTAGCCCGCGCTGATCATCAAGTCGGCGTACTGCTCAAAGAAGTGGATGAAGTCTGCGGTGAGGAGCTTGGCGGTGTAGCGGCCCTGTCGCTCAAGGTCGGTTAGGAGGGCGGCCTTCTCGCGGTCACCGCGTGCATCGTCGCTAATGCTGCGCTCCATGTAGCTGCGGTAGAGTTGCTCAAGTTCCGGCAGGAGGGGCGGGCGGGTGCGGCCCAGTTCAAAGCGACCCCAGGCGTAGGCGGCGGTAATCAGGTCGCTCAGTTGCTCGATAGCAAACGGCGGCACGGCGAGGATGTTAGCCTCGCGGCAGCGGTTCCAGAGGTAGGCGGCGGTGCTGGTCTTGCCATAGCCGTACTCTGCGCTGATGTAGCCGACTGAGGCTATGCCGCTGCTAACTTTGGCTATCAGATTGCGCTCGTAGTCGGTCACGCTTTGCTGCTGATCGCTGCTGCCCGCTGCCCGACTGAGCGGCAAATACCCCCGCACGTGCGCCTTATACTTGCCCTCAACCACCTCTGGCGACGCAAGAAGATCGCTGACCTTAAAGGTCGCCAGCACTTCTTCCTTATCCAACACCGCTTGCAAACCTTCCAGTGCCATTTGCTTGCTTCTTTCTAACTAACTTGTAATTCAAAATTAGGATGCCCAGCTTGTCAATGCTGTAGATGGCTCGTTGTTCGCGGATCGCCAGCAGGCTGCTCGGTGGCGTGGATGCGGCCCAAGGTGGTGGGGTTATGAACAGCAGCGTAGTGAGGCCGCACGAGAAGGCCTGCTACTACTCGCCCGCTTCCTGCAACAGCGCGGTCATCTTGTTGATGTCGCTGGGCGTGACGGTCATCGAGGTGTAGAAGTCAAGTACCAGGCTGTTCCCCGTTCGCGATGTTGATTGTTGCAGCCAGTTCCTCAACCCGCTGGGCCAGTACTGCGCTGCTCGCTGCTATGCGGTTGTGCTGGTGGCTGCTCTCTCTCATCCAGACAGTCATGATTAGTAGTGCCTTGTGTTCCCTCAGTTCACTAATCAACGTAACTCTCATCCGGTCGTAGATATACTTCAACAGCTTGAGATGCGCCTTAAAAATGGTATTCCGGCCAACACCAATACGTTCGGCGGTTGCCTTAGACGACAGCGGTTGCTCAAAGTTGAACCTCACGCGCAGCAAGGCCCGCTCTACTTCGTTGGCTGTGGCAGCGTCAATCAGTTGGTTGATAAACTGCTGCACTTCATCACCGCCATCAACCTCGGCTAGCGTTGGTTGTGTGCTAGCTGCTGGCTTAAGTGTCGAGACAGGTTGTGTCCTGGCTGCTGGCTGCTCAATCGCTGCCTGGCAATTGTTAATTGCTGCGGCAGCACTGGTACGCCAGTTGGTACGCCAGTAGTGGGCAAGTTGGGCTGCTACACTCTCCTGCGTAGCTGGTGGCAGTGGCGAGACAGGCTTAGATTTTGCCTTCGTCAAAGCCACTTCGCGAGCTTTGGCAATCTCTAGCTGCTCATCCTCAAGCACCATCGCCCAGCTGCTCAGCAAGCTCACGGCGCGCCACCTTCAGGTCCAGTCGCACGCGATTACGGCACAGAGCGGGGGCGGCCTCTGCCAAGCTCACGGCGCGTCACCTTCAGGTCCATCTGCACGGCAAGCGCAGGGCGCACCTTCCGACAGAACTTATCCGCTATCTGGCGCACTCGTTCACGGGTAATACCGTGCCGTTGGGCGACGGCTTCCAGCGAAGGCGGGTTGCTGAGGTTGAGCCGCTCGCGCAGCAACTCCTGCTGCTTGCCGCCTCTCTGCTCGATCAACTGATCTAGCACCTCGTGGACAATCCTGTTCATAACAAGCTCCTCCGGCCCTGGTGTGTCGTCTACAACCAGCATCGCCGCCCGGCTACGGTGGAGCGGCAGCACCCGCCGCACATTGCGCAGATGCCGCCAGCTTGAACTCTTGAAGTGAGT
>Ga0123338_10001903_pt1 | contig 19790 bp, 22 predicted proteins | sample grotaG_FD_89793 | JGI IMG/M metagenome (GOLD analysis project Ga0123338, IMG submission 89793) | Glacier valley bacterial and archeal communities from Borup Fiord, Nunavut, Canada, to study Microbial Dark Matter (Phase II) -... | ecosystem: Environmental > Aquatic > Freshwater > Ice > Glacier ...
GCCGCCACCGCCGCCACCGCCGTAGCCACCGCCGCCACCGCCGGAGCGACCACCGCCACCGCCGCCGTAGCCGCCACCACCGCCGCCCGTGCCGCCGCCGCCTGTGCCGCCGCCGCCGCCGAAGCCGCCACGGCTGCCGCCGCCGCCGCCGAAGCCGCCCGGACGCTCTTCACGAGGACGGGCCTCGTTGACGACGATCGCGCGGCCATCGAGTGCCTGACCGTTCATGCCGTTGATCGCGGCCTGCGCCTCGGGGTCGGAGCCCATCTCGACGAAGCCGAAGCCCTTCGAGCGACCGGTGTCGCGGTCCATCATGACTTTCGCCGACGAGACCGTCCCGTACTGCGCGAACGCCTGCTGCAGATCGTCGTCGCGCACGTTGTACGAGAGATTGCCGACGTAGAGTTTGTTGCCCATGGAAAAGCTGCCTTCCTGTTCTTTACCCGAAATGTGGTGCTTCTACCCGTCGTGAACCATTTCAAGAAGGCACTGCTTTCACCCACACTGACTGGCGAATATAAGTGAATTGCCAAAATAATTGGATCAAAAACGCCCGTATTTGTTGTTTTGTGGCAGTCGCCTCGTGACGCTGTGATGTCGACGCTCCTGCCCGCTCCGCGCATCGCCAGCCTCGTTCCAAGCCTGACCGAGCTCGTCTTCGCGCTCGGGCTGGGCGACCGGCTCGTCGCCCGCACGGGCTTTTGCGTTCACCCGGCCGATCGGGTCGCGCGCGTCGCCAAGATCGGCGGCACGAAGGACGTCAATCTCGCCAAGCTGCGCTGCCTCGCGCCGACCCACGTCCTCGTCAATATGGATGAGAACCGGCGCGAGACGATCGACGCGATCGCGGCCTGGGGCGCCGACGCGCCCGAGATCGTCGTCACGCACCCGGTCGAGCCGGAGGACAACGTGGCGCTGGTCGACCTGCTCGCCCGCGTCTTCTCCGGCGCGCCGGGGCTCGCGGAGCGGGCCGCGAGGCTGCATCGCGCGATCGAGGCCGAGCTCGCCGCGACGAGCGCGGCGGGCCGGGTCGAGCGGCGCGTGCTCTATCTGATCTGGCACGGCCCCTGGATGACAGTGGCGCGCGACACCTACCTGTCGCGGATGCTGGCGCGAATCGGCTGGCTGACGTGGCCGGACGCGCACGGCGGCCGCACCGGAGCCGCCCGCTATCCGGCGCTCACCGGCAACGAGCCGTGGCTCGCCGGCGTCGAGCGCGTGCTGCTGAGCTCGGAGCCCTTCGCCTTCCGGGCGCAGCACCTCGCCGAGGCGCAAGCGCTCTGCCCGACCGCGACGGTCCAGCGCGTCGACGGCGAGCTCCTCAGCTGGTACGGCGCCCGCGCCGTCGCGGGCTTGCGCTACCTGCGCGCGCTGGCCGACGACAATGCGCCCGCAGCGCCCGCCGACTGATTCGACGCGCGCCAACCCCCGCTGCCATGCCGATCGACATCCTGAAACCGCTAGTCGCGCTGCTCGCGATCGTCAATCCGATCGGCGTGCTGCCGTTCTTCATCCATTTCACGGCCGGCTTCAGCCGCGAGCAGCGGCAGCGCACGATTCGTGTCGCTGCGGTGAGCGCGTTCGCCGTGATCGCGGTCAGCGCTGTCGCGGGCCTCAAGATCATCGAGTTCTTCGGCATCTCGCTCGCCTCGTTCCAGGTCGGCGGCGGCATGCTCCTGCTGATCTCGTCGCTGCAGATGCTCAACGCGCAGCCGGCGGAAAGCCGGACCAGCGATCTCGTCGAGGGCAGCGACAAGGTCGACGCCGGCGACTCGATCGCGATCGTCCCGCTCACGATTCCGCTGCTGACCGGCCCGGCGACGATCTCGACCATGGTGATCTACGCCGAGAAGACGCGCCACTGGTGGCAGATCGCGATCCTCGTCGGCTACGGCGTGGTGATCGGCGTCGCGATCTGGATCGCCTTCAGCCTCTCGGGCCGGATCGCCCGCTTCATCGGCAAGACCGGGATCAACGTCATGACCCGGCTGATGGGCCTGCTGCTCGCCGCGCTCGCGGTCGAGGTGATGTCGGACGGGCTGGTGAAGCTGTTTCCGGGCCTGATCGCGACCGGACGCTGACGGGATGGCCGACGGCAGCTACGACTACATCGTCTGCGGCGCCGGCACCGCCGGCTGCCTGCTCGCGAACCGGCTGAGCGCCGATCGATCCAAGCGCGTCCTGCTGATCGAAGCCGGCCTGCAGGACAACTACATCTGGATCCACATCCCGGTCGGCTACCTTTATTGCATCGGCAACCCGCGCACCGACTGGCTCTACGCCACCGAGCCCGCGGCCGGGCTCAACGGCCGGAGCCTTCGCTATCCGCGCGGCAAGGTGCTCGGCGGCTCGAGCAGCATCAACGGGATGATCTACATGCGCGGCCAGGCGCGCGACTACGACGCCTGGGGTGCCGGCGACGGCCACGGCGCGAATCCGGGCTGGAGCTGGGCCGAGTGCCTGCCGGCGTTCCTCAGGCACGAGGACTTCTACAAGGGCGCCGACGCGTTCCATGCGGCTCCCGGCTTCGATCCGTCCGGCAAGCGCGCGGGCGGCGAGTGGCGCGTCGAGAAGCAGCGCCTGCACTGGCCGATCCTCGATGCCTTCGCCGCCGCCGCCGTCGAGGCCGGACTGCCGCACACCGACGACTTCAACCGCGGCGACAACGAAGGCGTCGGCTACTTCGACGTCAACCAGCGTGCCGGCATCCGCTGGAATGCAACCAAGGCATTCCTGCGGCCGGCGTTCCCGCGCCCGAACCTGCAGGTGTGGACCGGCGCGCACATCCATCGCGTCGCGTTCGACGGGCGGCGCGCGACCGGCGTCGAGGTCGTGCCGCTCGGCGGCGGCGCGCCGGTCATCGCGACGCTGTCGCCGGGAGGCGAGGTCGTGCTCTCGGCGGGCGCGATCGGTTCGCCGCAGATCCTGCAGCTCTCCGGCGTCGGGCCGGCGGCGCTGCTGTCGTCGCACGGCATCCCGGTCCATCACGCGCTGCCCGGCGTCGGCGAGAACCTGCAGGATCACCTGCAGATCCGCGCCGTCTACGGCGTCGAGGGCGCGAAGACGCTCAACACGTCGGCCTCGTCGCTGTTCGGCAAGGCGCTGATCGCGCTCGAGTATGCGTTCAAGCGCAGCGGCCCGATGAGCATGGCACCGTCGCAGCTCGGCGCGTTCACGAAGAGCGATCCGGGGCGAGCGCATGCGAATCTCGAGTACCACGTCCAGCCGCTCTCGCTCGACGCGTTCGGCGAGCCGCTGCACGCCTTCAACGCCTTCACGGCGAGCGTGTGCAACCTCAACCCGACCAGCCGCGGCAGCGTGCGCGTGCGCTCCGCCGATCCCGACGCCGCGCCGCGGATCGCGCCCGACTACCTGGCCACCGAGGAAGACGCCCGCGTCGCCGCGCAGAGCCTGCGCGTGACGCGGCGCATCGTCGCGCAGCCGGCGCTCGCGAAGTACAAGCCGCGCGAGCTCAAGCCCGGCGTCGAGTTCGAGAGCGATGCCGATCTCGCCAAGCTCGCCGGCGACATCGGCACGACCATCTTCCATCCGGTCGGCACGGCGAAGATGGGCCCGGCCGCCGATCCGATGGCCGTTGTCGATGCGCGTCTGCGCGTCCACGGCCTCGAAGGCCTGCGCGTCGTCGATGCGAGCGTGATGCCGACGATCACCAGCGGTAATACCAACGCGCCGACGCTGATGATCGCCGAGCGTGCTGCCGAATGGATCCTGCGCGGCGACGTCTGACGCGCGGCCCCGGAGGGCGCATGCATACTCGTTCCCCCGATCCGTCCCAGAAAGCGCGCGATGAAAGTCCATGCCGTCACCAAGGTCCGCCTCGACGCCGACGGCCGCGTCACGGGCGTCGAGTGGGGCCCGGTCAACACCGAGACCAACGAGTGGCACACCGAGCCAGCCATCGCCGATGTCTCTGAGGTCGTCACCGCGCTGCACCACGGCGACGACGTCTTCGCCCTGTTTCCGACCTCGCACGGGATGATGCCGATGCGCCGTTTTCGCGTCGTCGACTACGACAACGACTGGCACACCGTGAACCTCGACGGCCCGCCGACGCACGAGCACGAGATCCACGACATGCTCCACGTCGCGCCGTAGAGGCGCGATGAGCGAGCACGACGCACCGCGGCGGCTGCTGGTGTCGTGCCTGTGCGCCGGGTGGTGCGGCTCGTGCCGCGACTACCGTGCGACCTTCGATGCACTGGCTGTGCAGTTGGCGGCCAGCGCCGACTTCGCCTGGATCGACGTCGAGGACGAGGCCGATGCGCTCGGCGATCTCGACATCGACAATTTCCCGACGCTGCTGATCGCCGAGGGCGACACCTTGCGCTTCCTCGGCGTCGTCACGCGTCAGCCGCAGACGGCCGAGCGACTGATCCGCAGTGCGATCGCCGGCGAGCTCGTGGCGCCGGCAGATGCCGTGCTCGTCCGGCGCGTCCGCGCGATCGCCGCCGCCGCAAGCCCGTCGTCGCCGCCGTCGGCATAAGCTTGCAACGAGGCAATCGTTGCCCGGGTCCCGGCCGACCCTAAGATCGTGGGTTCGCCCGCTCGCGCATCGCGTCCAGTCATGTCCAACCTGTTCTCGTCTTCCTTGTCGCGCCGTTCGGCGCTCGCTGTTGCCGCCGCTGCGTTGCTCGCCGCGGCTCCGCTCGCGCAAGCCGCCGGGCCGACGCTCCTCAACGTCAGCTACGACGTCGCGCGCGAGCTCTACAAGGACATCAACCCGGCCTTCCAGCGTTCGTGGAAGCAGCAGACCGGCGAGGACGTGACGATCTCGCAGTCGCATGGCGGCTCGAGCAAGCAGGCACGCGCGGTGCTCGACGGCCTCGAGGCCGACGTCGTGACGATGAACCAGTCGAGCGACATCGACGCCATCGCGCGCGGCAAGCTGATCCCGGAAGACTGGGCCAAGCGCCTGCCGAACAACTCGGCGCCGACGACGTCGGTCACAGTGATCCTCGTCCGCAAGGGCAACCCGAAAGGCATCCACGACTGGCCCGATCTCGCCAAGGCGGGCACGGGCGTCGTCATCCCGAATCCGAAGATCACAGGCAACGGCCGCTACACCTACGTGGCCGCCTGGGGCTCGGTGATCAAGGCCGGCGGCACGCCGGCGCAGGCGCGCGAGACGGTGCAGAAGATCTTCGCCAACGTGCCGGTGTTCGATGGCGGCGGCCGCGCGGCGACGACGACCTTCGCGCAGCGCAACATCGGCGATGCCCTGTGCACCTTCGAGAGCGAGGTGAACCTGATCAAGGCCGAGTTCGGCGACAACTTCGAGGTCGTCTATCCGAAGTCGACGATCCTGGCGGAGAACCCGGTCGCGGTGATCGACAAGGTCGTCGACAAGAAAGGCACCAGGAAGCAGGCCGAGGCCTACCTCAAGTTCCTGTGGAGCGAGGAAGCGCAGGAGATCTCCGCGAAGCACCAGCTGCGTCCGCGCTCGGCCGCGCTGCTCGCGAAGTACGGCAAGGACTTCCCGAAGGTCACGACCTTCACCATCGACGAGCTCTTCGGCGGCTGGAGCAAGGCGCAGAAGGACCACTTCGACGACGGCGCGATCTTCGACCAGATCCTCGCCGCCAAGAAGTAGGCCGAGCCGAGCTGGCCGCGGCATGCTGCTGTCCCGTGCGCTGCTGAAGCGCCACAGCGTCCTGCCGGGCTTCGATCTCGCGCTCGGCTTCACGCTGCTCTATCTCTCGTTCTTCATCCTCGTGCCGCTCTCGGCGGCGTTCCTGAAGACGTTCACGATGACCTGGCCGGCGTTCTGGAGCGCCGTCAGCGCGCCGCGCGTGGTCGCTTCGTACAAGCTCACGTTCGGTGCGTCGTTCCTGGCAGCGCTCGTCAACGCGTTCTTCGGCCTGATCGTGTGCTGGGTGCTCGTGCGCTACGACTTCTTCGGCAAGCGCTTCGTGGACGCGCTCGTCGATCTGCCCTTCGCGTTGCCGACGGCCGTCGCCGGCATCGCGCTGACGGCGCTCTATTCCGGCAACGGCTGGATCGGTCGCTGGCTGCCGTTCAAGGTCAGCTTCACACCGGTCGGCGTGTGGGTCGCGCTCACCTTCATCGGCTTGCCCTTCGTCGTGCGCACGCTGCAGCCGGTCCTCGAGGATCTGCAGAAGGAAGTCGAGGAAGCGGCCGCGATCCTGGGCGCGACGCGGTGGCAGACCTTCACCCGCGTCATCCTGCCGATCCTCGCGCCGGCTCTCCTCACCGGCTTCGCGTTGGCGTTCGCGCGCGCGATTGGCGAGTACGGCTCGGTGATCTTCATCGCCGGCAATCTGCCGATGATCTCGGAGATCACGCCGCTCCTCATCATCACCAAGCTCGAGCAGTTCGACGTGCCCGGCGCGACGGCGATCGCGGTCGTCATGCTCGTCGCTGCCTTCTTGATGCTGCTGGCGATCAATGCACTGCAGGCGTGGACGCGGGCGAGGCAGGGGCGATGAGCGCCGCGTCTGCGAGCGAGAAGGCACCGCGTCGAATCGACGAGGCGACCAGCGAGCCGGCGTGGGTACGGCGTCTGCTGATCGGCATCGCGCTCGCCTTTCTCGCCGTGTTCCTCTTCGTTCCGCTCGTCGCCGTGTTCGTCGAGGCGCTGAAGAAAGGCCTCGACGTCTATCTCGCCGCGATCAGCGAGCCCGACGCGGTCTCGGCGATCAAGCTGACGTTGATCGCCGCCGGCATCTCGGTGCCGCTCAACCTCGTCTTCGGCGTCGCCGCCGCGTGGGCGATCGCGAAGTTCGACTTCCGCGGCAAGAACGTGCTGCTCACGCTGATCGACCTGCCGTTCTCGGTGAGCCCGGTCATCGCCGGCCTCGTCTTCGTGCTCGTCTTCGGCCTGCAGGGCTGGTTCGGCGAATGGCTGCGCGACCACGATCTCAAGATCATCTTCGCGCTGCCGGGCATCGTCATCGCGACGATCTTCATCACCTTCCCGTTCGTCGCCCGCGAGCTGATCCCGCTGATGCAGGCGCAAGGCAACGAGCAGGAAGAGGCGGCGCGCGTCCTCGGCGCGGGCGGCTGGCAGATCTTTCGCCGCATCACGCTGCCGAACGTCAAGTGGGCGCTGCTTTACGGCGTCATCCTCTGCAACGCGCGGGCGATGGGCGAGTTCGGCGCGGTCAGCGTCGTCTCGGGCCACATCCGCGGCCAGACCAACACCATGCCGCTGCACATCGAGATCCTCTACAACGAATACCAGTTCGCGGCCGCGTTCGCGGTCGCGTCGCTGCTCGCCTTCCTGGCGCTGGTGACGCTCGCGCTCAAGTACTGGGTCGAGCGCAACGCCGCGTCGCGCAGGCAGGTCGCGGCCTCGGTCGAGGCGGTGCCGACATGAGCATCGAAGTCCGCGGCATCAACAAGCGCTTCGGCGCGACCGTCGTCTGCGACAACGTCGACCTCGACATCCCGTCGGGCGAGCTGGTCGCGCTGCTCGGGCCCTCGGGCTCGGGCAAGACGACTCTCCTGCGCATCATCGCCGGCCTCGAGGTGCCCGATTCCGGCACCGTGCTGTTCCAGGGCCAGGACGCGACCAGCGCCGACGTGTGCAAGCGCCGCGTCGGCTTCGTGTTCCAGCACTACGCGCTCTTCGGCCACATGACGATCTTCGAGAACGTCGCCTTCGGCCTGCGCGTGCGCCCGCGCGCCACGCGCCCCGACGAGGCGCAGATCAGGAAGAAGGTGACGGAGCTCCTGAAGCTGGTCCAGCTCGACTGGATCGCCGACCGCTTCCCGCACCAGCTCTCGGGCGGCCAGCGCCAGCGCATCGCGCTTGCCCGCGCGCTCGCGGTCGAGCCCGAGGTGCTGCTGCTCGACGAGCCCTTCGGCGCGCTCGATGCGCGCGTGCGGAAAGAATTGCGCCGCTGGCTGCGTCGGCTGCACGACGAGATGAACGTCACCAGCGTCTTCGTCACCCATGACCAGGAAGAGGCGATGGAAGTCGCCGACCGCATCGTCGTGATGAACCACGGCCGGATCGAGCAGGACGGCCCGCCCGACGAGGTCTACGACCATCCCGCGACACCCTTCGTGCTGCAGTTCCTCGGCGACGTGAACATCTTTCACGGCCGCTTGGGCCAGCCCGCGGGGCAAGGCGGCGACGTCTCGTTCGTGCGCCCGCACGAGCTCGACATCGTCGCCGCAGCCGTGCCCGGCTCGATCGTCGCGACGCTCGTGCAGGCGCTCACCGTCGGCCCGAACACGCGGCTCGAGTTCCGGCGCGACGACGACCAGGCGTACGTCGATGTCGAGATGCCGCGCACCGACTGGCAAGCGCTGCGAGAACGGCTCGGGCTGGCGACCGGCTCGAAGGTGCACCTGCTGCCGCGGCGCCTCACGCGCTTCTCGGCCGACGACTTCGATCCCGCTGCGATGATCTGATTGCCGCGGCGAATCGCGGCTCAGGACAGCAGCTGCTTCCTCGCCCGGTGCACGCGCACGAAGAGGTTCTCCTCGCTGATGCCGAGCTCGGCGCACACCGAGGCGGTCGAGCGCTCCTCGATCACGCGCAGCCGCATCGCGTCGCGCAGCGTCGCCGGCAGGCGCTCGATGCCCTCGAGCGCGCGCGCCAGCGCCTCGCGCTGCTCGAAGATCTCGTCCGGCCGCGGTTGCGGGCAGGCGACGGCGTGGCCGGCGCTCTCGCCGCAGTCGTCGTCGAGGACGTCGTGGTGCTTGACGCGGCGCAGGCCATCGACGATCTTGTTCTTGAGCACGGCCGTGAGCCACGAGCGCAGCGCGGCGCGGCCGGAGAAGACGGCGCGGCCGCAGAGCACGGCTTCGAGCACGTCGTGGACGGCGTCCTCGGCGAGCATCGGATCGCGCAGCTTCTTCATCGCGAAGCGCACGAGGTAGGGCCGGTGCGAGACCAGCTCGGTCATCGAGATCGGCACCGCGCGGCGAGGCGCCGGCCCCGGCGCGGGCGCAACGACGGGGCGGGCGCGGATCGGCGACGGTTGGCTCGAAATCAGGCTGGCGTTCATGGCAGAGGCTCGGGTGGGGTCGATGCCGTGACTCTGGCCATGCCGCCTCGCAGGACCCTCGCGAAAGATCACGGCCAGATCACATCGCTGTAAGACGACACGCCGGCACGAGACAATTCCTCCATGCCGCCCGCCTCCATCCTCGTCGCCGAGGACCAGACCGACATCCGCGACCTGCTGGTGATGAACCTGCGCGGCGCCGGCTACGAGGTCGAGGCCGTTGCCGACGGCACGGCTGCGCTGGCGAGCCAGGCAGAGCGCGCCAGCGACCTGCTGGTGCTCGATCTCATGATGCCGGGCCTCGATGGCCTGGAGGTCTGCAAGGCGCTGCGCGCGCGCGGCCGCAGCACGCCGATCCTGATGCTGACGGCGAAGTCGACCGAGCTCGACCGCGTGCTCGGCCTCGAGCTCGGCGCCGACGATTACCTCACCAAGCCGTTCTCGCTCGCCGAGCTGCTGGCGCGCGTCAAGGCGCTGCTGCGCCGCGCCGACCTGCTGCGCGCCGCCCAGTCGGCAGGCAACGCCGAGCCGCGCGTGGTGAGGAACGGCGAGCTCGAGATCCTGCCGGCCAAGCGCCAGGTGCGCTTTGGCGGCGCGCCGCTCGACTTCACCGCGCTCGAGTTCGACCTGCTGCTGCACTTCGCCTCGCATCCCGGCAACGTGTTCTCGCGCGGCCAACTGCTCAACGCCGTCTGGGGCTACACCCACGACGGCTACGAGCACACGGTGACGACGCACATCAACCGCCTGCGCGCCAAGCTCGAGGCCGATCCGATGCGGCCCGAGCTGATCCTCACCGTGCGCGGCGCCGGCTACAAGATGCGCGACAGCCCGTCGTGAGCGTCCGCCTCAAGCTCGCGCTGACGATCTTCGCGACAGGTCTTTTGACCGCGCTGCTCGTCGTCGCGACGGTCGTCTTCGCGTTCCAACGCTTCGAGAACGAGACCGCGTACCGACGCGGCATGGGCTTCCTCGGTCGCGTCGTCGGCATGTACGACAACATCTTCGACATGCACGAGAAGGACGCTACCGCGTTCCAGGCATGGTTGCGTGCGCTCGTGCTGTTCGAGCCCGACACCGAGCTCTATCTGCTCGATCGCTCCGGCGCCGTGCTTGCGAAGACGGGGCCGACGCCGCTCAAGTCCGGCACGCACGTCGCGCTCGCGCCGGTGCGCGAGTCGATCGAGCAGAAGGACGCGTCGTACGTCATGGGCGACGATCCCGAGCGCATGGACGCCGGCGCCGTCGTCGTCGCCAAGCCGGTGCGGCGCGCGGCCGCGCCCGGCGATGGCTCGCGCGACGCCGGCTATCTCTATCTCGTGCTCCACACGCAGCAGCTGCCCGAAGGCCGCTGGGACGTGCTGCGCAGCAGCTTCGCGCGGCCGGCGCTCGGCCTCGTGTTCGCGGTCGTCGCACTGACGACGCTGCTCGCCGCGCTCATCATCGCCACCGTCACCGAGCCCCTGCGCCGGCTGACGCGCGCCGTCTCGACGCTCTCGCAGCGCGGCCTCGCCGAAGGTCTCGCGATCGCGCCGGGCAGCGCGCTGCCGGCGCCGACCAAGGACGAGTTCGGCCAGCTCACGAGCGCCTTCGAGATGCTGCTCGACATCTGCCGGCGACAGTGGAACGCGCTGCGCCGCGTCGATCACTTCCGGCGCGAAGGCGTCAGCAACCTCTCGCATGACCTGCGCTCGCCGCTGACGGCGACGGTCGCCTGCCTCGAGACGCTCGACGGCCGCTGGCAGTCGGATGCTTCGCGCGACGAGGACCGCCGCCTCGTCGAGATCGCCTTGCGCAACACGCGCAACGCGGCGCGCATGGTGCAGTCGCTCGGCGACCTGGCCAAGCTCGACGAGCCCGAGTTCGCACTCCGCGCCGAGGCGGTCGATGCCGGCGAGCTGCTCGACGACATCGCGCTGCGCTTCGCCGAGCGCGCCGCACGCCAGGGTGTGGTCCTGCGCACGCCGGCCGCGCCCGTCACACCCGGCGCGCCGGCCAGCGCGCGCGCGCGGATCGACGTCGAGCTGTTCGAGCGCGCGGTCGCCAACCTGATCGACAACGCGTTGAAGTTCTGCCCGAGCGGCAGCACGGTGACCCTCACCTCGCAGGCGCGCGACGGCCGGGTCGAGGTCAGCGTCGCCGATGACGGCCCGGGCATCGCGGCGGCTGACCTGCCGCACCTCTTTGACCGCTTCTATCAAAGCCGCTTGACGGTCGCTCCGGCGACGGCCGAAGGCGGTCGCGGCCTCGGCCTGGCGATCGTCAAGCGCATCGCCGAGCTGCATGGCGGCGACGTCGCCGTGTACAGCATGCTTGGCAGCGGCATGCGGGTTGTGATGTCGTTGCCGGGCGCTTAGACCATCGCTCGACATGCACCGGGAAAGCCCTCGTGCCTCGTTTCGGGGCGACGGCTACAGTGCGGTCTCCCGACGAAGCACCTGCTTGGTGCGTCGGAAGGAATCGACAAGGTCAGTGAGGAGACAGCGGCGCATCAGCGTCGCGCAGGCGAGAGCCGAAGCACAACATCAAGGGGCGCCGCGAGGCGCCCCTTGTCATTGCTGCATCTACTTCGGCGCGATGGCGCCGGCGGCCGGCCAGTCGACATCGCCGATGCGCTTCAGCCGCATTTCGAAGATCCGGAGCGGCTCGCGGCCGTCGACGATCCGGTCGCCGACCTCGTAGAGCTCGTCGTCCTTGACCGTCGCAACGTAGCGGATCGTCACCGGCCCGAGCGGGCGTGGCCGACGGCGTGCGCATGCATCAAATAGCTGCGCGTCGCCGGATCGAACGAGACGATGGCGAAGGCATTGAAGCGGACGCCGCCGGCATCGTCGTAGCCGCGCCCTTCGATGATCCGGATCGAGCCGCCGAGCATCGGGCCGATGCGCTCGGTCTGGACGAAGGCGAGGCGGCTGCCGTCCGGCTGCAGCACGAATGCCGGCCCACGCCATGCGCCGTCGAGCATCGCGAAAGCCTTCATCGCGTCGGTCTGAGAGGCGATGAGCGCAGCCGTGTCGGGCTGCTGCGCAGTCGCTGCGACGCAGGTCGCGCTCAGCGCAAAGGCAACGATCAGGGACGGAAGCGGACGCATCACGGCTTTCGCAACGCCGACACAGTCGTCGGCGTCGAGAATTGTGACGCGCTGCACACGCGAGATGCCGCGCCCGGCGCGAGCCGGCCTCGGTACCATGCATGCTGCTTCGGCGGCCTCGCAGGCCGCCCCATCGCCAATGTCAGAACAACAGAACCGGCGCCTTCTCGACGTCGACGTCCCGGCCCAGCCCGAAGTGCTGGTGCAGCTGTCGCTGCTGCTCGCCGAGGACGACGTCGACTTCAACGCGGCGAGCCTGCTCATCAGCTCCGACATGGCGCTCGCCGCGGCCGTGCTGAAGACCGTCAACTCGGCGATGTACGGCCTGCGCGGTCGCGTCCAGAGCGTGCAGCAGGCGATCACCTATCTGGGCACGCGCGAGGTCGCGTCGGTGACCTTCGAGATGGGCTTGCGCGCGGTGTTCCCGCCGGCGCCCGAGCTCGAGCCGCTCTGGGAGCGTGCCCGCGTGCGCGGCCTGCTCATGGGCCGGATCGCCGCGTCGCTCGGCGTCGATGCCTGGGCCGCGCACTCGGCGGGCCTGTTCGAGGAATGCGGCAAGGCGGTCATGTTCCGACACGCCACCGAGCTCTACAGGCCGATGCTGCTCAAGGCCAAGACGGACGAAGAGCTGCTGATGCTCGAGCACGACCAGTTCGGCGTCAGCCACGACACGCTCGGTGCGGCCCTGTGCGAAAGCTGGGGCCTCGCGCCGCAGGCCGTCGACAGCGTGCGATACCACGTCATCGTCAACAGCACGCTCGAGCTGCCGATGAACATCCCGCGCCGCGCGATGTGCGCGATCTCGGCGCTGGCGCACGCGCTCATGACCGATCCCGACACGCTCGACGACGTCGCGCGCAAGGTCGCGCCCCAGGCCGACCTCGATCCGCTGCTCGCGCAGCGCGGCGCGCGCAAGGTGCAGGAGCAGATCGAGATGGCGGTCGAGCGCGCGAAGAGCGACTAGCGGAGATGAAGCCCCCACGCTCCTTCGTCGCTGCCCCCCGCGGGGGTGCGGCCGGCCTTGGGGCGGCCCGGCGGCCGGCCGGCCGCGAATAGTCTCAGTCGACCTTCGCGCCCGACGCCTTTACCACTGCGCTCCACTTCGTCGTCTCGGCGGCGATGAAGCGGCCGAAGTCGGCCGGCGACATGCCGCCCGGCACCGCGCCCTGCGACAGCAGCCGCTCCTTCAGCGCCGGCGAGGCCAGCGCCTTGGCGGTCTCCTGCTGGACGCGGTTGACGATCTCCGCGGGCGTTCCGGCCGGCGCGAGCAGCCCGAACCACGAGCTCGCCTCGAAGCCTTTGACCGGACCGGCCTCGGCCACCGTCGGCACGTCGGGCAGGGCGGCGCTGCGCTGGCTGCTGGTGACGGCGAGCGCGATCAGCTTGCCGGACTTGATCTGCTGCAGGGCAGACGGCAGGTTGTCGAACATGACGTCCATCGTGCCGCCGATCAGGTCGAGCAGCGCCGGGCTCGAGCCGCGGTATGGAAAGTGGACCATGAAGGTACCGGTCATCGTCTTGAAGAGCTCGCCGGCGAGGTGGATCGACGTGCCGTTGCCGCTCGACGCCATGTTGAGCTTGCCCGGATGGGCGCGCGCGTAGGCGATGAACGAGCGCACGTCGGTGATGCCGTCGGCGGCGGCCTTGGCCGGGTTCATCACCATCACGTTGGGCACGCCGGCGACGAGCGTGATCGGCGCGAAGTCCTTCACCGCGTCGTAAGGCATCTTCGGATACAGCGACGGGTTGATCGCCTGCGTGCCGACCGTGCCCATCACCAGCGTGTAGCCGTCGGCGGGCGATTTGGCGACGGCATCGGCACCGATGTTGCCGCCGGCGCCCGCCCGGTTCTCGACGATGAAGGTCTGGCCGAACGCCTTGCCGAGCTCGGGGGCGAGCGCGCGCGCCAGGATGTCGGTCGTGCCGCCGGGCGCGAACGGGACGACGATACGGACCGGCTTGGTCGGCCACGCGCCCTGCGCGTGCAGCCAGCGCGGCGCGACCGTGGCCGCGCCGAGGGCGACGAGCGAGCGACGACGAACGATCATGGATTCAGCGCCTCGCGCCCCGACGGGAGCGCCCGCGCCAGTGTCGCGACACGGCCCGCGACGACCAAGAGGACTTGCCCGATGCACGACCGCGCTTGCGGACAAAGAAGGAGGAGCGGGACGACAGGCTCGGCGCTGGCTCTCGAACAGCCCCGATACTCCCGCTCCTCCTGGACAGCGCTCGGTCGGCGGAGTGAGGGCTCCGTCAGACCGGCGCCAGGCGCAAGCGAGTGGGATTCACTGGCTCGCGTCCGGCACGGCGTCCGAAAACTGTGATCCGTGGTTCAGCGCGCGTCGCCGGGGCGGCCGAACAGCGACAGCTGACGCGTCCCTTGCGAGGCGCGTGCCAGGACGCGCGGGCGCTGCGCCAGCGCGTCGAGCGCGGCGGGCTGGGTGCGAACAACGCCGTTCGACTTCGACATCAGCGGCGCGGCAGCGGGGCGGTGGGTGAGCATGGTCGTCGGCCGCAGCGTCAGGAAGGCATCGCGGCCGGGCGTTCGTCGCGGCCGGGCCAGCCGACGACGTGCTCGACCAGCGAGGCGTCGAACGAATCGCTGATCTCCATCCAGCCCGACGTGCGCGACGACGGCGCGCGTTGCGGCGTGGCGCCGCCGAGGCGAAGCAGCGACGAGGCGCCGCCGTGGCAGCGCGGGCCGAGCGGCCGGCGCGAGGACGAAGCGAACGGGTACGGGCGGCGGGCAGCGGACATCGGACAGCTTTCGAAGGAAGCGCGACCAGAGCCCGAATACATGTCGTTGCAGTCCCTGCGCGCGATGGGAAAGAGCGCAACGAGCATGCCAAGCCCGAGCGCGTGATCGACCGCACGACCGACGGCGTGGCGGCGACTCGGGCGCCGTGGCGCGTCGCCTCGCGGATCGCCGGCGCGACGGCCCGCGTCGCACTCGCAAGCATCTGTTACGTCGAGCGTCGCCGTCCTGACTTGCAACGAAGTAAAGATGCGAGTCACGGGAACGCGCCGCCTGCGGACGCAGTCCCATCGTCGCACACCGACCAGAGGGACGCGCCATGTCCGATGAATTCGACGACGCCGTCGACGCCTTGCCTGCGACGCCCGCTGCCCCGGCCCGCCGACGCTCCGCGCGCCTGATCGCGCGGCTCTACGGCTCGGCCAACCTCGCCTTGCGAGCGCGCTTCGTCGCCTGCCTGATCCGGCCGCTCAGCCCGCTCGGCTTGGCCGCGATCGGTGCGGGGGCATTCACGATCCTTCTGTCGCGCCGTGGCGCGGGCGGCATCAGCGTCGCCGTCGCCGACGTCGCCCAGTTCTCGAAGGAGCAGATCGCGGAGCTGGTGCGCTTCGTCGAGCAGGTGAGCCCGGAGGCGATCGCCCAGGTCGCGGCGATGGTGGCCGACAACCCGGTCGGCGTCGGCACCTTCACGGCCTCCGTGGGCGTGCTGCTCGCACTCGAGATGCGCGGTGCGTCGGCGGCGCGCGGGCGCCGCGGCGGCGGTCAGGCGGCCGGCGCGTAGCCGCGGGGGATTGCGTCGAGGAGGCGCCGCGTGTAGGCCTGCTGCGGCTGCTCGAGGATCTGCTCGACGCCGGCCTGCTCGACGACCTCGCCGTCCTTCATGACCAGCACCTCGTCGGCCATGAAGCGGACGACCGCGAGATCATGGCTGATGAAGATGTAGGTCAGGCCGAGCTCGTCCTGCAGGTCCTTCAACAGGTTGAGCACCTGCGCCTGCACCGACACGTCGAGCGCGCTCACGGCCTCGTCGAGCACCAGCACTTCTGGATCGAGCGTGAGGCAGCGCGCGATCGCGACGCGCTGGCGTTGGCCGCCGGAGAACTCGTGCGGGTACATGTGCATCGCGCTCTCGTCGAGGCCGACGCGCGCGAGCAGCGCCTCGGCGCGGGCGCGGCGTGCGGCATCGTCGGCGCCGATGCCGTGGATCGTCATCGGCTCGACCAGCGTCTGGCCGATCGTGAAGCGCGGGTTGAGCGAGGCGTAGGGGTTCTGGAACACGACCTGGATGCGTTTTCGCATCGGCAGCATCTCGGCGCGCGAGAGAGCGAGCAAATCCTTGCCGTCGAACATTGCCTGGCCGGTCACCGGGCCGCCGTTGGCCTCGTGCAGCTTCAGGAGCGTCAGTCCGAGCGTCGTCTTGCCCGAGCCCGACTCGCCGACGACGCCGAGCGTGTGGCCGGCGCGCAGCTGGAAGGTCGCGCCCTTGACGGCGCGGAACTCCTTGCGGCTGAAGACGCCGTCCGCAATCCAGAAGCTCTTGGTCAGGTCGCGCGCCTCGATGATCACGCGCGCGGCCGGATCCTTGGCCTTGGCTACCGTTGTCGACACGCGTCCGGCGATGTGGTCGTCGATCACGCGCAGGCGCGGCGCGCGCTGCGCGAGCGTCGGCCGGCACGCCAGCAGCGCCTGCGTGTACGCGTCCTGCGGCGACGTGAAGATCTGCGCTACCGGCCCCTGCTCGCGCACCTTGCCGTGGCGCATGACGACGACGTGGTCGGCGATCTCGCCGACCACGCCCAGGTCGTGGCTGATGAAGAGCATGCTCATCCGGTGGCGCTCCTTCAGCCCGGCGAGGAGCTCGAGGATCTGGCGCTGGATGGTGACGTCGAGGGCCGTCGTCGGCTCGTCGGCGATCAGGAGCTTGGGCTCGCAGGCCAGCGCCATTGCGATCATCACGCGCTGCTGCTGGCCGCCCGAGAGCTGGTGCGGATAGGCGCCCATCCTGCGCTTGGGCTCGGGCATGCCGACTTCGTTGAGCAGCGCTTCGACGCGCGCCATCGCTTCGCGCCGGCCCATGCCGAGGTGCTTGACGAGCGGCTCGCTCACCTGCTCGCCGACCGTGAAGACCGGGTTGAGCGAGCTCATCGGATCCTGGAACACGCAGGCGATCGCGCGGCCGCGCAGGGCCTGGAGCTCGTCGCGCGACGCGGCCAGCATGTCGCGCCCCTGGAAGGTGACGGCGCCGGTGCGCTCGGCGTTGTCGGGCAGCAGGTTGAGGATCGACATCGCCGTCACGCTCTTGCCCGAACCGGACTCGCCGACCAGCGCGATCGTCATGTTCTCGGGGACGTCGAAGCTCACACCTTTGACGGCTTCGACGCGCTGGACGACGCCCTTGTCGCTGCCCAGGCGGAACGAGACGTGGAGATCGCGGATCGAGAGGAGCGCGCTCATTCCAGCCCCCTCAGCTTGGGATCGAGGGCGTCGCGAAGAGCGTCGGTCATGAGCGAGAACGCGGTGACGAAGACCGCCATCAGGATCGTCGCCGCGGCGAGCTGCCACCAGTAGCCGAGGATCAGCTCGCTCTGCGCCTCGGCGAGCATCGTGCCCCACGAAACCTGGTCGACGCCGACGCCGAGGCCGAGGTACGAGAGGATCACTTCCGACTTGATGAAGCCGACGACGTGGATCGAGAGCTGCACCAACACCACGTGGCTGACGTTGGGCAGGATGTGGCGGAACATGCGCGAGACGTTGCCGGCACCGATCGCCTCGGCCGAGCGCACGTAGTCGCGCACCGCGTGCTTGATGAACTCGGCGCGGATCAGGCGGTAGATGCCGGTCCAGCCGGCCAGGCCCAGGATCAGCACGACCGAGCCGATGCCGCGTCCGAACACGGCCGCGAAGGCGAAGATCAACAGGATGCCGGGGATCGCGGTGAAGACGTTGTAGACCCACTCAAGCAGGTCGCCGACCTTGCCGCCGAAGAAGCCCGACAGGGCGCCGAGGACGGTGCCGATCAGCGTCGCGAGCAGCGCGGCGGCAACGCCGACGAGGATCGAGATCTGCGCGCCCTTGACGGCCTTGGCGAGCACGTCGCGGCCGAGGCGGTCACCGCCGAAGGGCAGCGTCTCGGCCTTGACCGACGCGGTCGTCTGGTACTTCTTCGCCGCCTCGGCCCATTCCGCGTAGCGCGGCGCGAGCGGGTCGACGGCCGAGATATCGGCGTTCGGGCCGGTCGGCGCGGCGACGGCGAGGGTTTCGCTCGGCGCCGCGGGGCCGAGGAAAGTCGGCGGTGCGTTCGGCACGCCGGTCTCGGTCTGCCAGTTCTTGCCGACCAGGCCGGCGGCGGCGGCGATCACGAGCAGCAGGAACAGCGCGACGATGACGAGCGCGACCATGCCGACGCGGTCGCTGCGGAAACGCTTGGCTGCGGCACGCCAGACGCTCTCGGAGCTGCGGACCTTGATGCGCGTGTCGACGTGCGACACATCGATGACCGCGCTCATTTCAGCACCACGCGCGGATCGACGATCTTGTAGAGCACGTCTGTGACCAGGTTGACGACCATCGTGATCGCCGCGATGTAGATCGCGAACGCCTGAATCACCGGGTAGTCGCTGCGATTGACGGCGAGCAGCACCTCGCGGCCGAGGCCCGGGATCGAGAAGAACACCTCGATCAGGAACGAGCCGACGAAGATGCTGGGCAGACCGACGGCGACGTTGGTGAGGATCGGGATGAGCGCGTTCCTCATCACGTGCTTGAGCATGATCGTCGACTCGGTCAGCCCCTTGGCGCGGGCGGTGCGCACGTAGTCGTGGCCGATCTCGTCGAGGAAGAAGCTGCGGTAGAGGCGCGTCTGCGGCGCGAGCGAGACGGCCACCGCCAGCATCACCGGCAGCGGCGCGTAGCGCGCCAGGTTGGTCGAGAGGTGGTCGCTCCAGCCCTGGACCGGGAACAGGCCGAGCTGGAACGCGAACACGTACTGGCCGACGATGACATAGACCAGGAACGAGATCGAGAGCGCGACCGTCGTCGCGACCATGATGCTGCGGTCGGTGAGCGAGCCGCGCACGTAGGCGACGCCGAGCGCGAACGGGATCGCGAGCAGCGAGTCGAGGATCAGGATCGGCACCATCACCGTCAGCGTCGCCGGCAACCGGGTCGAGAACAGGTGCGCGACCGATTCGTTGGTGGCCCAGCTGCGGCCCCAGTCGAAGGTGACGATCTGCTTGATGAAGATCCAGAACTGGGTCCAGAGCGGCTCGTTCAGGCCGAGCTGCTGGCGGATCGCGTCGACCTGGGCCTGGCTGGCGTTCTGGCCGGCGAGGATTTCGGCCGGGTCGCCGCCGAAGCCCTTGAAGAGGAGGAAGACGAGCAGCACGACGCCGAACATCGTCGGGACCATCTGCCAGATGCGTCGGATCAGGTAGGCCGTCATGGGCGCGGGCGGGCGTCGGAAAGCGAGGGCCGCGAATAGGGCGACGAGGACGCGAGTCTACGGTGTCGTGAGAGACTTCCCGCCATGCGCCGCCTCGTCGCAGGATTCATGCTCGCCCTCGTCGCCGCGGCCTCGGGCGCACAGTCGCCATCGCCTGTCGCCACCGCGTCGCCGAAGGTGCTGCGCTATGCCTTGCGGATCGCCGAGACCGGCTTCGATCCAGCCCAGATCACCGATCTCTATTCGCGCACGATCGCGGCCAACATCTTCGAGGCGCCGTACCAGTACGAATTCCTCGCGCGGCCGGTGCGCCTTCGCCCTTCGACCGCGGCCGCGATGCCCGAGATGTCGGACGATTTCAAGACCTTCACCATCCGCATCAAGCCCGGGATCTTCTTCACCGACGATCCGGCCTTCGCCGGCAAGCCGCGCGAGCTTGTCGCCGCCGACTACGTGTACTCGATCAAGCGGATCTTCGATCCGCGCTGGAAGAGCCCGCAC
>Ga0123338_10001906_pt1 | contig 19776 bp, 22 predicted proteins | sample grotaG_FD_89793 | JGI IMG/M metagenome (GOLD analysis project Ga0123338, IMG submission 89793) | Glacier valley bacterial and archeal communities from Borup Fiord, Nunavut, Canada, to study Microbial Dark Matter (Phase II) -... | ecosystem: Environmental > Aquatic > Freshwater > Ice > Glacier ...
ACCGCCGCGGCGATCGGCCTGCCGCTGGTCCCGGGCAGCGACGGCGCGGTCGCCGACGCCGCAGAGGGAGTCCGGGTCGCCGACGCGATCGGCTATCCGGTGCTGGTCAAGGCAGCGTCGGGCGGCGGCGGGCGCGGTATGAAGGTGGTGCCCGATGCGGCATCGCTCGCCAGCCTGATGGCGCAGGCGAAGGCCGAAGCGAAGGCGGCCTTCGGCGACGACACGGTGTACATCGAGAAGTACCTGTCGGAACCGCGCCATATCGAATTCCAGGTGTTCGGTGACGGGCAGGGCAACGCCGTCCACCTCGGCGAACGCGACTGCTCGCTCCAGCGCCGCCACCAGAAGGTGCTCGAGGAGGCCCCCTCCCCCGCGCTGACCCCGGCGCAACGGGCGGAGATGGGCGAAGTCGTCCGCGCCGCCGTCGCAAAGCTCAAGTACCGTGGGGCGGGGACGATGGAGTTCCTGTTCGAGGACGGGAAGTTCTATTTCATCGAGATGAACACCCGGCTTCAGGTCGAGCATCCGGTGACCGAGGCGATCACCGGCTTGGACCTCGTCCGCGAGCAGATCCGTGTTGCGTCGGGCCTGCCACTGTCGGTCACGCAGGACCAGGTCCGCTTTGCCGGTCATGCGATCGAGTGCCGGATCAACGCCGAGGACCCTGCGACGTTCGCACCTTCGCCGGGGCGCGTCACCGACTACCACGCGCCCGGCGGGCCGGGAGTGCGCGTCGACAGCGCGCTGTACGCCGGCTACCGCATCCCGCCGCACTACGACTCGCTCATCGCCAAGCTGATCGTCTTCGGCGACGACCGCGAGCAGTGCCGCCTGCGGTTGAAGCGCGCGCTCGAGGAGTTCGTCATCACCGGGGTCAAGACGACGATCCCGCTTCACCAGGCGCTGCTCGACGATCCTGACTTCATCGCCGGCGAGTATTCGATCAAGTGGCTCGAGCGCTGGCTCGCGGCGCGCGCGACGGGGACGGAAGCCTAACGCGCGCTTTTGCGCAGCGCAACGCGGACGAGGTCGCCGACAGGGGCCGCCTCGCCGACCTCGGCGACCGCTTCGGCCACGGCGCGGCTCGCATCGAGCGGGCGGAAGCCGAGGTTGGCGAGCGCCGACAGCGCATCGGCGACCGCCGAGCCGGCTACCGCGACCGGCGCAGCGCTGCCGGGCAGCGCGATGCTCCCGGCCTTGTCCTTCAGCTCATTGACGATACGCGCCGCCAGCTTCGGCCCGACCCCGTTCGCGCGAGCGATGCTCGCGGTGTCCTTCGCCGCGACGGCGTGGTGGAGGTCGCCCGGCGTCAGGATCGACAGGATCGCCAGCGCCACCCGCCCGCCGACACCCTGCACCGACAGCAGCAGGCGGAACCAGTCACGCTCGCTGGCCGTCGCGAAACCGAACAGCTGGATCGCGTCCTCGCGGACCTGCGTCTCGATGTTGAGGATCACCGCCGCGCCGGGCGACAGGGCGCCGAGCGTCTTGGCGCTGGCGAAGACGAGATAGCCGACGCCGCCGACGTCGACGATGCAGCTGTCGGCGGCCGTTGTATCGAGCAGCCCCGACAGCTTGGCGATCATCGTGGAGAGCTCCCCGCGCCGATCACGCCCGAACCCGCGCCGTACCGAGCGTCGCCGCGGAGCGCGCCATATGCGCATGGGTGATCGCGACGGCGAGCGCGTCGGCGGCGTCGGGGGCGAGCGGTCCGCAGCCCGGCAACAGCCGCGCGACCATCGCCGCGACCTGTGCCTTGTCGGCCGCGCCGACGCCGACGACCGCCTTCTTGACGAAGCGCGCGGCATATTCGGCGACCGGCAGCCCCGCCTTCGCCGCGACCAGCATGACGACGCCGCGCGCCTGGCCGAGCTTCAGCGTTGACTGCGGGTTGGTGTTGACGAACGTCTCCTCGACCGCGGCACTGGCCGGGCGGTGTTCGAAAATGACCGCCGCAAGCGCGTCGTACAGTTGCACCAGCCGGTCGCTCAGCGCGTCGCTCGCGCGGCTGCGGACCGTGCCGTTGGCGACGTGCGTCAGCCGGTTGCCCTCGGCCGCGATGACGCCCCACCCCGTCGCCTGCAGCCCGGGATCGAGGCCGATGACGATCACCGGGTCACGCCTGCAGCTTCGCCAGCACGTCCTCGGGCACGTCGTAGTTGCCCCACACCGTCTGGACGTCGTCGTCGTCCTCGAGCGCATCGATCAGCTTGAGCAGCGTGCCGGCGTCGGTCTCGCCGACCGCGGTCATAACCTGCGGGCGCCATGCGAGCTTGGCGCCGTCGGCCTCGCCGAGCTTGGCTTCGAGCGCGCGGGCGACCTCGTGGAGCGCGCCGACGTCGGTCCAGATCTCGTGGCCGTCGTCGGACGAGGTGACGTCGTCGGCACCGGCATCGAGCGCGGCCTCGAACATCGAGTCGGCGCTGCCCGCCTTGGCCGGATAGGTGATCAGCCCCATGCGGTCGAAACCGTGGCTGACCGACCCGCTTGCGCCGAGGTTGCCGCCGTTCTTGCTGACGATCGTGCGGACGTTGGTCGCGGTGCGGTTGCGATTGTCAGTCAGCGTCTCGATGATCAGCGCGACGCCGCCGGGGCCGAAGCCTTCGTAGCGGATTTCCTCGTAGATTTCGGCGTCGCTGCCGGCGGCCTTGCTGATCGACCGCTCGATGTTGTCCTTGGGCATGCCGCCCTGACGCGCCGCGATGACGGCGGCGCGCAGGCGGGCGTTCATCGCCGGGTCGGGCAGCCCGGCCTTGGCGGCGACCGTGATCTCGCGGCTCAGTTTGGAGAACGCCGCGGCGCGCTTCCGGTCCTGTGCGCCCTTGCGGTACATGATGTTCTTGAACTTGCTATGGCCGGCCAAGGTCGCGTGTCCAGCTGATGGTGATGGCCGTGATCTAGCGCCGCCGGGCGGCCGCGTGCAACCTAGACCGCCGTCTCGACCGCCCGCGCCAGCATTACCCCGGCGAGGTGCGCGCGGTATTCGGCGCTGGCGTGGATGTCGGTGTTGAGGTCACCGCCAAGGACGAGACCCTTCGCCGCGGCGGGCGTGAACGAGGCGGTCAGCGCCGCCTCCGCCTCGGGCCAACGGACGACGCCGGGACCGGCTCCGGTTACAGCGACGCGGACGCCCGTGGGCGTGTCGGCAACGTAGACCCCGACGACGGCGTAGCGCGACGCGGGATGGCGAAACTTGGCGTACGCGCTGCGCCGGGGAACCGTGAATCCGACGCGGGTGACGATCTCGCCGTCACCCAACGCCGTCGCGAACATGCCGAGAAAGAAATCGTCGGCGGCGTAGCTGCCGAGGTCGGTCTCGACCGTGCCGCCGAGCGCGAGCAGCGCGGCGGGGTAGTCGGCGCTGGGATCGTTGTTCGCGAGCACGCCGCCAATCGTGCCGCGGTTGCGCACCTGCGGGTCACCGATCAGGATCGCCATGCCGGCCAGTCCGGGGATCGCCGCGGCGACGACCGGGTCGGCGGCAACCACGGCGTGGGTCGTCAGCGCACCAATCCACAGCGTATGGCCGTCACGGGTGACGCCGGTCAGGCCCGGAACGCCCGCCAGGTCGACCAGCGTATCGGGTTGCCGCAGCCGCGACTTCATCGCGGGCAGCAGGGTATGACCTCCAGCGATGAACGCCGCCCCACCCTCGCCGCGGTCGCCGGCCGCGAACGCAGCGGCCGCCGACGCGACACTGTCGGGCCGTTCGTAGGCGAACTCACGCATCGACCGTCTCCCCCCCAGCACCGCTCATCGTCCGCGCGCCGGCGGCGATTGCCGTAACGATGTTGCGGTAACCGGTGCAGCGGCACAGGTTCCCCTCGAGTTCGTGTGCAATCGTAGACTCGTCGACCGCGCTGCCGTGGCGGCGCACGATCTCGAGCCCGGCGATGACCATGCCCGGCGTACAGAAGCCGCACTGCAGTCCGTGATGCTCGCGGAACGCCGCCTGCATCGGGTGGAGCTCGGCCCCGCGCGCGACACCCTCGATCGTCGTCACGTGCGCACCGTCGAGCGCGACCGCGAGCACCGTGCACGCCTTGACCGCGACCCCGTCGATCAGGACGTTGCACGCGCCGCACTGGCTGGTGTCGCAGCCAATGTGCGTTCCCGTCAGCCCCAGCCCGTCGCGCAGCAGGTCGACGAGCAGCGTCGCCGGCGACACGTCGTGGACGGCGGTCGTGCCGTTGATCGTCAGCGTCGTTGCCATGCCCTGCTCCCTTCAACCCGCGGCGCGCTGCGCCATCATTGCCTTCAACCCGGCCGCCTGCTCGGCGGTCGCGCGCGCACCCAGCTCGCTCGCCTTGGCGCGGCTCCACCACGCCGCGAGGCCGGGCTGCGCGGCGACCATCGCCGTCGTGCCGAGCGCCCCGAACGCATCGAAGAAGAACAGGATCGGGATCAGCGCGGCGTCGGCGATCGAAAACTTGTCGCCGACCGCGAACGTGTCGCCAGCGCGGCGGAAATGCTCAATATAACCAAGTCCCGTCGCAAGCTTCTCGAGCGCGGGAGCAAGGCCTTCGGGCTTCTCGCGCGCGTTGAACACGCCGCCGAGGTCGGGCACGATATAAACGTCGATCAAGCGGCACAGCAGCCGCTCGCGCGCGGCGGTCTTTGGGTCCTCTGAGATCATCTTCGGGCCATCGAGCGCCGAGTCGAGATACTCGGCGATCACCTGGCTTTCGGGCAAATGAAAGTCGCCGTCGTGGAGCAGCGGCATCTTGGCCATCGGCGACATCGCGAGATAGGCGTCGGTCTTGATGCCGCCCTCGGGCATGTCGAGCGCGAGGTCGTGCCCCTTGGCGCGCGCGACGAGGAGCGGCCGCATGACGAACGGCGACAGGTGAACTCCGTACAGCTTCATCGTCTTGATCCCTCCCCGCAAATAGGGTCCGCGTCAGTCGCTCAGGCCGAGTGCCGCCTTGTACGTTTCGAGCAACGCCTCCTGCTCCTGCCGCGCCGCCTTCTCCATCGCCCGCAGCCGGATGATCGACCGCATCGTCTTGGTGTCGAAGCCGGTGCCCTTGGCCTCGGCATACACATCCTTGATGTCGTCGGCGATGCCCTTCTTGTCTTCCTCCAGCCGTTCGATCCGCTCGATGAACAGCCGCAGCTGCTCGGCGGAAACATTCTCCGTCGACATTATTGCTCCGTGATGACGCGATGCCGCACCGTAGAAGCGCGCACCGGGCGGCGCAAGGATGACGGCGTTGCGGACCGCCGCACGCCGGCCCGATCCATCACGAAGTTCACGCCCGCGACGTGCGTTTCACTTAAGATCTTCCCGGCCCAAACGGCGCACCGCCCGGCAATGAGAAAGACCCCGCGCCGCCCGCTGGCGACTGGAGGAGGGTAGCGGGAACCGGGGATTGTAGGACAGGGATTTAGATGGCCGCTTTCGCCCAATTGCAGACCTGAGGCCTCCGTAGACCGGCACTCGATTGCGAACATTCGCCGACCTAGATACGATGACTGCATGCAAGTCATCACTCTCTCAGCCGCGGCGGTGTTAGTAGTTAGTGGCAGTGTGGCATGTGCTGACGTTTCGCCTCAGTCGGCCGCAGTATGGGCACAGGAGCGCGCCTACTGGCGGGCCACCGTCGAGCTGGATAACGCGACCTACCAGTCTCTCTGGCATCACGCTTTTGTCGGCTGGCCGTGTGACGAGAAAGCCCCGGTGTCTGGCCTTCCGCCCCGCATAGTTCGAGACCATGTCAAACGCAGCTATGTGATGGATGGCCAAAACGTCGCTGAACAACCCGGACTCGTTTCGACGTTCTACCATGTGCGGGAGAAAGACGAGCAGACGAACGGCAAGGTCGAACTTTCTGACTATGACATCACGCACACTTGGGTACATACCCGGCAAGGCTGGAAGATAATCAGCGGCATGTGCAAATATCCGAAAGTTGCCCATTAGCGGACCGTCGGCCTCCCACCCCAACCGGACCCTTGGCTTAGCCCTCAGGGCTCGCTAGCGCTTGGCGGGTCGCTGGCGGGGAAGCTGTCGGCCAGCGCCTCGTCGAGCGTCTTGTTCTTCGCCACGCTCGCCGCCATCCGCTCAAGCTGTTCGGGTGTCGCGTCGGTCTGGTGCGCTGCTTTGTACGCCGCGTAGGGCATGCCGTAGACGTGCTCGCGCGCGGCATCCTTCGACAGCGGCACGCCCTGCGCTGCCGCTGCCTCGAACACCCAGTCCGACAGGCAGTTGCGGCAGAAGCCGCCGACGCCCATCAGGTCGACGTTCTGGACGTCGGTGCGGTGCGCGAGCAGCGCTGTCAGGCGGCGGAAGGCGGCGGCTTCGACCCGATCGCGGGTGGCATCGTCCATTGGCGGAACTCTCGGTTGAGCGATCGCCCGGATACGGCTAGGCGAGCGGCGCGTGGCAAGGAGACCCGTGCGTGTTCACCCCTCGCGCCCGCCGGGTCAAGGTTCTCGCGACGCTCGGCCCCGCGTCGGCGACGGTCGAGCGGATCGGCGCGCTCGTCGCCGCCGGGGCGGACGCCTTCCGCGTCAACATGAGCCACGGTGATGCAAGAGCGCGGGCGAGCCTGATCGCCAACGTCCGGGCGGTCGAAGCCGAGATCGGGCGGCCGCTGACGGTGCTCGCCGACCTTCAGGGGCCCAAGCTGCGGGTGGGAACCTTCGCCGCGGGCAGGGTCTCCGTCGAAGCGGGAGCGACATTCACCTTCGATCTCGATCCGACGCCGGGCGACGCGACGCGGGTCGGCTTACCCCACCGCGAGCTGTTCGCCGCCCTGCACCCCGGCGCTCGGCTGCTCGTCGACGACGGCAAGGTCGTGCTGCGCTGCGAAACGGTCGACGCGACGACGTTGACGGCCAGCGTCGTCGTCGGCGGGACCTTGTCGGACCACAAGGGGGTCAACGTCCCCGACGTGGTCGTACCGCTACCGGCGCTGACGGCGAAGGACCGTGCCGATCTTGATTTCGCGCTCGACCACGGGGCCGACTGGATCGCGCTATCGTTCGTGCAACGACCCGAAGACGTCGCGGAAGCCCGGGCCTTGATCGGCGGCCGCGCGGCGCTGCTCGCCAAGATCGAGAAGCCCGCCGCGCTCTACCGCCTGCCCGAGATCCTCGAGCTCGCCGACGCGGTGATGGTCGCGCGCGGCGATCTCGGCGTCGAGCTGCCGCCCGAGGAGGTTCCGCCCGCGCAAAAACGCATCGTCGCGATGGCGCGCGCGCTCGGCAAGCCGGTGGTCGTCGCGACGCAAATGCTCGAATCCATGATCACGTCGCCCACGCCGACACGCGCCGAAGTCAGCGATGTCGCGACTGCGATCTACGACGGCGCCGATGCGGTGATGCTGTCGGCCGAAAGCGCCGCCGGCGCGTGGCCGGTCGAGGCCGTCGCGATGATGGACCGCGTCGCGCGGCAGGTCGAGGCCGATCCGCAATATTACGGCCGCGTGCACTTCACCGAAACCGCGACCGCGCACACCACGGCAGACGCGATGAGCGCGGCGGCGGCGGCAATAACCCGGACGATCGGCGCGAAGGCGATGGTCTGCTTCACCCTGTCGGGATCGACCGCGCGGCGCGCTGCGCGCGAACGCGGGGCGGTTCCGGTGCTGTGCCTGACGCCCGCACGGGCGACGGCGCGACGGCTGGGACTGGTATGGGGAGTGCACGCGGTCGTGACGCGCGACGTCACCGGCTTCGAGGAGATGGTCGCCAAGTCGAAGCGAATGGCACTCCGCTCCGAAATCGCGGCGGGCGGCGACCTGCTCGTGCTGATCGCCGGGGTTCCATTCGCGACCCCGGGCACGACCAATGTCGTCCACGTCGTCCGGCTGACGGGTCGCGAGCTCGATCCCGTCGGTTGACAGCGACCCGGCAGGGCGCGAACGCGACGCGCCCTGCCGCTTTCGGGGCTAGTTGCTCGACGCGCTGCCGAACGCGTTGGGGTAAAGCTTCATCATCTTGGTGCACATCGCGCTCTTCATCATCGCGTCGTGTGCCATCGCCTTGCACGTCATGATCTTCTTCTGCGCGCCTGCGGGCACGCCGGCCATCATCGCGTCGCCGGCCATCGGCGACATCGCCGTCGTCGGGGATGCGGCCATCTGGGCAGTCGCGGCGGTTGCGAACAGTACTGCAGCAGCGGTCAGGATCAGCTTCATGGTCGGTTCTCCATACGAGCGTTGAACGCGGTACTTCCCACCCGATCACCGGCATGGGCGCGTCCGGTTACAATCGCAAGACGGCGCACGGCTGGACGCGGTCGCGACGGCGGCGCACAACCGCGCGATGACGGCGTGGAAGGCACGGCTGGTAACTTCGGCACGCGCGGGGCTGGCGCGCCTCGACGACCGCGAGATCGCACTTGTCGGACGGACGTGCATCGCCGCTCGCCGCAACCGGCTCGCCGGCGTCGCGGCGGCGGTGTCGTGGCTGGGCAACGGCGCGATCTACCTGATTCTGGCCGTTCTGCTGGTCGCGATCGCCGGGCGAACTTCGGCGCGCACTTTGGCACTCGCGACACTTGCGGGGGCGTTGAGCCACCTCGTCTACCCCACGATCAAACGCCTCGCCGCGCGCCCGCGGCCATTCGAACATCGCGCCGGGCCGCCGTCGGTGGTCGCCCCGCTCGACGCGTTCAGCTTCCCGAGTGGCCACCTGATGACGCTGAGCGCGACCCTCACCCCGGTGCTGCTTCGCTGGCCGGGCCTGTGGCTCGCCGCACTCGGCCTGTGGGGCACGCTCGCGTGGAGCCGGATCGCGACGGCGCATCATTACCCGAGCGACCTCCTCGGCGGGACCCTGCTGGGCGTCGCGGTCGCGTACGGCGTGGTCGCCGGGGTCGGCTGACATCCCCGCCCGCCGTAGGGCGTGCGCTACACCGCGTCGTCCATCGCGACATCGATCAGGCACGGACCCTGGCCGGCGAAGCCCCGCGCGAGCGCGGCCCGAAGGTCGGGCAGTGTCGCGACGCGTTCCGCCGCGACGCCCTGCGCCGCCGCCAGCGCGACGAAGTCGATGACCGGATCGGTCAGGTCCATGCCCACGTAGGCATCTGCAGCCGCCGACGGCCCGCCGAGCGCGCGGGTGCGTTGCTTGAGAATACGGTAGCTGCGGTTGTTGACGACGACGACGACGATCGGAAGCCGGTAGTGCGCGGCGGTCCACAGCGCCTGGACCGCGTACATCGCGCTGCCGTCGCCGGTGAGCGCGACGACCGGGCGGCCGGGGTGGGCAAGCTGGATGCCGATCGCCTGCGGCAGCGCGACGCCGATACCGCCCCCGCGCATCCCGAACCAGCTGTCGGGTTCGACCGCACGCAGCAGGTGCCGAACCGTGTTCATGCCAGTCGACAGCGTCTCCTCGACGACGATCGCGTGCGGCGGCAGGCATTGGTCAATGGTATGAAGCACCGCGAGCGGGCGCAGCGGGAGGAGCGCGGCGTCGGCCTCGGCGCGCGCGACGAGGGCAGCGCGCCGCTCCGCGAGGACCGCCGCCACCGCGGCCGTGCGCGCGGTCGCCGGCGCGGTGCGGGCGAGGACGGCGGCGGTCAGCTCGGGCAGCGTCGCGGCCATGTCGCCGACGATCGCCGCGGCAGCGGGGAAGTTCTTGCCGATCTGCCACGGGTCGTCGTCGAGGTGGACCAGCGGCTTGCCGGGGCCGAGTGCCTCGACGTCGGCGGCCTGGCTCTGGGTCAGCAGGTCGGCCCCGATGCTGATGACGAGGTCGTGCGCGTCAGTCAGCGTGCGCACCGCCGGCGTCATCCGCGCGACCGAGCCGGCGAACAGCGGGTGGTCGGACGGGAATGCCGCGGTGTTCGCCATACCCTCGAGGTAGACCGGCGCGCCGATCGCCTCCGCCAGAGCCGCCAACGCCGCATTCGCGCCCGACCGCGGCACGGCGTCGCCGGCGAAGATCAGCGGCGCCGCCGCGGCGGCGATCAGGTCGGCGGCGTGCGAAATACTGTCCGCGTCACCGCGTACGCGCGCACCGATTCGGGTCGGGGCCATTGCATCGATCCCGCTCGCGTCGGCAGTCAGCACGTCGCCGGGGATCGACACGAACACCGGCCCGGTTGGCGCGGTCAGCGCGATCTTGGCGGCGCGGTGGAGCGTTCGCGGCAAGTCCTCGATACGCGTCACCTCGGTCGACCACTTGCACAAAGGGCGCGCGAGCGTCGCGAGGTCGGCCCACAGCAGCGGCTCGGTCAGCGCGATCGTGGTGTCCTGCTGCCCGGCGGTGACGAGCAGCGGGGCCCCCGCCTTTGCCGCGTTGTACAGCATGCCCATCGCGTTGCCGAGGCCGGGGGCCGCGTGCAGGTTGACGACTCCCAGCCGCCCGGTCGCCTGCGCAAAGCCGTCGGCCATGCCGAGAACGACGACCTCGTTCAATCCGAGCACGTACCGCAGCCGCGTCTCGGCGGCGAAGGCGTCGACCAGCGGCAGCTCGGTCGTGCCGGGGTTGCCGAAGACGTGGGTGACGCCGTTGGCATCGAGCAGGTCGAGGAGAAGTTGCGCGCCGGTGGTCATGTGGGGTGCTTTAGCGAGCGCGGGCGACGGCGTCCATTTGCGGCGATCGCGGTTGAACCGATGTTGCAATGCACTATCTTTGGATTGCGCGCGGCGTTCCCCCCCTTTCGTCGCGTTGCTCCCTGAACTCTGGCCACGCCCACGGGCGTGGCCTTTTTTTCATTCCGCGGCGCAGGCGAACGGGCCGAGGTCAAGCCCCGGCGCCTGGTCGAGCAACGCGGCGGCGACCGCTGTGAAGGCGGCGGTGACGCGGTCGAACCCGGCGTGGCGCACCAGGCGCACCGGGTCCATGTAGAGCGCGCGGTCGATTTCGATCTGGACCGCGTGGATCCCGTCGACGGGACGACCGTGATGGCTCGTGGTGTAGCCACCGGCATAGGGAGCGTTGCGTGCGACGCGGAAGCCGTGCTCCCGAAAGACCGCCTCGACCGCAGCGACGAGAGCCGGCGCCGCGGACGCGCCGAAGCGATCGCCGACGACGACGTGCGGGCTCCCGTGCGGTCCCGCGGGCGGGGTCGGCATCGAATGGCAATCGAGCAGCACCGCATGGCCGTTGATGTCGGCGGCATGCGTGAGCAGCGTCGCCAGTGCGCCGTGATACGGACGGTGGACCGTGTCGAGCCGCGCCGTGATGTCGGCGTGGCGCAGGCGGCCCGGATAGATGTCGAGGCCGTGCGCGGCGATCCGCGGGATGACGCCGAGCCCTGCTGCGACGCGCTCGCTCGCCTGCTGCGGCGCGGCGGCGAGCGGGTCGACGACCATTGCCGGGTCGACCTCCGCGGCGTCGCGGTTGAGGTCGAGCCACGCCCGTCCGTAGCGCGCCGCGACGAGCGGGATGCCGTGCAGGATCGCCCCAGGGGTGACCAGCTCGGCAACGAAGGCGTCCTCGGCCCGGCGGAGCTGGGCGAGCGTCAGGCGCGTCGCGGCAAGGAACGCCGGCGGATAGTCGCGCCCCGAATGCGGGGAGGCGAGCACCAGCGGGCCGGCCGGCGTGCTGCCGGGGTGAACCGTGAACCCGGGCGCGAGCGTGCTGTCGGTCATCGCGCCAGCCTATGCGCGGACCACGCGCCGCACCAGCGCTTATCCCTTGCGCGGCATCGTCACCGCCGCTAACGACACTTCCAGCGTGGGCGCGTAGCTCAGTGGTAGAGCACTGTGTTGACATCGCAGGGGTCGCTGGTTCGATACCAGCCGTGCCCACCATTTTTTCCCCTACATAAGCCATTGACAATCCAGTGATTAGGCGGGCCATACCGGCTCCCTAGTCATTGGCTTGGCCATCGTTTCGCTCGCTGAACACAACGCCAACACAGCGGGGCACCATGGCTACCATCACGAAGCGGACCAACGGCTGGAGCGCGCAAATCAGGCGCAAGGGCTATCCGTCGCAGACCCGGACGTTGGCCACACGAGCCGATGCTCAGGCTTGGGCGCGCGAACAGGAAGGTCGGATCGACAAGGCTCAGGCCCCGATCAATCATCGGCTGCTTAAGGCTACCAGCTTGGGCGACGTGCTGCGCCGGTATCTGATTGAGGTAACGCCGCTAAAGCGCAGTGCCGTCACAGAGGCACTTCGGCTTAACAAGTTCCTTCGCGAGCAAGCTATCGCAATGCTGCCACTTGCCGACCTAACGCCGAGCATCTTCTCCGGCTACCGGGATGAACGCATGGCGCTGGTCAAAGCCGGGACTATCCATCGCGAGCTTGGCCTGATCCGCCACGCGTTGGAGGTAGCAAAGCGGGACTGGAACATCGTGTTGGCCGACAATCCAGTAGATCGGGTCCGGCTCCCAGCCCTCCGCAATGCGCGTGACCGAAGGCTGAGAGACGGCGAGCTAGACCGGCTGGAAGCGGCGCTGGAGCGGTCTAGGAACCCCCTGTTCGCCCCGGCGGTACGCTTTGCCATTCACACAGGGATGCGTCGCGGCGAGCTTCTGGCGCTGACGTGGGAGAACGTGCGGCTGGCAGACAGGACGGCCCACATCCCCGACACTAAGACAGGCGTGCCGCGCACGATCCCACTGACTGACGCGGCGCTAGCCGTGCTGGCCACGCAGGGCAATGCCCGGTCGAAGGGGCGCGTTTTCCCTCTGTCCATGGAGGCGCTGAAACAGGGCTGGGAGCGCGTCCGCGACCGGGCGGGACTAGGTGACCTGCATTTCCATGACCTTCGCCACGAGGCAATCTCACGCTTCTGTGAAATGGGTTTGACGGTGCCCGAGGTGGCGCTGATTAGCGGTCACAAAGATATGCGGATGCTGTTCAGATATGTGAACCTGCGGCCATCGGAGTTGGCCCGCAAGCTGATCGGTCGAGCGTGGGAAGGAGGCAGCGCCTAAGAGGAACAAGCGGATTGTATAACGGCTCAACCGCCCGGTCAGCCGTCATGGAAACGGCGATGGCAGCTGGGTTGGTAACAAGCTCAATCAAGTCACCTTATACGCCGATCGCTAAGCTCATCTTCGCGTTCCATGCGACCTTAATGTCAGCGGTCTGCACCGCTACGAGTGCAAGCATCTTCGACTGAAAAATGGCTCGGCAACTTGCTCCGATTGTCGCAAGGTTATTAATAAGCCACTCTCTAACTTGTACAAAGTTCATTTCGTGCCCTACTGCTGTATAGCTATGGGCAGCCTGTAATGCTTCGGGGTCTGGAGCTATCGTCGTAATAAACAAGTAGTCATCAAGCTGAACAGGCGCTATCTTCTGCTGGAATGTATTGACCACTCTGTTTTTGTCGACTAGACGCTCAGTGACTTCAACACCCAAGATCACGCGTCCTTCGGTCTTGACTGTAATGTCCCCCACTGCGCCAGATGCCTTGTCTGCGACGTTAATCCCTTGGAACTCCACTTCCCAAGCCAATTGATAGCAGTCTGCCAGAGTTTGAAACATCGCCGTTGCCAACATGGCAGAAAGCTTGCCACCGCTCTTAACGGAGACCAAGCCGTCGATAAGTTTATTTAACTGTAACAGATTTGGCTTGGCAATACTTAATAAGTGAAGGTCGCTTGTTTCTCGTAGTTGAACGAACCTACGCAACAAGTATCTAAGGTATTCCACCGAGTGCTGTTGTGGCGACTTACCCAAATAAGCTACTACATCCACAAGCGCCTGAAACCCGGCAGCGTCACGCTGAATACGTGGCGCACCACCTTCTATGAACTTAGCACCGCCGCGAAGCGAGGAGAGATAAGGACTTGTTGACGCTGGTATTGCATGTTGCCGTAAAAAGGGTGTCACTACGCTGTCAGCTAAGCTACGTCCACTGAACGAGTTATCGTCGGCTTCTGTCGAAGGTAAGCGAATGTCAATTTGAGCGCTGTAGCACCTTGCAAGCGCACAACCGATTAGAGCATCGCGGTAAGCCTGAGTTGACGACGTAAAAAGACGCTCGGTAGACGCAATAATCTCTTGCGGCGGAGCTTCAAGATGATCTCCACTCCTAAAAGAGTGTTCCGCAGCAGCAAGTGCATCCTCCAAAATAGCCTTTGCTTGGTCTATAGGTATAGGAATTGCCATATGCTTGCCGTTGCTTTAATAGTTCATCCAGAGGCACTCATACCGAAGCTTCTTTATCGAGTGCGCTTGTTTTGCAGGGGCATCGAAACGCCGCCAATCTTTGTACAGTCGATCCATAAGATCATTGCGATAGCCCGAGATTGCAACCTTCCCCTTGCAACGGCGTAGAGTAGTCGAAAGATCGATGTGGTCCCCGTCTGCCATTTCGTAGCCATAGGCGGTACTATCACCTCTTGTGTCATGCAAGTACGGGGGGTCACAGTAAAATAATGTACCGGGACTATCGTACAATCGCACAATATCGGTAGCTGGCCTGTTCTCAATCTGAACTCGGAGCAGCCTAGTCGCAATGTCTGCTAGAGCTTCAACTCCCCCTAGCCACCTTGATACGACGCCCGACATTCCGGCTCGGCTCGTGTCTTTACAATTCGCCCACCGTCCAAGCGTTGCGCTCTGAGCAAGGCCCGTCCGAGTTTGACGGGCCAGTACATAAAAGCGGCGGGCACGCTCTAGCTCTGGCACCCCTCGCGCGCTTGCCGTTATGGCGAGGTGAAACTCCTCACGTGAGAATGGCGTAAGTGCAATTGCTCTCTGCAAAGCTTCGCCGTCGTCGCGAAGGACCTTGAAGAAGTTTACGACTTCTCCGTCAATGTCATTATAGGTTTCAACCGGACTTGGGTTACGGTTAAGCAAAACTGCACCCGACCCGGCAAATGGTTCGCAGTAGTGGTGGGCTTCGGGAAGCAAGGGAAGCAGCCAATCTAGATGGTTAAACTTGCCTCCATACCATCCGAATACTATCCTCTTACGGTGTTTACGTGCAACTATGCGTGGGAGGGCATCTGCCTTGGCCTTGTCCACGTAGATCGCTGATAGCTCTCGGCTCATGCCTGTCCCTCGCTGCTGAGGGTAGGGATAGCCGCGACCCAACCGGCGCGCTACCGAAAAGCGGCCCGGCGACCTAGACTTAGAGGGTGATCTCCCCTGTTGCCGCAGCAAGCGCCACCGACCGCGACCTAAAAATTGCCAACTTACGCGAGGGGCCACCTCGAACTTCGACCGCGCGCATTTCCCCCCCATGGCACCCCGTCAGCCCGGAATATGTCGTCGCGCTGCCGGGGATCGCTCGGGATGCCTCCGGGGCTGGCGAGGTTGGTCCGTGGCGAGGTTGTCGCCCAGCCGGGGCGGATCGTGACGGGGAATGTTCGCGGCTCTGAGCGGCCCGCTGTGTAGCCCAGAACTTGTAAGTTGGGGGCTATAGCGCAAAAGATAGGTTGACGACTGGATTGAGCTAGCTTATGAGCCGGGTTAGACGACACCCTAACTTATGAGCCACTAGCCATGACACAGCATCGCATCGCCTACTATCGGGTTTCGACCGGGGACCAATCCATCGAAGCGCAGCGGCTTGCCTTGGGTGGCAGCTTCGATGCCGAGTATGAGGACGTGGGCGTAAGTGGCGCGACCATGGCGGCGGATAGGCCGGGTTTCGCAAAGCTCCTAGAGCAAGTCCGTAAGGGCGATACGATCCACGTCTATGCGGTTGACCGGCTGGGCCGCGACGCTCTGGACGTACAGGGCACCGTGCGCCGATTGATCGACAAGGGTGTGACAGTGGACGTTCAGGGGCTTGGGCCAATTGGTCGGGGCGTAGGCGAGATCATCCTCGCGGTCCTAGCCCAGGTTGCGGACATGGAACGTCGGAAGATCGCGGATCGCTGCAACAGTGGCCGGGTAGCGGCGAGAGCGGCGCTGGCAGCCACGGGCCGGACCCATCGGGATAAGGAAAGCCTTGGCCGTCCCAAGCATGAAGCCGGCGACCAGATTGCAGCTTGGCGCAAGGCCAATGCCGCGAGCATCCGGCAGACCGCTGCTCACTTCAAGGTTTCGGATGCCACGGTGAAACGTTATTGCGCGGGAGTATCTGCGACCTAGGCTAGTTATAATATTCATTTGGCCTAATTCTCGTTTTGCTCCCGCTCAAACGATTGGGCAGACACGGCTCGTTTTAAGTCTAGCGGGCCTGCCTGATCTAATATAACGGCGGTCTTCTCCATTATCCTCAGCGCGGACAACACCCCGTTTACTGCTTCCAATGCTGGATCAAGCACGTAGTTGACCCCGTAGCTATAAGGTCGCGTTTCGTCCTCCCGCAGCCGCGTCAACCATGTCTGAGCCTCTTCAGCACGGGAGTAGAAACTCACAATTTCGAACGCGAGGTTACTCGGTAGGACGCCGACTTTTGAAGCAAGTGCTGGATATAGCCTAAGCTCCGGTAAAGCTATGCCCTTCAGGAAATGCTCGTCAAAGGTATCCTCGCGAAGGCCCATACTCAGGTAACGGCCACCAACGGCATTAGCCATGCGCGCGAGACTTCGTCGGATTATGATTATTTCACTGTAGATCGCCGCAGTGATAGCAATCACCTCCTCACCGCGCAGCTGCTCATCCCTTTTACGATTAAGATGAAAGTTGAATAGCGCGCCCAGAATTAGTGCGCCGAACCCCAGCAGCGAACCGATCGCTCCCTGCCACGCCTTAAGCTCGACGTAGATCGCTGGCCCATCCATTCTTGCGTCCCCCATACGGCCGGAAAACTTATGGCTGCACGGCGCTGAGAAGCCTACCGTAATGTCTTACGTCAGTTTCAGCGCCGTCAGGGATACCTCGTGCAACGCCGTACTCTACGACCATGCCTTTCGCTCGATCCGCGAACGCCACGCCCTTTCACTCGGCCATCATGCTAGAAGCAGACATCCGGCTATTACCGGCGAAGCAGCAGACGGCGCTGATCAGGAGAGCGATTGCTGAAAAGCTGAGGGTAGGACACGCCAAGCTCGAAAGCGAGATCAGGGCTGAGTACGGAGGCGCTGGTAGCGTTAGCGTCAAGTTTGAAGTTAGGGTATACGCGAAGCGCCCCAAGGGGTTCTCGAAGCATCCTACGAAGATTATGCAGTTGATGCTAGATAATCCCCGCATCCTTCGTGAACCAAATCGACTGTACGTTGACCGACTGCAAGTGAACTATCCCACTTACTTGGTACCTGCTAACCTAATGACGAGACCCATTCCTCCCGTAGAGTTAAGGAAGGTTCGGGAGTTGGCAGCAAAGCGAGGCTTTACCATAGGACGCGAGATTAAGACCTTATCAGGTATCAAGTTGGCACTAAGGGCGGGTAACGCCGTTGTTAGTTCCAAAAGATCATACAAGGTCGATGTCGCTTTCGAAGACGACACTTTGACGATAAATGGCACTAGCTTGAGTGTATCTGTTCATGCTTCCGGGTATCGGCGAGTGCGGTTGGACGTTAATGGAACGAGGCCGTGGTTGCGTTGCGATGTACTTGAGCATCTGCTGGGTAAAGGAGGTATTTAACTCTATTTATAGAGTAGTGGCAATTGGTACAAACCGGAATACCGCTGACGTTCGACCCTCCATCAGACCGCGAGCCGTATACATGGGGCGAGATTTGGCCCAGACGACCTCACCATGACCAAATCAACCCCTTCCGCACGTCCCCACCGCGACCCTCGTTTCGCCCTCCAGCCGCGCCAGCCTAGAGGTGACAAGCTGGACCTCGCGCAGCGCCGTATCTGCCGGATGGACGACGCTTACAGGGCCGCTCTGGAGACGCGGGTAAATAACCCGGCTCGCTTCGCCGCCTTCATGGCGAGGACGCCCTCATACGCCGCCCCTGACCGCCAGTGCCCCAAGTGCGCGAGCCATCTTCGCCGAACCCGCGACCGAGCCTGCTACACCTGCCATCTCAGGGCCAGCGGCGACAATTTCGAGCGGATCAAGGCCGGGGTGTTCCCCATCGTTAAGCGCAGCCTTGCCAGCCACCTCGACCTGTTGGAACGCAAGAAGGCCGAACGGGATGGGGAGTTCATACGCCGGGATTTTGACGGGGTTATCGCCCAGCTGTGGCCCACTGGACGATTGGAGGTAAGTCTCCCCGACGGCGAACATCAGCCGGACCTCATATTGCGCTCGCCTCAAGAGATTGAGAACGCGTGCAGCCACTATCCGCAGTTAAGATTGGCTCTCGCTTGGGCAGGTTGGCGTTAAGCTCGCTGACTTCCCCTATTCACGCGGACCAGACTTCGTAAGTCTCAAGCGAAAGCTGGATAAGCTGATTGTCGATAGCGTTAAGGGAGTATGGGCTGTTGCCTAAGTTTAGGTCGATAAAGACCGAACCTAACGCGATGAGGTATGTGAGTTGAGTGTCACGATCACCAACGCTATCTGAGGCAGCATTAGCAAGAGCGTAAGCAGCGACACTCATTTTATGTGGCCGTCCAGCCCTTGTTCCATTGAAGACATCCGGCTTGTAGTCCCATACTTTAGCTACTAGCTCCGATGCTATTTTGGCTGGATCACCAAGAACCTTCCCCGTTGCCTGTTGCCGTTCCAACAGAGACTGGACCACTACAGCAGCCTCACTTTTTTTATAGGTATCCTTAATAAATGAAAACATGGCCTCCCCTCTTAAGCAACTGAGCGCGGAACGCTGCGCCTAGTCACACTGTCAGAGTTTAGATGGGTCGTAAATGCCGTGGCCGTCAAAGCCGCTCGGCAGCACGGTTTGGTCCGTGGCAAGGGTATCGGCAAAGCAGGACGAGGCAGGGCAGCTAGCCAAGCTGGGCCATGCGATCCGCACTCATCGGACGGCTCTAGGGTTATCTCAGGAAGCCTTGGCGGATGCGGCGGGGATCGACCGTTCGCACATGGGCAGGATCGAGCGAGGCCAGCGCAACGTGACCTTGTTAAACTTGATCCGTGTCGCGGATGCCTTGCACCGCAAGTTGTCATTGATCCTTGCTGACGCGGACTTGTAGGGGACAACTCGGACCTCAACCCCGGAAGCAATGCGGGCTTTGACAGGCTCCGCTTTCGCCGCTTCGGATATGGCCAACCGGGGCACAGCCCAGCCGCCCTCATAGCACGGTGGTACGCGTAGACCGGTCAGGCCCAACACAATCCCAACACACTGCGGCTTGAAAACGAAGGCGTTTGGCGCGTAGATAGCTGACGAGCGAAAAGTTAGGCGAAGCAATTACAATGGCTTAGGGCTAGTTGGTGCGGTTTCTCCACGTTAGCCCTTGCCTTGACATCGCAGGGGTCGCTGGTTCGATACCAGCCGTGCCCACCATTTTATCTCAGGCAAGTTGGCGCGGCAGTCATGCCGCGCCGTTTCGCTGTCCTGCCGGTCAGAACGTCTTGCTGAGCGTCACGAAGAACTGGCGTGGGGCTCCGGCGAGAAGCGTCTGATTGTCGCCGAAGTACCCGTAGCCGTTCGAGCCGATCGTCGAGACGTAGCTCAGATCGGTCAGGTTGGTGACCGACCCTTCGATGCCCAGCCCGTTGAGCACACGGTCGGAACTGGTGAAGCGGTAGCCGACCTTGGCGTCGACGATACCGTGCGGCTCGACGGTGTCGTTGCTGATTTTGCCGAGGTTCCGCCCGTTGGTGTAGCTGAAGTAGCGCTTCGACATATAGTTGAGGTTGCCACGGACGTAGAAGCCGTCTTGCCCGTAGGCGAGCTCGAGGTTGCCGATATGGTGCGGCGTGTCGACGGTCGTCTTGCCGCGGAGCTCGTAGATCATTGCGCCCGTAACGGGATCGACAATATCCCGGCGATAGGTCGAATCGTTGTACGAATAGCTCGCGGTTGCGGTGAACGCTGGCGAGATCCGCCACGTCAGGCCGGTCTCGATGCCGTAGCTGCGTACCGAGCCGGCG
>Ga0123338_10001911_pt1 | contig 19749 bp, 18 predicted proteins | sample grotaG_FD_89793 | JGI IMG/M metagenome (GOLD analysis project Ga0123338, IMG submission 89793) | Glacier valley bacterial and archeal communities from Borup Fiord, Nunavut, Canada, to study Microbial Dark Matter (Phase II) -... | ecosystem: Environmental > Aquatic > Freshwater > Ice > Glacier ...
GTGCCCGGCGACTGCGCTTGTCCAGGCAAAAGCGGCGAAAGCCGTTCCCACTGCGCATCGGTCAACATACTGCGGTCTTTATTCATGCGCAAAGGTCGACCCTAACTGTAAACACTCCCTAGCTTGATGAGCTGAAGTCGAGCCGTTAAACTGCTGTTTGCGTAAGCCAGAAGGCGACGGAAACGGGGTAGAAACGCACTATTTCGCCTCTCTACCCGTTCTAACGGACGGAAACCCCCGAGGCATTGGGCCCGGGAATCCGCCTTGCTAACGACCGAGGTTTGCCCAAGTGCGCGCCGGTGCAGCCGTGCCAAGCGCAGGGAACCAAGCCCGCACTTGAGGCCCAGCGCGGTACTTTGCGGTTCAATCCCTGAATTTATGTCCGCGCCGGTTCGGCTTATGAAGGTTTTGCTGACGCTGATGCTGGTGGGGGTGCTGACTAGCGGCAGGCTGTGGGCGCAGGCGCCGCCCGCCCTGGCTACCTACACCGACGCCCGCGCCCGCTACCAGCTGCAGTACCCGGCCACCTGGCGGTTGCAGTCGCGCGGGGGCGGGGCCGTAGCCACGTTCGCAGCCGGCGACGCGGGAGCGCCGGGGGCCACGGTCACCCTCACCCTCCGGCCCCTGCCCGATGCCCAGAAGGAGCGCAAGCTGACCGCCGACGGCCGGCCCGATTCGGTGCTGCGCCGCCTCCAGCAGCTGCCCAGGGGCCAGGTGCTGAGCCTTACCCAACGCGACTACGGCAGCTACGACGAACTGCGCTACGACTACCGCTACGCCCCGGCAACTGCCAATGCAGGGGCATCCCCGGCCGGGCCGACGCGGGTGCTGGGGCGCCAGATTTGGCGCGGCGGCTACGAATTTCGGGTGGAATACCGCGGGCCGGGCCGACCCGACGGCCGCTACCTGGCCGAAGGCCGGGCGCTGGTGGCCTCGTTCGCCTTCGCCGAAAACGACCTGCCCAGCCGCCGCTACGCCGACCAGCAGTGCGACGACAAGCTCTACGGCATCGCCGCCCTGCGCCTGGTTGACGGCCAGTGGGAGGACGACTGCCGCACCATTCACGAGTTTCCGGCCGCCGACCCCACGGCCGCGCCGGTGGTGCACCGGTGGGCGTTGCCCTTCCAGTCCTACGCCCTGGCCAAAGGCTTCGACAATTGCCTTTACGCCGTCAGCAAAGCCCCCACCGACGCCCCGGAGCGGGTGTACCGCTATGACCCGGCCACCCGCCAGGGCCGCTACACCGCCTGGCAACTGCCGCCCCAGGGCCCCGACGTGGTGTGGATTTCGGCCGCCACCGACGAACGCGGCGACCTGTATTTCATGACCTCCGACGCCCGCCAGTTGGTGAAGGTGAGTCCCTACGACGGTTCCGTGACCAGCGCGTGGGCCGAGGACCCCGTGCGGGCGGCGCCGTACTACCCCCTCATCGGGTTCCCGGGGGCGGGCACCCACGGCAATTTTTGCCTCGACGACGCCCGCACCATGTACCTCGTGTACAGCACCGACGGCTCGCTGCTGAAGGTGAACCTGACCAGCCACCGGCCCGACCCCGAGCGGGTGCTGCTCAGCGGCCTGCCGGCCCGCGGCGGCTACAGCGACCTGCTGCTGCAAAACGACGCCGCCGGCCGCCGCCGGCTGTACCTGGCCGGCCCGCACGCGCTGTACCAGGTCGACCTGGCCCGGCGCCGGGCCACGCGGGTGCGCGGCGGCACCTACACCGATTTGGCCGGCTGCAACCTGTTTCGGGTGCTCCCGCGCGCGGTGCCCGCCCCGCCGCCGGCCGCCACCGCCACCTGGCAGGGCCGCGTGCTCGACGCCGTGACGGCGCGGCCCCTGCCCGAAGCCCAGCTGCGCGTCACGCTGAACACCACCACAGCCCTGCTGCTCAGCACCCAGGCTACTTTCACCTACACCACCGCGCCCGGCCGCAGCTACCAGTACCACGCCGAGCTGCCCGGCTACTTCCCCACCGACAGCACCTGGGTTGCCGCGCCCGGCCGGCTGGTGCAGGACATTTTGCTGCGCCCGCTGGCCGTGGGCACCACCTTCCAACTGGCCAACGTGCAGTTTGAGCAAGGCAAAGCCGCGCTGCTGCCCTCATCTTTCGCCGCCCTCACCAAACTGGTCAACCTGCTCGTCGACAACCCCGGCCTCAGCATCGAGCTGCGCGGCCACACCGACAACGTGGGCCCGCCCGAGCCCAACGTGGTGCTCAGCCAGCAGCGCGTGGCCGCCGTCAAGGCCTACCTCACCGACCACGGCGTGGCCGCGGCGCGCGTCAGTGGCCAGGGGTTCGGCGGCACCCAGCCCCTGGCCAGCAACGAGCAGGAGGCCACCCGCCGCCTCAACCGCAGGGTCGAGTTTCGCATTGTGGGCCTGTAATGATTAATTGTTTGTCATCCTGAGCTTGCGAAGGACCTTATCACGGCTGCATCGCTTGGCTTTAATTGCAAACTCTTCAGCCATGGCAAGGTCCTTCGCAAGCTCAGGATGACAAACAATTATCTCTTCCCACCAACGTTCGCCGTGTCCGCACTTCCGCCCGAAATCCTCGCCCAGCTGGCGCCCACGGCCGCCGACCCGCGCCCGGTGCTGCTCACCATTGCCGGGCCCACGGCGGTGGGCAAAACGGCGCTGTGCGTGCAGCTGGCCCAGCAGCTTGGCACCGAAATCGTGTCGGCCGATTCGCGCCAGTTTTTTCGGGAGCTGAGCATTGGCACGGCCAAGCCTACGCCCGCCGAGATGCAGGGCGTGCCCCACCATTTCGTCGACAGCCACAGCATCGGCGAGGACTACAGCGCCGGCCGCTTCGCCACGGATTGCCTGTCCCTGCTCCCCGAGCTGTTCCGGCGGCACCCGGTGGTGATTTTTACCGGCGGCTCGGGCCTCTACATGCAGGCCGTCACCGATGGCCTGGACGAGCTGCCCCACGTACCGCCCGAAGTGCGCGCCCGCCTCCACGCCGAGCTGGCCGCCCGCGGCCTGCCGCCCCTGGTGGCCGAGCTGGCCGCAACCGACCCCGTGGCCCACGCCCGCATCGACCGGCAAAACCCGCAGCGCGTGGTGCGCGCCCTGGAAATCACGCGCGCCACCGGCCGGCCGTTTTCCAGCTTTCACACCGCCGGCCCGCCGCCCGAAAACCCGCGGTTCCGCACCGTGAAAGTGGCCCTCACCCGCGAGCGCGACGAGTTGTACCGGCGCATCAACCAACGCGTGGAGCACATGCTGGCCGCCGGCCTGCTCGACGAGGTGAAGGCCCTGCTGCCCTACCGCCACCACCACGCCCTGCAAACCGTGGGCTACCAGGAAATCTTCGGCTTTCTGGATGGCGCCTACGACTGGGCCGAGGCCGTGCGCCTGCTGCAGCGCAACACCCGCCGCTACGCCAAGCGCCAGCTCTCCTGGCTGCGGCGCGATGCGGCGTATCAGTGGGTGGAACTGTAGCCTGTCATGGCGAGTGGAGCGCAGCGGAACGCGGCAATCCTTCCTTCCTAAGCGACCAACTTAATAATGTGAAAAGCCCCGGCACTGCGCAGTACCGGGGCTTTTTTAACAAGCTTTATCACAAAAACAACGCTGGTCGCCGAGAACAGGACGGATTGCCGCGCTGCGCTCGCAATGACACATTTCTACCTATACGCTCAAAATTTCCACCATCCGCATGAAGCTCTGGTTGATGAGCTTCTTTTTGTTGATGGTGTCCGTGAACGGGGTGTACACCAGCTTTTTGTCGACGATGCCGGCCATGACGTTCTTCATGCCGTTCATGAGGCCCTCCACGGCGGCGATGCCGATTTGGGAGCCCAGCAGGCGGTCGGCAGCCGTGGGCGAGCCGCCGCGCTGGATGTGGCCGATGACCGTGACGCGGGTATCGAGCTGCGGGATGGCCTCCTTCACGCGGGCGGCCACGGTGGTGGCGTTGCCCTCCTCGTCGCCCTCGGCCACGATGACGATGAACGACGTTTTGGAGCGCTGCCAGCCCGTTTGCAGGGTGTCAATCACCACGTCCACGCTCATTTGGGTTTCGGGAATCATCACGATTTCGGCCCCGCCGCCGATGGCGCACGGGATGGCGATGTAGCCCGAGTCGCGGCCCATCACCTCCACAAAAAAGCAGCGGTCGTGCGAGTCGGCCGTGTCCCGGATTTTGTCGATGCACTCCAGCGCCGTGTTCACGGCCGTGTCGTAGCCAATGGTGTAGTCGGTGCCGTAGAGGTCGTTGTCGATGGTGCCCGGCGCGCCCACCGTGGGGATGCCGAATTCTTCCTCAAAAATCATGGCGCCGGCGAAGGTGCCGTTGCCGCCGATGGCCACCAGGCCCTCGATGCCGTTGTTCACCAGCTGGTCGAAGGCCTGCTGGCGGCCCTCTTTGGTCATAAATTTCTGGCTGCGGGCCGACTTCAGGATGGTCCCCCCCTTCTGCACCGTGTTCGACACCGAGGCCGAATCGAGCCGCACAAACTCGCCCTTAATCATGCCGCTGTAGCCCCGCATGATGCCGTACACCTCAATGCCGTGGTACGTGGCCGTGCGCACCACCGCCCGGATGGCGGCATTCATGCCCGGCGAATCGCCTCCACTGGTAAACACTCCAATTCGCTTCATCTGACCTCAATTTAAACAACCAGCCGCCCAACCGGCGGCCAAACCGCGCAAAGTTGGCGAAAGGAAAACAAACCCACCACCCGGCGGCCACAAATCCCTGTGAAGCAGCGGTTATCTTTTTTTTGCCATTCGCGTAGGTGGCAGGTAGCAACTGATTGCTTTTCCGTGTACCTTACCTCAAGAATTGGCCCGCTGGCCGCAAACCCATTTTTCACCTTCTAATTCCCACGTTGTATGTTCGGTTTTTTCGAAAATGAGCAGGCCAAAAAAATCAAGGGCCACTTGCTAAACCTCGCGGCCCTGGCCAAAGCCGACGGCCACATCGACGCCCGGGAAATGAACTTCATCCTGGCCGTGGGCAAAAAAAATGGGATGAGCTCCGGCGACGTGCAGGCGCTGGTTTCGGGCGCCAAGGGCACGAGCAACGACCTGCCCACCAACGATTCCGAACGGTTCGACCAGATTTTTGACCTGGTGGACATGATGCTCGCCGACGGCGTGGTGGACGAAACCGAAATGGATTTCTGCATCATGATGGCCGAGAAGCTGGGCTTCCGCAAGGCCATTGTGGGCGTGCTGGTGCGCAAGATTTCGCAGGGCGTGAAAGACGCCATCCCGCGCGAGCGCATCAAAGAAGAAAGCAATTCCTTCCTGAACTACAACGAGCTGCCGCGGCCCAACATCCCCGTGTAGCCCCGCCGACAGCTTGCCACGGGCCCGGCGCCAACGCTCCTCTTTGGACGTTGGCGCCGGGCCCGTGGCTTTTTCCCAGAATCCGTTGGAATTAGCTGGCGGTGATGTGCTCGATGGCCCGCAGCAGGGCGGCGCAGGCCTCGTCAATTTCCGCCTCGGTGATGATGAGGGGCGGGGCCAGCCGCAGGGAATTGTCGCAAAACAGGAACCAGTCGGTCAGAATGCCCTCGTGGGCCAGCGCGTAATCGATGATGGGTTTGAGCACGGCGAAGGAATCAAACTCCACGGCCATCAGCAGCCCGCAGCCCCGCACCGCCCGGATGGCCGGGTGCCGCAGCTGCGCCCGGAACCGCGCCGCTTTCGCGGCCACGCCCTCGGCCAGTCGTTCGTCCTGCACCACTTGCAGCGTGGCCAGGGCCGCCGCGCAGCTCACCGGGTGCCCGCCAAAGGTGGTGCAGTGCCCCAAAATTGGGTTGGTTTTGAAGCCGGACATGATTTCGGTGCTCGAAATGAAGGCCCCGATGGGCATGCCGCCGCCCATGCCCTTGGCACACACCAGAATATCGGGCTCGATGCCGAACTGCTCGAAGGCCCACATGGTGCCGGTGCGCCCGTAGCCGCACTGGATTTCGTCGAGGACGAGCAGGGCGCCCACCTCCCGGCAGCGGCGGCGCAGGGCCGGCAGGTAGTACGGCGTGGGCACCCGCACGCCGGCCTCGCCCTGCACGGTTTCGATGACGACGGCGGCCGTGCGCTCGGTTATCAGGGCCAGGTCGGCAAAGTCGTTGTGGCGCAGGTGGCGCACGTCGGGCAGCAGGGGGCGGAAGCTGTTCTTGAAGTCCTCGGAGCCGGTGATGGACAGGGCGCCGTGGGTGGAGCCGTGGTAGGCGTTGCGGCAGGAAATGAGCTCGGTGCGGCCGGTATGGCGCTTGGCCAGCTTCAGGGCACCTTCGATGGCCTCGGTGCCGGAGTTGGTGAAAAACACCGAATCCAAGTACTCGGGCAAGGTTTTGTGGATGGCCTCGGCCAGCTGGGCGGGCACGGCCTGCACCAGCTCGCCGTACACCATCAGGTGCAGGTACTTGTCGAGCTGGGCCCGGATGCCGGCCAGCACGCGCGGGTGGCGGTGGCCCACGTTGCTCACGCCGATGCCCGAAATCAGGTCGAGGTAGCGGCGGCCGTCGGGGCCGTACATGTACACGCCCTCGGCCCGCTCAATCTCCAGCAGCAGCGGGAAATCGGAGGTTTGGGCCTGGTGGCGCAGGAATAACTGGCGGGGGGTGAGGACCACGGATTTGGCTGACGGATTTAAGCGGATTGCACGAAATTTGTGGCCGGCGCAATTGCGGCGCGGGCAACGTAGACTTAACCTCCGGCCGGCCACTTTCGATTACCGCACAAAAATAGAAGCCGCTGCGGAGGCAGCGGCTTCTCTAAAATTTTGGTTGACGAAACAGTTGGTCAGGCGCTAATCTTCGTTGGTGGCCGGCTGACCGGCCGGACCCGCCCCGCCGGCCACCCGCTTGATGACTTCCTTGGTGAAGTCGCGCTCGGCCAAAAACAACTGGGCCACCTGGCGCAGCGAAATGACCTTCTGGAACTTGTCGAAGTATTCCTTCTCCAGGTTCAGCTCCTGCTGGCGCACGGCGAAGGCTTGGGTAAAATTGTCGCGGATTTGCGGGTCGGTCATGCTTTCGGTCACGTCGCGCCGCAGCAGGCGGCCGTTGCGGTTAAGCTCGCGGCGGCGCGTCGAAAACTCGTTGTACAGCGGCCAGAACCGCTGGGCCTGGTCCTGGGTGAGGGCCACGCGGGTGGTGATAAAGGCAATCTTGGCGTTTTCGAGCTGGGCGAGGCGCTGGCCCCGGCCGCCGCCTTGGGCGTGCGCGGCCGGGGCCGCAACCAGCAGCCCCGCCACCAGGCACAGAAAACGAAAGGTCGATGTTGAAAAGGACATGCTTAATAAAATGGAAATTATAAATAAGTGGCGTCTTCGGAAGGTTGCGCGTCCAGCGCGTCGGTCAGTTCGTCTTCCGACGCGTGCCAGAAGCCCTTGGCCACGCCCGGGTTGGCGGCGGTGAGCACGGCCAGGTCGGCGCTCTCAACCCGGGCCCCGCTCGTGAGCAGATAGCCCACCAATTCGGTGCGCGGCACGGCATCGAGCGAAGCCGTGCCGGCCGCAGACGGCACCAGGCGCGGCGTGCCACCCAGGTAGAACGAAGCCGCGAAGCCGCCCAGCACCGCCACCGAGGCCAGCCCGGTGCGCAAGGCCGGCGACAAAAAAGCCAGCCAGCCCCAGCCGGAGGCCGCTTCGCGGGCATCGGCCCGGGGCAGCCGGGCCATCACCCGCATGGGCAGATGGTCAAAATAGCCGGCGGGCGGGCCGCTCAGCGGCGGGTGGGGCCGCCGGGGGTGCGCGTCCAGCTTAAATGAAGGTTTCATGGCGGTTGGATGAAGAAGCAGGGGCAGCGTTTAAATACGCCAATAAAAATTTGTTTTCGAGGGTTATTCCGCGGAATTTCGGGTCACGTAGTCTTCCACTTTCTTCACGGCGTGGTGGTAGCTGGCCTTCAACGCGCCCACGCTGGTGCCCGTTACTTCGGCCATCTGCTCGTAGGGCATCTCGTCGTAGTAGCGCAGGTTGAAGACGAGGCGCTGCTTGTCGGGCAGCCGCAGAATGGCCTGCTGCAGCTTGAGTTCAATTTCATCGCCGGCAACGGCGGGGTCGGCTTCGATTTTGGCGGCCAGCTCGGCGCCCACGTCGGTGAGGGGCAGCAGGAACTTGCGCCGCTTGCTGCCCAAAAAATTCAGGCACTCGTTGGTGGCAATGCGGTAAATCCAGGTGAACAGGGCCGCATCCTGCCGGAAGTTTTCGAGGTGCTTCCACACCTTGATGAAGACGTCCTGGGTGAGGTCGTCGGCGTCGTCGTGGTCCACCACCATTTTGCGCACGTGCCAGTACACCTTGCCCTGGTATTTGCGCACGAGCTGGTTGAACGCCAGGTTGCGCGAGGCCGGGTCCTGAAACTTGAGGAGTATTTCGTGGTCTTCCAAACGCGGAGGCCGGGGCAAAAGCGGTGAGCAAGTGTCCGGTTGGACGCCCCGGCAAAGGTCGCGTTTAATGCCGGGCGCAAAAAGTCTGTCCACATTCGCTTTAAAGGCGAGGATTCGGGCCTATTCACAACCAAAGCTCCGCTCGCCAACTACCGGAGTGGGCATTTTTTAGTATATTCATACTTTTCTATTCTCGCACAGGGCCGTCCGTCCGGCAGGACGCCCGGCCCGTGCCCCTGCCCCGCACACATGAGCCAACCCCGGAAAGCGCCCATTGCCATGGGCAAAGTAGAATTCAAGCGCCTCGGCCACGAGTTGATTGACACCGTCGCCGAATTCCTCGACACCATCCACGAGCGGCCGGTGACAACCGGCGAAACGCCGGGTCAGATTCAGCAGGTGCTGGGCCAGGCCCCCCTGCCCGAACACGGCGCCCCGGCCGACGCCCTGCTGGCGCGGGCCGCCGAGCTGGTGCTCAACCACTCGCTGCTCAACGGCCACCCGCGGTTTTTGGGCTACATCACGTCGTCGGCCACGCCCCTCGGGGCCTTGGCCGACTTGCTGGCGGCCAGCGTGAACCCCAACGTGGGGGCCAACATCCTGAGCCCGATGGCCACGGCCATTGAGCAGCAAACCATTGGCTGGCTGGCCGAGCTTATCGGGCTGCCGGCGGGCTACGGCGGTGTGCTGGTGAGCGGCGGCAACATGGCCAATTTCACCGCCTTTCTGGCCGCCCGCACCGCCAAGGCCTCGCCGCACCTGAAGGCGGACGGCTTGGTCGGCACGGGCCAGGCACTGGTGGTGTACTGCCCTAGCACCACGCACAGTTGGATTGAAAAGGCGGTGGTCCTCTTCGGCCACGGCACCAACGCCATCCGCTGGATAGCCACCGATGCGGAGAACCGAATGGACACCACTGCCCTCCAGCGGACCATTGCCGACGACCTGCGCGGAGGCAAAACCCCGTTTATGGTAGTGGGTACGGCCGGCGACGTGAGCACCGGCGCGGTGGACGACCTCCGGGCAATTGCCAGCATTTGCCGGCAGCACAACCTGTGGTTTCACATCGATGGGGCCTACGGCATGCCGGCGGCGGCGGTGCCCGCCTACCGGGCCCTGTTCGACGGAATGGTGGAAGCCGACTCCATTGCCCTGGACCCGCACAAATGGCTGTACAGCCCGCTCGAAGCCGGCTGCACGCTGGTCAAAAATCCGCAGCACCTGCTCGACACCTTCAGCTCCCATGCCGCCTACTACAATTTCGACAGCGCCGACGGCGAAATGCCCACCCATAATTACTACGAGTTCAGCCTGCAGAATTCCCGGGGCTTCCGGGCCCTGAAAGTATGGCTGGGACTGCAGCAAGCCGGCCGCGACGGCTACGTGCAACTGATTGGCGAGGACATTGCCCTCGCCAGGCTGCTGTTCGAGCAAGCCGCCGCCCACCCGGAACTGGAAGCCATTACTCATGGCCTGAGCATCAGCACCCTACGCTACGTGCCCGGCGAGTGCCGCGACGGCCGCCCCGAAACGGAAACCTACCTGAACGCCCTAAACGAAGCGCTGCTGAACGAGTTGCAGCACGGCGGCGAGGTCTTTTTATCAAACGCCGTGGTGCGGAGCAAGTACTGCCTGCGGGCCTGCGTGGTCAATTTCCGAACTACCGCGCAGGACATCGAGGAAATAATTCAAATAGTCGTCCGAGAAGGCCATAACATGCACCGCAAGCTTCAGCAGCAACGCGTATCTACGGCGGTTGCCTAGCATGTATGGGCACATCCGGTGGTGCCGGCATGGTCCACCATCTTGTGCAGGTACTTGCGCACGAGCTGATTGAACGCCAGATTGCGGCTGGCAGGGCCCTGGAACTTGGGAGAAATTTCGTGGTCCTTCAAACGCGGTGGCTTGAGGTGTTGCAATGGGCCATTAGTTTGATGTTTGGTTGGGCAGCAATCACAGTGCTGATGACTAAAAACGCATTTCTGTTTTAAAATCTAACTTAATCAATTAAAAAATATTATATTTACGATATATATTTTTCAACCATAAAAGCCGGAATTCATGAATCCTAACAAAGCCCTGTGGGAAAAAGGTGATTTCACGCAAATTGCCGACACGATGCGTCACAGCGGTGAAGAGTTGGTGGCCAAGCTTGGCATCAACAAAGGCATGAAAGTGCTGGACCTGGGCTGCGGCGACGGCACCACGGCCATTCCCGAAGCCCAGCACGGCGCGGAAGTGCTTGGGATTGACATCGCCAGCAACCTGGTGGCGGCCGGCAACAAGCGCGCCGCCGCTGCGGGCCTGCCCAACTGCACGTTCCGGGAAGGCGATGCCTGTCACCTAGACGGTATTCCGGACCACTCCTTCGATAGGGTGGTGAGCATTTTCGGGGCCATGTTTGCCCCCAAGCCCTTCGAGGTGGCCAAAGAAATGGTGCGGGTGACGAAGCCGGGCGGGCAAATAGTGATGGGCAACTGGATACCCGGCGACCCAACCCTGGTGGCCCAAATCCTGAGGATAAGCTCGGCCTACACCCCGCCGCCGCCGGAAGGCTTCATCAGCCCGATGACCTGGGGCGTCGAAAGCAACGTGGTGGAGCGCTTCGGCCAAGCCGGCATCTCGAAGGAGCACATCACGTGCGAGAAAGACACTTTTACGTTCAAGGCGGCCTGCTCGCCGACCGAATATCTGGGCTTGTTTAAAAAATATTACGGCCCGACCATGAACGCCTTTGAGGCGGCGGATAAAAACGGCAAGTCGGAGGATTTGCAGCAGGAGCTAACGGAGCTTTTCAATCGCCAAAACCAGGCTGCCACGCCGGACAGCACTTTCATCGCGGTAACGTACCTGAGAACTACCGTGAGCTGCTAGCCGCGCAGCCGCTTCTGAGGTGTCGCTCCGCTGGCGCGCCTGTCCAGCGCCGCCAGACAGCCAGAAGCCCCCGCAGGCTCTCTGGCTGCGGGGGCTTCTGGCTGTTTAGCTAAACCGTCCGTCAGGCCTATTTCCGTCGCTTCATCACCGCGGCTACGGCGGCCACGATGGCGGCTTCGTTAAGCTTGTATTTCTCCATCAATTGGTCGGGGGTGGCGCTTTCGCCTGCCGACATCGGCAGCAAACGCATGGCGCTGTACGGGCGCGGCGGCAGAGGCAAAACAGGACCGCAACCCACCGTTATTCCGCGAACAGCTTCGGGAGTTTCGTCCCGCCACGTTCAGCTCCGAAGGCCAGCACCCCGGCGAGATTTGCGGCAAACGCAGCCTGCAAAAGGGAAGTAGCGCAGGCACCAGCTTGCGAAATATTCAATATCATCACATATTTGATTTTTTTTATTTAACTTTAGTTGCAGCGATGCTTTAATTGAATCAGGTATGCAGTTGACCCGGGGCTATACCCGTGCCACTTCACTTCCGCCGCATGGAACAGATAGAAACGCTTGTTATCGGGGCGAGTATTTCGGGTTTGGCCACGGCCGCTTGCCTGCAAAAGCTAGGCATTAACTACGTCGTCATTGAAAAACAATTGCGGGTTGCAGCTCCCTGGCGTACCCATTACGACCGCCTGCACCTGCACACAAACAAAAGGACTTCGAATTTACCGCACAAAGAATTCGGCCCCACGATACCGCGCTACCCCAGTCGCCAGCAAGTGGTTGACTATTTAGAGGAATATCGGAATGAGTTTGATATCCGCCCCATTTTTGATACCGAGGCAAAATCCATCAAGAGGGAAAGCAACTATTGGGTTACTGAAACACCTTCTGAAACGTTCAAGTCAAAATACCTTATAATCGCCACCGGCGCTTTTAGCAAGCCCAAGCTTGTCGAGTTTAAAGGAATGGAAACCTTTCCGGGAAGGATTATGCACAGCTACGGATACAAAACCGGAAAAGAATTCAAGGGACAGAAGGTATTGGTGGTGGGATTTGGAAATTCGGCCTGTGAAATTGCCATCGATTTACACGAGCAAGGGGCTATTCCATCAATGGCCGTGCGCTCTCCGGTGAACATAATACCCCGCGATATTTTAGGTATTCCCATACTGGAAATCAGCTTGTTGCTCAGCCGCCTTCCGCCGCAAATTGCCGATGGCATCACTGCCCCCATACTGCGCCTACTGTTTGGGGATATTACCGAACTGGGGCTTAAAAAAAAGCCGTACGGGCCATTTGAGGAAATACTGCGAGATGGAATGTCTCCTGTCTTGGATGTAGGAACGGTAAAGCATATCCGGCAGGGGCACATAACGATTTACGGAAACATTGACCACATTGCGGGCAAAACCGTTTGTTTCTCAGGTGCCAAGCAGGAAGAATTCGATGCCATTGTGGCTGCTATTGGCTACGACAGGAATTACGCAGAAATTATTAGTGTCGATAAAAGCCGATTTGATGATTTGAAGGCAAGCGTCCCCAAACAGAAGTGTTTCGGCAAAGACAATCTGTATTTCTGCGGATTTTGGGTGGGTCCGACGGGGCAAATCCGGGAAATAGCCTCGGACGCACAAATAATTGCAGCTGATATTGCGAGAAAGAGGGTCATCAAAGAGAATTAACCCATCCACTATTTTCTGTAATTGGAATGCTTGATTTGTGGACTTAAATTTAGGACTTAAAAAAAGCCCCCGCAGCTACTGAAGTTGCGGGGGCTTTTTGCGTTTCTTGAAGCCTACTTCCGTCGCTTCATCACCGCGGCCACGGCGGCCACGATGGCGGCTTCGTTGAGCTTGTATTTCTCCATCAATTGGTCGGGGGTGGCGCTTTCGCCGAAGCTGTCGTTCACGGCCACCATCTCCAGGGGCAGGGGCTCCTCGCGGGCCAGCAGCTGGGCGATGCTGTCGCCGAGGCCGCCGTTCATCTGGTGCTCTTCGGCGGTGACCACGCAGCGGGTTTTGCGGGCCGAGGCAAGAATGGCCTGGGCATCGAGCGGCTTGATGGTGTGAATGTTGATGATTTCGGCGTTGATGCCTTTTTCGGCCAGGAGCTTGCCAGCCAGCACGGCCTTCCACACGAGGTGGCCGGTGGCGAAAATGCTCACGTCGGTGCCTTCGTTCAAGAGCCAGGCTTTGCCGATTTCAAATTTTTGGTCGGCGGGCGTGAAGTTGGGCACCACGGGGCGGCCGAAGCGCAGGTACACCGGGCCGTGGTGCTCGGCAATGGCCAGGGTGGCGGCCTTGGTTTGGTTGTAATCGCAGGGGTTGATGACGGTCATGCCGGGCAGCATCTTCATCATGCCCAGGTCTTCCAGAATCTGGTGGGTAGCGCCGTCTTCGCCCAGCGTGAGGCCGGCGTGGGAGGCGCAGATTTTCACGTTTTTATCGGAGTAGGCAATGCTCTGGCGAATCTGGTCGTACACGCGGCCGGTGCTGAAGTTGGCAAAGGTGCCCGTGAAGGGAATTTTACCGCCAATGGTCATGCCGGCGGCCACGCCCATCATGTTGGCCTCGGCGATGCCGACCTGGAAAAACCGCTCGGGGAAGTCCTTCTTGAAGGCATCCATCTTGAGCGAACCGGTGAGGTCGGCGCAGAGGGCCACCACGTTGGGGTTGGTTTTGCCCAACTCGTGCAGGCCGGCGCCGAAGCCGCTGCGGGTGTCTTTCGATTCGGTGTAGGGGAAGTCTTTCATGGGAATTGATTGGGGCCCGTGCCGGCCTGGCGTTACAAAGAACTTAGCGCTGGGCGCGCTTTTGCTTTAAATATTGGCGAACGTCCTCCGCCGCTGCTCGGTCGCGGGGATGGTCAAGCTGGTAAATCATTTTCTGCACAAGTACTGGGTCGTCGCGATGAAATTGCTGCGCCAAATATTTAGGTGAAACAAAAAGCATGAAACCACCAATTACTCCGAGAATCAACGCCCGCAAATTCATACGTTGATTAAATGCCAAACATATAATTACAATTACCTCACCAATTACTCCGTTGAATAACTGCTGGTTGGCGCCTTTCCAATTCATTAATTTAAATAGCAGGCCAATAATTACGACTGAACCACTTAGCCAAACTATTTTCGGCAAAATTAAGTCTGAGAAGAAGGAAATTTCTTTTGATGTTGCAGCGAATTTGGTCCGGCCCTGCCCAAGGTATTTTTTGGGAAAGTTCACTTCATCTGTTCCTGTCAATTTAGTTCGCTCAAAGGCTCGAAGGACGTAAACAATGCTAAGGGTACTTAGACCAACTAGGAGCATAATGTCACCCCCTTTAACTAAACTTGCTTTTGCCACTAAGCCTAAGACCGCCACAACCAATGAAATCACTGCCATTTTAGGCAGCAAAACATCGAACAAAAAATTATTCCTTGGTTCGTTTGCTTCCATGCTCACTTCCCAAAGATGGCCACTGAAGTCGTCTGCCCGCTCCGCACCGAAAAATTGCGCACGTCGGTAAACTTGCTGCCGGTGCTGGTTTTGGTCCGGAACACCAAGCGGTAGGCCCCCGGCTGCATGGGCAGGTTGAGCTTGCTGCTGCTGCCTTCGGGCAGGGCGTAAATCCAGGTTTGGGATTCGTCGTCGTTGAGGCGGTAGAGGCTGCCGTAGCCTTTCAGGTCGGAGGTGATGTTGAGGGTGCCGGGGGCGGCGTAGGTCACGGCCAGCTCCTGGCCCTGCCGGAGGGTGAGGCGGCGCGTGAGGCGCGGCAGAGTGAGCAGCTCGACCTCGTAGCTACCGGCCAGCAGCTTTTGGCGGGTGCCGAAAGGGACGGCGGCCACGGTGGCGCCGGCGGGGGTGCGCACCACGGCTTGCACCGTGCCGTAGGGGTTGGGCGTGAGCGGCGGGTTTTGCAGCCAAAGGGTGCCCTGGGGCGTTTTGAAGGCGAGGACGTTGGCCTGGCCGGGCCGGATGGCGAGGCTGGCCTGGCGCACCGGCGGCAGGGTGTTTATCACCAGGTCGTAGCTCTGCAGGGCGTCGATGTCGAGCACGTCGGCCCGGCCCTGGGCGTCGCGGTAGTGCACGTAGTTGTACTCGGGCTGCCCGGTCACGTTGTTTACGAAGGTCATGTTGACGTTACTTTCCACGGGGCGGCCGTCGGCGTCGGTGAGGTTGACGGAGACGGTGGTTTTGCTCAGGGTCCGGGCGATGACGTCGTTCATCACCGTGCGGAAGGTTTTCACCTCGGCCGCGTTGTAGTACTGGCCCAGGCATTCGAGCTGCCGGCCGAAGTCCCGCTCGGCCCCGATGCCGATGACGAAGGGCTTGAGGAAAACGCGCTTGCGCTGCAGGGCCAGCGAGGCGGCGCAGGGGTCGCGGTTGCACGATTCGAGGCCGTCGGTTATCAGCAGCAGCACGTTGCGCGCGGTTTTATCGGCGGGGAAGTCGTTGGCCGATTGCAGCAGCGAATACGTGATGGGCGTGTTGCCCTGGGCCTTGAGCGTGGCGAGCTTCTCCTTGATGGCCCGGGCGTTGCGGGGGGCGAAGGGCACTTCGAGGCGCGAGTCTTCGCAGTTTTTGTCGGCGTTGGGGAATTGGTGGCCGTACACGCGTAGGCCCAGCTCCAGGTTGGGGTAGGCGTTGAGGGAATCGACCATTTTGCTGAGCATCCGCTTGGCCACCGCCCAGCGGGGCTGGCCTTCCCAGGGGGCCATCATCGAGCCCGAGGCGTCGAGTAGGAACAAAATGCGGGTGATTTTGGGGCGCTCGGGCGGGGCGTTCTGGGCCGGGGCGGTAATGCTTAGCAACAAGAGCAGCGGCAGCAGCGCCCACCGGCACCTCACCCCCCCAGCCCCCCTCTCCCGCGGAGAGGGGGGAGCCAGGCGACAGCAGGACGGAGTCGTCTGGCTCCCCCTTCTCCGCGGGAGAGGGGGGCCGGGGGGGTGAGGTTGGCGCGGAGGGCGATGCATCGGCGACTAGTAGTCGGCCACGGTGCCCACGGCCAGCTGCGCCAGCGCGGTAGCCAACTGGGCGTCGTTGGGCGCCACGCCGTGCCACTTGTGACCCTCCATCATGAAATCGACGCCGTAGCCCATGCGGGTGTCCATGATGAACACCACGGGGCGGCCCTGGCCGGTGGCGGCCTGGGCTTGGTCGAGGGCGGGCAGCAGGGTGGCGAAGTCGTTGCCGCCGGCTTGCAGCACGTGCCAGCCGAAGGCCTCGAACTTGGCGCGCAGGTCGCCGAGGCCGCCAATTTCGGCGGTGGGGCCGTCAATCTGCTGGCCGTTGTTGTCGATGATGGCCACGAGGTTGTCAATTTTGTGGTGGGCGGCGTACATGATGGCCTCCCAGTTCTGGCCTTCCTCCAGCTCGCCGTCGCCCATGAGCACGAACACGCGGCGGGCGTCGCCGTTGAGTTTTTTGGCCTGGGCCGCGCCGCAGGCCACGCTCAGCCCCTGGCCCAGCGAGCCCGAGGCAATGCGCACGCCGGGCAAGCCCTCGTGGGTAGTGGGGTGGCCCTGCAGGCGCGAGTTGAGCTTGCGGAACGTGGCCAGCTCTCGCACCGGAAAGTAGCCCGCACGGGCCAGCACCGAATAAAACACCGGTGAAATGTGCCCGTTCGAAAGAAAGAACAGGTCTTCCCCCACCCCGTCCATGCTAAACGTCTCGGGGCAGTGCTTGAGCACCTTGAAGTAGAGCGCCACCAGCAAATCGGTGCAGCCGAGCGAGCCGCCGGGGTGGCCCGAGTTCACGGCGTGCACCATGCGCACGATGTCGCGCCGCACCTGGGTGGCAATTTGTTGGAGGTCGGCGGGGGCGATTTCGGCGGTTTCGGGCATGGGGAGGGGGTTGGCGGTTCGGCGGGCAAAGGTAAGCCGGGGGGTGAAGAACGGCAAAGCCCCGTCGGCCGGGATAACCGGCTTCGCGCTGCAAAGCCCCTTCCGGCCGGAACATTCGTTGCAACGCGAAAACGGCCGTTCCATACGGCCGATGTAGGCCTCGCCGGACGGAAATGCCCGTTCCGGCCGGCCGAAGTGGGCCTCAACGGACGGAAATGCCCATTCCAGAAGGCCGGAGTGGGCATTTCCGGACGGAAACGGTCGTTCCGGCCGTCTGGAACGGGCATTTCTGCCCGGCGAAGCCCGTTACGGGCCGCCGGCGCCGCTACAGCAGCTGCGCGGCGTGCTCCTTGGTATCGACTTTAGTAATAATCTTCTCAATCACCCCGTTTTCGTCAATTAAAAACGTGGTGCGCACGGTGCCCAGATAGGTTTTGCCGTAGTTTTTCTTCTCCTGCCACACGCCGTAGGCTTGCACGATGGTTTTGTCGGCATCGACGAGCAGCGGAAAGGGCAGGTCGTATTTCAGGGCAAACTTCTGGTGGGCGGCTGCACCGTCGGTGCTCACGCCGATGACCTGGATGTTGCCTGCTTTTAATTCCTGCTGGTGGTCGCGCAGGTTGCAGGCCTGGGCCGTGCAGCCGGGCGTGTCGTCCTTGGGGTAGAAGTAGAGGGCGACGCGCTGACCGCGCAAATCTTTTAGGGAGACGGTGTTGCCGTCCTGGTCCTGGGCGGAGAAATCGGGGGCGGGCTGGCCGGGGGCGAGGGACATGGGAGTTGGGGTTGAATTGAGAAGACGAAAGAACGGCAAACTCCCCTCCTTGAAAAAAGGAGGGGAGTTTGCCGTTCAGTGCACTCACAAGCGCAGCGGAATCACCCGCTCGTTGCCGGCCTGGTCCGTGAGGCGCAGTTCGGCGGGGCCGCGCAGGCGGGGGCCCAGCGTGTCGCGGGCCACGGTGAAGAGCGTCGAGTTCTTGTGCTCGAAGCGCAGCAGCCGGAACCGCCCGCCGACGAGCAGCCGGTAGCTGGACAAGCCCGACATATCGTCGCCCACCCGAAACAGCAGCTGCCCGCCGGGCCGCCCGACAAGGCTGCCCCGCGGCGCGATAGTGTCGGTGAGGATGCGGTAGGAGGCGAACTGCTTGATGAGGGCCGTAATCTGGCCCCGGTCGTCCCACTGGCCGCCCACGTAGGCCTTGCCGCCGGCCAGCGTGGCGCTGTAGATGGCGGTGCGCGCCGGGTCGGCGGGCGGAGCGGCGGGCTTGAGGGTGAGGGCGGCGGAATGGTAGAGCGGCTGCAGCGGCGAGCCCACCGTCCAGAAGCCGCTGCCGGTGGCCTCGGGCCGGAAAGCGGTGCTCAGGTAAAGGTTGTCGAACAGCGTTTCGGGGCCGAACACCAGGTTGAGGTGGGCAGTGGCGTAGCTGGTTTCCCGGCCGGCCGGAATCAGCACCTGCCGGTCGAATTTCTTGGTGATGGCGCCGAAGCGCAGCGAGTCGGGCAGGCCGGCGCGCAGGTCGTAGAGGAACACGCTTTCGCCGTTCTGGGTGTAGCTCGGGCGGATTTCGAGGCGGCGGTTGCCGCGCAGCAGCGTCAGGTTGGCGCTCACCGAGTCGGGGCCGTTGTCGGTGGCCACGGCCTTCAGCAGGTTGCGCTCCACCTCAAAGCGCAGGGCCGGGCGGCGGGCCGGGCCGCGGGTGCGGAAGTAGGCCGGCCGCTCGCCGCGCAGCACCAGGTGCAGGGCCGTCTGGTTGTTGTAGGAGTCGGCCAGGGTGACGTCGATGCGGTAGGTTTTGCCCACTTCCACATTCAGGCGGCCCTTGCTGGGGCCGGTGGCGTACAGGGCCAGGTCGTTGCCGTCGTCCACCCACAGCTTTTGCAGGGTGCGGCCCTGGGTGTGCTGGTACAGAAAATCGAGGAAGTTGGCCACCTGCCGCGTGCCCGTGGGAAAGGGAATGGCGTCGATGACGTGCTGGTAAAACGGCTGCCCGTTCACCGTCATCGTCATCCGCTGAATGCCGTTGCGGTTCCAGGCGTTGTCGAACCTATCGAAGCCCTGCACCAGCAGCCCCACCGGGCCGTAGCAGCCGATGGTATCGGCCCAGGTGGTGGCCACGCCCGGCCCCGGCGGCACCTTGGGCGCAAACACGGCCTTGGCAAACACGCGGTTCACCCGCGCCTCAATGCCCAGCGGCGCCAGCGCAAACGCCTGCAGCGTGGGCGCCACGTGGTCCTGGATTTCGGCAAAGCCGCCCCACTGCAGCGGGTTGTACTGCCGGTCCTGGGCGTCGCGCACTTCCCAGTGCAGGTGCGGCCCCGCCGAGCCGCCGGTGTTGCCGCTCAGCGCCACCAGTTCGCCCCGCTTCACCGGGAACTGGTCCTTGGTCGGAAACAGCTCCACCTCGTAGGCCTGCCGCTCGTACTGCCGGCGCAGCAGCTCGGCCGCCACGGCGCCCTTGAACTCATTTAAGTGCCCGTACACCGTGGTTAGCCCGTTGGGGTGCGTGATGTAGAGCACGTTCCCGTAGCCGAACGACGACTGCTTGAGCCGCGAAATGTAGCCGTCGGCGGCGGCGTACACGGGCTGGTTCACGCCGCCGCCGGTCTTGATGTCGAGCCCGCCGTGGAAGTGGTTGGGGCGCAGCTCGCCCATGCTGCCGGCCAGCGTGCCCGGCTGGCCGGGCGCAATGGGAAACATAAA
>Ga0123338_10001913_pt1 | contig 19745 bp, 22 predicted proteins | sample grotaG_FD_89793 | JGI IMG/M metagenome (GOLD analysis project Ga0123338, IMG submission 89793) | Glacier valley bacterial and archeal communities from Borup Fiord, Nunavut, Canada, to study Microbial Dark Matter (Phase II) -... | ecosystem: Environmental > Aquatic > Freshwater > Ice > Glacier ...
AAATTGATTGGCTCAATTTCTGATGAACCTGCTTTCCTTCAAGCTTTGGAGTACGGTCGTTCTTTTCGTCAAGCTGATAAACCTATTGATGATGGTGATGATTAAACGTGAGATATTTGTTTGATACTGACCACATTAGTTTTCTACAGCGTCGTCATCTCCCGTAGGGGCGCAAGCATTGCGCCCCAAAAGTAGTAAGTTTCTTTATTCTTCTCCCGTGATTGACAAACCATCAACCCAGACTCGCGGACAAACTCCGCCAGGAGTCAACTCTGGTTCTTTTTCCAAGAAAACAATCGATTTGAGAACTTCAAGAAAATCACCAGCAACAGTTGCTGATTCAATACTCGTTTTTACACCTTTGTTAACCATCCAACCGTCAAAAGGTAAGGAAAAAGAACCTTGCAAAGATTTTACTCCCGCATGGAGAGCTTGGAGATCGTCAATTAGGATCACATTCTCCGCCGACTCCAAACTGTACTCTTGAGTTGGGGCTGCGCCAGCAGAAACATGATAAAAATGCGGGCTAACAGTAACTTTAGCACCAATGTTCGCATGACCTGTTGGCTGAGTATTCATCCGTTTGGCAGTACCAGCACTGTGGATAAACCCAGTTAAAACACCGTTGTCAATCAATGGTACTCGGCGGGTGGGAGTTCCTTCGCCATCAAAAGTCTCCGCACCTATATTCGCTGAATGTAAAGCGTCATCACAGACGGATATAAGAGGTGAAGCAATTGGCTTACCTAAAGAATCCACAGTAGAGAGACTTTGGTTATCAAGAATGCTTTGGGCATTAAACAAATTTGAGAAAGCACCCAGTAAACTTAAAAAAGCCTCAGCAGAGAAGACAACTTGATATCTACCTGTTTTAACTTTCTCATAGTTCAAGTGGCTGATAGTTTTCTCGGCTGTTTCCTTCAAACAACCATCAATATCAAGTTCGCCGACACTATGGCTGATTCTAAAAGCACCAGCACTGCGAGGTTTTTTACCTTCTTGCTCAGTCTTGCTGTAAAGATAAACTGAAGCATAAGAATGAGACTCTCTTCTCACAGCATCATCGCTATTGATATAGAATCTGTCAATATCTTTTTGTGCCAAACCATTATAAGGCACACCAGCGATCGCCGGATGTGCAGCCAGCAAATCTTTTTCCGCAGCAATTAGATTTTCTAACATTTGCGAAACTGGTGCTTGATCTACCTTCGTGTGATCTACTGGTGGCAGTGGTACAGTAGCTTCCGGACTAAAATCAGGGACATTTTCTTTCACCCCAAAGAAACTAGCTTCGTAAGCAGTTTTCAAAGCCAATTCCAGTCCTTTCGGATCGACATCCGTAGTACTAGTTATACCCATCGTCTGGTCTTCATTCCAAACCCGCACAGTCACACCAGACCGATTAGAAGCTTTGACTTGCTTAGGTTCACCGCGATCTACTTGTACACTAGTTTCGTCTACTGTTGAGCCGTAGATGTCAAATTTCTTAATCCCCAGCTTATTAGCAGTCTCTTTGGCAGTTGTGGCAATATCGTTAATACTCGTCATACTTAGCCCTATTTTTGGAGTTTTTACGTCTGTAGTAGCGCTTCAGCGCACTCTTCCCTGATTCGTAGTTGCGCTTTAGGGCACACACTTTCCCCTCTTTCGTAGTTGCGATAAGTGCGCTCTTCGCGCAACTACGAACTGGGATTTAACGACCGCCGACGGTGATAGAATCAACCTTGATGTGCGGTTGTCCTACAGTAGTGTAAATACTGCCACTCACAGAACCACAGAAACCAGCAGCCAACGACAAATCTTGAGAACACATGGAAATTTTGTTCATAATTTCCTTCGCCTCACCAATCAAAATTGCCCCTTTCAAAGGCTTGGTAATTTGACCATTTTCGATTAAATAAGCTTCATCTACCGAGAAATTGAATTCTCCGGTTGGACCAACACTACCACCACCCATCTTTTTGCAATAAATGCCTTTATCAACCGAGGCGAACAACTGTTCGTTAGTATACTCACCCGTGCCAATATAAGTATTCCGCATCCGACTAGCCGCCGCAAAAGTGAAATTCTGGCGGCGTCCGCTACCAGTCCTCGGGTGTCCAGTCCGCACAGAACCTGTTCTATCTGCTAAAAAGTTCTTGAGAACGCCTTTTTCAATTAACAACGTTCTTTGGGTTGGCATGCCTTCATCATCCATATCCACTGTACCAAAAGCATTCTCCGATCGCCCTTCATCCCAAGCTGTCAAGCTTTCGTGAGCAATTTTTTCGCCTTTTTTATCAGCAAACGGGGTCGTTTGGCGTTCAATTTGGGTAGTTTCCAGCAAATGTCCGCAAGCTTCGTGAAAAATCACCCCACCAAAGTGATTTGCCATAATAATCGGATAATTACCCGACTCAACATACTCAGCGTACAGCATTTTCCCGGCTGATTCCGCAACGGACGCTGCAGCCGATTCATATTGCCAATTTCTCAAAAAAGCCGGATCGCTGGTGTTACCATCACGTTGGGCGATGGAGGAACGATTCTCACCATCTTTACACAGCAAATTATATCCTACCGATTGAGTCAGACGAATATCACGGGCAAAAGTACCATCACTAGATGCGACTAACACTTCTTGCCAATCACGGAAATAAGCAGCACGGCGCGATTGCACATGTTGGGCTTTCACTTTCAGCATCGCATTAGCATCTAGCAGCACTTCGCCCATTTCTCGCATGGAACTACACTGACTCAACCACGCATCTTTGCCTTTTTTCGTACCGTAGTCTCTCAGTAGTTCGAGATTGATCTCTGGGATGAAAGCCGAACCTATCGGTAATTCCAATCCTAAAATTGCTAAACCTTTTTCTAAAGCAGCTTTTAAACCAGAAAAAGACAGATTGTTGGTGCTGACATAACAGTCGGCGTGACCGCGAAACACTCGCACACCAGCACCTGTAGATAACCGAGGCGAAATACTGGTAATCGTATCATCTTCAGCCAGACAGCTAATATAGTTAACCCGCTCTAGAAAGAATTCGACAAAATCAGCGCCAGCAGCGCGTCCTAATCCTAGGAGAGTAGCCAGAGGCGCTTCCCAGGTTTCATCGAATCTCTCTGGGGTCGAGGTATACTGCAAACTCGGCAGTTGTTGGGAAATCAGAGTACTTGTAAGCATGAGAAGCCTTATTTAGAGGAGGATGATTGACGCGACTAGTAATTTCAGTCTAGCAAATCAACCAGAATCGCATTCAGCTAGCTCCGTAATCAGTAAATTCTTTTAACGCCAGTCTACTGCTGCTTGTTCGAGTACATATGCAGAAACATCTTGAATCTGCTGCTCGCTTAAACGATCTTTATAAGCTGACATATTATTTTTACCATTGGTGACAATAAGAGCGATCGCTTCTACAGAATCCATGCCATATTTCTTCAATGCTTTGGTATGCAAATTCTTACCCCAGCGGATAATATTACTACCCTTTATGTGACATCCAGCACATTGCGCACTGAATACTTGAGCACCGTTGGCTGTATCTGCCGCCCAAGCTGGCTGGCTTAAAGTAATAATTAATACAAAAAATGTTGATAAAACTACTTTTAACAAATTTCCCATAACTTCTCCTGATTTTGCTACAGTTTAACCCGAAGTCAGAAGAATCTGGCGTAAACCTAGCAATCGCAAAAACTGAAAACCGTGCAATGGCTCAATTGCACCATGAGTGGGAAAGAAGTTGCACCCAGATTAAACCCGCAAGGAATAGTAGCTACACCTGAAAAATATCATCACCTAATTAAAACCTAATTAAATTTGGTGATGTTGCCAAACTGGCATAAAAAAACAATAGAATCCAGATTTTATAGCTCACAAGCACACTTCGGGAGAGAATTCATCATTTGCTTACAGCTTCTTTATCGCTTGTTCATGCCAGATACTTACGGCACACGTCGTATATGCAAGTATGTTTATACGTCCTAAGACGACTTACTACCCTTTAATCTATCTGTAAAAAATATGATCAAGTATGTCCTCGCCTTCGCCTTACTAGCCACATTAGGTGTTTCCTCGCAAGCTTTGGCATTCAATGCCCAAGACGTGGAACAGTTAAAAGCCACAGGTAGTTGTCCAAGATGCGATCTCAGCAATGCCAATCTTGAGCGCACCAACTTGAAGAAAGCTAACCTGCGAGATGCAAATATGAGTAAAGCGGCTTTATCGCAAGCCGACTTATCGGGAGCAGATTTGACAGGTGCCAATCTCGAATCAGCCACCTTAAATTCGGCAATCCTCTCTGGTACTTCGTTTACAGGTGCCAATTTAAAATCAGCTTCCTTAGAAAATGCTGATTTGACTTATGCCGGTTTTATGGGATCGGATTTAGAAGGCGCTAACTTAAAAGGCGTGCAAATCAAATTTACCAATTTCCGAGGTGCTCATTTTCGGTTGACAACCATGCCTACAGGGATTGTCACCTCAGATAAGCCTTACTGGTAAGCAAACAACGCTCTCCCGCTTCTCTCTTGACTGAATATTTACAACTACGAGCGTTAACGTTTCTTTATCATAAGGGAACGTGTCAAGTAATTAGTCCATGCTCACTCAGATTAAAGACTTAGCGACCAAACTGAACCCGCGCCTAATTGAAATCCGCCGTCACATCCACTGTCACCCAGAACTTAGCGGTCAAGAACACCAAACAGCCGCCTATGTTGCCGGAGTGCTGTCATCCAGCGGTATCCGGGTGCAAGAAGGTGTAGGAAAAACCGGAGTGATTGGTGAATTACCCGGTTCAGGTAATGACTCACGCTTGTTGGCAATCCGTACCGATATGGATGCTTTGCCAATTCAGGAACGGACTAATTTAGAATTTGCCTCCCGCCAACCAGGGATTATGCACGCTTGCGGTCATGATGTACACACGACTGTCGGCTTAGGCTCAGCGATGATCTTATCCCAAATCGCTGAATTGCCAGGTAAGGTTCGGTTTTTGTTTCAGCCCGCCGAGGAAATTTCTCAAGGCGCAAGTTGGATGGTAGCAGATGGGGCGATGGAGAATGTCACATCTGTATTAGGAGTGCATGTTTTTCCCACAATTCCCGGTGGTTCTATTGGTGTGCGTTATGGCGCATTAACAGCCGCCGCCGACGATTTAGAAATTATGATTATTGGCGAATCGGGACATGGTGCTCGTCCTCATGAAGCGATCGATGCAATTTGGATTGCTGCCCAAGTAATTACCAGCTTACAGCAAGCTATTAGCCGCACCCAAAACCCATTGCGTCCAGTGGTCTTGACAATTGGACAAATTAATGGTGGCAGAGCGCCAAATATTATTGCTGACCAAGTGCATTTGCGAGGAACTGTGCGATCGCTCCATCCCGAAACCCGTGCCAATCTCCCTGATTGGATTGAGAAAATTGTCGCCAGTGTCTGTCACGCTTACGGCGCTAAATACCAAGTTAATTATCGCCCTGGTGTGCCTTCAGTCCAAAATGATTATGCCTTAACACAATTATTACAATCTTCTGCCGAAGAAGCTTGGGGATGCGATCGCGTCCAAGTCTTACCTGAACCCTCTCTCGGTGCAGAAGATTTCTCCGTATACTTAGAACATGCACCTGGTTCCATGTTTCGTTTAGGCGTGGGCTTGCAAGAGAGAGTAACTAATTACCCCTTACACCATCCTCAATTTGAGGTGGACGAATCAGCCATTATCACTGGTGTTGTTACTCTTGCCTATGCGGCTTACAAATACTGGCAGTAGCACCATACAAATAAAAGGGGCATAACATTATGCCCCCACAAAAATCAATGAAGATAGTAAAACTTTACATTTTTGACTCAGTCACTACGCCCATTTTCTCTTGAATGCGGCTCTTAGCAGCTTTGAACTGTGTAGTCATTTGCTCACTTTGGACAGAACTCATGTTTTTGCGAATTGCCTCAAACATAGTGCTTTCTTCCTGACGAATGTGGTCGCCAACAACATCCATCAACTGTCTAATTTTTTCTTTGAATTGAGATGAAGAAGGGCTAATTGCCTTGATTTCCTCTAACATCCGCTTCATGTCCGCTTGTTCGTCGTACAGTTCCTTGGTGTCGCCTTGACCGTAGAAAGATCGTATACCAGGATAAACAACTTCTTCTTCAGCTTCAGAGTGAGCGGTGAGATCTTTGTATATTTGACCGAAGTACTCTTGAATTTTTTGAGGATTGTCACTTTGCAGCAATTCGGTAAACAAGGTATTAACCTTGGCATGATCCATCCGAATGATATCTTGGATATTCATGTCTTTTTTATCACTAGTGTGGCTAATTACGCTACCGACCACACCAGTAGCTGCTGCCATCGCATCTTGCACACGGGCAAAAATACCTTGGTCTGCATTTTGTCCTGTTAGTTCACGAGTACCAACAACTTCGAGTGTACCTTTGAGTTGCTCTTGGTGAGCACGGTTTTCAAAGTTAACAGTATTTAGCGGTGTAATTGCAGCCTCAATGTCAGCACCAACAACTTGACCGGCTTTGTGAAGCACAATCCCTGCCATCACTTGACCGTGCTTGAGCAATTCGTGCTGAGCTAACTTTTCATATACAGTTAGTTCTGAACCTTGCATCATTTGCTTGGTTTTTTCAACTAGCTGTTTGGTTGTTTCCTTCGGCTCAGCTTTGATACCATACTGGACAATTACAGTTTCGATGATACCTAAATTTTTACGGTCAGAATCCAACATGCTTTGTAATTGCTTTTGGATTTCGGAATCATTGACTTCAGACAAAAGGGTCTGTTCATTAGAGATGATTAATTCTTGGAGCGATTTCATCCCAGCTAATTGGATAGCCATTGCTGAGCGCTTTTTATCATCTAATGTTGTTACCATTGTTATTTCCTCTATGTATGAAATACTAACCGTATCACCTGCCACTTTTAGGTTGTCATAACTGATGGTAAGATTTCCTCCTTCTTTTGATGGATCAAGATCTCAACCAAAGAAAGAACAATAATAATTGGTGATTGTGTTGCTTAAAATATATTCAAGCCTGATACAACCTCTCTTCAGATAGATTATTTCATCTTCAAGGTTATGCTTTTAGAGAGACAAAAATTCAGAAATTTACTCTACCAGTAGATAGATATAATATTCTTGGCAATTCTTTACATTTACTAAAGTTTGGTAAATATCCCAATCCTTGCTAAGTAGGACGAGTTTTCATGTCAGATCCCGGATTTGGTGAGCAAACGCTAAATAGAGTTGCCGAAATTGGTATATCTAGCCAGTTAGATGAAGTTACAAATTTACATGTACATATAAAAACCGATCCCTTCAAACTACTTCAGGGACAAGTAGACGAGGTCACAATCGACGGTGAAGGCTTAGTAATGAAAAAGGATCTCCGCGTTGAGGAGATTGAAATGCATATGGATGCCGTTGCCATCAATCCTTTTAGTGCAGCATTCGGTAAAATTGAACTAACCAAACCGACTGATGCCAGCACACGGGTAGTTTTAACCGAAGTCGATATCAATCGCGCCTTTAACTCAGATTATGTCCACAAGCAGCTAAAAAGTCAGAAAGTCCACATCGCTGGACAAGAAATGGCAGTAACTTTGCAACATATAGATTTTCGCTTACCTGGTGATGGCAAAGTCGCCCTTAGTGCTAACATTCTCTTAGCTGACGGTAAAACCGAACAAGTTGCCTTCTCTGCAGTTCCTCACATCACTGGTAATGGGCAGACCATTAGCTTAGATAAGGTGGAATATAGCGATACCCAGGAGTCGCCACTGACAAAAGCTTTGATCGCCCAGACAAGCGAAATTTTGAATTTGAGTAACTTTGACCTCGCCGGTATGAGTCTACGAGTGCAGAGTTTCACCGCCGAAGTCGGCAAACTTACACTACACGCACAAGCACACGTTGATCACATGCCTACGGCATAACCCGATTTGTATACACCCCCTCTGCTGGGACTCAGCAAAATAGAAACCTAAAATGGAAACAAGAGATAGACCAACTTCTCCATATCCTAACATTCCCCCGCTACTGGAAACTGACAACCGCGAGTTTAATGATACTGGTGTGACTAGTACTGTATCAATCGTGGGTCATCCCATTCATCCCATTCTCGTTCAATTTCCCATCGCTTTTCTTGTTGGGGCACTATTGACCGATGTCACCTTTTGGTTTACCAAAGATGTTTTCTGGGCAACAGCCTCTTTCTGGTTGATCATTGCCGGTCTAGTCGGTGGTTTAGTCGCCGCCGTCACTGGAATGCTAGACTTTTTACGGATTGAACGTGTCCGCAAGCGCAGTGCCGGCTGGGCGCATATGTATCTCAACATTGCCGCGATTGGTTTAAGCCTAGTTAATTGGCTACTCCGCCAAAACAACATCACCAACGGTGTATTACCTTGGGGAATCGTCCTCTCCTTAGTTGTCGCCACACTACTAGGTGTTTCTGGCTGGTTTGGTGGTGAATTAATCTATCGCCACAAGATTGCTGTGATTGGCAACGGTAGCTCATCCCAGCCGTAATCAAACCCATTCAATCATATGTATGTGTCATCAGCTCATCGTGTTTCATGATGAGCTTTTTCATGCCATTTTCAATAATTTTCATCAAACTGCAAAACAATCTCAACTATTAGTAGTTATAGTTGCACCGTTAGGCGTATTGATAATAAAATTACCGCTCTGAAAACCAATTAGTTAAAGAGGAAATGAAGGTCCGGGAATTAGAGGTGGATCAGACGACGATTTACCGCTTGCCAATTTCAATGTCACCGCGCCCCTTAAGAAGTGATATATTTCATACGTTGATTAGGGAACATGTCTTCTACAGACGAATCATTCAATAGTAATGGGACCTTCAACAAGAACTCCATCGGGATTGATAGTATTACGAACGAAAGCACTCTCCAGAGTCCCAAGTCTCGCTCCTGTAGTATTGGCATTTTCGCTCGTTGACACCCAACATGTCGCAACTATTCAAATTAGCTCTACTCAAATTAGCTCCACTTAGATTAGCTCCACTCATAGCACTCCAATGAGATGCACTGATTTCACTCAAATTAGCTCCACTTAAATTAGCCCAACTCAGATCGACTCGACTCAAGTTAGCGCCACTCAAATTGATCCCACTTAAGTCAGTATTACTCAAATCAGCATCATTCAAAGCAACACCAGTAAAATCCCGCTCCCCAGCAGCATACCGTTTGAGCAATTCATCTCTGTTCATAATTTATCTCCCGAATCAATTTTCATCATCAACTCTAATTCACAAACTCTCTGGCTAGCAACAATTATTGCCACTTAGGCACTATGTAATGCGTGAAAATATGGACGCAATCAGTATACGGCGTGCTGGCACAGCACTGAACCGCCAACATGATCAGAGCGCGTTTGGGTGTCTGGTCGATGATTGGCAGTTCGCTCTTCAGTTTTATCACCGCTTATATTACTGGTATATTAGTGTAATTTGATTAAATATGAGTATGAGTGAAAGCCATCCGCCTGAACCAGTAGATGTCGATTGGATAGTAAACCTTTTAGGAAAAGTAAAAGCTCTTGAAGTACACCCGCATGAAGAAGCCTTAGCTGCAATTCTTGTTGAGCAAGCTCTGGAAAATGCCAGACGAACTTCTACTGATCCTGGTGTTTCTCTTGCAGCAGCTTTTGACCTGATTGTCGCTGCTGAATACTATGCAAAAGTAGCAAATAAAGGATGGCTTTATTGTCCGAATAATGATTCTCCACTTTTAATTTATCCATACACTAACGTCTGTACAAAATGTGTTTTAAATGGAGATTTTCACTTTCATCAAGCAAATAAGCTGCCATCTGGAACAATTGGAAGAACAACAAGTCGTTTACTCTGTGTATTCCTTAAGCACTTATTTGCAATTAATTCACGAAATTTAAAGATTTTTCATGGAACCGAACCTGTTGACGTAATCATTTATGATGAAACAGAAAGTGTCATTTTACTTGTGGAAGTCAAAGCCGCACCACTAACAACACTTGCTCTAGCCGTGAGTGTTGAGGCACAAACTGAGATAGGAAATGAGGGTGAACCAGTACCTTGCTTGCACACTCCTACAGATAATTCGTTTCTTGCTTCATCTAACTTACAGATTATTCTTCCTAAACTAGAAGATAGCGCCTGGAATTATGAACTTATATCTTTGGGAGTAAAAGGAAGCAATAAGTCTACGACATGGGCATACGAGCAAATAGGCAGAGTTTTCGGTGAGGATGACCAAATATTTTATCGCTATTTCCAGTTTTGGAATATTGCTTATTCTGCATATAATAAAGCTGCACGGGGAAGGGGAACGTTACCTGAACCTGTTTATTGGCTGACAAACGCTTGCGGACAACCTACCCCTAGACCTTTAAGTTGGCCTCAACGAAGAAGTGGCGAAGGCTACGAATCTGTTTCTGATAGTAAATCTAGTGTTGGTATAGATAGAACCGATGACATAAAAAAGGGAATCTATCAAGTTTTGAAAATGGCAGTATCCGGGAAGCCAAAGCAAACTCAAATTGCCGTAAAAACAGCTTTACTTTCCAACATTCACGCAGTGCGCCACTATGATGATTACTTGCTTGAGCTTCAGGATATTGTCTGGACACTAGATAAAACAGGAAAAGCCAAAAAAGTTAGTGATTTACCACCGGAAAAAGATATTTATAATCTTTTTGATGGTATCATTACGTTCACGCAGAGCTATGTAAGAGATGAATGGATTGAACAAAATTTCCAATTTCAATAATACATGCTTACTCGTTGCCAATCACATTGCTAGGCGAGTGGGCTGCGATGTACAACGACGCATCGACGCCCTAAAAATTGGGCAAAAAATGCAAGATTTACCTGAAGAGCTTTGGCACGATAGCTTTAAATTTTACATGAAGGACGATCCAAATAGACAGGGAGGACCAAACCTGAGAATGATTCGGCTCGATCCTCATAAACCTTCATTAACTGTTACTGGTTATATTTTCAATAAATTTGTTCATCCATATGAAAATAGATTTATTACGGTGCGAGAGGCGGCTCGTTTACAAGGCTTTCCTGATAGCCTAAAATTTGAGGGCACGCTTACAAGTACACAGCTTCAGGTAGGCAATGCTGTACCTGTCTCATTAGCAAAAGCTGTATTTGAACACTTAGTAAATCAAGCAAAGTCGCTATCGTTTGCAAATCGTTCTCTCAAAGCCTTTAGCTTATTTAGCGGTGCGGGAGGTCTGGACATTGGTGCTCATCTTACAGGCAATATAGAAACTCGCGTCACTCTTGATATTTGGAGTGATACTTGTGCAACACTGCGTGGCTTTTTTCGTGAAGGTGTTTGCGTTCTAGAACAAGATATTTACAAAGTAGAAGACCCACTAAATCTATGGCAAAATCTTACAGATATTGAGCGACCCGATCTTGTTTTTGGAGGTCCACCTTGCCAAGCGTTCAGTCAAGCAGGTAAACAAAAAGCAACGCTGGATGACCGAGGTGGGATGATTGACGAGTTTTTACGCTTTGTGAAACATTTACAACCACCTTTTTTTGTGATGGAGAATGTATCTAATCTCAAAGGTGTTGCCGGTGGTAAGCTATATCAGGAAATTTTGGAAAAGATGGATAATTTAGGCTACAACGTCTCAGTTGGTTTACTTCTCGCTGCCGATTTCGGTACTCCTCAGTTGCGCCGTCGATTGTTTTTTCTCGGCTGCCGAAAGGAAATTGGTAGTATAAGCTTACCATCACCTACTCATAGCCTGGAAATAGAAATATTTGGACTCCTACCATATGTAACGGTTAGTGAAGCTTTCGCTAACCTACCAGCAGCAGAGTTTAGCCGTTGAAGCAGGCGTTAGCTGCTAGCACCTGCTGTTGTTGCTCTGCTGGCAAGGATTGCAGTTTGACAATCAGTATTTGATTCACATGCAAAGTCTGGAAAGTCATCTTTCTCTATTTATCCTTACCTTTACAATTTTACATGGAAATTCCATCTGGAAACTAAAAATTCCAGCGGTGGAAAATGGAAATTCCATCTGGAAACTAAAAATTCCAGGGGTGGAAAATTAAAATTCTCTCTGGAAATTAGAATTCCAGCGGTGGAAAATGGAAATTCCATCTGGAATTTTATACATGGTATATTTTGTCATGATCGCCCTTGCTAATAACATGCAGAAGAGAGTGAAGGTCAAGCCCAATTCTAAACGTCAAAATGTGGAGGAAGCAGCCGATGGCAGTTTAATTGTGCATTTAAAATCACCACCTGTAGAAGGTAAAGCCAATGAAGAACTTATTAAACTCCTTGCTGCCAAGTTTGATGTTCCAAAATCATCAATCAGAATTAAGTCGGGTTTGTCCTCCCGCCAAAAGCTAATTGAATTTGATACTATTGAATAACCTGACGTGATAGTTAATTATTCACAGTTAACGATTACTAAAAATACAGGGTTGTTTCACTAAAAACATATGTGTGGCAGATATACTTTAAGCCAGCAACCAGAAACCTTAGCCCAAACATTTGCTCTCAATACAGTTCCTGAGATCGAACCGCGTTACAATATCGCCCCTACGCAAAAAGTGGCGGTAGTATTACAAACTACGGATACTGATAGCCGTCAATTGCAGCGATTGCGCTGGGGTTTGATTCCTAGTTGGGCAAAAGACCTCAGTATTGGGGCGAAGCTAATTAATGCTAGATCAGAGACAGTGGCGGAAAAGCCGTCATTTCGCTCAGCTTTTAAACATCGTCGTTGTTTAATTATCGCCGATGGCTTTTATGAGTGGCAAAGGCAAGAACGGAAAAAACAGCCTTTTTATTTTCGGCTTCAAGACGGTCAACCCTTTGCCTTTGCGGGATTGTGGGAACGGTGGAAATCGCCTGAGGGTGAAGAAATCACTTCCTGTACAATTTTGACTACCCAAGCAAACGAGCTATTACAACCGATTCACGATCGCATGCCAGTCATCTTGCAACCGTCATATTACAATTTGTGGCTAGATCCACATTCACCATCGCCAGAACCGCTACAACAAATATTGAACCCTTATCCCACCGATGCAATGACAGCCTATCCCGTCAGTACTCTAGTCAATAGCACCGCCAACGAGCGCCCTGAGTGTATTAACAGCTTGTAACTCTAGAATTTCTGGCAATTCGTTGCCCCCCAGCTACCAATTCAGGGTAAATTAGCTAGTTAGAGACAAAACTAAAAACTTTAAATTACTCCATAACACTACTGAGTACAGAGATGCCTAGAACCCAGAAGAACGATAACTTTGTTGACAAATCCTTTACAGTCATGGCAGATATCATTTTAAAGATACTGCCCACCAGCAAAAGAGCTAAAGAAGCCTTTGTTTATTACCGGGATGGCATGTCAGCACAAGCAGACGGTGAATATGCCGAAGCTTTAGACAACTACAATGAAGCCTTGGAACTAGAGGAAGACCCGAACGATCGCAGTTACATCCTTTACAACATGGGTTTAATCTACGCGAGTAACGGCGAACACTCTAAAGCTTTAGACTTGTATCACCAAGCAGTTGAACTCAACCCCCGCATCCCCCAAGCCCTAAACAACATCGCCGTGATTTACCACTATCAAGGTGAAAGGGCAAAAGAAGAAGGCGACAACGACGGCGGCGAAATGTTCTTGGACCAAGCCGCCGAATACTGGATGCGAGCGATTCGCATGGCTCCCAATAATTATATTGAAGCCCAAAACTGGCTCAAAACCACTGGGCGCTCGCAACTCGATGTGTATTTTTAATCAAGGGTAAAGTAAAGATTAAATGATTGATCTAGAACAAGTTCGCAAAGTAGCCTTGCTAGCACGTCTGGAATTGACACCAGCAGAGGAAGCACAATTTACTACTCAACTAGGTAGCATTCTCGATTATTTTGAACAAATCGGTGAATTAGATGTGACTGATGTTGAGCCAACAACACGGGCGATTGATGTTAATAATGTGACACGAGCAGACGAATTGCAACCTGATCTTGAAAGAGAAGCAATTCTCAGAAGTGCGCCAGCACAGGAAGGTGATTTTTTTAGAGTGCCAAAAATTAACGTTGAATAAAGTGTTGAGCGCAGTCCCCAACCAAAACGTAAGTTCTTAGTTGGGGAAGTCATCACAATATCAGGCGCTATTAACTAGCAACCATATAGTGATATTACTAGGTAAACTAAATAATTCCACGCAGTATCGCTCCCGTATTAATTTTTACGGGATACCAAAGATTTATTGATCGCTCTTAGGGTGAGTAATCCTATACATTCACCCACTTTTTCGGCTTTCGCAAGCATTGCATCCCTACACCGCAAGAAAAACTGAAAGAACGTTGCTAACCGAATATTGACAGTCATAATATTGGCGATCGCGTCCTGTGCCATTTAGGGGCTTTACTGTCCAGTTGATTTCACGGCGGTGCTTTGGGGCGGAGAAGAGCTAACCTACAGCACTGCGACCTTCGCGGAGCTGACCTGCGCGGTGCTAATCTCTGGGGAGCCAACCTCCAGAGAGCGCTGCTACGAGGAGCTATCCTGTGGGAAGCTAATCTTTGGGAAGCTGATATCCAGCGAGCTTATCTTCAGGGAGCTAACCTCCGCAGAGCTAACCTGCTGGGGATCAAAAATCTTACTCCTGAGCAGGTAAAAACTGCTCACCACTGGGAAGAAGCTAAATATGATCCGCAATTCTCAATCTCACTTGGCATCGCCCCGTAATTTTTGGGGATATAGCTCAAGACAATAGGTATTAATTCTGTATTTTGGCGGACAAATTATTATATTTTTTTAGCCATATAATCTTTATATAACTTTCTCATCCTTTTGGCTAACTTCAGGATAGATGAGCGATCCCCGAGATCACGGTTATAGTGAAAGTAATGATAAATTCACTTCGACATATTAATGCTATGAATGCTTGTCCTTGCTGCTCCAATAAATTACTTCGCCATGTTCGTCAACAGAATGTTTACTGGTTTTGTACCTGTTGTCGGCAAGAAATGCCTAATTTTGAGGGAGCGATCGCCGTTCGTCCGCAACGTCAACAAAAAATTGGACGCGCAGTGGGAATTACCGTGGAAACACCAGTATGAAAAAGGAGTCATAATTCTGACTCCTGATTTCTGCTTAAATGATTTCTTGGAGGGTGGTAGTAAAACCAGGGTAAGAAACTGCTGCGGCTTCAGCGCCGTGAATGGTGGTGGTACCAGTCGCATTCAGAGCGGCAATTGCTAAACTCATAGTAATCCGATGATCGGCGTGACTGTCAACGCCCGTACCTTTTAAAGGAGTCCCGCCAACAATCTCCATTCCATCAGGTAATTCAGTGACTTTTGCACCCATTGAATTTAACTGTTCCGCCATGACAGCGATGCGATCGCTCTCTTTGACCCGTAACTCAACTGCATCGCGAACAATTGTTGTCCCACGGGCAAAAATCGCGGCTACGGCTAAGATAGGGATCTCATCAATTAACCGGGGAATTAAATCGCCGGAAATTTCACAGCTTTGCAGCGGACCATTATAGCGCACGCGTAAATCAGCTACAGGTTCTCCAGCCACCACCCGCTGATTTTCCGGCTGAATATCTGCACCCATCATCTCCAAAGCTTCTAAAATGCCTGTACGGGTAGGATTAACACCGACATTTTCCACCACTAAATCCGAACCTGGGACAATCGCCCCAGCTACTAACCAGAAAGCGGCTGAACTGATATCTCCCGGAACAATCACCTGCTGACCGTGTAGTTGAGCTGGTCCGTGAATGGTAACACTATGGGTTTCGGGATCGATCTGGAGTTTGGCTCCAAATGCTTGTAGCATGCGTTCGCTGTGGTCGCGAGACAGTGCAGGTTCAGTTACAGTAGTTTCCCCTTGTGTGTTTAAACCAGCCAGGAGGATACAAGATTTGACTTGCGCCGAGGCGATAGGGGAGTGATAGTGAATGGATTTGAGTGCTTGTCCTTGAATTGCCAAAGGCGCTAAAGAGTTATTTTGGCGACCCCAAATTTGAGCACCCATTTGTTGCAAAGGTTTCACAACACGGGACATGGGACGCGATCGCAAAGAACTATCACCTGTCACAGTAAAAAAGCGATCGGCGTGAGAAGCTAAAAGTCCCAGCATTAGCCGCAGGGTTGTCCCAGAATTACCAGCATTCAAGACCTCCACTGGTTCTCGCAAATTTCCCAAACCGATACCTTTGACCCGCACTGAGTCTGTATTCAGTTCCGAAATTTCCGCACCTAAAAGCGAGAAACAAGCAGCGGTGCTACGTGGATCTTCTCCGAGGAGAAGTCCTTGGATATGGGTTTCACCTTCAGCTAAAGCTCCTAACATCAAGGCGCGATGAGAGATCGACTTATCTCCGGGAACCCGGATGCGACCTTTGAGAGCTAGTCCAGCAGTAGGTGGCTGGACAATGAGATTTTGAGCTAAAGCTTTTGTGGTTTCCACCGAGATGATAGGAGCAAACATTGGGATAAACTGACGAGTGACTTCCTCGCTAGTATCGTATCGTTTTCCCTAGTCTGTCGAGTTTGCTGATTTAAAGATTTTCCTATCTATAAGCACCAAGTTTGCATGCTGAAAAATCACCGCCAGCCCGTTTCCCTATCACTGATTTCCACAGATTTACCTATTAGCTCTGTAGTCGAAACAACTGGTACACTCTATCAAAAAGACCGCGATCGCTTTCATTTACTGCTGACCGAACCCGCCCTATTAAGTTGCGATCCCGCGCCTCAAGCTGCTACTCCGCGACTTGTGTGGCTAGAAATTTCCGCTGATCGAGTGATCATGACCATGCAAGGTAATGGTCAATTAAGCTACCGTCACTTCTGGGAAAAGGGAGTTTATGGACTGAGCCGTTATTGGCTATCTAGTGAGTCGTTACAAGGCAATGAACACATTCGTCTCCGCAATTTTACGCGCAGCTTGCATCTGAGTGGAGATCCTTTCCCCGAGTACTTGCGCTTGGAGTACGAATTATGGTCACAAAAAGTTCAGTTAGGGAATTATGTCTTAAGTTTAAAAATTCAGCATCATCAGTAGGTAGGCATTATTTAGTCTTTGAATGTAGAATCGTATCGAGGAATACCTGATCATCCGCTGAAAGTGGTGGCATGGGTGCTTGAGCGTAGGAGAGTGCAAATGCATATCCCGCCCGATCATAAACAATGTCCAGGAGCGTATGAAGATCAATAATCGGTTCTGCATCTTGATCTTGAAGCGGTACAGCAAAGGCGGGAATTGGATCTTGAATATTAAAGCCATAAAGTTCAGCTTTAGGACGAGCATGACTGCGGCTGACTAGTAGGCGATAGTGATAGTTTGGAACGTTACCGTGATAGGTCATCGCAGTGCCAGCCCGTAACAGGTCAATCTCAACAAGATGCGTTCGACTTGCTAAAATGTCTTGCCGCTTTGCTACATAGGAGTCGTATCCCCGACCCGATCGTTTGTTGGCAGGAGAAAGAACCTCAATAATTGTAACGACCTCTTTAGTCGCTACCTCTCGAACCTCTAAATAGGCTTCCTTGATTTCGATCAGCATCGGTATTGTCACAGTCATTGGTTTTGCTGTTGGGGCTGAAGCAACCGCTGTGCTGGTTGTTGCTACATTCCGAAACCGCTCCAAAGTGACATCAGGTATGCCAACCAATAGAGAGTCATCAGCAGTTGTTTCATAGACTCGTTTCTCCACCGCGACCCGATACTTGGGTAAGAGTTGTGGATTTAGAGTTTCAGCCAAGATGCTGATTAGCAGATGATGGACTTCCGGCCAGATTTCGGGATTTTCTAGATAAGGATTCATCCCAGGGAACGGAGAAGGCATAGTGGCTACCTCAAATCTCAAAGGTTTACATACTCAGACTAAAGCGGGACTGTAATATAATAGTATTCTTGTACCATAAAGGAGATACGAAGTAACGGTAGTTTTAGCATTTTCTGGCACAAACAGTACTTGCAGAGGGATTAACTTATGACCTCCAATTTATTTGAAGAATACTTAGAGTGGCAGCCAAGAACAAAAATTGAACTGGTCGATGGACAGTTGATTGTTGGCAACAGCTTGTCAGGAAGTCGCTTGCTATGCAGTCAAATTTTGCAAGGATGGGGAGCTGCTTCTGCTATTGCGTTAGCATCAGAATCCCTTTGGTGGGAATCGCTGACTATAGCATTTGGTGCGCCAACAGTGCTAAATATAGATGCAATTGATGCCGACGCTCTACGTAATTGGGCATCTGAGGTAAATTTTACACCAGAAATTTCTCAACTGACAGCTTGTAAAAATAGGAAGCGTATTTCCATAAGACAAGTTCTCTCTTATGCGCTTTTCTCGTTAGGTATGCGAGGACATCAGTTGGGGCAATCAATGGGTGGTGGGTTTGTCAACCGTCTGGGCAATAACGCTTTCATGCCAGACATTTTATTTTATCGGGGACAGGGTTTGAACCGCCTTTATGAATATTATCTGGATGGACCTGCGGATTTAATTGTTGAGTTTGTGCTTCCAAATAGCGAGAACTATGACCGAGAAATTAAGCGATCGCATTACCAAGCCTATGGTGTACCGGAATATTGGATTTTAGACGCGGAACTTTCGAGTATTGAGTTTCTACGCTTAGTCGATGGGGTGTACCAACGTCAGTATTTGCAGGAAGACGGACGTTACCAAGTTTCCAGTATTCCGGGTTTAACCTTTTTACCAAATAAGCTATGGGAAATAGAGGATTGGCAAACTTATATCTCCGAAACCGATTTATTTGAGGTACACAGTAGCGCTCCTAAAATCGAACGTATTCGTCCCGTTGCTGAGGGAATTGATTGGAGTCGAGGTCAATTAGGATTTGCACCCGCCTTATTGCCTGTACCAATCACCTTTGAAGATTATATTTACTGGTGTCCGGAGACAAAGTTTGAATTTGTGGATGGTAAGCCTTATATCGGCAGTAGAGAGGGAATCCAGGGACTTATCGGAATGTTTTTAATGACTTTTGGATTGGTGGAGTCAGTTAAATTGTTACATCCTCGCTACTGGGTAGAAGCTCTACTTGCTACCAGGTTGACGGTGCAAAACAACAAAGAACATAAAGAGCAAGTGTGGCAATTAGTACATCAGGCAGCTAAGTTGCTACGCTCAAAATATGGCGCTACAAGGCTTGGGGTGATTGGGGACTTGGTAAAGAAAGAGCCATTAAATTTCTGGTCTGAGATTACGCTGGTTGCCTGGGATTTACCGACTCAAACGATGAGAGAGTGTTATTTGGCGGTGTCCGAGTTAAGCGAGTCACCTTTAATTGATTTGCTTGACGTGGAAGATGCTACTCCTATGCAGCAGGCGGCGATCACTTCTTCCTTAGTTGAAATTTAGCACGCTCAATTTTTAAGGATGCTAATTGAGAGTGTCGGCGATAATGGATAATAATTCTTCTTGGTGATAGGGTTTGGTTAAATAGGCGATCGCACCCAATTGTCGTGTCAAGTAGCGATTTTTTTCGCCACTTCGGGAAGTCAGTACAATTACGGGGATGTGGGATAAAGCTAGGTTTTGACGCCTAGCACTGAGAAATTCTAAACCGTTCATTTGTGGCATATCTAAGTCACAAATAATTAAATCGATTTGTGTTCTTTGGCGGGCGCTACGCATCGCTTCATGACCGGAAGCTGCTTGCAATACCTGATAACCGGCTTTTTGCAGAGTCAAAGCTAGGGTTTGGCGGATTGTGATC
>Ga0123338_10001915_pt1 | contig 19736 bp, 14 predicted proteins | sample grotaG_FD_89793 | JGI IMG/M metagenome (GOLD analysis project Ga0123338, IMG submission 89793) | Glacier valley bacterial and archeal communities from Borup Fiord, Nunavut, Canada, to study Microbial Dark Matter (Phase II) -... | ecosystem: Environmental > Aquatic > Freshwater > Ice > Glacier ...
GGGCGCTACCAGGCGCCGGTGGGGGTCTACGCGCCGGGTGGGGCGGCGGCGCGGGCCTACCACGCGCTGGCGGTGGAAGTGCTGGCCCGCGTGGCGGCCCTGCGCCCGACCGCACCCTAACCCGCCCCCGGCGCAGCGACCCCCGCGCCCACCCTGCCGGTACTAGGTTGGGGTGGAGCGGGGGTCGCTGCGTCTTAGGATCTACCGTGCCTAGGCGTGCGGTGGTCCCCCGTTAAGGGGTGGGCAGGGCGCCATACACGATTTTGGCGATCTGACCCCGCGTGGTCGGGTTGCCGGGCCGGAAGGTGCCGTCGCTATAGCCGCTGATGAGGCCGTGGGCGAAGGCGGTTTCGATGGCGTTGTAGAAGACGTAGCCCGGTGGCACATCGCGAAAGTGGCCCGGTGCCGGTGTAACGAGCGGCCAGCCTTGCGCGGCGACGATGATCTTGGCGAGCTGCCCGCGCGTGACGAGGTTGCTCGGCTGGAAGGTGCCGTCGCTATAGCCGCTGACGATGCCGTGGGCGACGGCGGTTTCCACGAAGGGGTAGAACAGGCTGCCGGGCGGCACATCGCGGAAGTGCGCGGTCGCGGGTGTGAGGAGTGGCCAGCCTGCGGCCCTCACCACGATTTTGGCGAGTTGGGCGCGGGTCGTCGCGTTATAGGGGCGGAAGGTGCCGTCGCTATAGCCACTGAGGATGCCACGGCAGGCCAGCGCGTACACGCCCTGATAGTAGTAGGCCGCCGGATCGGTCACATCGCTAAAGGCCATAGTACAGGGTGTGACCGTGCTAATCGCCGTAGGGGTGGCACTTGGCACAGCCGTCGCGGTGCTGCTCGGCACGCTGGTCGGAGTGCTCGGCAGCGCGGTGGCGGTGGCGGTGGCGGTGGCGGTGGCGGTGGCGGTGTGCACGGGCGGTGCTGCGGTGGGGGTCAGCGAGGCCACCCCGGTGGCGGTGGCGGTAGGTGTGAGTTGGCCCCCGCCTAAACAGGGCGAGAATTCGGATGTGTCCCCGTCCGAATTGGTCGCGGTACTGGTGAGGAAGGTGCCCAGCGGCACGGGCGTGGACAGGGTGAGGGTGAAGCGCGCATTGCCGTCGGCCCCCGTCTGGATGGTCACCGCGCCGACGGGGGTTTGCCCCTGGCCGTAGCCCGTAGGATCGCACGCCGTACTGGCGAACACCTGCACACTATATGTCTGGTTGGCCGTGCTATTCAACGTGCCGGTCACCACTGTGCCACCCGTCGTCCCTGGTCCCATCGCGGTCAGCAGGGGGAAGTTTTGCAAGCTATTGGGACCGCTATCGGGGTCACCAGGGTCGTTCGGGGTGATCCCGGGAGGCAGCAGATCGATGCCTAACGCTACATTGGCAAAGATCGCATTCGTGAGGATGCTCTGCCGGCCCCCGGCGCGGACCTGCACCCCCGCCGCTCCATTATAGGCGATCCAATTCCCCGCCCCCGGCTCGTTACCGCCCACGCTGCTCCCCGGCGCATTCTCCAGCACGACTCCCGGCCCGCTATTGCCCAGGCCGGTGCTGCCGGCTGCGTTGGTGCCGATCCAGTTCCCTTGCACCAGGTTACCTTCCGCTGGGGTTGCCGGGTGCCCTTCGATCCAGATACCGGCCCCCAGGCCCCCCGCCGCGGCAACGACATTGCCCTGCCCCGCGTCCGTGCCGCCAATCGTCGCGTAGGCGGTATCCTGCACATGGATGCCGCCTTGGGCATTTCCGAGCGCGGCGGTGCCGTCACGCGTGGTGCCGATGTAGTTCCCTTGTACCCGCGCACTAAAGCCGTTGCGCCCCGTGATGAGCACCCCGACCCCACCATTCCCGGCGATAATGTTGCGGGTCCCGGCCGTCGGGCCGCCCAGCGTCGTACTGCCCGCACTGATCTGCACCCCGTCCGCACTATTGCCGAGCGCGGTCAGGCCGTCGGCGGCCGTCCCGATCAGATTGCCCTGGATCACCGGGTAGGTCGCGACTCCCGGCCCGGTGGCCACGACCGCGACTCCCGGCCCCCGATTGGCCGCAATCAAGTTGCCCATGCCGAGGGTCGCGCCACCGATCGTATCGGTATAGGCATCCAGGATCTGGACCCCCCCACTGCCGTTGCCGAGGCCCGCCATGCCAGTGGCGGTCGTCCCGATGAGGTTACCCTGCACCACATTATTCCCCTGCGTCGGTCCGCCCTGGATCAGCACGCCGTAGCCCTGATTACCGCTGATAAGATTGCGATCCGCCGGTTGGGGGCCGCCAATGGCATCGTTGGTGGTGTTGCCTAGCGCCACCCCAGTGGCATTCCCCTGGGCCTGCCCGCCAAGGGCATCGGTCCCAATAAAGTTGCCGGCAATGGTGACGGCAAACGCGCCCGCGACCGCGATCCCGGGGCCGGCGAAGCGGTTAATGATCAGCCCACGCACGCCACAAGCGCCCACCGACCCCGCCAGACTCAGCCCTACCGCGCCGGCCCCCGCCAGGCTGCCGTCGAGTTCAATGGTCAGCACGGCGTTGCTCTGGAAGCCGGAGCTGGTGTTGGGCTGGGCTCCGGCCTGGGTATAGCCGTCAATCACGACCCAGTTGGTAATCGGGGGGAGGGGCGTGGCCGGCCGTAGGGTATGGATCCCGGTCCCCGGCAGGTTGAAGGCAATGGTTCGCGCCCCCTGTAAACCGAACCCGTCCGCTTCTTGAATGGCCGCCCGCAAGGTGCAGTGCCCGGTGCCGTCGTCGCACACGCCATCACCGGGCGTGGCATCGGGCGTGTCGGCCGGCGAGGTGACGGTCAAGAGAGCCGTGGGCCGGCGCGGCACCTGCGCGGCGACCGGCGGAATGCCGGCCGCGCAGCAGAGGCCCACAACGGTTACATACGATAGGGTGCGCCGCAGCGCGCTGGGAAGCAGCATAGGGGTCTCCAGATTTTGGATAATAGGGTCGGTCATGTGAAGGCCGCCGACAAGGGGACGGGTAAGAGATTCTACCTGCCGGCGGGCCGTGCCACCCGCACAGGGGATAGCCGGCAAGCTACAGTATACGCGCAGCGCGGCGAACGACCAAATTAAGGTAAGACCAGGGCGGTCGGTGTCGCGCAGGGTTGGTGGACATTCTGGAGATAGCGCGTCCCACCTCAGCCTCCAGCCGCTAAAACATCGCCATTCGGACTGGGGTGTGACACGCTTTTGGTGCAAGCTGTGCAGAATGGGTGGTTTCTTGTGCTTCTAAGGCGCAATCCCTTGATTTTCCTGCCTGACACAGTCCAGTCCATAGCCCGTCACCCCGGCGACGTCTTCCTTGCACCAAAAGTGTGCCACACCCATGATCATACGACGAGGTTTGCCCGTGATAAGTTCCATGGCGACTTCTTCCTGGCACCAAAAGCGTGCCACACCCTCGGACTGAAGGCCAGGGCATTGATCTCGCGCCCCGCCAACTATAAGATGGTTGGCAGCTGCCCCGGTTGGGTGACGTTCCACAACTGGACCGTATTCGCACAACAGCTTACTGCCAGCGTGTGACCATCAGCGTTAAAGGCAATCGACTCGATAGAACACGGGTTGTTCGCCATGGGGGAGTCGGCGGGCTTGTGCTAGCTGCGGCGCATGGCGTTTCCGCCGGCAACTCGGCCGGCGGGGACGATCCCCCCCGACCTTTTCGTGCTCGCGGGCAAAAGTGCTATAGACACTAGCTGCTGTCGTAGGTATACGCGGTGAGTGCGTAACTGCGCTAGCGGGGTATGGCGCCAAAACCGGATGCCGATGGTCGATAACGGGTGGCCCGGCCATCGGCTCGGCTTAAGGGCGGGCACTATCACCAAGTGATGCTAGAAATATTCCTCAATTAGGGAGGGATAGTAACGAATAAGGCAACTAATCCGTTATGGACCCCCTGCTCCGGCGACCGCTGGGGTCGTGGGTCTGCCGGCGCGCCCGGCAGCGCCCCGAACAACCCTGGCCCGCGTCGGACACGCGGGCCAGGCCCCTAGCTCAGAATATCCGGCGCGTTACCGCACGCCGGGGGTCACATTGGGGGTGGCGGTGACGGTGGGCTGGGCACAGGACTGCGGAGCCGTCACCGCGTTGTACACGAGCTTGGCAATCTGGCCGCGATAGGCGACTGCGCCGGGGCGTACCGTGCCGTCACTGTAGCCGCTCAGTAAGCCCCGGCAGACCGCCGTTTCCACGTAGGGATAGAAGACGTTGCTGGGTAGCAGATCGCTGAAATGCGGGGTAGGCGGGCTGACCAGGCCCCCGCCGCCCGCGCCGACCACGATCTTCGCCAACTGGCCGCGCGTCACCGGGTTGCCGGGGCGATACAAGCCGTCGGCGTAGCCGGAGATGATCCCGCGGGCGACCAGCGTCTCGATATAGGAGTAGAAGGTGCTGCCGGGCGGGACATCGGCGAAGGTCGGCGTGGGCGGCGTCAGCAGCGGGAAGCCAAAGCCGAGCGCGACGATTTTCGCCAGTTGGCCGCGCGTCGTCGTATGGTAGGGGCGGTACGTGCCGTCATTGTAGCCGCTGATCACCCCCCGGCAGGCCAGCGCCTGCACCGCCGGGTAAAAGTAATCGCTGGGCTGCACATCGCGGAAGGTGACGGTGCAGGCGGCCGGCGTGGCGGTGGCGGTCGAGCCGGGGGTGCCACTGGGCAGGGCGCCGGCGGTGGGCGTGGCGGTGGCCGCCGGCGGGGCATAGCGGCCGAAGTAGTTGGAAGGGTTAGCCCCCGCCGTGGTGAACCAACCCCCGGCGTACAGCGCCGTCCCGCTCACCGCCACCGCCCGCACCTGGCCGTTCGTGCCGGAGCCGAGCGCGCTCCAGGTGCTGCCGTTCCAGGCCGCGATCCGGTTGCAAGGGTTGCAGGTGCCCGCCTGGGTGAAGTCGCCCCCGGCGACCAGTGTCGTCCCACTCACCGCCAGCGCGCCGACCCCGCTGTCCATACCGGCACCGACGGCGCTCCAGTTCGTGCCGTTCCAGGCCGCGATGTGGGTGCAGGGGAAGCAAGTGCCCGCTTGGGTAAAGTCGCCCCCGGCGTATACTGTCCCCCCGCTCACCGCCAGCGCGTAGACCCAGTCGTTCATGCCGGTGCCGAGGGCGCGCCAGGTGCTGCCGTTCCAGGCCGCGATGTAGTTGCAGCCCGTCGTGCAGGTGCCCGCGCTGCTGAAGAGGCCCCCGGCGTACAGCGTTCCCCCGCTCACCGCCAGCGCGGTCACCGGGTCGAACATGCCGGAGCCGAGCGCGCTCCAGGTGCTGCCGTTCCAGGCTGCGATTTGGTTGCAGGCGTTGCAGGTGCCCGCCGTCCTGAATAAGCCCCCGGCGTATAGCGTCCCCCCGCTCACCGCCAGCGCGTTCACCGGGTTGTTCATGCCGGAGTCGAAGGGGATCCAGGTCGTGCCGTCCCAGGCCGCGATCCGGTTGCAGGGGGAGCAGGTGCCCGCTTGGGTGAAGCGGCCCCCGGCGACCAGCGTCGTCCCGCTCACCGCCAGCGCGGTCACCCAATCGTTCATGCCGGCGCCGAGGGGGCTCCAGGTGCTGCCGTCCCAGGCCGCGATCCGGTTGCAGGGGGAGCAGGTGCCCGCTTGGGTGAACACGCCCCCGGCGTAGAGCGTCCCCCCGCTGAGGGCCAGCGCCCGCACCTGCTCGTTCAGGCCGGAGCCGGCCCCCAGGACGCTCCAGGTGCTGCCGTCCCAGGCCGCGATGTCGGTGCAGCCCGTCGCGCAGGTGCCCGCTTGGGTGAAGCGGCCCCCGGCGTATAACGTCCCCCCGCTCACCGCCAGCGCGCTCACCTGCTCGTTCATGCCGGCACCGACGGCGCTCCAGGTCGTGCCGTCCCAGGCCGCGATATGGATGCAGCCTGTCGTGCAGGTGCCCGCTTGGGTGAAGTAGCCCCCGGCGACCAGCGTCCCCCCGCTCACCGCCAGTGCGTCCACCACGTTGTTCATGCCGGAGTCGAAGGGGATCCAGGTCGTGCCGTCCCAAGCCGCGAGTTGGTTGCAGGGGTTGCAGGTGCCCGCTTGGGTGAAGTAGCCCCCGGCGTATAGCGTCCCCCCGCTCACCGCCAGCTCCAACACCGAGCCGTTCAGGTCCGAGCCGGTGCCGAGGGCGCTCCAGGTGCTGCCGTTCCAGGCCGCGAGTTGGTTGCAGGGGTTGCAGGTGCCCGCTCGGCTGAATTGGCCCCCGGCGTACAGCGTCGGGCCGCTGAGGGCCAGCGCGTACACTCGGCCGTCCAGCACGCCGGCACCGAGGGGGCTCCAGGTGCTGCCGTTCCAGGCCGCGATCCGGTTGCAGGGGGAGCAGGTGCCCGCCTGGGTGAAGTCGCCCCCGGCGTACAGCGTCGTCCCGCTGAGGGCTAGCGCCCGCACCCAGTCGTTCAGGCCGGCACCGAGGGGGCGCCAGGTGCTGCCGTCCCAGGCCGCGATGTGGTTGCAGAGGCAGGTGCCCGCTTGGGTGAAGTAGCCCCCGGCGTATAGCATCCCCCCGCTGAGGGCCAGTGCGGTCACGTCGTTGTTCAGGCCGGCACCGAGGGCGCTCCAGGTGCTGCCGTTCCAGGCCGCGATGTGGGAGCAGAGGCAGGTGCCCGCTTGGGTAAAGTCGCCCCCGGCGTATAGCGTCCCCCCGCTGAGGGCCAGCGCGTACACCGGGTTGTTCGTGCCCCCGACATTGAAGCGGGGATCCCAGTTTTCGTCGCCGGGCACGGCGGGGGCGACGGGGGCGGCGGGCACAAAGCGCGGCGGCCCGGCCGTGCCTTGCGCCAACTGCCAGCCCGCCGGGTCGAGCGTGCCGCTGTAGCCCGTGTGCAGGTTCAGCGTGCCGTCGGAGTTGAGCAGATCGGCCAGTGGGCGACCGGGGGCGGCGGCGGGCCGGGCCAAGGCGGCGGGTGCCGGGGTCGCCTGCGCCGGCACCTGATTTGCACCGGCCGCGGTGCCCACCAGCACCAGCACCAGCCCGACCAGCCAGCCCCTCATGGGCGTGAGTGAACGCGCCATCCTGAACTCCTTGTCCGGGCTCCCGGTGGGAGGCACCTGTAGTAAGGGCGGGTGCCGCCGGCGGCCGCCCCCGTCGCCCGGCCCGGCGGTGAGCGGTAGTGCCTAAACCGACCCTGGGCGGGGGCGAGCCGCCCGCCGGGGCGGGCCGTCGCGCGCGCTATCCGGGCCGGGTCGGGGGCGGTGAGTCTGGCGCCAGTATACTCGCTGGGCGCGCGGCGGGCAAGCGACCGCGCCCCGGCGCCGCGAGGGTCGGCAGTGCAGCAGCGGCCAGTGGGGGCCGGGCACCCCGCCGTGGTCCCGGGGGTCGCTGGATGCCGCAACGGCGGCCCTGGCCCCGCCCGCGCGGCATCCGGCACCGGGGTGCGGCTGACCCGCTAGGGAGGAGCGGCGCTGTAATGGACCGTCACCGCCAGCGTGCCGCCGCCCAGCCCCGTGGCATCCGAGTACCGCAGTTGCGTGCCTTCGGGTACTTCGGCGCGATCCAGGGTAATCGCGCGTAGCTCGGTCCGATCCTCGGTCAGGACAGCCGGTTCCAGGCGGACCTTGCCGGCCCAAATGAAGCGAGCTGCGCGGTCGGGGCTGAAGTGCCCGGTCAGGGTTACCCGCCAGACCGTGTTTACCAGTAGCGGACCCTGCGTGGCCGCGAAAAAGTAGGCCGGCGGGAGCCGGAGCACTTCAATGCGGTAACCGGACGCCTGCGCGAAAGGGGGCGCGTCGGATTCGCCCTGGGCGATGACCGCACCGGGAATCTGCAACAGCGTGCGGTAAGGGATTACCCCGACGGGCCGGGCAGGAGTGGGCGTGATCATGGGCTCCGGCGTGGCGGCTGCGGCACTATCTAGGGGCGGGACGGTGAAGCGGAAGGTGGCGGCCGGACTGGCGGGGGCACGCGGGTTCATCCGCGCCTCCCCGGTCTCCCAGAAGAGCGTCAATTGCCACGGCCCTGGGTCGCTGAAAAGCGCCGGGTTGTGGACCGCCCAGGCCGTGATCAGGGGTGCGCTTGCGGTCTCGGGACCGATGCGCGTATGGCTGGTCGGCGTGTCGAGTTCGATAAACGGACAGCAAGTCCAGAGGGTGGACTCTGCGATCAGGCTCGTGGGCAGGCTGTTGTACCAGAAGACGCGGGCGCTGTGGCGCGTGACCACCACCTGATCGAGCCGGGCACCTTGATACCAGCGCGATTCGGTGTTCAATACGAGCGGGCTATCCGTTGACTTCGTCACCGCATGGGGGGGCGGATCGGCAAACTCCCGCGGCTGCCCAATGTAGGCCAGGCGGCGCACGGGATCAAAGGGCATACAAAAGTGGAAGTGGACCGCAACGGCCCGCTGGCCAATCTCCCACCGAATCGAATTGATGGGGGCCATTTGCCAGACCTGGATCGTCGGAAGATCCAACTGGAGATCGAGTACGGCGGGCAAGGCCGGATACAGGGCCGTATCAAAAACTAACACGTGATAACTGGCGGGCGCAGCGGCCCACCCCTGCGGTGCGATCCGTGGGCCGAAGTACGGCCCCCCACTGGCCGCGGCCTCCAACGGCGGAAACGCCCGGCCCGCGGCATCCCGCAAATAGGCGGGCAGCGCGGCTGGGGCATAATCGGTCCCCGCGCCCCCCGCGGCCGCCTGGGCGACGGTATACGTCAAGACCAGGTGATTAGCGTCGGCATAGACCGGGTAGAGGGTCACGGTGTAGCCGCGCACCGTGGTGGACAGCGGGGGGCCGGGCGGCGGGGCGGGATCCGGGAGACGCGGGGGCACTGCCGGCACGGTACCGAGCAGGCCCAGCACGATCAGACTGAGGAGACCGCCTAGCCACCCCCCTACCCCCTTGCGGCGGATGGGGTGGGGTGTCGCGGCGCTGGGTTGGGGATCGCTCGGGGCCAGGGGGGGCAGGACCACAGGTGCTCCTTTCGTCAGGGCGGGTTCCCCAGCGTGAAGTGGAAGACCCACGGCCCGGCCAGCGGGCGCGCGGGGGAGGATCCCGCCGGGTCGCGGACGGCCAACGAGTCGATCGTGCAGAGCCAGGTCTCGTTGCGGGCCAGGGGGGCCCCCGGAAACCGGAGCAGCCAGGTGGCCGCCCGCGGGCCAGCGACCGGGTGGGCGGCGGCCGGATAGGCGGGGCCGCCCTGGGCGGCTTGCAGGAAGGCGCGCGGCGGATCGACGCCGCGCGGGTCCAGGGGGCGGAAGGCGCCTGGCGCCGGGGCGGGGTCCAGCGGCCGCAGGGTAATCTCCAGCTGGACCTGCGGTGGGTCGGTCAGGCGGATCTCATGCAACGTGATGCCGACGCTGGCCGTGATACTCTGCGGGGGCGGCGGGCCGATCGCCTCCGGGCCGGCATTGCTCACCCTGGGGGAATCCCCGGTGGGCGCCTGTGCGACCGCCAGACGATCGAACACCGGCACGGGACGGATCACGGCGACCGTCTGCTCAATCGAAAAGACCGGGGGCGGGACCCCAAGATAGTGGTAGGTAACCCAGACGCCGAGCACCAGGAGGGCGCGCGGCACCCAGGTCCGCGCCCCGTGTGCTAGCCGGCCGCCCGGGGCGGCGGCGCGGCGCGGCGGGGCCCACAGTTGCGCCCGGATCGCCGGCCACAGGTCGAGATCCGGGCGGACATGGCGCTGCACGTCGGCCTGTAGCCGGGTGGCGAGGCGATCCTCGCGGGATGGATCCGCCATGGCAGAGTCTCCTCTAGTCTTCGCCCCCGGCCGGCTGGAGCCAGGCCGGCAGGCGCGTGCGAAGGTGTTTGCGGGCGGTATGCAGCCGCCATTTCACCGTGCTAAGGGGCAGGGCCAGCCGGGCCGCCGTTTCGCGTTCGCTGAGGCCCAGATAGTAGCGCAGGACCACGGCGGCCCGCTGCTCCGGGGGCAGGCCGGTGAGGGCCGCTTCCATGGCCGCCTGGGTCTCAGCCGCGATCAGCAACTCGACCGGGGCCGGCCCGGGATCGACGGGTTCCCTGCCGGGTGCGTCGGCGGGCCAGGGGTGCTCCCGCGCCCGCCGTGTCGCCGCCTTGATCGCGTCGTGGACCACGCTACGCAAGAACCAGGGCGCAAAGGACCGGGTGGGATCAAACTGGCCGATGCGTTCATAGGCGCGCAGGAAGGCACCCTGCACGATGTCTTCGGCCAGGGCCGGGTCGCGGGTGATCAGGTAGGCGGCACTGATAGCTTGCGCCTGGTAGCGGCGCACCAACGGCTCCAACCCCCCGATGTCGCCGGCCTGCATACGAATGATGGCAGCCTGTTCGTCCATCCAGATCCTTTGGCGGGCGTATGGCCCTGCTGGTGTTATTATCCACGAACCGGCAAATTGGTTAGTGGCCGTCCGGCCACCTATGAGCAGCCGAGCCTCCCACGCACGAACAACGGGTTGGCGAGCCGGTTCCGGGGTGTGCGCCGCCGCGTAGGACGGACGACGGGGCAAGCGGGCGAAACGGCGGAACAACTGCAACGGCTGGGGGCGTGGGAGTTGCTGAGTCGGACGGTCACCGCAGCCGAGTAGGTGGCGGTGTGCGCCACCGTAGAGGTAGCCGAGGGGCAGCAGGAGCGGGCGCGGGTGCGGCAACACCAGGCCCGCTTGCGGCTGCCCCGCCGCAATGGCACCCGCGCCCGCCGGCAGTTGGCGGACCTCCCTCAGCAGTGGCTGGCGCGCCCAGTAGCGGCAGGGGGAGTTTCGCGCCATTGCTAGTTTCGTACCCGCTGGACCCTGTGCCTGCTGCGCTGGGCGCTCCGGCTGCTGGGCGGCCAACTGGTCGTCATCACCGCCACCCTGGATCTGCCGCCATCCCTGACCGACGGCGAGGAGCGGGCGGCGCTGGCCGCGCTGCGCGCCGCCTACTTCCGCTACATCCTGAGCGGGAGTGTGTCCGCACGGTGAGCAGCCGATTAGCCGGCTGGTGCAAGAGGGCCGCTGTGCGTTCGCCCAGCCCTGCCGGCACCGGCTCTATCAAGGCGTTCTGCCGACCGCTCCGACCGGCAAGAGACTGTAGAATAGCACATCGACTAACCGTGGATTTGTGGGATTTCCAGGAACGGATCAACCGGTAGTGACCACCCTATTGACAACTTGTGGCGTTTCGGAGTATGATAAGCCCACATCGGAAGCGTTAGCAGGAGGCACAGGGAGTATGGCCGTGGCAACTGAACTCTTAACTACCACTGAAGCCGCCCGCCGCATGGGGGTGGATGATGAAACGGTCCGCCGCTATATCAAAGCCGGCACCCTGCCGGCCCTCACCACGGCCGGCGGCCATTATCGGCTCCGCTCGGCGGACATCACGGCGTATCTCACGAGCCAGGGCTTGCTGGCAGCGGCCGGCCCGGTCGCCATCGCGGTGGTCCATCACGCCGGCGGGGTCGGGAAAACGACCACAACCCTCAACCTGGGCCACAGCCTAGCGCGGGCCGGCCGGCGGGTGCTGCTGGTGGATCTGGATCCCCAGGCCGATCTCTCGGAGCGCTTGGACCAGGTGCCGGGCACCCCCAGCCTGGCCGCTGTGCTGCTGGGTAAGGCGGCCGGCCCGCCGGCGCGGGTGACCTGTAGTTGGTCGAACAGTGACGTCACGATGGATCTGATCCCCGGACGGCTCGAAGAAATGGCCGATGTGGAGCCGCAACTGATCGCGGTGCAGATGCGCGAGCAACGCCTCGCCCGGGCCATCGCCCCCTTGCGTAAAGCCTATGATGTGATCCTCTTTGATTGCCCGCCGAGCCTGTCGCTGCTGACCACCAACGCCTTCTGGGCCGCCGACCAGGCGCTGGTACCGATGCAGGCGCAGGATAAGGCGCTGCGGCAGTTGCCGAAGATCCTGGGGAGCATCAGCGAAGTGCAGCAGTTCCGGGAAGGTCCCCCGGCGCTGCTGGGGGTGCTGCTCACCATGACGACCAATAACCGCATGAGCCGCGAAGTCGAACAAGCGCTGCGGGAAGCCTATGGCGATCAGGTCTTCGATGTGACGATCCCCCAGCGCACCCGGATGGCGGAAGATGCGCGCTGGAATGCGCCGGTGGCGCTCTTTGCGCCCAAAGACGGGGCGGAGGCGTATCACGCCCTGGCCCAGGAGGTCATTCACCGTGCCCGTGCGTAAATCCCTCGCCCCGATCCAGGCGGTCCCCACCCGGAGCAGCCTCAGTGTGCTGGCCCCGACTGGCCCAGCCCGCCTAGAGAATGCCCGCCATCTGCCCGTGACGGACATTGATCTCAATCCCCAGCAGGCCCGCCAGCAGTTTGACGAACAGGCGTTGGACGAACTGGCCGACTCGGTGCGCCAGCACGGGGTATTGCAGCCGATCCTGGTGCGCCCGGTGGGAGAGCGTTGGGAGATCGTCGCCGGCGAGCGCCGCTACCGGGCGGCGGTGCTGGCCGGGCATGAGACCATCCCCGCGATCTTGCGCGATGATCTGGCCGCCGATGAAGCCCTCCTCGTCACGGCATTGGAAAACCTGCAACGGGAAGACCTCTCGACCAGCGATGAAGCCCGCCAATACCAACGCCTGCTCGACAGTACGCGCCTTAGCCAGGTTAAGTTGGGGGAACTGCTGGGGATTAATGTCAGCCGCATTTCACGTCTAGTGCGCCTCCTGACTCAGGCACCCCACCTGCTGGAAGAAATCGATACCGGGCAGATCACGTTACAAGAGGCGCTCACCCAAGTCATTGATCGGGACGGACCTCGTCACCGTGACGAGATTTCTACAATAGGTAGTAGCTCAACAGCGGCAGAACCTCGTCACGGTGACGAGATTTCTATCAATGGTAGTAGCGTGACGCGCGCAGAAGGGCCGGCAATGCGCGTGAACCGGGCGGCATTGCTGGACCCGCGCACGGTCACGGCGGTCCAGGCTGCGTTTCGCCCGGTCCAACGCTTCGCCCGGGCGGTGGATCGGTTGCAACTGACCGATGTGCCGGCGGACTCGCGTTTGGATCTCGCCGCGCAACTGGAAGACGCCGCGCAAAAAGCGACCCTGGCCGCCCGCGTCCTGCGCCAGGCCGTGGAAGGTGGGGCGTAGTATGGCCGATACGCCGCTCCCTAGCGGATCTCCGTTTGATGCGATCCGCCAGCAAACCCCCGAGGACACGGACTTCTGGTGGGGTCGCGATCTGGCCGACCTGCTCGGCTATGATAGCTGGCGCAACTTCCGCTCGGCGGTGAATCGTGCCCGCATCGCCTGTGCCAACAGCGGCTACCCGCCCGTTGACCATTTTGTGGATCAGCACCGGATGGTCACCATCGGCTCCGGGGCGGAACGGCGCGTCGCCGATGTGCAACTCTCGCGCTATGCCTGCTATCTCACGGTGCAGAACGCCGATGCCGCGAAAGCGCCGGTGGCGCTCGGCCAGAGCTATTTCGCGGTCCGTACCAAGGAAGCCGAGCAGGCGGCCCTGCTCGCCGACGAAACCGAAGCTCAGCGCCGGTTGCGCCTGCGGAAAGACGTGACCCGCCACAACCGGACGCTCCAGCAGACCGCGCAAGGCGCGGGCGTACTGCAGCCCAGCGATTTTGCCGTCTTCCAGGATCATGGCTATAAGGGCCTCTACGCCGGTGAAGGGGCGCGCGCGATTGCCGCCCGAAAAGGCTTGGCCCCCGGCCAGCACATCCTGGATCATATGGGCGCGACGGAACTGGCCGCCCATATGTTTCGCATTACGCAAACCGAGGCCAAGATTCGGCATGAAGGCATTGCTACCAAAGAAGCCGCCAACGCAGCGGCGCATCACGTCGGAACACGGGTGCGCGAATTCATGATTGAGGAAAGTGGGGTGGCCCCGGAAGACCTGCCCACCCCGGAACAGAGTATCCAGGAGTTGGAGCGCACCGAGCGTAAACGGTTGGCCCAGGGGCCGCAATTGGGGATGTTTGACGACGAAACCTAGCCCGTTGCCGTGGGGGACGACGGGTTGTCCCACTTTTGTCCCATTGTTGTCCCGACGGATCTATTGCATTGCGGAGACGAACCTTGCTACAATAATTCGGTAGTTCGGTCACACCAACCAGAGAATGCGGGGATACAAAAGAACCGGCCCCGCTGGAAACAGGGCCGGCTCTTACAATTCACCGCAACAATAGCCTCTGACGGAAGCCCTTGTTGCTAGGATAGGTCAGTCAACACCCCTATCATAGCAAAGCAAACGGCTCCTGTCAATGGGCAGGAGCCGTTTTATGTCTGAAATCCGCCCCGCCCCGCCCGACGATCCAGGCGAGCTGCACTATGACCCCGAACTGGGGCCGGGCTACTTCGTCCAGATCCGCAGCGACTTTATGCGCTCGGCGGCCTTTAAGCCGCTGGTGAAAACGCTCTATATCATCCTGCTCTCCTATGCCGCCGAAGGGGCCACCGCGTGGCCGGGCCAGGCCCGCCTCGCCGGCGAATGCGCGGTCAGCGAACCGACCCTGCGGACCGCCCTCGGCGCGTTACGCACCGCCGGGCTGATCACCATCAAGCGCCGGGGCCAGGGCCGGCCGAACCTCTACCACCTGCATAAGCTGCCGGTGTTGCCGCCTAATCCTGAACGTAAAAAACTTGCGTTCAGGGCTGAACGCAAGAATCTTGCGGTCAAGAACCCAAGCCCTTTACCCTCTAGTTCGCAAACAGTTTTCGTGAAGTTAGAATCAGGACAGGTAGAATCAGATCCGTATGATTCGAATCCCACCGCCCCCGAAAATGAAACCTACACTGGCCCGCACTCCGCCTATGTCGCCGGCGTGATCTTTGACCACAGCAGCGAACTGGGCGATGCAATCCACAAAGCGGCCAACAGCACCCAGGCCCACCGGCTCTGGCAGGCCAGTGGCCGCGACGAAGTGGCCTTTGTCGCGCTGCTGCACGAAGCGCGCCGGTTGGTGCGGGCCTACCAGGGCAAGCAGGGCAGCGGCACCATTGCTAACAAGATGGCGTACTACTTTACGGTCCTGCGCGATCTGACCGGGTTAGCGGAAGGATCCTCCTGCCGGAATTGACCCTCCTCTAAGATTGACTACCAACCCAGTTGGCATCGATGTGTGCACAGCAGGCATCTGATTGAGTCTGCCTGCCCCGCACCCTGGGTAGGGCACAACTTACGGCACCGTGCGTTTCGCGCGCTACGGACAATTCGCCGTGGTCTCGTACTACCACCATCCCGCGAAACACACGGATCTAGCTTGGTAACGAGTACGGAATAGCCCGGCGCTGTACTTTCGTGGGGGCTGATTCACCTCTGCGTTGGAGCCTTACAACCGCATAAATAACCGACCCTGTCCGCCTACTGCGCGGCAAATAAAATGGCTATAAAACTCGTTGTCCGGTTTTCCGAAGTGCCACGTATTCATATATGAGAGGAGATTTTTATGAGAGGAGCTTTGTACTATGTTTTGGTTGCTAGACGGTGTGCCAGGTGATTACCCACTGCGGATTGGTGTCCGCTTGGAGGTTGCCGAGGATGATGCCGCCCTGATCGAGGCATCGTGGACGAATCCCGCAGCCTTCGCGCTGCTCTACAAACGCTACTACCCGTACATCTGCAACTATGTGCGCCTGCGCTTGCCTACTCTGGAGGATGCGGAGGATATCACTCAGCAAGTGTTTGTCCGATTATACGAGCGCCGCTGGAGCTACCGCGTGACCAACGGATCCTTCAGCGGTTGGCTTTTTCATACGGCCCGTAACTTGATGACTGATCATCACCGAAAACAGCGGCCGACCATTGCCTTGCAGGTCCTTGCGGAATTTGTACACCCCCTGGATCCGTCCGATCTGGAAGCGGAGCACATCTATCGCGCCGATCTAGTGCGCCTCGCTACCTGCCTACACAAACTCACTGCCGAAAAGCAGGAGATCCTCACTTTGCGCTACGGGGGGAGACTCGGCATCCCGGCTATTGCCAGAGCTCTTGGCAAGTCGCCCGCAGCCGTGGAAAAGATACTCCATCGGACACTAAAGGAGCTCAGGCACGATTATGGACGCTAAACCTCACTTTGTGCAGCAGTACCGCGTGGATGCCGCCGCCGCTGGCGAGCAACCCGATCCCGCCTTACTGCAATTCTTCACCGATGTCGATGCCTTGCATGACTTGCCGCTGCCGCCCAGCCTAGAGACTGCCCCGCGCTGGAAGGCATTGGTGGGCGGTCCCGCTGACCACCCGCCGCAGCACCTCGCAGAGTGGCTGCGGTACCAGGTGCGCGATCTCTGGTGGGAGCGCCCGCGGGTGGTGTGGTCCCCCCTTCAGGTGGCTCGCCTGATCGTTACCGTTATGATCCTGGGTCTCGTTATCAGCCTACTTCCCCGACTCGTAGCCGCCCCCGGGCCGGCCAGCGCGCCTGTTACTACGTGGCAGCGCGATCCACGCTTGGCCCACTATGCCCAGACCAGCCTTCAGAGCATTATGGAGTTGCCCACCCCCGCGCAACGGGTGGCGCCCCCTCCCCACATCTACCGGGTGGGCTATATCTCGCTTGCCCGCACGCGGCAACTACTGCCGGATGAGGGTGTCTTGCTCGGTGCCCCCAATCACCCCCTGATCGTTGCGCTGGCTACCGGGGGTCCGCTCGGCTGGAGCCCCACGATGAAAAAAGCACTGGACGGTCAAATTTATCCCTATCTTCTCTTCATCTATGACTACACAAATCCCGATCCCGTGCCCCTATCACGGAGCATCACGATCTCTGACGCGACCCTACAGCAGTTCCTGGCGGCGGTCGAAGATACGGTATCGTGGCCGGTACCGGCAGCTATTCCGGCGACCCCGTGAGTACCCGGAGAGATGACAAAGCGGCCACGATTCACAATCTAACGGTACGGAGGGTGCACGACCGGCGATCCGGTCTGGTGTACACGCCGCTTGCCCCAGGGCAGGAGGCGGGAGATGTCTGACCAGATCACGTATCAGTTTGGGGGGTTTCAGAGTCCGCGCTATACCCCCACTCCTGACGAACTCTTTGATGAGCTGCTGGCCCCGGGCCGGCTCACCGAGGGCGAGCTCCGGCTGGTACTCTACATCATCCGGCACACCTTCGGCTGGAAAAAAGATAGTGACGCGATCAGTCTTTCGCAGATCAGTGAAGGCATTTTCCGCAAAGATGGGAGCCGGCTGGACTGGGGCGCGGGGATCAGCCGGGCGACGGCCGCGCGGGCGGTGACCGGGTTAGAACGCAAAGGGATCATCGTCGCAACCCGCAAACAAACAGCCGCACGCGGTAATGAGACCACCACCTATCGCCTCCGCATGGTAGACGCGAGTGTACCCCCGTCTCACCATGAGACCAGGGTAGTCTCACCACAAGACCAGGGTAGGCTCACCACGCAACCGGCCCTAGTCTCACCACAAGACCCACAAGAAACACCCGTACAAGAGATATCTATACAAGAAATAGATGATTCGAATCCCACCCCGCTGCAAAATGAAAAATACACCGGGCCTTATTCGGCGTATATCGCTGGTATCATCAAAGATCACAGCACCGAACTGGGCGACTCGATCCACTGGCCGGCCAACGTCACTCAGGCCCTGCGGCTCTGGCAAGCTAGCAGCCTCGACGAACACACCTTTGTGGCCCAGTTGCACGAGGCCCGCCGCGTGGTGCGCGCCTACCAGGGCAAGCAGGGCACGGGCACCATTGCCCACAAGATGGCGTACTACTTCACTGTCCTACGCGATCTGACCGGGCAGGCGGCGGCGTAGATGGAACCCAATCCCAAGCAACGGGCCGCGCTCCAACGGACCTTTGAGTTGCGCCTGCTACCGGCCGCCGCCTACAGCGAGATCTTCGGCAGCGCCGCCAATCGGAGCGAGCAACTGAAGGGCTTGGTGAGTGATGGGCTGCTGGCCTGCCTGACCGACCCGATCGCGACCGGCGCGGGGCGCAAACCCCTGGTCTACACCCTCACTGCCAAAGCCTACCCCTACCTCGCCCCGTTTGCCGGCCCCGGCCCGCGCCCGGATCCGCTGTTTCTCACGGAGGCGCTGTTTCTGGGCAGCGAACAGCGGGTCCACACGGCCCACACCCGCGATGTGGCAACCTTCGCCGGCGCGTGCCTGACCGGGCTGCGCGACTGGGTGGACAACTGGCACGGCGAATCCTCCGCCCGGATGGTATTGCCGGCCGGAGGCGACATTCCCGCCCGCGCGTATCTCGAACCGGACGGCGTGCTGTCGGCTCCTACGACTACCGGCCCCGCTTGGCTCTGGTACGAATGTGATCGGGGCAGTGAACACCGCACCAAATGGATGCCGAAACTGCGGCGCTACGCCTGGTTGCGCGGGCACCCGACGGTGTGGGCGCGCTACGGTCCGACGTGGCCGGAGCTGTTGATCACGGTGCAATCCGAGTCCTCGGCGGTGGAGATCGCGGGCTACTGTAGCGAACTGCTGATAGCCTATCCGCTGCTCGACGAGTGGCCCATCTGGATCGGCCTGCACGACGAAGTGGCCCACCCGGCCCGCATGGCGGATCCCCTGTGGTGGCGGGTGCGCCGCACCCCACCCCGCCCGCACGCCCCAACCCTGGAACCCCTCCGCTGGTCGCTGCGGCAGCTCCTTACCCTTGACGATCCCCCGACAGCGGCCGATCCGGCGGTTCCCCCGACGGCGGTAGTCGTCGGAGCCTTACCGCCTATCGATCTAATCGCTATTGCGCGCCGTGCCGCCCAAGAAGTCGATCACCGCGAAGCCGCTGCCGCCGCCGAGTACCGCAAACGGGAGGAAGCCCGCTTACTGCTGGCGGCCATTACCGCCGAAGAAGCCCGCCGTGAAGCTGCCCGCCAGGCCGAACTTACCCGCCGGCGGCAGGAAGCGGCGCGCCAGGCGGCGGAACTCGAACGGCGGCGGCAGGAAGCGGCCGCCCAGGCGCAGGCGGAAGCCGCCCGCCAGGCCGCGTTAGTGGCAGCGGAAGCCGCACGGCAAACGGCCCTGGCCGCCGCTCAACAAGCCGCACGGGACAGCGCAGCGCGGCAAGCGGCCTGGACCCGCCGCGCCAAAGAGAAGTTAGCCGCCCAGCATCGTGCCTTCGCCGCCTTGCGTGCCTACTACCAGCAGCCACGGGGTCGCGTGGTGTACACGCTGGCGCACTGGAGCCGGCGGATTGATCTGGCACTGGGCGTGGGGTGGCTGCTGGGCTGCTGGGGAATTGATCCAGCGGTACGGGGCAGCCTTGACCAGCTGCAGCTTAACTGGCGATTAGCCGTGGCTGCTATGGTGCATCCGGCGTTCTGGGCCGGCGTGCTGACGGTGGTAGTGCTGGTGCAACTGATCTGGTACTGGCAGCGCCCCTCCCTGCGGCTGGGGCCGCTCGGACGGGGGCAGCTACCGCTGTGGCTCTGGGCGGGCGTGTTAGAACGGGGCACACTACTGGTGGGGACCGTGGTGGGGATCCTCTGGTGGCAGCTTCCGCTCTTGATCCGGCTGCCGGCCGATCTCGCCGACTGGCAGATCCTGGGCTGGATGGGCGCGCAAAAAATCGTGGTGGCTTATGTGATCGGCTATGGGATCTATTGGGCAGTGGAAGATGGGGCCGCCTGGCTCAATGTGCCGGTGCCGCTCTGGTGGTCTCACAAAGAACCGGTGTGGCACAACGTTTCCCTGGATCTGCGAGGGTATTGGCCGCCCTACCGAATTATGCCCTCACCCCATTAATTCGCCGGCAAGGGCTGGATTCCTGCCTACATCCCTACCGCAACCCACCGAATTAACCCAGAACCTAATGGATATCATTCACAATAATTTAGGAGAATGGGTGTCCAATCGCGGCATAGGCAACGCGAACTGGCAGGAGAAGCGTCTGGATGCCAAAAC
>Ga0123338_10001916_pt1 | contig 19727 bp, 21 predicted proteins | sample grotaG_FD_89793 | JGI IMG/M metagenome (GOLD analysis project Ga0123338, IMG submission 89793) | Glacier valley bacterial and archeal communities from Borup Fiord, Nunavut, Canada, to study Microbial Dark Matter (Phase II) -... | ecosystem: Environmental > Aquatic > Freshwater > Ice > Glacier ...
CGAAGGCTTCGAGGCGCAGCGGGCGACGGTTGTTCTTGCGATGAACCGAGGTGTTCTTGAGCAGCACGACGACGGCGCTGGGCGTCTCGGTCACCGAATAATTCGGCACGCCGCTCAGCTGCAGGAACACCGTCGGCACGCCAGCCTCGAGCTGAAAGCCGGACCAGGTGAGCTGCGGTGGCCCGCCCGGGGGCTTGGGCGGCACGTTGGGCGGCAGGTCGCCTTTGCCCTCCAGCTTGACGCCGGCGTAGGTGCCGCCGGCATTCAGGGTCAGCCGATCGCGATCATTGCGACGGCCGGGCTTACGATCGTCGACGGAGGTCTCGGTCGGCTGCTCGTTATTGTGGCCGTCGCCGACCGACTGCTCGGTGGGCTTGGGCTTGACGATGCCGTCGTCTTTTTCGCCTGACAGCGACGACTTCCCGCGCAGCGGAGCCACCTCGCTGTCATCGTCCTGCTGACCCTGTGGCACAGCCCAGGCCAAGGCAGGCAGACAAACGATCAGCACTCCGAGCTTCATCCCCTTAGCCTAGCAGACCTACAACCACCCACCAAAAATCACAACACCGACGACAGATTGGCCATCGCGATCCGCCGCAGCTTGAGATAGCGATTGTCGTCGGTAAACTGCCGCGCCGCCCAACCCTCGACGCTGGCAGCCTCATCGCCAAAACTCCGCGCAAACGACGACGGCCAGCCGTGGTGCCAAGCGAACAGCCAAGCCGCCAACGCCTCGCGCTCGCGTTCGTCGAGTTGACCCTTCATCACCAAGCGCACTGCCTCCGCCAAATCAAAAGGCTGCGTCCAAGATCCACTTCGAACGGCTGCCAGGGGCACGCCAGCGTCGCGAAGGATTTGCCACGCCCGGTCCACTGGTCTGTAATGCTAGCACATGGCCCCGTTGGTCTTCGATCACGACCGGATCCAGCGTTTCCTCGAGGCGGCCGGCAGCCGCCTTGCTGGCGAGTGGCTTCTGGTTGGCGGCGCGGCGGCTGCGATGTGGTTCAACGTCGATCGCACCACCGAGGACATCGATCTTTTGGGCCTCGACGGCACTGCCAACGAGCGCCTGTCGTTGATGGAATTGGCAAGCGCTGAAAATCTGCCTATCGAGTCAGTGAATTCGGCGGCGGACTTCTTCGTACGTCGTGTCGTCGACTGGCGCGATCAACTGGAAGTATTGCTTCGCGGGTCCGCCGCGACCATCTATAGGCCGAACCCGACACTCTTCTGCTTGCTCAAGTGCACGCGGCTTTCAGAGAGCGATCTCTCCGACTGCCTCGCGTTGATCGATTTTGTCGACGAGCGTGATCTCACCTTGGACCGTGAGCGGTTGAAGACGGCACTGTCGGGGCTAACAGTCACCGAGGATGTTGCGCTGTTGACACGCCGCCAGACGCTACTATCCGCGCTCTTTCCGTAGTGGAGCGTGGGCTTTGCCCGCGCGGAGCGTCGGAGGTTCGGAACCCTCTCAGGGTTCCGAGCTAAAATAAACTGGTACGGCCCGCTGGCGGCGTATTCGTGAACCAGCCCAGCGACGACGGATGTGCCGGCTCTAGCGGGATATCCCAGAACCAGAACAAATGCAGAATGCGGTTACGGCCGAGGTGTGAGTAGTTGATGAGGCCTTCCAGGATCTTCCAGGTGATGTCGTTCTTGCGCGGGCGGCCGAAGTTGACGAGCGGGATGATGTCGACGAACCAGCTGCCTTTGTTTTCGGCGATGCCTTTGCGCACGTAGACGTTGAACACGAGATAGCGGATGGCGTCGGCGCGCTCCCAGCGGACATAGACCGGGATGCCGGGCATGAAGACCTGCGTGCGGGTGGTGCCACGCTTGAAGTCCCACCACACCGGGAAGGCCACCGTGGTGGAGTTGATCTTGCCGCCAAAGTGCCACACCAGCGGGAAGACCACCGCGTCGGTGCCGGGATCGTCGCCGCCATGGCGGGTGCGGCCCCAGGAGAGCAGCGGCGGGAAGAACCACTGCACCGACTTCGACACCTCCGAGCGATAGCGGATGAACAACGGCAACAGGCCCGTGGCGCGCGACTCGCCGTACCAGTGCGAGTCGAAGAACAGCGGCAGGCCCAGCACCACGCGGCGCTCGACGGTGTGGAAGTTCCAGACGAGAGGCGTGTAGAGGTCGAGCGTCTTCTGCGACTGAAAGCGCCGATGGAAGTACAACGGGAACACGAGGCGCGTCTCGGTGTCGTCGGCGCGGTCCTTGCCGAAATAGATGATCGGCCAGAACGCGGTCGACGAGACTTGCGGGTCCCGACGAATGTAGAAGAGGGTGAAGAAGGCCCTGATGCCGCCCGGATAGGTCGACCAGCCGCCAAGTGGCGTGATCAGCACCGAGCCGAGCAGCTTTTTCTCGAAGTGGAAGAGCGGGAAGAAGGTCACGCGCGCCGTGCCGTCCCCGGGGCCGGTCTTGACGAACAAGAACGGCGCGAGGCCAAACTTCTTCGACTGGCCGTCGTGACCGAAGTAGAGCGGGCCGAGCACGTTGAGGCTGCTGTCCGTCGCTGTGTCGGCCTTGCGATAGAAGAGCAGCGGCAGGATGAACGCCTTCGAGACCGTGCCGCGGCGCCAGAAAAAGCCGAGCGGGATGAGGCCAGAGGTGTAGCCGTCGGGCGTGCGGTGGTCGAAGAACGGGCCGAGCACGAAGTTGCGCGTGCCGAGCGTCTCGTTCTTGGACCAGTACACGCCGGGCATGCCGAAGTAGCTGGTGGCGCGGCCGTCGGCCTCGACGATCTTGCCACTGGCAAACAAGGGGAACAGTCCCGTCGAGCGGCCGCCGTCGGCGCGCTGGCGATGCCAGAACGGTCCAACGATGGTGGTGTCGGCGACCTTGGTCTTCATGTGCAGCATGAGCGGGAAGATGGCGTCGAGTGCCATCGTCGGTGAGCGCACGCGCCAGTAGAATGGGAAGAAGGCGGTGTCGCGCTCTTTGCCGTCTTCGATGGCCCAGAAGAGCGGAAAGACGACCGCGACACGCAGGCCGGGCTGACGGTGCTGGATGAAGAGGGGAAACAGAAAGCGTGTGTAGCGTTCGCGTTTCGGATCCGAGATCTGACCGTAGGTGAGAACGATGGTGGTCTGTTTTTCGCCGTCGCGCTTGAAGCCGCCAAGCGGCGTCAACAACAGCGAATGCTCGGGCGCGCGCTTGAGATAGAACAGCGGGAACAGCGAGTCGACCGTCTCGTCGCCATCCCGGCGGTGGAAGAAGGGACCGGCCAAGAGACTCTCTTTTTTGGCGTCTCTGTCGACGGTGCGGATGAAAAGAGGCGGCAGGATGACCTGGTGCTCTTTGCCGCCGTGTTTGCCGAAAAAGGCGATGGGGGCGAGGCCCGCTGACCAGCCGGTCTTGTCGCTGGTGTGGAAGATGGGGCCGACTATGTTGGTCTGGCCGCCGTCAGGGCTTTGCTTGTGGAACAGCACGCCGGGGATGACGGCATAGTTGCTAGAGCCTTCGGGCGTCTGGTGCTTGCCGAAGAACAGCAGCGGCACGAGACCCGCGTCGAAGCCTTTGCCCTTGGGATCGATGTGGGCATAGCCGGGGCCGACGACGGTGGTCGACTCGCCCGTGACCCGATCGTGCGAATGGCCGAACAGCGGCAAGAGCATGGCGTAGATCTTGTCGCCGCTGCGTCCACCGTAAATGAGCGGCGCGAGGCCGAGGCCCCAGCCGTTGCGGCTCTTCCAGCCGTAGAGCGGGCCGATGAACCCGGATTGTTTGCCGAGGTGCGGCCGCGTAAACCAGCCAGCGACGGGAAATAACAGATGCGACTGCGAGCCGGTCTTCTTGTCCGAGAAATACCACCACAGCGGAAACAGCGTCGCCGTCGTGCCATCGGGATCGGTCGAATGATAGAACGGCCCGACGAGCGTGGTGGTGGATCGCTCGGCATGAATGCGCCAGCGGAAGAAGATCGGCGGCAAGGCGTCGACATCGCGAACGGTATCGCGGCGGTGATAAAACGGCGGCGTCAGGAGCACCAGCTGCCGTCGCTGGTCGTCGTCGTTGCGCTCCCAGCCGAACAGCAGCGAAATGATGCGCTGGCGACGCCCGTGATTGGCCGAGTGATAGTCGAAGATCGGGAAAATGGTCACGTGGTTCATCCCGGTGGCGCTGTCGGAGAAGTGCCAGACCAGCGGGAAAATGACCGAAGTAGAATGGGTTTTGTCGCGATAAAAATAAGTCAAAGGCGCGACAACCCGTCGCTGTTCACCGCGTTGGAAATCGAAATATAGCGGCGCAAGCACGCGGGTGGTGGCGCCCGGCTCTTTCTTGTAATAGCCGAGCAACAGCACCGAGGCCTCGGCAAAGCCGGCTTTGCTATCGGTGCGAAAGCCGGTCAGCAAGAGCGGCAGCGCCAGCGTCCGCTCCGGCCCGCGATGGCGCCAGTAGAAGAACGGCAACCAGCCGACGCTCTCGCCCTCTTTGCCCTTCTCGCGCCACGAGGTGTACCAGGCGGCGATGGGCGGGATGATGCTGGTCTTGGTCTGCTCGACGTAGTCGTGATGCTGGGCAAAGAACGGAAACTGAACCCGCGTCTTTTCTTCGCGGTCCCACGTCGAGAAATAGAGCCCGATGGGTACGTGGCGATGGCCGACCTCGCCGGGCTGGTGGAAATAAAAGGGCGGGACGCGTTTGCCTTTGGGCAAAAATTCGCAGATCTGCTTGCGGGCGCCTGGCTCGCCAGGATCCGTCGACGGTGCCGAAGGCCCGACGCGGTTGCAGATGGTGCCGAGGACACATTCGTCGTCGTCGGCGCAACTGTCCCCAACCTGGCGCGTACCGGTCTTGCTGTCGGCGCGTGCAGCGCCAGCGAGCAAACCGAGGGCCAAGGCGACCACCCAGCTTTTCGAGAAGAGGGTCACGAAGCGAGTAAGCTCAGGGAGTCATCTTCCATTCGCCGTTTTCGAGGACCAGGCGAATCTCGGTGGTCTGGATGTCGTCGGCCTTCTGGCGCTGGACTTTCAAGCTGGCGTTGTTGCCGGTGATCTTGCTGCCCTTGAGCTCGAACTTCATGCCCTCGAACTCTTTCTGCATTTTCTTGAGGTCGTCGCCGCCCTGCTCGAGCTGCTGGGCCAACATGCCCTGGTACATGAGCGCGTAGCAGTCGATGACTTTGGAGAGATCTCCCTTGCCGAGCGCGTCTTGATAGCGCTTGAAGGTCTTCTCCGGCGTCGAGAACTCGGGCCGGGCAGGCGGCAGCTTGAAGGTGATGGACTTGATCTTGCTGACCGGCAGATCGACGCGCTGTCCGCCGGCAGTCTCGATGGAGAAGACACCTTCGTAAAAGTGGACGACCTTGCCCGACACCTGGGTGTTGTCGAGGAGCTGGACGACCTCGGCGTGGGCCCGCTGGCCAAGGAAGACAGGACTGCAAACAGTCAGGCAGAGCAAGGCCAAGCGCATGAGTTCTCCCAGGAAAAGCGGACTTCGATACCGCGACCGTCCGTCGCTGTCAAGGACTCAAGCCTGGACTGTCAGCCGGGGTTTTGGGTTGCCCGGAGCTATTCCTGATCGTCCTCGCCCGGCTCACCCGGCTCGTCGTCGGGGACCTCGGCCTCTTGGCGATGGGCCTCCATCCAGGTCCACAGCTTGGGCAGGGCACGGGGCAGGGCAGCGCCGGAGCGACGGTCGTAAGACTCACGCAAAACGTGCCAGGCCTGGTCGAGATCCGGCTCTTTGAGCTGTTGTTGCGCGTAGTGCTGGGCCCAGGCGCACAGACCCAACAGCGCCGATCCGCTGGTCATGCCGAGGGCGGCGCGGCTGCGTTCATGCAGCTCGTCGTCGCTGAGCCGGTGCTCACCCTCGCCCAGGCAGACATAGAGCTCGGCCGCCCAGTGCAGAAGACGCAGAAAGTCGCCCTTGGGCACCGTCTTGTGCTGCTCCAGTCGCTGGCGGGCCTCGCCGACGCGGTCGAGGTTGACGAGGGTGACCACCTCGCCGTACGACACCGAGACGCCGAGTGGCGAGCGACCCAGACGCGCATAGAGCTTGAGCGCCGCCCGTTGGTGGCCGAGCGCGGTCTCGTAGTCGCAACGACGGACGGAGATGGCGCCGAGGTTCTGCTCGATGAGCGCTTTGAGCCGGCGCGGCACGCGAAAGCCCTTCGACAGCGCGCGCAAGATGGCCTCGGCCTCGTCGAGACGGTCATGGACCAAGAGGCGCACGGCCTCATTGAGGCGCAACTGGCGACGGATGGCGAAGCTGAACCAGGCGCCGAGACCGAGGCCGAACAGCGCGCCGGGCAGACCCAGGGCCAAGGTGTAGACGATGCCGACGCCGGCGATGAGCGCGCCAGCGGTGCCGTAGGTGACGGCCATGAGCGCCTTGTAGCGCGCCGGCGAGCGCACTTGGCCTTTGCCGTCGATGTGGACGAAGGTCCGCGGCCGCGCCGTCGACAGGCTGGCGGCCAGCTCCATCTTCGGTGCCGGGGCGCCGCCAGCGACGGCAGGCCGCGTGTTGGGGCGCACGATGAGGGCCTGGCCGCCCTCGTCGTCGCCGTCTTGATCGTCTGGATCGTCGCCGCTCATGACGTCAGGAGATCGACCGCATCCGATTGCCTTTGGGGTGGTGCTCGACCTCGGCCAGACCCAGCACTTCCAGCACCGGCGGCACATAGACGCCAAACCGACCGCGGAGGCCACCCTTCAAGCCATACCAACCCTTGACCGGATTCTTCGTCGACCGACCCCATTCCTCGACGGTGCCCTTGGTGACCGGCTTCTGCTCGTCGCTGCCGCCGAGCAGGATCCACGCGCCACGCCGCTCGCGCAGAAAGTCGTGCAGGTCTTCGATGCAGCTCAGGTGATAGCGCAGCTCGGTCTTGCCGACGAGCACCACCAGCGCCGGCGGATCGAGCTCCGGCGCGCGAAAGGCGATGAACTCCGATGTGCCGGGCGGCGTCTTCAACTGCCACGGCGATTCACGCGTCCCTTTGGCTTTGGCCACCTTAAAGCCCCGGCGCCGGGAAACGGGCCGTCAGCTCGCGCACTTCGGCAGCAATGCCGTCGAGGGCGGCTTCGTTTTCGGCTTTGGCCGCCGTCACACCGCGGTCGATGAACGCCGCAATCTGCTTCATCTCCGCCATGCCCATCCCACGCGACGTCACTGCGGCCGTCCCGAGGCGCATCCCAGATGGGTCAAAGGGCTTGCGCGGATCGAACGGCACGCTGTTGTAGTTGAGCACGATGCCGGCGCGATCGAGGCCACGCGCAGCTTTCTTGCCGGGAATCTCCTTGCTGGTCAGGTCCACCAGGCACAGATGGTTGTCGGATCCGCCCGAGACCAGGTCAAACCCGCGCGCCATCAGCTCCTCGGCCAGCGCGCGCGAATTGGCGACGATCTGATGCGCATAGCGACGGAAGTCGTCGCTGTTGGCCTCTTTCAACGCGACGGCCAGTGCGGCCGTGGTCTGGTTGTGCGGGCCGCCTTGCAAGCCGGGGAAGACGGCTTTGTCGATGGCCGAGGCGTGTTCTTTGGTGCACATCAGCATGCCGCCACGTGGGCCGCGCAAGGTCTTGTGCGTCGTGGTGGAGATGACCGGCGCATGCCCGACCGGCGACGGATGGGCGCCGCCAGCGACGAGACCGGCGATGTGGGCGATGTCGGCCACCAGCACCGCGCCGACTTCTTGTGCAATCGACGCAAACCCGGCGAAGTCGATGGTGCGTGGCACGGCCGTCCCACCACACCACAAGATCTTGGGCCGCTCTTTTTGCGCCAGGGCCCGCACTTCGTCGAGGTCGATGCGGCCGGTATCCCGACGGACGCCGTAGCTGACCGAACGGAAGAACTTGCCGGAGATGCTCACGCTCCAGCCGTGCGTCAGGTGACCACCGGCCGGCAAGCCGAGGCCCATGACCGTGTCGCCGGGCTGGCAAAACGCGAGATAGACGGCCAGGTTCGCCGGCGAGCCCGAATACGGCTGCACGTTGGCGTGCTCGACGCCAAACAGGGCCCGCGCACGGTCGATGGCCAGTTGCTCGATGGGATCGATGTTCTGCTGGCCTTCGTAGTAGCGCTTGCCGGGATAGCCCTCAGAGTACTTGTTCTGCAGCACCGAGCCCGAGGCGCGCAACACGGCCTTCGAGACATAGTTTTCCGACGCGATGAGACGGACCTTCTCGCGCTGGCGGGTTTCTTCACGGGCGATGAGCCCGGCGATTTCGGGATCGACCGTGTCGAGACCCGGCTCTGCGTCGACGCTGTGCATGGCGAGGTTGTAGCATTGCGGTCTGTTGCTGCCAACAGCAACGCGGCAACAGGCTCGTGCTAGCTTGGTGGCGATGTTCGTTCCCAGCCTAGAGGACTTCCGCCGCGCTGAGCATCCGGACTGCGCGCTGTGTCCGGTTTACAAAGAGATCCTGCTCGACACCGATACGCCGGTGTCGGCGTTTGCCAAGCTCGGCGGTGGCGAGGGCAGCTTTCTGTTGGAGTCTGTCGTCGGTGGCGAGACCTGGGCGGCGTATAGCTTCGTGGGCGTGGGCGCGCTGGCGTTCGTGTCGGCGCGCGGCGAGGCCGTGTCCATCCGCTGGCTCGATCCGGAGGGCGGCGGGCCGGAGCGGCTCGAACAGCGACGGTCGGCCGATCCTACCCGCGTGCTCGAGGAGCTGGTGTCCGCGCATCGTGCCGTGCCGGTCGCAGGCCTGCCGCGCTTCTCCGGTGGCGCGGTCGGCTGGCTGACCTACGACATCGCGCGCGCGTTCGAGAAATTGCCGTCGATGCTGCCCGATCGGCTGGAGCTGCCCGAGGCATCCTTCGTGCTGACCGATACCTTGGTCATCTTCGACAACCTGCGCCAAACGGTGAAGGTGGTGGCCACCGCGCGCACCGACGGCGATCGGGAAGCGAGCTGGAAAGCCGCCTGCGCCCGCATCGACGCCATCGTGCACAAGCTGTCGCAGCCGACTCCGGCACTGAAGCCGTTGTCGCTGTCGGCCGCCGCCCGTCCCGAAGATTTCTCGACGGAGACCCCGCGCGCCGATTTTCTCCGCCAGGTGGACGCGGCCAAGGAATATATTCTCGCCGGCGACGCCTTTCAGGTCGTGCTGTCGCAGCGTCTGTCGGCCAAGGCGACGGCGGCGCCGTTCGATGTCTATCGCGCGCTCAGGGTCGTGAATCCGTCGCCGTACATGTTTCACCTGGTGCTGCCCGAGGCCACGGTGACCGGCGCGTCGCCGGAGGTGCTGGTGCGTGTCGAGGGCGGGCACATCCAGGTGCGGCCGCTGGCCGGGACGCGGCCGCGTGGCGCCGACGCCGTCGAGGATGCGCGGCTCGAGGCCGAGCTGCGCGCTGACCCCAAAGAAGTCGCCGAGCACGTCATGCTGATCGATCTCGGCCGCAACGATGTCGGCCGGGTCAGTGCAGTCGGCTCGGTCCGCGTCGACGAGCAACTCGCCGTCGAGCGCTATTCGCATGTGATGCACCTGGTCTCGCATGTGTCGGGCCAGCTTTTGCCGGGCGCGACCGCGTTCGATGCGCTGCGCGCTGCGTTTCCCGCCGGTACACTGTCGGGCGCGCCCAAGATCCGCGCCATGCAGATCATCGAAGAGCTGGAGCCGAGCCGGCGTGGTCTCTATGGTGGCGCCGTCGGATATTTCAGCTGGAGCGGAAATCTCGACTTCGCCATCGCCATCCGGACGTTGCTGTCGAAAGACGGCCGCGTGCATGTGCAGGCCGGCGCCGGTATCGTCGCTGACAGCGATCCCGCGGCCGAGTGGGACGAGACCATGAACAAAGCCCGCGCCGTGTTGCGCGCGGTGGCCATGGCGACCTGATGCTGCTGCTCATCGACAACTACGATTCGTTCACCTACAACCTGGCGCAGTATCTCGGCGAGCTCGGTGCCGAGGTCAAAGTCGTCCGCAACGACCGCGTGACCGTCGACGACATCGTGGCCATGTCCCCGTCACATGTCGTGATTTCGCCGGGGCCATGTACGCCCAACGAAGCCGGCGTGTCGCTGGATGTGCTGTCCAAGCTGGCCGGGCGCTTTCCGATCTTGGGCGTCTGCCTCGGACATCAGGCACTGGGTCAGGCATTTGGCGGCCGCGTGGTGCGGGCGCGCCAGGTGATGCACGGCAAGACCTCGCCGATGTTTCACGACGGGTCGGGCGTGTTCGCCGGCCTGCCAAGCCCGTTCTTGGCCACGCGGTATCACTCGCTGGTCGTGGAACCGTCGTCGCTGCCGCCGGACTTGATCCGTACCGCCTGGACGCCCGACACCGACGGCACCGAGATCATCATGGGGCTCCGGCACGCGACCTTGCCGGTCTGGGGGGTGCAGTTTCACCCCGAGTCGATCCTCACCGTCGAGGGCAAGCGGCTCCTCGGCAATTTTCTTCGGCTGTGAGCTCCGGAATCCAGGCGGCGATCGCCCACGTCGTCGGTGGCGGCTCTCTCGACGAATCCACCGCGGCGGCGGTGTTCGGCGAGATCATGGATGGGGAGGCCTCCCCGGCGCAGATCGGGGGCCTCTTGGTCGCGCTGCGCCAAAAGGGCGAGACGCTCGATGAGGTGGTCGGCGCGGCGCGGGCCATGCGCGCACGGGCGACGGTGTTGCGGGCGCCAGATGGCGTGGTGGATACCTGCGGTACCGGCGGTGACGGCCGTGGCACCTTCAATGTTTCGACGCTGGCGGCGTTGGTCGCTGCTTCGGCTGGCGTGCCGGTGGCCAAGCACGGCAACCGCGCGGTCTCTTCGCGGGCCGGTTCGGCCGATCTCCTGGAGGCGCTGCAGATCCCGCGTTCCCCGTCGCTGGCCCAGCACGAGCGCACGCTGTCGTCGCTGGGTCTGGCGTTTCTATTCGCGCCCGATTTTCATCCAGCGACGCGCCACGCCGCCGGCCCGCGCCGGGAGCTTGGGGTACGTACCGTGTTCAACCTGCTCGGCCCGCTGACCAATCCAGCGCTGGTGCGACGGCAGATTGTCGGAGTCTGGGATGTGGCCAAGCTCGACGTGATGGCGGCCGCCTTGCGCGCGTTGGGCTCTACGCGCGCTGTCGTGCTGCACGGCCACGGCGGGCTCGACGAGCTGGCGCCACACGGGCCCACCGAGATTGCCGAGCTGCGCGACGGCGTGGTGCATCGCTATCGCCTGTCGCCAGCGGATTTCGGCCTGGACGTTCATGATCTGTCCGGGCTGGCCGGTGGCGACGCCGCCGACAACGCCAGGCTGGCGCTCCGGCTTCTCGACGGTGAGCTCGGGGGTGCAGCGCGTTCGTCGGTGCTGATGACCGCGGCGGCGGCGCTGTGGATCGCCACCGATGAGCCCGCATCCGAGCTGCCCCGACATGCCCTGCACGCGGCCCAGGCGCTTGACGACGGCCGGGCCCGACAGCTCCTCGATCGGCTGCGTACGACGCTGACGGAGACGGCGTGAACGGTCTCCTGGATCGCATCGTCGCCGCCAAGCGCCGTGCGCACGCCGAGCGAAAGCCGGTTTTGCCAGCGACGCTGTGGCACGACGTCGTGGTGCGTTCGGACGCGCGCCCGCTGGCGATGGCGTTGCGGAAGCCAGGCCGACAACTGCGAGTCATCGCCGAGTTCAAACGGCGGTCGCCTTCCGCCGGCGAGATCCGTCCCGGCGCCGATCCAGCCGCCATCGCCGGTGAATACGCGGCAGCCGGCGCATCGGCGCTTTCGGTGCTCACCGACGGCGAATTCTTCGGCGCTGAGCCCGGGGATCTAGGTCGCGCGCAACAAGCGTGTGCGCTGCCGGTGCTGCGAAAAGACTTTCTCCTCGACGAACGCGACCTTCTCGAGACCCGCATCGCCGGGGCCGACGCCGCGCTGCTCATCGTGCGCCTCTTGCCCGAGCCGCTGCTTTCAGCGCTCATCGAAGTAGGCGAACGGGCCGGTCTCAGCTTGCTCGTCGAGGCCCACACCGACGCTGAAGTGGAGACGGCCTTGCGCGCTGGCGCCCAGATCATCGGCGTCAATCATCGCGATCTCGACACCCTGACGATCGACCTTCAGCTCTCCGCCCGCGCCAGAAAGCTCGCCGGATCAGGCCCGATTCTCGTCGGTGAGAGCGGCATTGGCACGGCAGAGCACATGGCGCTCATGGTCGAGCACGGGGTCGACGCAGTCCTGGTCGGCGAGTCGCTGCTCCGTTCGCCGTCGCCCGGCGCCAAGCTGCGTGAGCTGCTGGCATGAGATCGTTTATCAAGATTTGCGGCGTCCGCACCGTCGAGGATGCGCTGGCATGTGTCGGTGCCGACGCGGTGGGCTTCAATCTGTATGGGCGATCGAAGCGCTATGTGACGCCAGAAGCCGCGCGGATCATCGTGGCGGCCTTGCCGATCACCTTGCGTCGCTTTGCGGTGCTGGTGAACGCCAGCGACGAGGAAGTCGCCGCTGCGGCCACGTTTGCCGATACGTTACAGCTCCACGGCGACGAAACACCCCAGCGCCAAGCCGAGCTGCAAGCGCGCTATCCCAGGCTCACGGTGATGAAAGCCGTGCGTCTCAAGGGCAGCCTTGATCTGGCGGCACTCGACGCATATTCCGGGCTTCTTCTCGTCGACGCCGACAGTCCTGACTACGGCGGCTCCGGCGTCCGCGCCGATGTCGAGCTGGCCCGTAGCTTGGCCCAACGTCGACCGATCCTGCTCGCTGGCGGCCTCGACCCGGACAACGTGGCCGAGGCCGTCCGCGCCGTTCGGCCCGCTGGCGTCGACGTCGCCGGCGGTGTCGAGAGCAGTCCCGGCAGCAAAGACCATACCCGCATCTCCGCTTTCATCACCCGCGCCCGCGCCGTCTTCCTCGAGGATTGAATATGAACATGACCCGTGGCCGTTTTGGCCCTTTCGGTGGCCGCTATGTTGCCGAGACCCTCATCCCCGCCCTCGACGAGCTGGAGCGCGCCTGGGACGCTGCGCGCATCGATCCGGCCTACAACGCCGAGCTCGATGGCCTGTTACGCGACTATGTCGGCCGCCCGTCGCCGCTGACGCATGCCGACAAGCTCACCGCCGCTCTCGACGGTGCCGACATCTATCTGAAGCGCGAAGACCTCAACCACACCGGCGCGCACAAGATCAACAGCTGCGTCGGCCAGGCCATCCTGGCGCGCCGCATGGGCAAGACCCGCCTCATCGCCGAGACCGGCGCCGGCCAGCACGGAGTCGCCACAGCGACGGTAGCGGCCAAGTTCGGCCTTGCCTGCGAGATCTACATGGGCGCCGAAGACGTCCAGCGTCAGGCCCTCAACGTGTTCCGCATGAAGCTCCTCGGCGCAACCGTCCACGCCGTCGAGGCCGGCACGCGCACCCTCAAAGACGCCATGAACGAGGCGCTGCGCGACTGGGTCACGCATGTCGCGGACACCTATTACGTCATCGGCTCCGTCGCTGGCCCGCATCCGTATCCGACCATGGTCCGCGATCTCCAGGCCGTCATCGGTATCGAAGCGCGGGCCGAGATGCTGGCACGCACCGGCCGCTTGCCCGATGCAGCCATCGCCTGCGTCGGTGGCGGCTCCAACGCCATGGGCTTGTTTCACGCGTTTCGTGACGACGCCTCGGTCGCGCTGGTCGGCGTCGAGGCCGCCGGCGACGGCATCGATACCGATCGGCACGCCGCCACCCTGACCAAAGGTCGCGAAGGCGTCCTCCACGGCAGCCGCAGTTTCGTGCTCACCGACGAGGATGGCCAGATCTTGCCGGCCCATTCCATCTCCGCCGGGCTCGACTATCCCGGTGTCGGGCCCGAACATGCCTGGCTAAAGCAGACCGGCCGGGCCCGCTATGCGACGGTGACCGACAAAGAGGCGCTCGACGCCATGCAGCTCCTGGCGCGCACCGAGGGCATCTTGTGCGCGCTCGAAACCGCCCACGCCATCGCCGAGCTGCGCCGCCTTGCGCCGTCGCTGGGGCGCGGCCGGACCATCGTGGTCAGCCTGTCCGGACGCGGAGACAAAGACATGCAGACCGTCGCTGCCGCCCTCGGAGTCACGCTGTGAGTCGTATCGCAGACGTCTTTGCTACCCTGGCCTCGAAAAACCGGGTCGCGCTGGTGGCTTATCTCACCGCCGGGGATCCGTCGTTCGACGAGTCGGTGGCGCTGGTTCTGGCCGCGGCGCGCGCAGGCGCCGATCTCATCGAGCTCGGCGTGCCGTGGAGTGATCCGTCGGCCGATGGGCCGGTCATCCAGCGCGCCATGGAGCGTTCACTACAAGATGCCGGCCCCGGTGTCATCGGCCGCGTTCTCGACGTCATCCGTCGCGTACGCCTCGAAACCGAGGTGCCGATCGTCCTCTTCGGCTACTTCAATCCGCTCTTGCAATACGGCCTCACCCGCGTAGTCACCGACGCAGCGGCAGCCGGAGTCGACGCTTTTCTCGTCGTCGATCTACCGCCAGAAGAATCGAGCGAGCTGGACGATGCCTTGGCCAAAGCCAATCTGGCGCGCATTCCACTCCTCGCGCCCACGACCAGCCCAGCGCGCGCCCAGACCATCGTCGAACGCGGCGGCGGCTTTGCCTACTACGTCGGTCTCTCGGGCGTCACCGGCGCGGGCCATCTCGACGCCGCCGAAGTCTCACGCCGCACCGCCGAGCTCCGCCCGTCGCTGCGCGGCCTCCCACTCTGCGTAGGCTTCGGCATCAAAGAGCCCGGCCAACTCGCCGCTCTCATCCCCTCGTGTGACGGCATCGTCGTCGGCAGCGCCCTGGTTCAAGCTGTCGAATCGGCCAAAGATCCAGCCGCACGCATCGCCGCAGTCGAGAAGCTCATCGCCGCACTCAGCGCTGTCACGTCACGGCAGACCAGTTAGCGAGCTGCGTATTCGGCCGTCTCGACTGTCGACTACCGACTGTCGAGGATCGAGGATCGAGATCATGAGGGATTGACGGAGCGAGGGAACGACCGAACGAGGGAACGACGGAACGAGCAATCCCTCGATCATCGATCCATCATGATCTCGATCCTCGATCCTCGATAGTCGACCGTCGATAGTCGAGACGGCCGAATTCCTCAGCGACGTAAGCAATGCTAAAGCTTTCCCAGCATCTCCAAAATCGCGTCGCGTAGCTCAGGATCGGTCACGTCTTCTACTGCCTCTAGCACCGCCGGGCCCGCTGGCGCACACGGCGGCCGCATCCGGGCCTGAGCTGGCGGCGCGGTTTCCCAGGTCGGTAGCTCGTCGACGGAGCCGACCACGAAGCGAAGATGCTCGATGCCTTCGCCGCCTGGCGTCTTCTGCAGCTTGGCCAGCAATTCGGCCGACACCGCATGCAGCTGATGTGACCAGGCCGCGGAGCTGACGCGGACCCACAGCGTTGGGCCACGCAGCCGCTCCGGCCGCGCCCGAGCGACGATTGCCGCGCCTGCACAGCGACAAAACGCCCGCTGCGCCGCAAAGCTGCGCGCGCCGTCGTCGAGGTTGAGCCAGCGAAACACTTCAGGCAACAGATCCGCCGCGAGCTTTGGCTGCACGGACGGCCGCCGAACATAGCGCGGCCGTTTCTTCTTCGGCGCCTCGAACGTCGCCATGAGGCTAAGCCGCGCGGAAGCGCCGGATGAGCTCGCGGATCCGCCGAGAGCCACCACCGTCGCGATAAACGAACTTCAACCCCACCCCAGCCGCGGCGTAGTAAGCCACGCGCCCCGAGATCGACATCGGCGCCGCGCCACCAGGCGGCATCAGATCGAGCACGACCTCCGTCGCCATCGGCAGCGTCGGCAGGCCCTGCGCCTTCAGCAACGCTCCGCCCACCGAGATCTCGGTCAAGACGCCGTCGATGGCCTCGATGGTCCCCGCCAGACGCACGGTGACCTTGACTTCGACGGGAATCCGCGTGTGCTTGCGCCGAGGCGGCTTCAGCTCGCCGGCCAGCGCCGCCAGGATAAAGCGCCGTTTTTCGTCTTCCTCGGGGGCAAACTGAATGGTCGCCCCAGCCCTGACCCGGAGGCGCGGCAGCGCCGGTCGCCACGACAACACCGTCCCGCGAAAAAGCACCCGGTTGGGCAGCCCGTCGCACACGACCTCGACGATGACATTGTCGTCGGCCTCGAGCGGCGTGGTGGTAGCGACGAACAGGGCACTGTCGGCCTGTTGGTATGCTTCCATGAACTCGTCACGCCCGTGAAACCGGGCCTTCAGGATCTGCATCCGCGCTCGCAAAGGACAGTAACATGAAATCCAAACCGCTCACGTTTCTAGTCGGATAGAGTGCGCGCCGGGCCATGCCGAACAGCGACGTCCTCATCATCGTCCCTACTTACAACGAGCGCGACAACCTCCCTGAGGTGGTCGCCGCAGTCCATCTCCATCTGCCCGAGGCCGACATCCTCGTCGTCGACGACAACTCGCCCGACGGCACCGGCCAGGTCGCCGACGACATCGCCGCCAAAGATCCCCAAGTGGCGGTCCTGCATCGTGCCGGCAAGCAAGGCCTCGGCACCGCCTATGTGGCCGGCTTTCGCTACGCCCTCGAGCACGCCTACGAATTCGTCTTCGAGATGGACTGCGACTTCTCGCACGATCCGAAATATCTGCCGCTCCTTCTCGGCACCGCCCGCAGCGGCGCCGACCTGGTCCTCGGCTCGCGCTACGTCGCTGGCGGCGGCACCGCCAACTGGGGGATCGGCCGCAAGATCGTCTCGCGCGGCGGCAGTCTCTACGCCCGTACCATCCTCGGCGTCCCCGTCCGCGATCTCACCGGAGGCTTCAAGTGCTTCCGGCGCCGCGTCCTCGAGGCGCTCGACCTCGACAGCGTCAGCGCGCAGGGCTACGGCTTTCAGATCGAGATGACCTACCGCACCCTCAAACAGGGCTTCCGCGTCGTCGAGGTGCCCATCATCTTCGTCGACCGTCGCGTCGGTCAGAGTAAGATGTCGCGCCGGATCTTTCTCGAAGCGCTCACCCTGGTCTGGCGCCTGCGCCTCGGCCTTGCCACTCCATGACCAACCCGTGAGCAATCCGTGAGCAACCCGTGAGCAATCCGTGAGTCGCGTCGTCTGGATCGACGGCGCTGTCGTGCCCGCCGCCGAGGCCAAGGTCTCGGTCCTCGATCGCGGCTTTCTCTACGGCGACTCGGTGTACGAGGTCGTCCGCGCCATCGACGGCAAGCCCTTTCATCTCGGCCCGCACCTCGACCGCCTGGAGCGATCAGCGACGGCAATAGGCCTCGTCTTGCCGCCGCGCGCCGCCATCGAAGCGGCTATCGCCGAGACAGTCTCCGTCGCTGCCGAGCCCGACGCCTATGTCCGCGTGGTGGTGACGCGCGGCGCAGGCCAGATTGGTCTCCGCCCCAGCCTGGCCGGTGCACCGACGCTGGTGATCCTGGTGCAGCCGTCTCAACCGCCGCCTCCCGAGCTCTACCGTGATGGGGTCGCGGTGGTCGTGGTCCAGCTCAGCCGTGCCGGGGTCGACCCGCGCGTCAAGTCGGGCAACTATTTGCCGTCGGTGCTGGGCGCCGCCGAGGCCGAGCGCCGCGGCGCCTACGAATGCCTCTTCACCGATGGGGTCGGTCGTCTCACCGAAGGCGGCAGCTCGAATCTGTTCCTGGTCAAAGGCGGCATGGTCTCGACGCCCCCCGAGCACGCGGGCCTCTTGCCCGGCATCACCCGCGCCGCGGTCCTCCGACTCTGCAGCGCAGCCGGCATCCCCGTCGAAGAACGGCCGCTCTGGCCCATCGACGCCCGTTCTGCCGACGAGGCCTTTCTGACCAGCTCCATCCGCGGCGTCCTGCCCATCGTCCGCGTCGACGACAGCGTCCTCGGCAACGGTCGTCCGGGCAGCGTCACGACAAAGATCATGTCACGCTACGAGGAGGAGATGCGTAGCCACGCATAAGCCCCGACCATGACAGTCCCCACCTGGTTCCTCTACGTGTCCGGCTTTTCGCTGATGATCCTCGGGATCATGCAGATCAAAGCACGCCCATACGAGCGCGGCGACAGCGTCTACAAACGCTTCATCAACGTGGGAACCCTGTGGTCCCTGTGCTGCGTCACCGTCGGCGTCGGCATGCTGGCCATGGCACTGGGCTGGTGGACGCCCGACTTCGTCAAGCGCCCCACGGCACCACCCGTCGCCAAACGCCTACACTAAACGGGCGGTTTCACCGAGCGCTGTCGCTTCATCTCTCCGACGGCGAAGACGATTCCGCCGAGCACGATGAACGGCAAGGCCAGTTGCCAGCATCGGTCCGATTCCGCATATCCCTGACGGCGCAACGCCTCGGCCATCGCGGGATCCACCGAGCTCACCGCGCTGTCCGTGGCCGCTCTGCCCGACGTCCAGCCCGCGCCCGCCGCCAACGCCACCGTCGCCAGCGCGCCGATCGTCAACCAGCGCACCACCGACTCGGCCACCACCACATACGCCACTGCCAGGCCCACCGCGACGACGCCGGTCAACAGCACCAGCCAGCCATACGTCCCGGCCTCGCGGATCATGTCCAGCATGGCTACGCCGCCCGCGCGCTCCGACGCCCAACCACCACGTCGTCGTGCAGCGCGCGCAGCAGGCTCAGCGACGAGCGCGACTCCTTGCGCACCAGCCGTTGCACCTCGGCGACGAGCGCCTGGTTCATGGGCGTCGGCACGCCGAGCTCCGCACCACGACGCACGATTTCGCCGTTCAAGAAATCAATCTCCGGCGGACGGCCACGTTCCAGCGCATAGAGCATCGAGCTCCGCATGCGCCGATATTTGAAGCCGACCGCCAGCAAGATGGAGTGCTTGTAAGCCAGCGACGGTGAACCGATGAATTGCCCGCGCTCGGCGTCGGTGATGGCGATGCGGTCGATGTCGAGCGTGCCACCCACGGGCAGCACCCTGATGCCAGCCGCAGCAGCGACGGCGGCGACCTCGGCAAAGACCTCCAGCGCAATGCGCCGGATCGGCCGATGCGACAACAGCCGCCCGAGCGGCAAGCCGCCAATCGCGCCCAGCGTCGTCGTCACGCAATTGATGGCCAGCTTCGACCAGCGCACGCCGGCCAGATCCGGCACCACCGTCGTCGGTGACGCCGCCTCGAGCAGCACCGCGACCTCGTTGGCCACCTTGTCGCTGAGCGTGCTTCCGCCCGGCCGACCAATCTGCAATCCGCCCTTGCTGGTCCGACGGTAAAGCCCCGGCTCGACCATGCTCGCGCCCCAGCCGACCACGCAGCCCAGCACCCGGTCTCCGACGAGCGCGCGGGCCCGATCTTCGGGCAAGCCGTTCTGGATGGTCACGATCGGCGCATCGACGCGAAGGCGTGGGACCAGATCGGCCAGCGCCCGTTCCAGGGTGGTGTTCTGCGTGGCCACGATCCCCAGATCGAACGGCCCATGCGTCTCGTCGAGGTGCAGCACCGGCGCCACCGACGGCGTCGCGCTCCACTCGCTACCGTCGAGCTCACGCACGGTCAAGCCGCGCTGCCGGATCCGCGCGGCCACATCGGCATTGCCCACCACGGGTGTGACGTCGACGCCAGCCCGGGTCAGAGTTGCGGCCAGCACGCCGCCAATGCCGCCAACGCCAATGATTGCGACCTTCATGGGCGCAGCCTAGGTCAGCGCCGGGGCAAGGCGCAAGTCCGCGAAATTGGTCGGATCACTGGACGCTCATTTGTGGCGGTGGTGGTGGGCGTGGCGCTTCCTTTCACAGGAGTCGGACGCGGGAGACGGGAGATCGGAGGGAGACAGAGCGGAATGATTTGCGGTTAGGTCGGCGACAGCAGGCGGGCCTGGCGGTCCGACCTAACCGCAAATCA
>Ga0123338_10001918_pt1 | contig 19717 bp, 20 predicted proteins | sample grotaG_FD_89793 | JGI IMG/M metagenome (GOLD analysis project Ga0123338, IMG submission 89793) | Glacier valley bacterial and archeal communities from Borup Fiord, Nunavut, Canada, to study Microbial Dark Matter (Phase II) -... | ecosystem: Environmental > Aquatic > Freshwater > Ice > Glacier ...
CGGTGCCTCTCAAGGCTCCCGCATCTCGCGCCAGCCCTTCGCGGGCAACGTCATCCCCACCACCCTGCTCAACCCCATCGCGCTCGCCTACCTGAATTACTATCCCCTCCCGAACGCCCCCGGCCTCATCGATGGCGCCAACAACTATGTCGCCAACTCCATCCGCAGCGATACGTTCGATAGCGAATTCGGCCGCCTCGATTACAACATCAATGACCGCCATAAAATCTTCGGAGCCGTGCATACCAACGCGCGCGTGGAAAATCGCGGCAACCGCTTCTTCAATATCGGAAGCGGCAACTTCCTGTCACGCGACAACGCCGGTGCCACCATTGACGATGTCTATACACTCAATCCCACGACACTCCTCAACACTCGTATCGCTTGGAACCGCTTCGTCGAAGGCAACGCCAAGCCCTCATCGGGGTTCGATTTCTCGAAGCTCGGCTTCCCCGCCTCGCTCGTCCGGCAGTCCACCCAAGTAGTCCTTCCTTTGGTAGACATCAATGGCTTCCAAAACCTTGGCGATAACGGCGGCAATACCACTCCCTTCGACATCTTCTCCGTCTTCGCCAGCCTCAACAAAGTTGTCGGCTCGCATAGCTTCAAAGCCGGCGTCGATATCCGCCTCTATCGCGAAAGCAACATCGGTTACGGTAACTCCTCCGGTAATTACGTCTTCCGCACGGATTTCACCCGCGGACCGCTCGATAACTCCGCCAGCGCCCCGCTCGGGCAGGACCTTGCCGCCTTTCTCCTCGGCCTCCCTTCAAGCGGCGGTTTCGATGTCAACGCCGCGCGCACCAACCAGGCCGGCTACAACGCCGTTTTTTTTCAGGACGATTACCGCGTCCGCCCCAACCTCACCCTCAATCTCGGCATCCGCTGGGATAAAGATCTTGGCACCACGGAGCGGTACAACCGCTCCGTGGACGGCTTCAACATAGCCGCAGCTAATCCCGTAGGCTCAGCCGCGCAAGCCGCCTATGCCGCCAAGCCTCTCGCGCTGCTACCTGCTTCCCAATTCCGCGTTGCCGGCGGACTCACCTTCGCCTCCAGCGCCAATCCTAAAATCTACACCACGCCCTCCCACTACTTCAGCCCGCGCTTTGGCTTCGCCTGGACCCCCGCAGGCGTCGGCGGCAAAACTGTCATTCGCGGCGGCTTCAGCCAGTTCTATTTCCCCATCATCACCACCGGTGTCAACCAGCCCGGCTTCAGCCAGACCACGAGTGTTGTTTCCACCCTCGACAGCTACCTCACCCCGAATGTCACGCTGAGCAATCCGTTCCCGAACGGCATCCAGCCACCCTCCGGATCTTCTCTCGGCGCCGCGACGTTTCTCGGAAAAGATATCAGCTTCTACAACCCGAGCCCACTCAATCCGTACTCCCTTCGTTGGACCATCGGTCTACAGCGGCAGCTCTCGAAAGACACCGTACTTGAAGTCGGCTACATCGGTAACCATGCTGTTCACCTGCCCGTCGATACTCCGATCAATTCGCTCCCGCGCCCGTATCTGAGCACATCCCTCACACGCGATCAGGCAGTGATCGACCGCAACACCGCTGTCGTCCCGAATCCGTTCGCCGGACTCATTCCCGGCACCAATCTCAACGGCTCCACGGTCGGGGTCAACCAGTTGCTCAGGCCCTTCCCTGAGTTCACCAACATCACCATGCAAGGCAACAGCATCGGCAGTTCTTACTTCCACATGGTGCAGGTGCGCCTTGAAAAACGCTTCGGCTACGGTTTACAGTTTTCCGCCAACTATCTGCACTCCCGCCTGATGGAACGCCGCAGCCGCCTCAATGAAACCGACCCGTTCCTAGAAAAACGCGTCAGCCCGGACGACCGCCCCAACCGCTTCGTCACCAACTTCAATTACGAACTGCCCTTCGGTAAGGGCAAACCCTTTGGGGGCAACTCTTCCTGGCTTGTCGATCGGCTCATTGGCGGCTGGATACTGGCCGGCGTCTACACCTTCCAATCCGGCGCGCCCGTTGCCTTCAATAACGACGTCATCTACTCCGGTGGCCGTCTCCAGTTCGATTCTCACAACGCCGATCGCACTTTCGACAAATCGCAGTTCAACACAGTCAGCAGTCAGCAGTTAAGCAATGAAATCCGTGTTTTCCCCAGCCGCTTCAACAACATCCGCCAGGACGGTTCAAACACGATGGACGCCTCGCTCATCAAGAACACAAAGTTGCTCGAAAGCGTCCGCCTCCAGTTCCGGGTGGAGTTCTTCAACGTCTGGAATCACCCCGAATTTAACGCGCCCGATACGAACCCCACAAGCAGCACCTTCGGCAAAATCACAAGCCAGGCCAACGATATCGGACGCGTCGGCCAGATGTCTCTCCGGCTCGTCTTTTGATCGCGGCAAGCGGTCTGGTGGAAATAGCACCAACGTAAACATCCGTTCAGGATAGGCGTGCCGTAGTGGCTTCTGAGGAGTTCACTAAGGCACATCTATGTTTCATATAAAACGCCACGTTTTAAGCGCTTTGCTGTTGACCAGCGCTTTCGCCCCGCGCGCATTCTCGCAAACGGGAACATTCACCAGCATGTCCATGGCTAGTTATGGACCTCTGGTTTCTCCTGACTCGATCGTTGCCGGTTTCGGAACGAATCTCGGAGTCGGGAACACCGCGGGCTCACCGCCCCTTCAAACCACGCTCGCCGGTTCGTCCGTTTTAATTGTGGATAGCGCGGGCACTAAGTTTGCGGCACCGCTGTACCTGGTATCGCCCAGCCAGATCAATTACCTGATCCCAGCAGCTGCCGCTATCGGAAAGGCAACCGTCACTGTGACAACAGCAGCCAGCATGTCTACTGGGACTCTGCTGATTTCGAATATCGCTCCTGCTTTCGCAACCGCCAGTGCGGATGGAAAAGGAGTGCCCGCCGCTCAGGTGCTTCGCGTCACCGGTGCCGGAGTCACATCTTTTCAGGTCACCTTTATGGGCACCACCGGGTATTTCACCCCGGCCCCCATTAACCTCACCACCCCCGGTGACCGGGTGTATCTCATGCTGTACGGAACTGGAATTCGGCGGCACTCCCTCAATCCGGTCATTGCCACCGTGGGCGGAGTTCGTGTTCCTGTCTTGTATGCAGGTCCGCAAAACCAGTTCCCTGGTCTAGATCAAGTCAACATTGGCCCGCTGCCTCAAACTCTTGTTGGGAAAGGCGCGGTCAATCTCATCCTTACTGTCGATGGTGTTCCCGCTAACACGGTAGCCCTAAATTTCCAATAATTCACTCCAAAGGACAAAAATTTAATGACACAAGCAGAACATATCCTCACGAATATCGATGAGAAGTTTAAAGGCCGCCGTGGTTTCATCCGGCAGTTAGGTCTTGCCAGCGCCGGAGTGGGAGCATTCCTTGCGAAAGCTCAAGCTCAGGCCACCATCACGGACGCCGACATTGTTCAGTTCGCTCTGAATCTGGAGTACCTGGAAGCTGAATTCTATACCGTCGCGCGGCTCGGCAAAACCATCGACCAGATGGGCGTTGCCATCACCGGTAGCGGCACCGCGGGAGCTACAACCGGCGGCCAGAAGGTCACCTTCATTGAGGGTTCAACTTTAGCGCTCGCAACAGATCAGATTGGTGCGGATGAACGGCAACACGTCACCTTCCTGCGCACCACGCTTACCAGCCTGGGTGTCACGCCGATTTCGAAGCCGGCCATCAATCTGAATGCGCTGGGTACCGGGTTTGAGAGCCAGGAAGGCTATATCAATTTGGCCCGGTCGTTCGAAGATGTCGGCGTTTCCGCCTATGCCGGTGCCGCCCCGTTGATCAAGAACGCGACCATTCTGGGTGCTGCCGCGCGCATCCTCGCGGTCGAAGCCTATCATGCGGGCATCCTCCGCCTGCACGCCGCCCTGTATCAGGCACCCACCAAGCCTGTCGATGCGCTGGATCAGGCGCCTCCTCCCACTGGCACACGTTTTGTGCCCGTGGATTCGAACGCCCTGGCACTCATTCGCACGCCTGGACAGGTGTTAAATATTGTCTATGGCGGCGCGGTGAATGCCACCTCCGGCGGCTTCTTCCCGACCGGCGTGAACGGCGCCATCAACGGTTCTTCTGCACCCGCAACCGCCGGTTCGTAGCCAGCTCTCAGGAAAGGGCGGCGAAGCTTGAAGCTTCGCCGCCCCTTTTGCTTGAAATACTTGAGCCATGGCCTCGCAACCCATCCCTAATGTCACGTCGGAGCAGTACCTGGAATGGGAGCGCGAATCGCCTACAAAGCACGAATATTTCGATGGCGAGATTATCGCCATATCTGGGTCTAGTTTCGATCACAATCTGATCGCTGGTGATATTTTGCGTTTGTTTGGCGAGCAACTGAAAGGCAAGCGCTGTCGCGAGTTTGGTTCAGATCTCCGTGTGGCAATTGGGTCGCAACGCCTCATCTGCTACCCCGACGTTCTGATGGCGTGCCCATCGTTTGAATTCCTTTCTAAGGTTGCGGACACACTGGTGAACACGTCTTTGTAGTGCAGATTCTTTCGCAGTCTACGCGTGCGCGCGACCGTTCGTTCAAGTTGCCACACTACCGGGAGATACCGTCATTGAAAGTGTATCTACTGATCGAACAGGAGCCCGTATCGCTCGAATTTGGCCGTTTCGTTTCGCAGGGACAGTGGACAGTCGAGGTCATTTCAAATCTGAATGCTGTCCTCGAGTTACCTTTCCTTAAGTGCCGCCTGCCCGTGTCTCAGATTTACGCCGATGTTAGTCCTGCAGCCTAACGTTGCGGGAGCGGCGATGCCCGGATGGCGCGCTCGAACGCCCAACTCCGAATCTTACTGATTTGTTCTTTCATGGTGCGCGAAAGCGGGACGAACTTCGCCGCCACATCGATCAGATCGTTCTGTTCCACCTCGCGATCCGCAAGCCTGGCCCTTGTCAAAGCGGATACCACGCACTGTTCAATTTCCGCGCCCGTCCAGCCATTCGTCAGCTTGGTCAACTGTGGAATGTTGAGGCTCGAAAGATCTACGCCTCTGCGGCTCAGATGAATGCGGAAGATTTGTGCTTGTTCAGCATCGAGCGGCAGGTCGACAAAAAACACTTCATCGAAGCGACCTTTGCGGATCATTTCGGCCGGCAGCAAGTCGATCCGGTTTGCCGTCGCAGCCACGAATAGGCCGCTGGTCTTCTCCTGCATCCAAGTCAGAAAGAACGCGAAAATCCGGCCCTGCTCGCCGCTCGATTCGGTGGACGTAATGCCCATCTCAATCTCATCGAACCACAGCACTGCGGGCGCGATATCTTCCATCATGCGACAGGCCTGCACGAACGCGCCCTCCGGCTTCCCATGCCGCCCGGAAAAGATCTCGATCATGTCCATGCGATACAGCGGCAACTGAAAACTCGACGCGATCGCCTTCACGCAAAGGCTCTTACCGCAACCCGGGATGCCCATCAGCAGGACGCCCTTCGGAACAATCTCCGTCTTCAGTCCTTCACGAAGACGGAATAGCTTGCGGCGCTCCTTAAGCCACTGCTTCAAACCCTCCAATCCGCCGATCTCATCCAGATCTTTGCCGTCCGCCACATACTCCAAGACACCGGTGCGATTGATCAGAAGCTGCTTCTCTTGCAGCAGAGCGGAAACGGAATCTGGCCCCAATTGCCGTCCGCCTGCTTTGGCGCGCTCCACTGCGTAATGCGATTCTTCCAGAGTTAATCCCAGCAGCGCCGGTGCAAGCTGATCCAGAACGTCTTCTGCCAGCGAGCCTCGCGTTTCGGTTCGCAGGTACTCCGTGATCTCAAGCAAATCAGGAGTTCTCAATTGCAGAAAGACGATGCTACGTTCCAACTCTTCGGGAATGAAGTGCAGCGGCGAACTTATCACGACAAACTTATGTGTTCCCAGGCACTGGTAGTACACGTCGCGAATGCGCCGGCGAACTTCGGGCGAGTGTTGCAAGGCCTGGTGAAAATCTTTCAGATGGAAGATCGCGGCGCCCTGATGAGCCACGATAAAATCCAGGGCTTCGCGAGCGGTATCGCCTCCGGTCTCGGCAGTTCCCGCCTCGCTTCGCATGCCTTCGGTGGAACTCCAGCTCCAGACCGGTCCCATGCGGATTTCGCGCAGCACGCTTGCCACGCGCTGCTCCTCCGAGGTTTGAATATAAGTAAGCGGTCTTCCAGATTCAAGAACTTCCCGAACCATTTTGGCCGCGCGGCTTTCCATCGATCCCTATTATCGCTATCCCGCGCGCCTCTAATTCTTCGAGCAGCACGGCCACTGCCGCGGAGTGCTCTTCGTCATCCACTCTCACCACCACGGCCCACTCCAGATTCTCGCGAAAAGCGCGTGACACAATGCGCCAACTTTGAAGAAAAGGAGGCGTTACGGCTCCAATTTGGATGAGGGACCAGTGCCGGACCAAGGCCAGTGCCGCTTCACGGTCCGGGGCGGTTCCTTCAAGGATAAAGTGGTTGCTTCCGTGCACCAAAATGCCCACAACAGGCGATAGAATACGAATCGGAATCACCCCCGCCTTTAGGAGACTGGCATTTGCTGAAACCAGCACTCGCTTTCACGTTTACCGCCGCAGTCTTAAGCGCACAGAGCCCTGGCAATGACTTGTTTGAAAACAAGATCCGGCCCGTTCTGGTGCAGAGCTGTTATCCCTGCCATTCTTCTACATCAAAGTCTCCCATGGGCGGGCTGGCGCTCGATACCAAAGCCGGGCTGCTAACCGGTGGCAACTCCGGGGCTTCAATCACGTCAGGAAACCCGGATCAGAGTTTGCTGGTGCGGGCACTCCGGTACAACGATATTCCCAAGATGCCCCCTTCCGGCAAATTGCCGGATCAGGTGATTAAAGATTTCGAACAGTGGATTTCGGCGGGAGCGCCCGATCCGCGGACCGAGCAGCCGGCTCCTGAGGCCAGTGCGGGTGGGCCGCGAGTGATTGATTTTGCGAAAGGCCGCAAGTGGTGGGCGTTTCAGCCCGTGAAAGAATTGCGTGCTCCCGTTTCCAAAGACAAGGCATTTGCACAGAAGTGGCAGCAGAGCAAAATCGACGCCTTCATTCTTTCCAAACTGGAAAACGCCAAGCTGAAGCCTTCGCCGGAAGCCGATTCCCGTACGCTGGTGAGCCGCGTATATGTCGATCTTGTCGGTTACATAGCCGTTGCCTGAAAACAGCCGCTTGCACGTTACCGCGGAGCAGGGTCCGCAGATGCCTGACGAATATTTGTACCAGGTGGTGGACGCGTTGGACCTGGTCGCGCAGGAGACTGGCAAGACGGTTCCACAGATTGCGCTCGCGTGGGTACTGAGCCGCCCCACAGTTTCCACCGTGATCATCGGTGCACGGTCGGAAGAGCAGTTGAAGGCGAACTTGGGATCGGTCGGTTGGAAGCTGACGCAGGAGCAGATCGCTAAGCTGGATGGGGCCAGCAAGGTGAGCCTGCCGTATCCGTATTGGCATCAGAAGCAATTTGCGGAACGGAATCCATTTCCTGTGCCACAGGTCTGACGGCGCACTGTGGTAACGTGCCCTTGTTTGAATGAACAGACGCGAATTTCTTTTGACAGCGGCTTCCGCCGCAACCGCCGCTCCGCCGAGACAGCCCAATGTTCTGATGATCGGCGTGGACGACATGAACGATTGGGTTGGCTGTCTGGGCGGCTATCCCGGTGTCCGAACACCGAATATCGATCGTCTGGCTAAGAGGGGAGCGCTGTTCCAGAATGCGCACTGTGCCGCGCCCGTTTGCAACCCATCGCGCACCGCGTTGTTCACCGGGCGCAGGCCCTCCACCACCGGGGTCTACGATAACGAACAGTACTGGCGGCCCGCGCTGCCCGGCCTTCAGACCATGCCGGAGTACTTCCGCAAGAGCGGTTATCACGTGGCCGGTGCGGGTAAAGTGTTCCACCACGTGGCGGGCTTCAATCCGCCGGATCAGTGGGATGAATTTCAACTGCAACAGTTCGACGACCCCTGGTACCGGCGCGCCGAATGGTATCCGTGGGTGAAGAAAGAGGCCACTCCGGCGGCATACCCTTACAACGGCATTAAGAATTTCCCCGGCGAGTTCGATTGGGGCGTGCTGCCGAAGACTGAGTCTGAATACGGCGACATGCGCGCGGTCGATTGGGCCGGGCAGTTCCTGAAGCGCAAACATGAAAAACCGTTCTTTGCGGCAGTGGGCTTATGGCATCCGCACATTCCCATGTTTGCGCCGCGGGAATACTTCGACCTGTATCCGAAAGACCGCGTCAATTTACCGGTCACGCCCGAAGACGACCTGGACGATGTTCCGCCGGAAGGGAAGAAATTTGCGGAGGCGCGCCGCGACGAATTCGAAAGAATCGTGAAAGATGAAAAGTGGCGCGACATGGTGCAGGCGTATCTGGCATGCATCACGTTTGCCGATGCCATGGTGGGCAAGATTCTGGATTTCCTCGAAACCAGCGCGTATGCAAGCAACACGATTGTAGTCTTCTGGTCAGACAATGGATGGCACCTGGGTGAAAAGCGCCATGTTCATAAATCGACTCTGTGGCAGCGCTCCACGCACGTGCCGCTGATCATCGCCGGCCCGCCGGTTCGCCAGAAGGGAACGGCCCGTCCGCAGCCCGTCAGCCTGCTGGATCTTTACCCGACCTTGCTCGACCTGTGCGGCCTTCCAGCGAACCCGCTGAATGAGGGTGTCAGCCTGAAGCCGCAGTTGCAGAACCATGCCGCGCCGCATGATCCCGTGGTGACCACATACTGGCCCGGGAACCATTCCGTGCGCGATGAGCGCTGGCGCTACACGCGTTACAACGATGGTTCGGAAGAGTTGTTTGATGAAGCTGCCGATAAGAACGAATTTCATAACCTGGCAGGCAACCCGGTTCATCAGGCGACCAAACAACGGCTGGCGCGGTACATGCCGGCCGTGAGCGCCAAGCCGGTGCTGGAGCGTAGCGCTTATGATTTCAATTTCCCTGATTATAGTTATCGCTTGAAAGAACCAAAGTGAAGGACAAGCTGCTTGCTGAGGTTCGCGCTGCCTCGTTATTGCTGGAAACAATAGCAGCGGATCGCCCATTGCTGGATCACTTGCCCAAAGCGGAAAGACAGCGGCTGCACCAGGCGATCGCGCGAATCTACAACCCCGATCCTGTCAGCCGCCGTCGCCAGCAAAAGGACCGGCTGGCCGCTAAAGAACGCGAGATCACGGCGGCGCTGGAGGAGACCGGAATCCGCACTCTACGGCGCAAACCTGTGTTCACCACGCCGAATGTTTTTCCTCCGGAACCGCGCGCGCACACCGAAACCACTGAGCCGCAGCATTGCTATGTATGCAAGCAAAAGTATTCGCTGGTTCACAGTTTCTACGACCAGATGTGCCCCGCCTGCGCGGAGTTCAATTTCGCCAAGCGGACGCAATCGGCGGACTTGCGGGGGCGCGCCGCGCTGCTTACCGGCGGGCGCGTCAAGATCGGTTTTCAAACAGGCCTGAAGCTGCTGCGGGCCGGTGCGCAGCTTATCGTAACCACCCGTTTTCCCCGCGATTCCGCGCGCCGCTATTCCGAGGAACCGGATTTTGAGCAGTGGGCGGACCGCCTGGAAATCTTCGGGCTCGATCTGCGCCACACCCCCAGCGTGGAACAGTTCTGCCGTGTGCTGCTGCAGACGCGCACGCGCTTGGACTTCATCATTAATAATGCCTGCCAGACTGTACGCCGGCCGCCGGATTTCTACCGGCACATGATGGAAGGTGAGCGCACCGCGGCGCTGGCCGGTAAGACTCCCGCGCTCACTCACGAAGCTTCTGAGTTAGCCAATTCAGCTGAGCTATCTCAACTTGCCTTGCTGCCGGAAGAATTACTGGTGCAAGCCCATCTGTTCCCGAAAGATCAGCTCGATAAAGATCAGCAGCAAGTAGACTTGCGCGGACGCAATTCCTGGAGGCTACTGCTGAACGAAGTCTCTTCGGTGGAGCTGATTGAGGTGCAACTTATCAATGCGATCGCGCCGTTCATCTTAAATGCACGCCTCAAGCCGCTGATGCTGCGCACGCCGGAGCGCGACAAACATATTGTGAATGTCTCCGCCGTGGAAGGCCAGTTTTACCGCAAGTGGAAGACCACGCGCCACCCTCATACCAACATGGCCAAGGCGGCGCTCAACATGATGACTCGCACCTCGGCTACCGATTACCACGCCGATGGCATCCACATGAATGCGGTGGATACGGGCTGGGTGACGGACGAGGACCCTGTCGAAATAGCGGAACGCAAGATTGTGGAACAGCGGTTCCATCCGCCGCTCGATATCGTGGATGGAGCAGCGCGCATTCTGGATCCCATCTTCCACGGTTTCAACACGGGCGAACACGACTGGGGAAAATTCCTGAAAGATTACCGGCCCGCGCATTGGTAATAGAATGATGGTCTATGAAACTTGCCCTCGGCTCTTTCCTGATCGCCTTCTGTGCTTCTGCCGCCATGCCCGTTGTGCCCGGGGCTCTTATTTTTGAAAACGATCAAGTGAAGGTCGTCCGTGCTCTCGAAAAAGCGCATGTGAAAGGCAAGGCTCACGAGCACAAAGTGAATCGCGTGATGATTTATTTACAGCCCGGCATGCAACGGTTTGAATATCAGGATGGCCGCAAGCCTGAGGTTTTCAACTGGACCGCCAATCAGGTGAAGTGGAGCCCCGCGGACGGTATGCACGCTCCGGAAGTGACCGGCGACGATGCTTTCAACATCCTCGAAGTGGAGCTCAAGAAACCGGGAACCGGCAAGGCATTCACCAGCAAGCTGGACCCGCTGAAGCTGGATAAGAAACACTACTCGCTGGAGTTCGAAAACGATCAGGTGCGCGTGACACGGGTTAAAATCGGCGCCCATGAGGCCACGCCGATGCATGAGCACGCATCGAATCGCGTGACCGTGTACTTGACTGACCAATCTTTCAAGATCACCAGTCCCGATGGCAAAGAGGAAGCCGTGCAGCACAAAGCGGGCGATGCAGCTTGGGGAACGCCGCTCACGCACAAAGAAGCGAACACCACCGATCAGCCGTTCGAAGCAATTCTAGTGGAGCTTAAATAGCGATCTTCAGCGTGCAGGCGTGGCTGATTGGCTGCGCCTCCGGTATTTCAACCATCAACCCGGAGGCATCCTGCGTAAATTTCAAGCCTTCTTCGCGGCCCAGTAGTTCTACGCCTTGCACCTTGTTTGCGGCCAGCGACGTGATCGTGACCGCACCAGTGGGTTTTCCCATTACAAACGCGTAGAGCGAGTTGCCCTTGGCAGTGAACCGGATGTCGCGCGCCGTCAAGTCTTTACGACCCCGTTCGTTGAAGCCGGCCTTCTTCGTGGAATCGTTCACCGCCTCGGTAGCCGGCCCTTCGCCGTATACTTTCCAAGGCCGCGTGCCATAGATGCCTTCGCTGTTCACGCTCATCCAGGCCGTGATCTCCGCCAGTATCTTGCGCTCTTCCGGATCGAGTTCGCCCGAACCGGGCAGCGGGAAGTTCAGCAGCAAATTTCCGTTGCGGCTCACGATATCGGTCAGCATGTCGATCACGGTCTTGGCGGTCTTGTACTGGATTCCTTTCTTGTAGTGCCAGCTTCCGATGCACGTATCCGTTTGCCAGGGGTCAGGCCAGATCTTGTCAACAATGCCGCGCTCCAGATCCAGAACGCAGGTGCCTTGCGCGCAATCGTCACGGCGCTTGCTGTTGTAGACCGCCTCAACCTTGCCGTTATGCAGTTTGGCGCTGGTGTTATAAAGGTGCGCCACCAGGCCCAGGCCATAAGCCTCGAAGGGAATGCCGCCATCGGTGTACAGCAGGTCGGGCTGATGTTGATCGATCAGGTCTTTAATGCGATCGAAGTATTGCTGCTTCCAGGCATCCGTGGCGTCGCGGCCCATAGCCTTTGCGGACTCGGCAAAGCCCGCGGGCATACCCGTGTAATCGTGATACAAGTCTGCAAATTTCGGATCCACGCCATCGTAGGGAATGCCAGCGTACGCGCCAGCCTTGTCACTCAGGTGCGCAGGCGCGAACCAATCGAAGCTGTTTGAAAGGTGCTCGCTGACGCCGAAGCGAAGCCCGCGTTTGCGCGCAGCCTGGCGGAACAGCCCGACAATATCTTTCTGCGGCCCCGAAGCCACGGCATTCCAGCGCGGCTGGTACTTGGAATTCCACATATCGAAGTTATCGTGATGCACCCCCATGCTCACGAAATATTTGGCGCCGGCTTTAGCGTAGAGGTCCATCAATGCTTCCGGATCCCAACGCTCTCCTTTGAAGCTGGCGATCACATCTTTGAAGCCCGTCTTCGATGGATGGCCGTAGCGCTCCAGGTGAGTCTTGTACTGCGGGCTGCCCTCCATGTACATGTTGCGGGCGTACCAATCTCCATCCTCGGGCGCGGATTGCGGGCCCCAGTGCGCCCAGATTCCGAACTTCGCATCGCGAAACCAGTCTGGAACCTGATACAGCTTGAGCGATTCGCGCGTGCTCTGAAAAGGTCCCGTTGCGATTTCTTCGGGCGAGGCGGTCTGCGCCAGCGCGCGTGCGCTATCCAAATAGGGCAGCGCCGCTCCCAGAATTCCCATCGCGCTCCGTCGAGTGATGTTGGTCATAATCCGGCTCCTTACGATTCCGAAGTTTATATCGCTCTTACTGGAGCTAGTGCTTTACTTCAATCTTGAAATCCTTAACCGCGCTCTCCGCGCCTTTCTGGGCTTTCACTTTCAGGTTCCAAGTACCCACCATGTAGAACTTCGTAGAGGCCGCTTCGTAGGTGCCTGCCGCGGTCTCCTTCGCGGCATGTTTGAATTCGCCATGATCCATATCCACCATGGTGACAGTCATCTCTACGTTCGCCCCTTTCACCGGCTTCCCCATTTCATCTGTGACGGTGACTTGCACGGGCGCGTCGAAATTCGCCTTGATATCGGTTGGCGGTGTCAGAGCGATGGTCCAGGCGAAGGCCGCCAAAATTCCGATCCGTGAGAAAGCGTAGCGCATAGACTGATGTTAAATGACTCTCAGCTTTGCTGACGCGCGCGCCGCCGTGCTTCGCGAAATTCGGGCGCACCCGGAGCCGGAATCGGTAGCACTCGCGGAATGTGCCGGCCGCGTTCTGGCTCGCGATTTAATCGCCGACCGCGACTTCCCCGCCTTGGACCGTTCGGTGCGGGACGGCTATGCGGTGCGTGCGCAAGATCTTCCCGGCCCTATTCCTGTCACGGGAATCACCCGCGCCGGTGACGCGCCCGGTAAGCTTTCGCGCGGTGAAGCGTTCGAGATTATGACAGGTGCGCCTGTGCCTTACGGTGCCGATGCGGTCTTGATGATCGAGCATGTTCAACTGAGCGGTCAAACCATCACCCACGCTCCTGTCCAAGCCGGTACGCATATTTCGCGGCGCGCCGAAGAAGCTTTAGCCGGGCAGGTTCTGGTCCGTTCCGGTACGCGTCTGGACCCCAGTCACATCGCGGCGCTCGCCGCCTGCGGGCACGCCACGGTTGAGGTGTTCCGCAAGCCCACCGTTGCGATCCTGTCGACCGGCGATGAACTGGTAGCGATTGACCGGACGCCGCTCCCGCACCAGATCCGCAACTCGAATACCCACACGCTGGCGGCGCAGGTCCTTCGCGCGGGAGGCATACCGCGATTGCTTGCTGTTGCACCGGATGATCGCGAACTCACACGCGCCTTGATTGAAGAAGGCCTGGTTTCCGATCTGTTGCTGCTCTCAGGCGGCGTCTCTGCTGGCAAGTTCGATTTCGTCGAAGCCGCATTCGCCGACTTGGGCGCCACCTTTCACTTTGATCGTGCGGCAATCCAACCTGGCGCTCCGGTCGTGTTCGGCCATTGCAAAGAACGTCCTTTTTTTGGACTGCCGGGCAACCCAGCTTCCACTCTGGTCACCTTCGAAATCTTCGCGCGGGCCGCGCTCGAGCTTCTATCCGGCCAGCGCGAAACGGTTCTACCCCTCTGCTTCGGGAGATTGACAGAACCGTTCCGTCACAAGCCGGGCCTGACGCGCTTTCTGCCGGCGACTGTCGATGAGCAGGGCCGTCTGAGGCCCGTTCGGTGGCGAGGGTCGAGCGACATCGCCGCCGTCGGACGTGCCAACGCATTTCTGATTGCCGCAGCCGACCGCGAAGTTTGGGACGCCGGAGACTTTCTGCCGCTACTCTGGAAGTAATGGAAACCACTCTTTCGCATTTCGATTCCGCGGGCATGCCGCGCATGGTGGACGTTTCGGGCAAGGCGGAAAGCCGCCGGACGGCGCGCGCGCATGCCTTTGTGCGCATGAGCGCCGCCGTGATTGCCGCCCTGCCGCGAAACCCCAAAGGAAACCCGCTTGAGATTGCGCGCATCGCAGGCATCATGGCGGCGAAGAAGACCTCTGAACTGATTCCGCTCTGCCATCCGCTTCCGCTCTCGCACGTGGATGTGGAAGTGACTACCGAAGCCGAAGGCGTTCGCATTCTGAGTTCGTCTGCCACTGCGGCACAGACCGGTGTGGAAATGGAAGCTCTTACCGCGGCTGCCGTGGCCGCTTTAACGGTATACGATATGACCAAAGCACTCGACAAAGGCATTGAGATACAAGACCTTTATTTGCTTGAAAAAACCGGTGGAAAAGGGGGAGACTACCTCCGATGACCTTATCAGTCGCCGTAATCACCATCAGCGATTCCGTCGTGGCAGGCACGCGTGCGGACCATTCCGGCCCGGCCGTGTCGAATCGTCTTCAGGCTTTGGGGTATCGGGTTACCTCGATAGAAGTTGTTCCCGATGAACGGCCCGCCATCGCTGGGATGATCCGCCGTCTGGCCGATTCCGGCGGCATCCATGCGATTTTCACAACCGGTGGCACCGGCATCACCACTCGAGATGTGACGCCAGAGGCAACGCGGGACGCCATCGACCGCGAAATTCCCGGCATTGGAGAACTGATGCGGGCCAAAGGGCGGGAACAGATTCTGACGGCACCGCTTTCACGCGCACTCGCGGGGTCGCGCGGAACCGTTTTGGTAGTCAATCTGCCGGGTTCACCGCGCGGGGCGGTGGAATCGCTCGATGCTATGGTTGAGCTAGTGCCGCATATCGCCGATTTATTGGCTGGAAAAACGGAGCATTCATGATTTTCAAACGCGCACTTACGGCCTGCCTGATCACGGCCGGGCTGTTAGCCCAAGAACCGCCCTCGGCCCCTCCGTCGAAGGTTCCCGCCTCATTGCCGCCGGACTTGGCGGATACAGTTCCCGATGCGCCCATCGTCCGCACTTCTGTAAGCTTCGTGCAAGCGCCTGTCACCGTCTTCGATAAATCGGGCGCCATCATAAACGGGCTGCAACCCAATCAATTCCGCGTCTTCGATAACGGCAAGGAACAGGATATTCACGTGGACGTATCGTTCCAGCCTATCTCGCTGGTGATTATTATTCAGAAGAGCGATCGTACGGAATCCGTGCTGCCGCAGATCAATAAGAGCGGCAATCTGATCGGCCCGAATGTTATCGGGGAGAATGGCGAAGCGGCGGTTCTCGCCTTCGATCACCGGATTCAAGAGATGCAGGGCTTCACAAACGATCCGGACAAGATTGCGGCAGCGTTCAAGAAAATCCATGCCGGCTCCAGCAGCGCGCGCATGTTCGACGCCATCGATAAAGCTGTTTACATGCTTCGCGCCCGCCCTGCCTCGCGGCGCCGCATCATCATGCTGGTGAGCGAGACCCGCGATCAGGCCAGCGAGGGCAAATTCCGCGAAACTCTGATTGACGCGCAGTTGAGCAATGTGACCATTTATTCAGTCAACATTTCGCGAATGGTGACTGCGCTGACTGCGAAGCCGCAGCCGCCCCGGCCCGACCCCTTGCCGCCTGCTGCGCACAACTTGCCAGGTGGGCAGCCGAACACGCCCACAACGGTCCAGAATTATACGCGCCTCGGTAACCGGCTGGAATTCGGACCCATGCTGAAGGAAATCTATAAAGACGCGAAAGGCCTTTTTGTAGATAACCCGTCCACCATTTTTACCGACCAAACCGGCGGGGAGCAGTACACCTTCTACCGTGAAAAAGGGCTGCAGGACGTAATCCAGCGGATCAGCGAGGAAATTCGCAGCCAATACATGATCAGCTATAGCCCGAATAACAAGAACGAAGGCGGTTTTCACGAGATTGAAGTACGCCTGGACCGGCCCGAGTATCGGGCGCGAACCCGCCCCGGGTATTTTCTGGCCAGCATTATGAAATAAGTAATTTTTATCGGTCTGATATAGAATCTGAATAAGCACTCCCGGTTGAGTGCATGGTGCCAACTCCAAGGTGAGAGGCTTAGATGATTCAGAAAGCTCTGTTGATGATCGGTTTGGGTTGTATTGCTGGGTGTGTCGGATACGCTGCTTCCCCTCCTCCCATTGCCGTCTTTGTTGATTTCGAAACGCAGCCATCCGTTGCTTCCGTCGCACAGATGAAAATGGAAGTGGCTTCCATTTTGGAGCCTTCCGGCCTTTCTTTGAACTGGCGATCTCTGAAAGACAGATCGCACGGGGAATCGTTTCCGGATTTGGTGGTGTTGAGGTTTAAGGGCTCATGCCAGGTGCGCAATCCAGCTATGGACAGCGAACTTGGGCCTGCGGTGGAACGCCAGGCTCTGGCCAGGACCATGGTGTCTGACGGTCGCGTTCTACCCTTTACAGACGTCAAGTGTGACGAAATTCGCCGCTATCTGGCTCCGGAGCTCGATCGCATCGCGAATCCAAAGCGGGAAACGGTATATGGTAAAGCTCTCGGGCGCGTGGTGGCGCATGAGTTGTATCACATTCTGGCGGAAACGGAAGTTCACGCGAAAGATGGTGTGGCCCGGTCGTTCCATACGCGGCGGGATCTGACAGGCGAGGAGTTCCGTTTCACGGCCAAAGAAACAGCAACTCTGCATGACCTGAAATGGCGTGCCTTGCTGGCTGGCGAAGGTGAATCGGTAAGTTGGCAGCGCGTTCAGCCTTAGGCTTTACCGAAAATTGGCTTCGTTCCGGAAACTTTGTTTTAACGGCGAATTCTTAGTCGCTGCCCGCCGGTCACACTCAAGCAAAGGCTTGTCACGCGAAGGCGCAGAGCAGAAGCCCTGAGAGTTTTCTGCCTGATTTCCACTAACAGCGCAGATGAAACTGATTTTGTGCCTGTTTACCGCTGTTCTGTCACTTGCTACGGCTGCGACGCCAACTAAGACCTCAGTTCCGAAGCCGAAGGCAGCCGCGGCTGCGCCTCGTGTGAACGATGCCGAACTGGAGCGCTCCATCCGGGGCCGGTTTGCGGAATCGAAGATTAATGAAGATAAGTTTACGGTTCACGTTCAGAGTGCAATTGCGACGATCACGGGCCATACGGACGTGATTCAGCACAAGGGCGTGGCGACGCGCCTGGCGAAAAGCTCCGGCGCGCTGGCGGTGGTGAACAATATCGAAATCGGCCAGGCGGCGCGGGATAAGGCCGCGAAGAATCTGGCTTCGGGACGGCAGAGGGCGCAGATCAAGCGTTCCGACACCGTTGCACGTTCGCAAACACGTTAGATACCGCGTGGTAAATTCAAGACTTGAAGCATTTCGCTCCTGTTTTTATTTCCCAAGTTCTGCTTTGTGGATCTGTTTTTGCACAGACACCGCCACCTGCTATTTCCAAGGATACGGTGATTGCCACTCTCGATGGGCAGAAGCTGACTTACGGCGAACTGGAAAGCTATCTGGAAGCGCTGGGGCCCCAAATGAAGGCTGCGGCTCTTTCTTCCCGCCATGATCTGATCCGCCAGTACGCGCTGCAGAAGAAAATCGTCGAGCTGGCGGAAAAAGACAAGCTCGATCAAATGAGTCCTTATAAGGAAGCGCTTGAATTGAGCCGCCGTGTGGTTCTGATTGAAGGGGAAATCAATTACAAGGCACTTCATTTTCTGGTTACGCCCGAAGACCAGAAGAAGTACTACGATACTCACAAAGCCCGCTACACAGAGGTGAAGCTGCAGGCTTTGTATCTGGGCTTTACCAGCGATGAAGTCGCAAAGGAAAACCCGAAGAAGTACCGCAATGAAGCGCAGGCCAAAGCGCTGGCGGCGAACATCCGTTCCGAGGTGAAGACTCAAGCGGATTTCGTGAAGGCAGTGGCGCGGTATTCCGAAGACGAGACTTCAAAAGAAAACAAAGGCGAGTTCGGGGTGGTACACGCCAGCGATACTGTTCCTTCTGAAGATGTGAAGAAGATCATCTTCGCGATGAAGGCTGGGGACATCAGCGACCCCATCAAGCAACAGAACGGTTTCTATCTGTTCCGTGCCGATACGGTAGGTCTGCGCCCGTACGCTGAGGTAAAAGACGAGATCTACACCGAGCTGAAAAATCAGTTAAGCCGGGAGTGGATGGACGGACTGCAAAAAAATTTGAACATAAAAGAAGAAAACGCACAGTTCTTCAACGCGCCAGCCAGTTCGAAAAAGTAAGAAACGCTAGACCCTTCGCTGTTTATTCTCCATACAAATCAATAGGTAGCGGTCTCGAATCAACCGCTAGCCGCAGTTGTATCCCCTAAGTTTATAAAAACACGCAACTTGGCTTAAAATTCCCCTTGCAACAGCGTTAGGCTTCTGACACAATCCCTTGTGTGGACCGTTGGGGATAAGTTGAGGCTAAATCGTGGATGAGCTACTCCAATCCGCTGCTCCAAAGCTTGAAGCCCCCCGCGGCATGCACAACGGGAAGCTTGATGAAAAAGGCAGGCTCAAGCTCCCGGCACAGTTCCAGGCGTTTTTAGAGAAATTTAGCGAAGGCAAGTTTTTTGTAACCTCAACGGATCGCACGACGGCTCAGATCTATCCTATGTCGATTTGGCGGGAACAGGAAGCCAAATTAACGTCAGGTGAGATTCCGGCAAAGATTGCGAAAGAGGTTTTATTCACGGCGAATGACCTGGGGTATGACCAGACCATGGATTCCCAGGGGCGCATTACTTTCAACTCCGAGTTGCGGGCCGAACTCGGCATGGATGACCAGCCGCTGCGTTTGTATAGCGAACTGGGGCACATCCAGATTTTGACGGGCGCGGTTTACGAAGCGCAGAAGCGCGAATCGAAAGCAAACGCTGTTTCGAATCGCGAACTGGCGGAAGGATACGGGCTCAAGTAATGAATGGCCGATCTTCCTTCCCACTATCCGGTCATGCTCGCGGAAACGCTGGAGCATTTGAATATTCAGCCGGATGGGATTTATCTGGATTGCACCGCCGGGTTGGGCGGGCATACCGGAGCCATCGCGCGCAAGCTGGGAGCGGGCAAGGTAATCAGTTGCGACCGGGATACGGCGTCGCTCGCCATAGCGCGACAGAACACGCTCGATGTACGGGAGCGGATTCAGTTTTTCCACGCGGAGTTTTCGCGGCTTGCCGCCACCGTGGAGCAGGCCGGCTTCGGGCCGGTGGACGGGTTGCTGGCCGACCTGGGAGTGAGCCGCTATCAGCTCACCACGGCGGAGCGTGGATTTTCATTTATGGCCGAAGGGCCGCTGGACATGCGCATGGATCAGAGCGCGGCGCAATCGCCCACAGCGGACACCTTGGTAAACGAGAGTACCGAACAGGTGCTCGCCGACTGGATCCACCAGTTCGGCGAAGAAAGGAGGGCGCGGAAGATAGCCAGAGCAATCGTTCGATCACGGCCC